>Ga0065711_1006936_pt1 | contig 19559 bp, 7 predicted proteins | sample Hoacrofraction12_FD_59098 | JGI IMG/M metagenome (GOLD analysis project Ga0065711, IMG submission 59098) | Hoatzin crop microbial communities from Cojedes, Venezuela - Epithelial fraction 12 v2 (version 2) | ecosystem: Host-associated > Birds > Digestive system > Esophagus > Crop | place...
GGGCCGGGAGGCGGGCAGAGCCGGCCGCGCCCTCTCCCCCTTCCTCCTCCTCTCCTCTCCTCCCCGAGGCCGCTGGCCCAGGTGCGGCCCGTGCCCCGTCCCAGGCGGCGAGCTGCCGTGCTGCCGCTGAAGCGGGGTTAGGCCGGGCTTCGCCTCCGGCGGGCAGAGCTCTGCCTCCTCTTCTCTCCCGCGCTTTGAGAGAGGGGCGAACGGAAGGGCTGAACAGGGGTCTGGCCACCTACGCAGGTGGGTGGGACTGGTTCGGGTCACTGCCACCTAAAACAGCACTCGCCAAAGACAGCTATAGCTAGGTATCTGTTTAATTAGACAGAGATCTAATTAGTTTTATCTGCCAGAGCCGTGCTTGAATAACCTGCAGCCGATTCTTCATATACACCACTTCCCACTAAAATGTTTGTTTTTCTTGTCCGTTGCTTAGAAATAGGCCCACATACAAACTGCTGTCAGAAAATCAAACAAAGACGAAAAGGTCTTAGCTTTCAGCTAGAGTTATTTTAACTCATATCTATAAAATATAAATAAATCATAGAATCATAGAATCATAGAATCGAAGAATGGTAAGGGTTGGAAGGGACTTTAAAGATCATTTGGTTCCAACCCCCCTGCCATGGGCAGGGACACCTCCCACCAGACCAGGTTGCTCAGAGCTCCATCCGGCCTGGCCTTGAACACTGCCGGGGAGGGGGCAGCCACAGCTTCTCTGGGCAATTGCATTGGATAAGTGACTTTAGAACCACCTCAGTTTTCCTGCCTTCAGCAAACCTTTGCTTTGAGGAGCAGAGTATTGAACGTGTGTTTGGTAACGCTCTATCAGTGGGATAACTCATGAGCAGATGAACCCCAGTGTTGTATAGTTCATCTCTACAGACAGTTTTAGTGCTGGTCAAAAAGTCCTATCAAAGTAATTTTTCAAATGAATACTGGATTTTCGATGAAATGGAATTTCTGCAAAGTTGTATTTTTTTCCAGTGAGGAGCCTTCTCCATCAAAAAAAAAAATCCAGAAAGAACAAATACATGTCCCGAATGTTTTAACCAATAGCTGAGTAATAAACAGTTTGAGTTAGGCAGTTAGGGGCTGATAGTTTGGGTTGCTTCCATTATCGTTCTCCATGGTCTAATCCCTCCATCCAGATACTTCCACAAATCATGGGCACTTCTTACTAAGTATTGCATCATTGCAGAGGCAATATAAACAGGGGACACAGCTCATGGACAAGAATGGGAACAATAAGTATTGTGACTTACCACAGCATCATTTCAGAGTCTATTCCACTGTTTGATACATTGCCCATACCTCAACATATGAGGACTGTTTTATGGCCCACTCACCCTTTTTCCCTCTTTGTATTTTCTCCTCATGCAGTTAAAAAGAAATGTGTTTAACGGTCAGCACTGTAGGCTCATAATAGCATCTGAAAGTCAAGCTTGTGTTTCTTCCAGTTCATACGTCTTCTTCAATGACTAATTTTGTAGGCTACATTTTGTTCTGAGTTACTTGCAACTCTGAGTTTTGCCAGCTGTCCTGATTTCATTTTGATTTTTAATAGTGGTGATTCTAATATCTCTAGCTTCCGTGACAGGTGATCTCAGCTTCCATTAAGACTTCAGGTTTCGAATCTGTGAAAAAGAAAACTTGCTGATATGACCTCAGGATTTTCAGAACTAAAAGCAGTGCTAGGCAGAAAAAGGTAATTTAACTTCAAAATAATATAATAAAGGAAAACCATACTTCACTATAGACTCAAAACAACAGCAGAACTTTTGAAATGGTCTGCAGAAGACAAGAAAACAAATTGGGCTGCCAGGAGATTTTTTTATGTATGTCTGGCAGCACTGAACCCTGCAATGAACTAGCTCACTTGGTGAATGTCTTGACCTGCTCTCTTTTTTCCCAGGGTATCCAGTTAAAACTCTTGTCCTCACATGCAGTTTGGTATATATTCCTCTATTTGTTGGCTTAACGGGATACCCAGACAATTCTTCTTAGCCCACTAAGACTTCTGTGCCCAACAGCTAATTAGTGTTTATCCTCTAGCTACAATATAGAAACTGCAGCCATTAAAACCAGTTGTGGAGGCTAACAAACAAAAGAAATAGTGCTGATTGACATGCGGAGGACAATTATCTTTCCTTCAGTTGAAATAGTCTAAAATAGTGGACCAGAATTCAAAAGTTTGTGTCATCACCACTTGAAACTTTGCACTTTTCTAGAGAAAAAAACCCCACACTATTTCACCTCTTCCTCTTTTGATTAATTGAGAACAATAAGGGAACTACCTGCCTAACAGCAGAAAGTAAAACCGTCAATAGGAAATTGCTTTCTCTCTTTTATCGTCACATTGTGAGTATATGTGAGTCTTGCCTGATGCAGGATGTAAGAATCAGCAGAGAACAAGAAAGTGCTGTTTCCTAGTAACTAGATGTCAGTAAGCATGGGTCAGTTTAGCCAGGACAAAGACTGCAACGATTACTAGTCAGCTGGACATGAGAAAGCGTATGTAATTCTGCTCCTGCAACAGAAAGCCCTTCCAGCAAAGGTATGAGAGTAATGGAAAAATTAGAGACTTCAAAATATCAGAAGTAGAAATTGGACTACCAAGAGACTCTGATTTACATAAAACTGAAAAATTTTTGCCTATCTTGGTTTCACTGCAGTGCATCGTTTTGCAGATCTTACCAAATAGCTCACTCTATGACTCTCCCTACAGTTCCCATAATAAAATTTGTTACGCCCTGAAAAAACATTCACTCAAAGTAACTCAGGGCTTTTGTATTTTTTGTATCACAATGACTTCTGACACTTTTTTTTCTTCTAAATTACAAAATATCTTTATGGGGGAATACCTGTTGAGGAAAAAAATGCAGCATTTTAAAAAGAACTGACAACATCCCTGTTGGGTCTCTGGAAATACAATCTGAATATCAAGCTATTTCATTCCTTCCTTTCACAGTCATAATTTGCAAAAGACTCCCTTGACCAATTTCTGCCCTCAGCTACAGCATTTAATTGTTAAATGTTAGCAAATCATGGTTCTGGTCTCAAAAGAGTTATCATGAAAAACCTGAGATTTAAAATATACAGTTGCAGGCTATTTTTATTTGCTGTGTGTGTTTTTAACTGCTAGTGTACATTTGAGTTATGATTTTAAGTTTTCTCAGAATCTCCCTTAAAAAAAAAAAAGAAAGCTAATACTTGTCTCTAATCACTTGTCTCCAAGGACTTTGGCTTGAAGAATAAACAGCAAATATTGGAGGCCTTGATATGGAATAGCAGCAGCTGACAGCATTACAGTCACATCTGTCCAAACATATTATCTCTGCATTTTGAGGCCTGTGATTCTATTGTCTTCAAATGCTGATCTGGTTCTTTCAAAGCTTGTTCTGTCCTGCAAGTACATAAACATAAAAAGTAGTTAAATGAATAATGCTACTGAGGAGGCATAAAGTTTTGTTATAAGACCCCCATAGTTGTTCCTACCACCCAATAAATTAACATGTTCTTCATGATCTTGGCCATCCTTGCTCCCAAATTGCCCTCAATGTTCCCAACTTCCGCACAGCTCCAGTCNTCTCCCTCNCAGCTNTCCCCATTGCTTCCCTGCTTTGCTCTATGGCTTCCAATTTCTGTGACTGTTTCTAATGTTACCTCTGGATATTTTTTGAATACTGAATATTTCAGCTGCTGCTTCTCTTTCAGATCCACAGCTCTGTGATATACTATTCAGCTGCTATTGAAATCTCTTTGATCACTTAGCTCCACTTTTCTTTGTCAGCAGATACAGCTCCTACTGCTTCACCTACTTTATTCTGTAAAAAAGCTTATTGCCCTTCTTACATTTATTCTGAGAGAAGATGCTAAGCCAAACAGCTTTCATAAATTTATCCTAATGTGCATCATAACACACATTTCTCAGCTCTCATCATCATCTAACAAGTGGCACCTTGTACAATGCATGATCAATGGAGAAAAAAGAAAGAATTTTCAAACTGCAAGCTATATAAACTTAACTGTTCACCGTATGCTTTGTTATCAGGACATTTTCACATCAATGGCCTGGACTGTTTTTAGCCCCCTACTTATCTCCATAGTGATGTTCTCTTCTTCTCTAGCAGGTTTTCTCTTAAGCTACCCTTAACTGAATAACAGAAAATGTCTTTTGGTGCTTGGAAACCTGGAGAACTTGTCACAGTTTTTCCAGTCTGAGCTTTGACGGCTATGTTTCAACTGCAGTAAGCAATCATTTTATTGTTCTTGTAGTTATGACAGGTTACCAAACTTACATGTATTTGTCACCTCATAATCCTGCAGCTTTCCCAGACAGCTTACAAACTACTTTCAGGACTCTCATATCTAAAAAGGTACTATCTGGGATACGTGGCTTGTCCTGAGCAGGAATTTTCTGCCACAGAACAGTAGCGAAAATTATCTACTCAAAGTCTTTTTGTAGGTACTGTAGGTGTTGCTACAGTGGAAAGGGCCAGATTAGGTGATTTCTTAAGATCCTTTATAAATCTTTTTTTCTGTAATACTACTATTATTCTAGATTTTGTCACTGGCAGGAGTTTCTTATGGGTTTCACAATAATATCATACTTCATCACTTAGACTTTGTCTGTATTAAGTCATCATACAGTCATGACTTATGTTCATACATCAGTGCTTCTCTTGGACTATAAGTACTAGCATTTATGTCCATTATGGAAGTGTTTTGAAGATTGGGTAAGTTAAAACATCTTTTTTCATTTGCATTTTTTTCTTCTGTAGTAAATCATAAATTGACCTTCACCGACACAGCAATGGGTTCTTATTGAGAAAAAAACATCCTAAACCCTCAAGAACTGTCATGTATTAAAATCTTGTTGGCCAGCCAGCTTTGTTACACATTTCATTCCTTCTCAAGGGAGGTCTCGGTTCCTTAAGTTTCTGTTGCAGCTTGTCCCTGTTAGGAAGCTCCAAGTTGAAGGAAGTTATTTACTTAGTAGGAAGCAATCTGATTCCCTTTGTTTCGTCCTAACAGTTCAGACTGGGATTCTTCAATTTGGGTTTCCCAGTGAATCACAAAACATTTAAATTTTTGCACATTTAGTTCCTACTAATAGGTCATTTGCCAAGTTTTTCTAGGAAAACAATCATATGCTGGTTTAATTCCTTCTGTGTTTCAAATCTTTTTTTCAAGTTTTTACAGAACTTCCAGTTTCTATAATACCTCTTATTTTAATTCCTTTTCACTGTTTTTCCCTTTTTGCCATGATTTTGCATGCTTGAGCTCCAAAGGAACATTAGCTCATAATCTTCATCCTTGAAAGCTGCATCTCACCTCCAGTACCAGGGCTTTTTACCTCTGATTCCTCCAGATAGTCAGCTGCCAGTTTTCAGCATCTGCTATGTTACCACTTACATGAGTAAATAATGGCAAGACAGCAGACTAAGCTTGGAATTAAATACGTCTTAAATATGTCTTTGCATATATATAAACAGGATTGCTGTTGCTTCACAAAGCACAAGCTCTAGGGACTGCATTATTGAAGAAAGAAAAATATCAGTGCCAAACTAAAGTGGAAAGGGCAGATCAATATATATTATCCATTCAAATATCAGAGGCAAAAGACCAAAACTGTCCAGAAAACCATTTTCTACCCCTTCAAAAATAGCCTAGTTCAAGAGAAAAAAAAAAAAAAAATCAAAGATTTCAGTTTGTTTTGCAAGACTAAAGCTTGTGCATTCTGCTTCAGGCTAATTTAGAAAGTTTTAGCTTGTCTTTTATGCACCTTTTTTCTAAGTCTGGGCAGCCATAGGGCTCCAGCTTAGCCTGGAAGCCTATCTGCTTATTCTCCACTCTAATCTTCTACTAAATCAACACATCACCATGCTGTGTCTCAATTCTGTCAAATCACATTTTCCAAAAGAAAACCATTCTGCATGGATATTTTTGACTGGCAAAAGATAAGGAAAGAGAAGCAAACAAGAGAAGAAAAGAGATTGTGATCTGAGACTGCAGTCTTTCACATCATACTTTTACCACCACAGGCATTTGCTTTTGGCTGTAGTCAAACGCAGAATGTCAGATATCTCTGTCAGGTTAGGTCTGACCCCGTATAGCCTTTCTCATGTTGTTATGGTCCTGTGTACTGACAGCATGGAAATCCAGGGTGTCAAGTCAAACTAAAGCAATGTCTCCCTGAAAGCCCCTAGTCTATTTTGAAAGTCTCAGGGGAGATTGCTGTGATGTCTGTGATGCTTGTTCTCCTCACATTATTGTACTACTGCTACTTCAAAAACAAGATAATGTATTAAGATTACACAGACTTTCCACCAGCTTTGGGTAAAACTTGCTAATGGAAGCTTTCAGGAGCTGTGTTCTTGTTTCTCTGGCTGTGGTTATGCAGCAAGGCCCAAGATGACTTCCTTGCTTCCACATCTGAGTGAATATTCCGTGTCAGGACAAGATCTGCACATGGACCATTAATTATCAACTACCTCTTAAGAAACCCAAGCACACTGAAAGGAAGAGATCTGAAGTACACTCTAAAACCAAACAGGACTGAAAGAGAGCCCATCTATTAGTGAGTCAAATCTTCCTTTCCCCTTCCTGTTCCCGCAGTATAATTGCTATAAATGCTGCTAGTTATTTAAGAAATGGTCATAGAATCTTCATATAACACCAGACAAAAATGTAAAAATATTAAAAAAGTAAAGAAGAAATAAAAATGAGAAAAATATTTTTTCTGAATCTGAAATTATTAAGTATCCCTACAGCTTTGCTATACTAACAAAGAAAAATGACAGAGATACACCAAATTCAAATTAAGTGATTTTCTTTTATATTCAAAAAAGTCCTGTATGGAAGCTTCTTTAAACCTTTTTGCAATATTTGGGAAAAAAAAAAAAGAAACTCAACAGAAAATACTTTTTGGCTACCTATGTATTCTTTCCAAATGATAAATATGTAGACTTATTATTGAAATTCTAAGGATTAGGCAAAGAGTGGAAAGCTATTTTTCCATAAATATTTTGAAGAACACCCAGTCAGCTTCTCCATAGTGTTATTATATGAGACAATTGTAAAAGGTGTGTGTTCTATTCAAAACTGATGTGAGAAATATTTTCTTCATTAGATAAAGACACACATGCAAATCAAGTTTCACTAACACCGGCTAACTAACACTAACAAGAACGAAGAAATAAACAAGTACTAAGAAATAAAAATTACATGAAACATAACAAGACTTCATACCTCTAATCCACCATAAGTCAATCCACCTTCAAAATGTTTGTTCATGTTGCCTGTCTTCATATACAAATCAAACCCAATGAAAGCTACATCACTAATATTTCGTTCTTTTTTATTATTCCAGGCTGATTTCAATGATAGCTTCATTATGTCCAGGATTAGATACACTGGGCTTTACTTCATTCTTACTCCAGGAGAAATGATAGTGGCTTGTCTTTATTAGCTTCATTCTCATTAAAAATAAATTCTTTCATCCCACGTAATCAGGTGCAGACATCATAATGTGGAAGGAAGGAGAGTGAGAAATCAATATACAAGAACTGACCGCTGTGGTGCTTGCATTCCCAAGTTATGTAAAGTAGGAACTACCACGGGCCCGCTGAAACTGCCAGTTGGACTGCTGACCTCCTTAGCAAAAGGGTCGTTGACTTGTAAAGATGAAAGATACGTAAAGAACATTCTATTTTAAAGTAGACCTATGTAAGTGTTGAATGTGATATCACAATTGCTATGAGATGTGGAGTGTTTAAAAAAAATAATACCTGATCAAAAAGAAATTATTAAAACACACTTAAAAATACAGCAGCTATTCCCACACCGCTTGGCAATTGCAGAGCTGAGTACATTTGCTTCACACTCTAAAGGTTTCCCCCAAGATCAGAAGGAACTAGAAACTTCCACATGTATATATGTAAGTTTGACTTTGCAAAACCTGAAAGCATTGGCCATACAGGTCCAAAAAGCATTTCTACATCAGTGAGGTCTTGCAAAGACTTTCAATAGTTTAACATTGTAAAAAACCTGGATCCTTTACCAGAAAAACAAAAAAAAAAGAGTTAGGGGGAAAAAAAGGTATATGAATACAAACCTGCTTCAAACTATCCACAATGTTCACTTTTATTATGAGGCTAAGCGGAGAGGAATAAATATTGAAGAAGTACAATATGTTGGTGCATATTTCTTTCTGAAATTATTTTAAAACGTTATACATTTCTTGGTAATTTGTTTCAACTTAATGATATAATAGTAACAGATCCTTAAAGTACTACAGAGGTTTGTTTTCTGATCTTGTCATATATTCTGACTTCAAGTTACTCATGAAGCTCTGCTCTACTATTCTATGAAGTACATCAATGAATAAAATTACTTGTAAATAAAATATATAATAATGCATCAGTTGAGGAACTTTATGCTTTGGATGAAGGTTAAAGCTGTGTATATTTATCACAGAATCGCAGAATGGTAGGGGTTGGCAAGGTCCTCTGGGGATCATCTAGTCCAACCCCCCTGCCAAAGCAGGGTCACCTACAGCAGGCTGCACAGGATCTTGCCGAGGCGGGTCTTGAATATCTCCAGAGACGGAGACTCCACAACCTCTGGGCAGCCTGTGCCAGTGCTCCGTCACTTCACAAGGTGAAGAAGTTCTTCCTCACGTTCAGACTTCCTATGCTTCAGTTTGTGCCCGTTGCCCCTTGTCCTGTCGCTGGGCACCACTGAAAAGAGTCCGGCCCCATCCTCCTGACACCCACCCTTAAGATATTTATAAGCATTTATAAGATGTGTATGTACTTTCTGCCCTGTGTTCAAGGTCCATTTTCATCAAATCATTCTCCAGGGTTCATGTATTATTTATATCAAAAGATATCTGTATTTTCAAATCTTCTTTAAAATCTTTAAATATTTTAAAAATCTTTAATTATTCTCTCTGCAAGTCCTATAAGTTGTTTCCTGTTTCCTGCTCATCTTTATGGAACCATCTCTCAAAGGAAAAGGAAAATAAGGCACGTGGTACGTATGTCGTTAAAAAGAACTGAACAAAAAACCTCAAGCCATCTCTGGCCCAGACAAAATTCACAGTAACAGAAATCTCCTGGGTTCTTCAAGAAGTGAAAGAGTAAACTATGCACGGTCTGCCCCTTTATCCATTTTGTTCCTATATTTCTCTTGAGTAGTTATGTTGGAATCTCCACAGATCTCCGTAAATTCTAGCATTATATCCATGGACACATCTGCAGCATAGCTTTGGCCACTGGATACCCCAGTGCTAACAAAGGGGCAAGATTTCTCTCTCGGTAGGAAAGGTGAAGTTAAATTATTCCCATGAGCAAATATTCTGTGTCAGTAGCACTGGCAATCTAGCAGCAATGACATAACATTTAGCTTTGTTAGAAAAGCAAAAAGGACATTTGCTGCTTAAAACGTACAATTATATAGAACAGACAGCTGTTACAGCAGCATATATAGCCTGAATCCTCACCTCTTGCTTGCACAGAGTTCTGTTTCCCCTGCTGTTCTGGTGATACTGGTGAATCTTGTATACCAGGGGACTGAGAAAGAAGGAAGGGGTCACAAGAGTGAGGGAACAGCTAAAAATAGGGTGGAGGAGAGAGGGTTTCCTCCTCCTGCTTCTTAACAGGCCTTCTGAAGTCTCCACATCATTCTGACATCCCACTTATCCTTGCCTAAATCTTCTCCTCTGTCCGTCCCCCAATATGTTAATGCCCCCAAACCTCCTAGATCCCATGGCCTGACCAGCTTTCCCAGACTCCAAATCATCACTGACATTGCCAGCCTTCCCTTTACGCTTCCTTTTAGTGCTCCAAACCCTTTCTGCCAGCTCTGTCAAAACTGCATTTCACTGACTTGCTGTGAAAGAAACTGTGAGACAGCTCTTGATCTGACTCTCTATACAGAGGAATATGACTCATACTCAGTATGGTGCTATAAAATCCTTCTGTGCCAAAGTTTGAAGAAGATCTTTATTTGGTGACATGAGGGAGCTGGGGTTGTTTAATCTGGAGAAGAGGAGGCTGAGGGGAGACCTTATTGCTCTCTACAACTACCTGAAAGGAGTTTGTAGTAAGGCGAGTGTTGGTCTCTGCTCCCAAGTAACTAGCAATAGGACAAGAGGCAATGGCCTCACGTTGCATCAGGGGAGGTTCAGACTGGATATTAGGAAAAATTTCTTTACTGAAAGAGTGGTCAGGCATTGGAACAGGATGCCCAGGGAGGTGGTGCAGTCACCATCCCTGGAGATGTGGCACTTGAGGACATAGTTTTTTAGGCATGGTGTGGTGATGGGTTGATGGTTGGACTTGATGATCTTAGAGGTCTTTTCCAACCATAATGATTCTATGATTCTATTTTATAAAGTTCAGTTGCATCTGTTTAATCTGACATGTCTCTCTGTAGAACCCTGTTCACAGATTTACCACATCTGAAACACTGTAACATTTTAAAATGCTATTTTCAATAACTTTTCTTCTTTTCCCAGTGAAAAGTCAACAAGATCAATATTTTAAACTGCATAGAATGAATAATTTCAAATACTTAAACCACTGAACATTAATCAAGTGCTGTTGAACTAAGCTCTGAGGTGCTGTGGACTCTCAGTCCCCCTTTGAGATATCAGTATTATAATAATCACAAGATCTTAAGTTACTTCCAGCATTGTGTTTTCGAACCTGTTTTGATCATTGGTTAACTAAGGCTTCTTAGCTATGGGTCAGAAGAGATAAACCTCATTAATCTTCGTCAAATCATGGCCACCACTACCAGTAGGAAGAGATACAGGCAGAATTCAGGGCTGTAATGGTTAAAAGGTCCCTTTTCATAGGAGAGGTATAGATGCATCCTGTTGTCTAAGGAGCAAAAATGCAAGACAGTGGAAATACAGTTAAGGTTCATGTCAAGAATGTATACAATGTTTGTGGAGCTCAAGAAGAGCTTGTTTAACCACAAAAATCTGCAAAGTATTAATCAGGAGGAGGAGGGATTTTTCAAACTGTCAGCAGAAGCCTACAAAAGACAGCACCTAATGATACATGGAGTCATTGAGTCATCAAATCTATTGGAAAAGCAAATATACAGGGTACAGCAATCTTATACACCAGTGAATGAAAGACATGCAAGAATTTTTCTTTGCACCGAGGCAAAGTAGCACGTAATTACGTAAAATCTTTTAGCTTCCTAATCAGTGTCTGCATGCAAACTGCCTATTAGTAATGACCCCCAGAATGATCATCTGCTGAATTGCCCCCAAGAAGTATTTTGGAAAGCACTAGCTGGAAGGGCCAAGCTCACACCAGGGCACAGTTTAATAGTTTGTTAGCATAAAAGATCATGCTCTAAACGTCAGAAGTACTCTCAGCTATGCTGAAATCTCCTAATATAGGCACAGTTATTCCAGGAAGTTCTTATGGCAATGACTTCTCCCCTGCTCTGTTGCCCCTCCAACCCTACTCCCTGCCACCAAGCAAACTAGAAGAAGCTACTGATGAAATAGCTATTTTCAATTTGGTTTTCATGAGAAAATGACCAAAAACTTAAAGGTGGAAAGGAAGAATAGTGAATGAGAAGAATTCATTATTGTAAGGAGAGGAAGGAGTCAAAGGATTAGAAGAAAAATAAACCAAACTGGAACACACTAAAGGATCTGGCAGATCGAGCCTTCTGGAAACTTCATTTAAATGACAGAAGACTGCCAGGAAGGTAGCAGTTACTGAAAAGGTCTATAAATGGAGAGCAGCAAACTTCTCTTATGGAAGACAGAAAGCAAATATAAGAAATCACTGTGGCTATACCAGAAGTTTTTCAACAACATGAGAATTAAAGAGAAATCATGCAAGGCACAAATATATCCCTCTACAAGCATGAAGGAATCAATATAAAGCTTCAACACACTGGGATAAAATCAGAAGGGTTAAGGGACATTGCAAGGGGTAAAAAAAGAAAAGAAAAAAAGAGAAATACAAACTTATTTGCTTACCAGGAAAGGAAAACACTTGGAGTTAATTCTGATCTTGGCAAGCTGATTTTCCGCTGGAAGTGCCTATGTCCACTGACTCTCAGGGAAACCAAGAGCAAAATTAGGCATCTCTGTTCAGTGTCAGGACTCTGATAGATAGTTCATTTGAAGTGATTAAAAGAGATTACTCTACACAGAAAGAACAGAGAAGAGAGTGGAGAGGTAGAGTAGAAAATTCAGATGTAAACATTCCTAGAAAGCAAAATGCTTTTGATACAGTCAAAATAGTGAGATGCGTACTACTGATGTGGATGATAAGGTGGTTGGAGTATTGGCTTGCTTATAAGGTTCAGACCATTGTGGTCAACTGTGCAAAGTTTAACTGCCAACTGGTTACCTGCTGCATGCCTGAGGGATCCATACTAGAGCTAATACTGTTTAATTTCTTTATTACCAACCTGAACAATGGGACAGAGATGCACACTCAGGAAGTTAATGAACAATACCAAATTGGAGAGAGTGGCTAATGTGCTGGAGGGCAGGCCTGCTATTCAGAGGAAACTCAACAGGCTGTAGAAATGGGCTACAAGGAACCTCATGAACGTCAACAAAGGTAAATGGCCCTCACCTCGAGAGCAATAAGCCCAGGCACCTGTACGTGATGGAGACTGACCAGCCACAAAACAGCTTTACAGAAGAGGACCTGCGGGTCCTGGTGGACAACAAGTTGAATCTGAGCCAGGAATGTGCCTGTGGCAAAGGCAGCCAATGGCATCCTGGTCTGCATTAATAAGAGTGTGGCCAGCAAGCCAAGGCAAATGTTTCCCTCCTCCTCTGCTCAGCACTTCTGAGACCCCCTCTGGGGTGCTGTGCCCAGCTGTGAACTCCCTGGCACAAGAAAGACAGTGACACGATGGAGTGCATCCAGTGGAGAGCCATCAGGATGGTTAGAGGGACGGCACACCTCATGGAAGGGGAGAGGGTGAAAGAACTGGGCTAGTTCAGCCCAAAGAAGACAAGACCAAAAGGGATATTGCTGCTGTCTCCAGCTACCTACTGGGAAGTTTCAGAGATGGTGGAGCCAGACTCTTTTCACAGGTGCACAATGATAGGAGGAGAAGCAACAGATATGAGCTGGAATGTGAGGAATTCTGATTAGAGATAGGAGAACCTATTTCACCTTGGAGTGGTCCAACACTGAACCAAGTTGCCCAGAGAGGCTGTGAAATCTTTGTCCTTGGAGATATTCAAAATACAACACAACCATGATGAGCAACTCAACGTAATTTCATCTGCTCTTAAAAGGAGGCTGTATTAGATGACATCCAAAAGTCCCTTAACCATACATGATTCTATGATTACAAAAAAGATCTGATTGCTTTTGAAGGCAATCAAGAGTTGGATCTGCTAGATACCTGAGAGGAACCATCTCTTTGCTTTCTCAGAAACTGCTTCCTCTGCCTGCAGCAGAAAGTCATAATTTTTCCAAATTCTACGTACATTTCACATCAAGTCATAACATAGAAATAATTCCTTCAAGGTGGCAAAACCCTGGTATTCCTATGTCCTTACTCCTCCCTACCTGTCATAATGGCAACAAAAGTGAAGCCATGACAAGCCTAACATGTATGTACAAGAGGCAAAATCACCTTTTCCACCAGCCTGAAAATTAGAGGTCTTCATTGTTACAACCTGAAGTGATTCTTGGTCTAAAAGCATCCAGAGGGGTTTCTCTGCTGAAGAGAGAAATCTTTTGGTGACTGTTTTACACTTCATTGGGAATCTTTTACCCATTTCTAATAGTTCCAATCACCTCTACAGCATGGAAGGGCATCTGTGCAGAGGACTTAGAATTGGTCTATTAATTTAGATTTTCTAGTTACAGAATTAATGTCCTGCACACAAGTACTTTGTGAGCGACAGGTGCTTCAGAATTATTTAAATAATGAGCACCTCTTAACACTAAACTACAGTACTCCCAAGGCCACCTTGGAGATTAGGGGAGAACTCCTTAATATTTATTTGTTCCCTACAGGCTTGCCCAGTTTCAAAAGAATTCAGATACTTCTGTCCAGCAAACCGAAGGCCATCAATAAGGGCAAAACAAACCTGCTGCTAAGGCTGGTCTGTTTTCTGTAGGTATAAAAATTCTGAATTTTACCTAGTGCTGACAATCTACAGTAAGACTACAGATAAAAGGACAGAGTTTCTTTCTCTAGATCTGAGTATAATTGCTTGGGTACAAGAAGATTTCACTTCCTGCCATCAGGTCTTACACAGTTCCAAAACTAGTTTTAATTTGTCATTCTTTGTCCTGCTTTTAATGATCAAAACAAAAATAAAATATACATGGTTTTCTTCAGTTTAACATGACTTTATATTTTTCAGCCATACTATTCTTCCTGTTTGGCTTAAACATTCTTGTAAAAGGGAAAACCTAACTCCTACTTGTAATTTAAGAGAAAACACATTGTATGTTATTCCATGGAGAGCCCCACTGAAAGTAGTAGGCTGGAAATTGTCACAAGTAAACTAAGTAATGGCAGAGTCAGGCTTCGATAGCCTTGGGAAGATGGGGGCATTCTAACAGCCGCTCTAAAGATTTTGTATGTCTTCACATTCCCAACTATTCTTCACTTTCACAGTATGTGTGTCTTTTCCTCCATTTTTATCATTTCCCTTCACATAGTAGCCTGGTGCTCTGTACTCAGATCTGGGTCTGGTCACAGCTGCATGCATGTTCCATTTCAGTAGCACTCCATAAGCGAGACAGAGAAGCAAGGCAATATGCAATCTTTTTGCATTAAATAAATAGATTTCTACCTGATGTAATGCTTTGGTAATACCTCCGTTTTTTTACAGTTTCAGAGCTAAATTCTTGACTGAAAGGTCTACGGGACAAAGCTACTGTTTTCCCCTTACTTATAATAGTTGTACGTTATGGATATTATATGACACAGCTATCATGACTGGAATTCCATTATTTTCTTATGGAGTAACTATGGAATTGCATGCAAAAGGTTATGTGGTCTACCTAACGTCTTTAAATCACCTCTCCTCCTAAAAAGAAATCAAATGCAACAGTTCTGTAGATGGAAATGGCAAGAACAACTACCTCATTAGGGAGAGTGTGCTGTGTTCTCATGAGAAGGCAACACGCCTGTTTTCTCTGAGTGCTTCAGCTGAGGCTGGCGCCTGCCTTGCCTTTCTACAAGAGGAATTGGTCCTACCTTTTTGTAAATCCTGAAGGAGGAGTGGAAGATCACAGCCACCACACAGCTTTAGAAATCTTGCTTTTCTTCGATATTTTTCCTTGCAAAGCAGAAGAATCCTTAGGGCATTGAAGAAGAGTTGTAGCTCCAAACAATATTACTTTATTTTCCCTGATAACCTTAAAAGCAGGGGAAGGTGACGTAGCCCTTCTCCTGCACAACCTGTTTACTCTTCCTCCAGTCACCAGACCACTCAGCAAAAGGGCAATGGACAAAAAATGTATAGAGATGTTGCCACTTGTCCCATGTCTATAGAGATGAAGTGCACAGAGGCTAGGCACCAACTGTGAGATGCGGCAGAGGACCTACCAAGAAAGGAATGCAACTTTTATTTCTGTTTTACCCTTTGCAAAAACCTTCGAGTGTTATTAAAATGAACATTCATAAAGACTTCAAAAGCCTCTGGAATACATAGGAACAGAATATTATTGCTTTTTGTTATTTTGCAGGCAGGCCTAAGGCCTGTACCTGGAAGCAGCCTCAGATTAAGATATAAAAGTGTCAATCCAATTTTATTACTGGGAATAGCTTAATTTAGTTTGTCAGGAACACAGAGAAGTTCTTCAGTGGTTTTCCAAAGGCAGTTTCAGTAACTGTATTGTCTTAACTATTTTTTATTTTAGGCAAATATTTAAATTTGATTTTTATGTATATAATTGTACTGCAGTGAGATTAGAATGGCCCAATTACTTTTTATCTCATTGTGATTATGTGATGTTCTGGCACTGTAGTTTGTAATACTGTAAAAAAAGCAGTATTTAGAATTCAGATGATAAAACTCTGGATCATCTCCAAGAGGATCCTTTTAGGTCCATTTCAAACCTACTGGCTTGTTATTCTTCAAAGGTCATTTCAGATTCAAGTAGTACTCAGTTCACACCATGTTTAACAAAAGAAGAGAAGTATTAAAGTAATTCTGTTACCTATGAAACATAGAGCAGAGACTGGGGAAGGAATGAAAAAATAATGAAAGAAAAGAGACTCTCTTAAAATACAAGAATAGAAAAAGGGAACCAAAATTGGAAAGAGAAACACTGCTGAAACCTCCATTCCTAGGTTTCAAGAAAAAAGATTATCTCTAATTCTCAACAATGACTTGCAGACCACTTTCTTGGATCACAATATAGCAGAAAGCCCTACGTGACAAAGCCCTTTAAACTTGCCTATATTATTTATCTTCTCCAGTCACAGAGGGGATCACTAAAGGGATTGTTAAAGGCAAAATTAGTCAGCAAGCTTATTTATTGTAGGAAGTTAAAAATTAGCTATGTTGTGGCTCAAATTGCAAGATAAGCAGAAAAAAGAGCGTAAATTCTACCTATAACCCATGATTTTTTTTGGTGGACTTAGACACAAGTGCAGAATGCCCAGTTCTCCTCTGTGGAACCCAGATCTCTCCTTGGAGGTAACAACATGCTGATAAAAGTCTAGCTTGATTGTCTCACAAGTTTCCACATGTTTACTAATTTCAGATCCAACAAATTGCAATTCAGATGCAACCAAGCTCTGAAAGCTAAACTAGGGTCTTTCCAAGTCTGTAATACAGCTCCTGAAGCCCTTGTATGTGCCCTTATCTACACCCAAAATGTTTGCAGATAACCCAACCAGCATTATGAACGCTGATAAAGTGAGAGAAGAACACAAGTATTTCAGAGTGCTGTTCATCTAGGGTATTTTGTCCAAGTGACATATCCTATGCGACAGGAGGGGGGGAAAATAGATGCAAATAGAACAAATTCATTTTGTAAAAGAAGTAATTACATATGGATACAGCTGATATAATGTCCCACTCACTATGCTAGAGATTCCTATTCAAGCATGTGGTGTAAAATAAAACTACTGTCACAGGAGCAACAGTGGGACACATATTGTGGTTATACCCAAAGTAGGTTCAAAACAATCAAAAAACCAAAAAGTCCCAGAATCTCAGGAGGCAGTGGATGTGTGCTTTCAAAGGTCAGAATTAAACAATGAATCTGAACTCCACCTCATGATGGCTCTGACACTGGAGTATAAAATATAAAGACAAGTCTGCTTTCTTCCCAGTCAGGGATACTTGGTGTTTCTAAACCTGAACACTTTTCTTAGCATAATTATTTAGAGAATTTGACCCTTATTCACCAATTGTTTCAAGATGGTGTAGACAACAAATTTTCTACTTTTTGAAAATAGTAACAGGGTCTTACACATACTGATACATGTCTCTGCTTGTTTTTACTGTCAGAGCAAAGAAAGCATGTACACTTCTTTTGCATTTTAAAATCAGAAAACAAACCTTCACACCCTCCCATCTTCATAGAGAAATGTGAGCAAAGAAAGCATGTACACTTCTTTTGCATTTTAAAATCAGAAAACAAACCTTCACACCCTCCCATCTTCATAGAGAAATGTATCTCTTCTGACTCTTTCTATTCCTCCAAGGAAAAAAATAGGAGGGGGTCAGGGGGAAAGGTGTCATCTGTCTTGTTCTTCCTGTGTTGTGTTTTTTTGGGGGGGTTTGTTTGGTGGTTTTTTTTTTTTTTTTTAATGTAATTCTGGTCATAATTACACCAAAGGAAAAAAACCAAAAAGTCCCAGAATCTCAGGAGGCAGTGGATGTATGCTTTCAAAGGTCAGAATTAAACAATTTTCACAAAACAGTATTTTTAAGAGGGACATTTGAACAGCAGAAAAATTCTGCATAATGGAACTGACAGTTTTAAAAGATGAAACAGTGAAGGACATGGATTTGCCCCTAAAGCTCCTTTCCTGGCCAGGTTCGGGGCCACCTGCGGAATTGTCTGCACTTCCCAGACTCAGAGAGCAGTGCAGCCTCCCAGGGAATGCAAGTAAGATGGTTTCCCTGTATACATTCCTATCTGAGATGCTCTGCTGATGTATTAAATGACCACCCACAGCTTTTATACCTGTAAAGATTTTACAGTAGATTGAGAACGTTAATGAAAAAAGCATGACTCGCACAAAGCAATTTCAATCTAATTTCCCTCTAGGTGTTACAGACAGTAATTCTTATTGAACTTTAATTTTTTTTTAATTATTAAATTAACAGCATTAATAAAATGTTAGTCATTAATGTTTCCCCATAGTTCTGCAGAGAATAGCTAGCAATTCACCCACACTACAGGTTTCTGCGATTTGATCCAGTCTCACAGAATTAATGGATGTGATTATTTTATGCGGAGTAAACATTTGCAGTGTTTCTCTTCTTGCTCCTGTCCCAACCTAAGCAAATAAACTGATGGCCAGCATCAGTCTCATACTTCTCATGTGAAACCCATTGTGAACTTTCAAAGCCCAGTACTGTAAGAAAGAACCTGGTGTACTTCTAAATAAATTCAGACTAATTTGCTTAATAGTCTTGAACAATTAAGGTTATGGGCCCAGTCATTTGTCTACAAAGTGTTCTGCGGGAAATTAAATGCAACTAGAAGAAAAATCTTTCTTCCCTTTTTCTTCCCATTGCTTAAAATGTCTCTCCAAAATTAAGTATTTTTCCTACATCCATTTTCAATACACAAATAGTTTTTGTTTCTTGCAATTTGAAGGGAATTTTTGGAAATAAAATGACATCACTTATATGTTGTACTTTTGTAATAAAAGGTCCGCTTTCTAGAACGAGGAAATAATCCAGCAGAAGTGATGTGGATTGGCTGCATAACTATTTATTTAGCATTGCTTTCCTTCATGTGCATCTCATCTGGCACTGCCAACTCCCTGATGAGACCTCAGTTTGGATGACTGAAAATTTCCTTCAAAGGATTATTAAAAGCCTTCACCTATCAATCTGTAAAATCCCTAAATTCTTAAAAGCCTTCTAATTTGTTATGTTTAAATGAATTATTCAAGATCTTACAATCACACATCACAAAATCAGGAATGGACACCAACAGTATTTGAGGGCTTGGCTTCCTACCCTAGTATGTCTGATAACAAGCTCCTGCTGTGTGCACACGCTCACTCTCTTCCCTGGTCTGCCACTGCACAGCTTTAAAATAAATAACTTTTGACCTGGCTGGAGAAAGCACCTGTTTCAGGACTACCTCTAGGTTATGAGAGATGCAGTTTTAGAGTTTGGTATCTGCTCGGATCCAATTTTTGCCCAGAATATTTTGAACAAATTCCATTAACTGCTTCCAAGCCAGATAGTGGTAAAAGAAAAACTTCTACTGATCACAGAATCACAGAATGGTAGGGGTTGGAAGGGACCTCTGTGGGTCATCTAGTCCAACCCTCCTGCCGAAGCAGGGTCACCTACAGCAGGCTGCAGAGGACCTTGTCCAGGCGGG
>Ga0065711_1037704_pt1 | contig 19558 bp, 17 predicted proteins | sample Hoacrofraction12_FD_59098 | JGI IMG/M metagenome (GOLD analysis project Ga0065711, IMG submission 59098) | Hoatzin crop microbial communities from Cojedes, Venezuela - Epithelial fraction 12 v2 (version 2) | ecosystem: Host-associated > Birds > Digestive system > Esophagus > Crop | place...
CCGCCTGGACAAGGTCCTGTGCAGCCTGCTGTAGGTGACCCTGCTTCGGCGGGGGGGTTGGACTAGATGACCCACAGAGGTCCCTTCCAACCCCTACTATTCTGTGATTCTGTGATTCTGTGACATGGACAGAGGGATCAAGTGCACCCTCAGCAAGTTTGCAGGTGACACCAAGGTGTGTGGTGCAGTTCACACACTGGATGGAAGGGATGCCATCCAGAGGGACCTTGACAGGCTTGAGAGGTGTGCCTGTGTGAACCTCATGAAGTTCAACAAGGCCAAGTGCAAAGTCCTGCACATGGGTCAGGGCAATCCCAAGCACAAATACAGGCTGGGTGGAGTATGGATTGAGAGCAGCCCTGAGGAGAAGGACTTGGGGGTGTTGATTGATGAGAAGCTCAGCATGACCCAGTAACGTGCACTCTCAACCAGAAGGCCAGCCGTATCCTGGGCTGCATCAAAAGAAGCATGGGCAGCAGGTCGAGGGAGATGATTCTGCTCCTGTGCTCTGCTCTGGTGAGAGCCCACCTGGAGTATTGTGTCCAGCTCTGGAGTCCTCAGCACAGGAAAGACATGGAGCTGTTGGAGCAGGTCCAGAGGATGGCCACAAAAATGATCTGAGGGATGGAACACCTCTCCTAGGAGGAGAGGCTGAGAGAGTTGGGGTTGTCCAGCCTGGAGAAGAGATGGCTCTGGGGAGACCTTACTGCATCCTTCCAGTACCTGAAGAGGGCCTACAGGAAAGCTGGAGAAGGGACATTTGGCAAGGTCATGGAGTGACAGGACTATGAGTAATGGCTTTAAACTGAAAGAGGTTAGGTTCAGATTAGATATAAGAAAGAAATTCTTCACTGTGAGAGGGGTGAGGCACTGGAACAGGTTTCCCAGAGAAGTTATGGATGTCCCCTCCCTGGCAGTGTTCAAGGCCAGGTTGGATGGGGCTCTGAGCCACCTGGTGCAGTGGAAGGTGACCCTGCCCATGGCAGGTGGGGTTGGAACTAGATGGTCTTTAGAGGTCCTTTCCAACCCAAACCATGCTATGATTCTACGACCTGTGTTTGCAGCAGTTAAGCAGCAGTGCTTCCACGCATTTTTCATAGTCTTCTATTTCCTGCTTAACAGGACTCTGAAACTTTGGCTTGCGGTTGCATTTTAACATTACATATAACCTAGTGTAACTACAAGCTGCTGCTGAAAGTAGGTTCTGGATGGTCATGTCTAGACATATGATACAGAAGAATATCCATTACACTAAATGTATCAGATTCTGCTTTTTGCCCAGGACTCTTTATACACATTAGTGGTGCTGTATGGAGTTAAAAGCTGCAGTCTAGTTTCTTTGACCTCAGATTTTTAAGGGCCAAATGAGTCGCATGTTAGCTATAACTTACAATAACAAGGACTATGTAGAAAGTATTGTTTACAGCTGGGTTTTGAGGGGAATTTTTTTGAGAAAACTGATCAGATTTTAATGAGATGAACATATGTATCTGAACTCAATGACAGCATGTAAGAACAACTAAGTTCAGAGACACATTTTGTTACATGGTAATCAGGAGACGTTATCTCAAAAATTATCTGAATCCTGTCGGGTCTTTGAAGATGTTGATTTAAATCTGTTAGAAGAGAAAGCAGGAAGATTCATCTTTTGTGCTTAAAGTCTGCATTTTTTCACATAGGAAGAAAGCAATAAATGACATCTTAATTTTGCTTGGATACCTCACAGAATAAGGAATAAGACATATCACAAATCAAGAAAAGAATAAGGGGGCTGAAAAGGACTGGCTGTTGAACTTGTAGAAGATTTATTCTTCCTGATCCAGAGCATCTGAATGTGAGGGTTAGGCTGAAACAGTTAATTGATTAGGTCCATCTTCCATCTGATGTCAAAAAAGTTCAGAGGAATCTGACAGAGATATCTTATTAAAGCGCCTGCATGTAAAGACAGCAGAGTGGAGCAAGTCTACTTGATAAATGCTTGAAATTTGGCTCCCTAGCAATGTCTGTTTGCTAGTTCTGTGATGATGTATGATTTGCAATTAATCATAAGCAGCTTATGAAATTGTGTAGGGTTTTCATAATATCTAAAAATTATAGAATGAATAAGAACTGCAACATATTAATGGCTTAGAATGTTCTGAAGCAAGTTGCATTACTTAATCTCAGGGGCTTTGTTATTGACCACATACTTTTTAATAGACTTTTTCATTGAAGTATGTCTACTTTGTCATTTAAATATGTCTAAGTATTCTTTGAATGAAAGTAATAATCTTCTTTATTAACCAATTTTTAAAGTTGAGAAAGACAGCTGCCAATCTCTGGAAAAGGTGTTTTTTTGCAAACACATTTCTACCAATGAAACAATAAAAGCAATAGCTTTTTCTGACATTTTCTGCTTTGTCTTCCTCTTTTACTAAGTATGTTGTTTTGTTATTGCTAAAAACTTACATACTTCTGTGTATGTGTGCTCTTTCTTCCTTTTTAGATAAAAAGTATCTGACAGCATTTCATATACTGGACTCAAAACGGGTGACAAAAAAATGATTGGTAGAAAAAGAGAAAAGAAAATCAGTAGGTGCACACATACATAAATACATACATTCAACACTCCAGAGTATAACCTTTTAAAACATGAAGTTTTTTTTCTTTCTTTTTTTTCCAAGGAATTGTGTCAGAAGAAGGTGTCTTTGAAGATGCTGAAGAGAGGTTATCCCACCTCCATTTCCTCTGAGAGGTAAACACCAGCATTTGTAGGTAAGTATGAAACTGAAGCTATCTTTTTTTAACTATGACTCTTGTAGGGAGGACTCACCGAACCCATAATAGACTATAACGTGCCTGAGAATGTAGATTATATGCCCATGGGGAGAAAAAAGAGTTAAAAGCCATGCCTGGGTTAAGAAATGCAATTGCAAGTACATAATGATTTCAAATAGCATTTACCAAAGTATTCGCTAAAAGGAAAGATGAGATATTTTGAGGACACTTCCCCAAGGCTTCAATAAAGATTTTGTTTTTGAGTGATTTACCAGACATAACATACTTTGACAACCTGTTTTATTCTAAATGCCAGTTTGACACTTCCCTAAAGTTCTTCAGATGTTATCTGAAAGCAACTGCATCTAATGAGTCTCATAATAAAGCTGAATTTGATTCATCGCCAAAACTGTGTTTTAATGTAAATAAAAGCATGTGATGTGTTTTCTGTCATTTATTTAGAGATGTTGTTTAAGACCTTGATGCTGTAAAGTATTGAAAGACATGAGCTTGATTCTCAAGCCATGTTCAACAAGAATGGAGACCTGCATGTTTAAAATCTATTACATGCTTAAATGCTTGTCTGGATCAGAGCCATCATGGTCAGCACTCAGTATCATTCTACAGATAGGTAATTTTGTATTGTCTTCATAAAGTTTATACTGTCATATTTTCTTGCAATAAGACACATATGCCTGTTTTGTACATCTTAGTTTGATGCAGTTTAGCAAACAATTAAAGCATCTTTCCAGGTCATTCAAATGGCTACACATTGTTGTACGATTAGTCCTGCAAACCTTTTGTTCTGTTTTTCCAAACTGACTTTAGAAGCTCTTCTGATGTTAACTTCCTTGCCAGAATAGCTTATTTTTCCTCTGCCTCCCCTCTCCTCCCCATCCTTGTAATATCTCATTGCTAGTTAAAACAGATAGACTTAAAAGACTGTTAATATTGAATCTAATGCACCAAGTTATGCTATCAAACCTGAAAGTACCTGATTTTCTAGTAAACCCACATACACTTTTGTGAAAACAGACCTTTTCAGTGTGTGGCAAGTCCCTTACTAATCTTAAGAGAACCCTCTTTATCACACAAATTTCCACTCATGTCTATTAAAAAATGATTTCTGCATTTTTCTCTGATATTTATTTTTTGCTTCAAAAAGGATGGATACATATTAGAAATTTTGTTGAAGTGTAATACAAAATTACTATATTATGGAGAAAATACTGTTGAGCATGGGAATATTCTTAGGATATGAATAATTTGCCTCAGTTTAAGATGGTTGAAGTCTGGCTTTCTAATATAAACTAGCTTTCAGAACTTCTTTTGTAGTATTTGTTATAAGTAGTGTTCCTCCACTGTGCAATTTGTTTCACCTCTCTAAGAAACTTTTTTCACAATATATGAGTCATTTACTACATATTCCTGTCTCCTATCACTGATTTTAGCAGAAAGCTGATTATTAAACTGCATAACTGTAGTCTATTGGTAGGTTAGCACTAAATGAGCTGAATCATGCCAAAAACGCATACCATGACCTTCAGCCTTTAGTACCTTTTAATGAAAGATATAGTGCTTTTCTGTTTCACTTCTGGATTTATTTTTTACTGTCACAAGTTTAAGAAGTTGTAGAAAAGACAGCTGAGAGCAGGGTAGGTGTGGTTCAGGGACCTCTACCACTGGCCAGTTGTCTGCCTGGCATCTCTTTCCAGAGGCTGACATGTTCCTTCTCTCTCGTGGGGTGCTGCAACACACTCACTGACAGAGTGAAGACAGGATTGATCCCTCTGGGATGGAGAGACCACCTTCATTAATCATACTTCCTTGGCAAGTTCAGGTGTTTTGAGCCCTCCTACATGATCTCTTGGGATTACCTGTAACCTGTAGTATATACAGTGGCAAAAAGCAGAAGTTCTAACCAATGTGTTAGATATTAATCCAAAAGTTCATATCGGTGTGCAAATGGACTTAAAAAATATTTCTGTAAGCATATTGTCACATCTAATATCTTAAATATGTCTAAATTATTCCCCACATCTTACTTTATGATGTGACAGCTACAGAGTGGCAATCACTGTCTCTTTTCTAAACATCCTCACAGCCTTAATAGAAATGAGGTTTGTAGCATTTTTTCCGTTGTATTATTCAGTTTCCTTAGGGTCGCAGGTTAGGACTTCTTCCCCTCAAAATCACTCAAACTGTAGTGAAAGAAGATATTAATTATTTACAAGGAACTACTCTACATTGTAATTTCTCCAGGAATTATGCCTAACTTTTTTTTTCTGACAAGGCTCATTTCCTTCTCATTAATGGTACCTGAAATTTCTTGGTGTTTCACTAAATATGGATTGTTTAAATTTATGGTATGATACATCAAAATTCTTGAGTACTTTGAGAAAATGCATCTGACAAATCACTTCAGTACAACCAGTCTACTAAACAAGCACTTTTCTAGATTGAAAAGTTAAGTCACAAGAGTTATTATATAGCATTAAAATTTAATTATGTATATGATTTTATGTTCCACTATGTATAGTATTCATGGCACATGTTAATCTATTATTTTATAACAAATCACATAATTGTATGCTATTCCATATTTTATAACATCTTCTATGAAATACATATTACAACAGGTTACATATTATACATATGCTCTGGGTACCTCTTCTGTTTTAAGAAGATCCAGGGTGTAGGAAACAAGGATTTAGACTTTCAATTATTTTCTGAAATTACTGCAATCTGTAAATATCTTCCTGGCTGTACTGGGTTTGCATGGCAAGGTTTTGGTGGTAGAGGGACTTCAGGGGTGGCTTCTGTGAGAAGCTGCTGGAATCTTACCCTAAGTGTCAGAGAGCCAATGCTAGCCAGCTCCAAGATGGACATGCCACTGGCCAAGGCCAAGCCAATCAGTGATGGTGATAGTGCCTCTGTGGTAACATCTTTAAGAAGGGGAAAAAAGCCTGCAGTGGGATAGAGGAGTGAGACTATGTGAGAGAAACAACTCTGCAGGCACCAAGGTCAGTGAAGAAGGAGCAGGAGGAGGTACTCCAGGTGCTGGAGCAGAGATTTCACTGTAGCGCACGGAGGAGAAGACCATGGTGAGTCAGGCTGTCCCCCTGCAGCCCATGGAGGTCCACAGTGGAGAAGATATCCACTGGCAGCCCATGGAGGACCCCTTGCCGGAGCAGGTGGATGCACCTGAGGGAGGCTGTGACCCCGTGGGAAGCCCATGCAGGAGCAGGCTCCTGCCAGGACCTGTGGAGCCATGGAGAGAGGAGCCCACCCTAGAGCAGGTTTGTTGGCAGGACTTGTGATGCTGTGGTGGAACCACACTGGAGCAGTTTGTTACTGAGGGACTGCACCTCATAGAAAGGACCCACACTGGAGCAGTTTGTGAATAACTGCAGTCCATGGGAAGGACTCCTGTTGCAGAAGTTCATGGAGGTCTTTCTCCCATGTGAGGGAATCCATGCCAGAGCAGGGGAAGAGTGTGAGGAGTCCTCCCCCTGAGGAGGAAGGAGTGGCAGAGACAACGTGTGATGAACTGACCACAAGCCCATTCCCCGTCCCCCCACACTGCTTGGAACAGGGGTGGAGGTAGAGAAAATCAGGAGTGAAGTTGAGCCCAGGAAGCAAGGAGGGGTGGGGTGAAGATGTTTTTAAGATTTGGTTTATTTCTCATTGTCCTACTCTGATTCGAATGGTGATAAATTAAATTGATTTCCCCACATAGAGTTTGTTTTGCCCATGACAGTGATTAGTGAATGATCTCTCCCTGTCTTTATCTTGACCCTCGAGCCTTTCATCATATTTTTCCCCCCTGTCCAGCTGAGGAGGGGGAGTGATACAGTAGATTTGGTGGGCACCTGGCGTCAGCCAGGGTCAACCCACCACACTGGCATAAATATGCTAAATATTTAACCAAGTATTTTACTTCCAATTGCTTCTGCTCAGTATGGAACAAGACAGTCACCTTCACCTGAGGATGATGAGGAATGACAGATAAACCATTCTGAAATATGAACAAGGCATTTTCTGTACTTGCAAATCTAGCTTCAAACTACCTGGTCTTCCTTTTTCAGTATATTAGATTACATGATGATATCTATTTTGCTGTCCACTGTCTCCCTGAGGAAGGTTATGCTTTATCGGTCTTCAGATATGCTTTTCCTTCCACTAAATACTTACATCTGAGTTTATTTTCTCTCAGACACATTAGCTTGCATTTTCAAATGTTGAGTGAATTTCTATTGGTTACCTGCAGACATTTTAGAATTAAAAACTCTGTTGCCACTTTGTGGTTTTTTTGCTATATCCTCACTGATGTCTGTAATGCCACCCATTTTTGTACTTTTTTAGAATGTAACCTGTTTGTATTTAGCTTTTCATTTGGATCATTAATAAAAATAATAATTTAAGTCAAAAGCTATAGAGGATTCTCTAAGACCACAGAAATCAGAGAGCATTTGCCTTCCTCAGTTATGCTGTTAGGCATCATGCTTTTTATATTTCAATGTCTTTGTTTCTGAGTTGCTTGATGGTTTTTCTGGCAAAACTGAAATACGCAATGGTGAGGTAACCAAAGACATTGATCAAGGGCATTTATCTAGGTCTGAGCCACAGAATCAGGCAGTCCATCACAGTTTCAGTCATGATGCAGGTTTTTTTTCTACCCTTAAAATAATTACTTAAACACATATGGAAAATAGAATAGAAAAAAAGTGCTACAGGAATACCCCCTCCTGGGTTCATCCTGCATTACAAATTTCATCTACTGTTTTGCAGCACACTATACACTATGCACAGGGTGACACTCTTAGCTAGGACCAATTCCTGTTGTACATCAAGATCCTGTTCTGTCATTTATGTTAATTCTGCATGTCTGTAGGATCACTCCTGGGCTCCCATCTGTAGTGGATGGCAAAGTCTCACCGCAGACTAACCCTGGGAATGGTTAGGATAGCTCTAGGGACAACTCTAATGAATTGGATGAGAAGGTTTCTTAGAGCTCATACTGGCAGTGCTTGTGCCAATGCTCCTGCAGTATTCCAGCAGATCTTATACCCTTTTGGTACACCCTGTGCACAAAGCTTACAGCTTCAGCATCACAATGCGGGAGAGCAACTACTGCAGTCTGTGGGAAACTTCTCATTGTCTTGGGTGTGTCGTGAACAGATAATAAGGAATCTTAACCAGGTTTGCAAAATAAATCTAGTGCAAAGGCACCCATATGGGACCCAGAGGAATCATAGACTCTTAGGGTTGTGAGCTTTGAGGTATCACATGTGTTACAGCTAGAGTTTAGTTAGGGGTAGGAAAGGGGTTGGTTTCATGCGAAGAATCTCTTCTTGCCTAAAGAGTTAAAGAAGTGCTTTGCATTGAGGGATTAATGAGTGTCCCCTGATATCATGACTTGGTCAGAAAGAGAAATCCCAGAATAAATTTGTGTGACAAGAATAAACTTACTCCTGTAGCAGAAACAAGTAAGTAGACAAATCTTGCAGAAATGAGTAGACAAACGTGTCCATCAAGACACCTCCATATAAGTAGGCTCAAAGTTCTGTAAGGTAAGCACCATGTCAGGACTTGCTCTAGGTGTTCATTGTGCAGGGACAGAGAGATCACTGTCAAGAGAGGCAGCAAGAGCACAATTGCCCAATAGACTTGGGAACAGGAACTAGTTGAAGGAACTCATGTTGTAACTGGCTGCAAGTGCATGTCCTTAGCACAGCTTCTCTGCCACTGTGTTAGTGATCAATGATCTTTGCACAGAAGTGTGTGTAAGTGCAGTGGCATCAGAACATGTTGACAAAAGTCTTGGCACTGGCTCAGCTGACCAAAAAATTCTAAGAAAATGTACTCACCTCTGAGTAGATTTATATTGCACTTCAAACCCGGCTGACTGGACCGCAGACCAAAAGCTTATCCATGCAGCCACAGATAAATCTGTGTTCTCCACGACTTGTGAGAACCCTGCTGCCTGAGCACATTCAATGAGCAGCCTGGCAGCTGTCTCTGAGATGGTGTATGGACAAATTTGTGAAAAGGAGGCAAGCTCTGGAGATGGCTACTCAGGGTCTTGCAACACTCTAATTACTGTATCAATGGGCAATAATAATGAGAAATTGAGATCAATAATGGGGAGCCATGGGGACAGAAGTAGCCAGGGTGGCAAGTTCTGTCTGGAAGTGCAGAGCACAGGGTCATCCCATGGACATGGAGGCATAGCCCTTTACCTAACACTGAGTGGTTAGGTGGTGTTCAGCAACAGGCTATATATATGACATACCAAGAGGAAACATAAACACTTTCAAGAGACCAAAGGATTCATAAAAGAGGTATTTTTGAAATAGTACTGTGTTTGTTGCAAAGAAAAAGAAGCTGTCTGAATAGCCTTGAGAGTAACTTAGCAACACTGTCCTCCTTTGTCTTTCCTCTATTTCTTGTATGTAATATGTCCTTAAAGAAATATTCTTGGTTAAACTTTCTCATCTGGGCTCAGTTACAAGCGCTAGCTCTGGCCATCTGTCACTTAACTCACCTGCTGTTACTGACAAAACTGACCCCAGAAGTAACATCTCAAGACTCTTAAATTTTGGGGCATATGGCATCTGAATCTGATTTTTACAGTTTAAAGCAATCACTCCTGGTAGCTCATCTGGATTATTTATTGCTCAAATACCTTGAATTTGTATGTATATGTTTAAGTACATGAATACTTCCTTTAAAAAAAGTATTATTATCCACCTTATTCCCTTAAGGCACTCTCTTTCATATTTATCACCACTTTGGCCTTGCAGACACCTAAGTCTCTAAGAACCAAGGACTCTTCAAGCTATCTTAACTTGAGTGTGTATTATTATGAAATTTTAAAATTCTTTTCAATCTTAAGTCTGAAATGACTTCGTTTTGCCAAGATCCATAAAAAAATAGAAAGACAGCTTTTATGGTTTCATATTACATCAGAAATCATTGACTTTATTTAGCACGACTCTTCTTAAATGGTCCTATCTTAAAAACACATTTCAACAATAGATTGATCCCAAAGGTATTTTAAATCTTCAGGTTATCTAATTCAGGTGAAAATTAAAACACGCTATTACGTATCTACCAAATGGAGGGCAGTGCTTCAGGCATTTCAGCTTGTCGGAAAGTGGTACGAATAATATCTGTTTTGCAAATGCCTTTTTTAATGGAGTACTGAAGAGTATGTGTAAATGTTAACATAAAGGAACATAAAGTATACGGAGAATTATAACAAAATATACATGCAAGCTCATAATAGGTATTTCTACAAAAGATTTTGTCTCAGAACTGGGAAATGGTACATAAAAACCAGTATTTTTTGTACTCTTGTGTTTTGTTTTGCTTCTTGTCAGGTCCACTAGATTTTTCTGTCCTATTTTTGAGATGGTTAATCTTCTCATATAATCATATTGCAATGTTACCATTTGGAGGGTTTCGGTGCTTAATTTCTTTTCTTGGCTGGACAAATTATCCTCACATCCCCTGCAGCCAACTATAATAATTTCCAGTGAATGTAGTAATGAGGGCAGAACTGATTAAATGTAGGCTTCCCTCCTGCTAATCTCAGCCAACAAGCTGTCTATCAGTACCTAAGGAGTTTTTCTAGTGTTTTTTTCCATAAATAAAGAAAAATTTTCTGATCAGAGGTTTACATTCCTGTCAGGAATAGATATACGAATAGATGAGTTATGTGTAGCAGTGCTAATTGCGAAGTCAAGTTTGGACATAGAATTGTGTCATTGGTAACAGGACTCTACCAGCAAAATATGCTTCTATGGTTGACTGCTCTGTCAACCGTACCATGTTCTGGAGGCCAGCTGCTCTTTATAAAAAGATGTTGCAATGCACAGTCTCAGCTTTTACAGCTGAACCCTTTAGCACTAGACAAACTGTATATTGTAATGTTATAGAAATAGTACAATTAATATGCTATACTGTGCAGATAAAGGATAGAAAGGATAGGAAATATTAGCTTAGACAAACAGTGCTTTTCTTCTGTGCCATGTGATATAAATGCTTCTTACTTCTCTGTTGTTTAGAAAAGCAGTCCAGAAAAGCTAGATCAGAAATAAGACTAGAAGTGTTACAGTGGTATGAACAAAGAGGGCAAATTATTTAGCAGAAAAAATAGAGTACCTCTAAAGATATTGAAGTGTTTATGGACCTACTTGGCTAGTATTTGGTTATGTTCATGGAATGTCAGCATTTCAGCAAATAAAATCATCCTAATGCCTCTGTGTAATTCTTATTCCATTCTTCAAATTTATGTGAATTAATTTGGATTCCAAATAATGTTCCTGGATAGAACAGGTTCTTTCACTAAAATTAAAGAATAGTTCTGGTGGAACTCTTTCCAGAAATATTTGTGCAAATGTTTGAATAGCCCTCTCTACTTTTTCCACCATAAAACAACCACCAAAGTATTACTGTGAACACGTGCTTACACAGAACTTTTGTACAGAAATTATGCACTTCTGTGAAGTGAAAGTAATCAATCGCAGAAGGTCAAAATATTAAATGAAAAAATAGCAATGAATTTTCCAAAAGGCCAAACCCTAAAGTCTTTCACATAAACTACTTTTCAAATGTCTGCATGCAGCACACATAAAAATGAGACTTGTTCGTGAGGTAATACAAGCAGGATATAGCATGAAGTTATTTTTTTTTCACAAAAATGCCCAGCAACACTATATATGAGTGCAGACAAGTATAAAGGCACTTATATGCTAATATGCTTAACTTTATATATGCTTTCAAACATCATCTCTTTACTGGGGAAGTTTAATAAGCATTGTCTAAATTCTTGGATGCTTATTAAAGTTCATTAACTTTACTCTTGATGAACTTCTTTGCTCCCAGACTATTTCAGATTATGTCCAAGAGAATTACAGTTACCACAGACAGCAGCAATACTCTACAATAAAACATGTCTAACATTTTACTGTATGGTGTGGTCAGTGCTCTCATTCTTTAAGCTAAAATCTAAGACTGGTTAACAGTTTAAGGACCTTCAGCTTGGTAACCGTATTGGATACCACCTTCTAGTGAGGACTGGAGTAACCTTCTGCATGACTCCCCAGGGGCTTACTCTCCCCAGGATCCATCTTTATACAAAAAAAACTTCCCATTTTCTCGGCAGAAGCCATCGTTGAGAAGCTGCAACACAATATTTTGCTTTGACCTTTGCTATGAAGCAGAATGTAGCATAGACAGGGCACTGACCTTTTTGACAAGTCCTTTCTAGTCATCCCTCATGGATTGCAACCTGAAAATGATATGAGAGAGTTTATATTTGTATACTCGTGTATGTATGCATCTATACATACACATGCATACATAGAGAGATGTGTATATGTATACGTATGTATATGTACATTTAAACCCTCACATCTCTGTGTATATGTAATTGTGCACATATCTGAACTTTTATGTAAATATAAATAATATAAATATATATAGACAAATTCTGACAATGGCCAAATTTCTTGTGCTAAAGTTAAAGCCAGTTGCCATCTAAACTGTAGCAGCTTGAAGCAACAGATCTGAAGGTTTAAAAATGCATTGTAAGAAAGACATTCATGAACTTGACCTGCTTGTTTTGATTTTGGGATTTCGGTTTCTTTTGAAAAATAAGCACGTCTTCGTAAGACTACCAAAAATGACAGCAATGCCAGCACTGAAATGTTCCTAGTAGAAACATTGCTTGTAGCATCTTAAAAAAAGACAATTAAAAGATCATGGCTCCTTTAGCTTAACAAAATAAAGAGTGGCAGTAAAGAGGATTTCTTTATATAAATACATCAGGTAGGCATACTCCAGGGAAGCAAAGAAGGTATATAATCTAAAAAAGCTGTTGCCACATGAACAGACGTACCCCTATGAATCAAGAATAATTATGGGCTGTAAATCGGAAGAAAATCTGTAACTTTTGAGGAATGTGACTTTCCAAAAGAATAAGCAGAAGAAATAAATCTTACCAGTCTTGAAAAGGAGTCTGATACGGGTCTGTAGAACAGGATTCTACTGTTTTGTTACATGAGATAGAAGAAAAACAGAACTTTATGACACAGAATGAGCTTTCCAAACCTAACTCCAGAAAGTTTTTGTTATATTTCCATTCTTTTTCACATATTGTTGAATAATTTTTGCTATAGGATTAAACAAATAAATGAATAAATACATAATGTCATGTATGCTCTTAATAAACATGTAGCATTCTTATGGAAATGCCAGACTCTGTGTACTCTCTCTAGCCACAATTTTTTCCTGCTTTCGGTAGCACTTCCCTGGGTTACGCACTCAAGTTATAAAATTAGAGGGTAAAAAAATCTTTCCAAAGGAGTGTAGCTGCAATATTGATCCATTCTGCTTGTGTTCTTTGAAGCTTGGCTTGCCCTTGAGGTCTGACTTTTGAAGTCTCATGCTTGAGACACAAAGTTTTTGTGATGAGTTGCTTTCTCCCATTATACATAAGTGTCAGTCTCCAATATCAGTGTGTTTTTAATGTTTGTAGAGTTATACTGTTAGGAATGTAGAAACATATTTTGCTTAATTACTTACCCACAATACGTTTGAAAATTAGACTCTAATTCTGCCTATTATGCTGCACTTTAGAGTGCTATGGATAATGAAGCAGAAAGGAAAAAAAATCAGCTGGAAACAAATAAACAAAGCCAGGATGAAAAATGAAATAGAAAGCAGACAGAATGGCAAAAAAACGTTAGTTAGAGATGGATGAGAGTGTAATATGAAATAAATTAAAAAACCAGCTGCAGTGTTTTAGGGTTAAATTTTGCCGTCTTGATTTTTGGAAAATATAGTGAAAATCTCCCTTACTGTTTCTTTTAGAATAAAAAGACTCTTCTTCAAGTACAGCACACCAAAACTGCAGATTTTAAAAAATCCTGTAATTTTAAAATTATTTGATAAACCAAATATTTTTGGTGACATTTCTAAAAATCCTTATGCCTCCCAAGTATTCTCTTTGATGAAAGTAGTTTGTAACATCCTGAGATTTGAAGATGTATCCTCAACCATCAGTGAAGTGGTATACAGGCATGTAAAACCTGCCTGACCTAGGCTGTAGAAATGTGAGGCAAAGAGAAAAAGACAACTTTTTTGGCCTTGCTGTGGCTGGTTCGTGTTGCACTTCTGGTCTTTTGTGTTATTTGTAAGAAGAACAGATTGGTTGTTCTTGGCATAGCAATGCCTCTTTAGGATGTTCCTGTGAGAGTCTGAGCTTCCTTTCAGACCATGCCTCTGTTCCTTTTTCTGTCTTGTAACTCCCAAAGCAAAAAAAATTCTGTGGATGCTTGTATCCAAGACATTTCTGCTGAGGATTTAAATGCTGCTGAAGAGAAGGACTATTATAAAGCAATATGTATGCCCATGAAGTGTGACTGGTGTAGGCTCAAACTCTGAAGATTGAGTCCTGGTGTTCTTCTGGGGACATGTATTGCTCCAGGCTATGTACGTTACAGGAGCACGTCACAGCACCTCTTGTTCTGTCTGGATAACGATAACAGACAGATACAGCCTTCAGACTTCATGCCTGAGACTTAAATTATATACATAATGAGAAGGTCTCTTTTCATTTGAATAGCATTGCCTCACACACGCAACAGTCACATTTAATGTTAGACTTTCTTCAATTGAGAAAGGAGTAACAGGTAGCAGGAATCATCAGAAAGTCTGGACTTGCACACAGGAAGACTGGCAGGCTCCATGACCCTTTTTAAAATGTCAGAGATAAGGAGATAAATGCACAGGAAGATGGTTCAATTATATCGGACACAGAAGAGATGCATGAAAAAAGTGCCCAAATGTTACAGTTAAATTAAGCCACGCGCTCGCACAGACACACCAAAACACATGGCATGGCATTTTAAGGCAGACAGACCATATGGCCTCCTTAGCAATGCACAATACTTTTTGCTGTGTCCCACTTACTGCAAAAGAAACTGATGTCATTTTGGGTGTGCCAGATGCCTTGTCAGTCAGCCAGTTTCACATTTAACAGTATTCTCTGCCTAAACTTCACATAAACACAGTGGCACTGCTCACTGAGTAGCCACCTCCTTACTCTGAGGGAAAATATCATTACAACAGAATATGTGAAATGGCAGGCAACCTTAGATCATTCCTGGTGGACAGGCTTCCTTTGAAGAAAAACTGTCATTTTATAACTACAGGAAAAACATGAAGGCTAACTCCCAAAAAGCGATGAAAAGCAGAGAGAATAGGACAAGTATACTACTATTTTTTGGCTATTTACCAGTGCATTTACTAGTATTTCTGTTCATTTACTGGTGCATTTCTCAAGTGCTGTGGCCACTCCCTACAGTCTGTGGCGCTGGGATCAATCCATTTATCTAAGAAAACATAGTGCAGGTGAGCAGGATGACAGCTCTGGGTCTGAGGGCAGGGATGATGGAACGTCACTACAGTACAAAGCTCCACCCCCTATCCCCTCTCTCAGGAAGCTCTCCAGTACCTGATCAATAGTTTTGGAGGGATCATTGTCTAAATAGAGAAATGTCAAACAATTGCAGCAGTTCTGCTATTTAGTAGCTTACTAATTAAGCCTTAGTCTTCCCAGGTGACAATATGTACACATTGGAGAAATGGAAAGAAAAGTCAAACCTCATTCATGAAGTAGCTGGATATTTCTTAGGAGGAAATATGGATTTTCCTCTGAAGTCTAGTATTATCTACAGTTATATTGAGCTAGTGCAGTTGGTATTGATGAAAAAAATGTCTTCAGTAGACCCACTGACTTTGGAATCATGGTCACAATTGCAAAGAGACACATAACATATTCCTCGCTTTCATTGAAGGCATTAGCTATGCTCAGATATGATGAAAGTTATAAATAAAATATTTTGAATTCCCCACAATATGGCAATTTTTTTCTCACAGTCACAAAGCAGGATACCTACAAAGGGAGATTAAGGTCAAGACAAGCAATAAAAGTGAGTTTGTACCTTGCTAAGAAATTATTGTTAAGAAAAATATTTTTGGATTTGCCATGTCATATATCTCCTTCAGTTCTAGAGGATTAAGGTTCTCTTTGACAGAATATTTTTAAAGGTCTTTTTTTTCTGCTACTTTTAGAATAAAAATTAAATACATTTATCTTCCATTTTGAAATTGTCTCAAACTATTAAAAGTTCTCTTTATTAATTATATGTAAGAGTAACAGTGCCTTCCTACCTACTTGAAGTGGTATTCTTAACCTCCCCTTCTGCAGTTGCATGTACAAAAATGTTTCTACAGGGAGGGTGGTCAAACTTTTCAACAAATTACCTGGAGAGTTTGTGGAATCTGTGTTTTTGGACATAATCCAACCTTGGCTGGACACGGCCTTGAGTAACCTTATCCAGCTGGCCTTGCTTTGAACAGGGTGTTGGGCCAGGTGACCTCCAGACGTCCCTTCCAAACTGAATTCTATAATTCCATGTTTTATTCATTTAATGTAACTAAAAGACAATTAATGTAGTGTCATTTGAATATGACTTCATACTTTCATTTTCAGGTATGCTTCATATAATATACTAAGTATTACATAGAAGCTTGTGTGTTTGTGTATACATCTGTCTGTCTGTCTATCTATCTATCAGTCTATCCATCCATCGAGAATGTACAAATGAATAGTTTAGAAGACTGTTTTGACCTCATCAGAAAAAAAAAAGATATAAATTGGCATGATACTGGAAAATACTACATTTAGTTCTTTATATGTAAATAATATTTTTCTGTAAAAGATTGTTCCTTACAGTTGTTCAGCTGGTTCTAAGATCTGTTAATTTAGTTGTCCTGGACTTTGAAAACCTTAAATCAAACTCTAAAGTTTTAAGTTGTTCTGAGCATAAAGAAAAGAATTCTTTGGATGACTTTTGTTTTGTCAAGAACATAAAGAAAATCAGCCTAGTCAAAACAGTATCACGTCCATTATCTTTCATGAGTACCACCCATTGTGCTCCACAGTTATGCAGAACATAGTGACATAATGCAGAATGGTTGAGGAGTTTAAATTTACATGTTTTGTATTCATAGTACAAAAGTCACCTTGATTTTTCAGCTCTCCTATGCAATTATATTACTCCTAACAAAGGGGGGGAGGCCTGAGTTGTCATCTGTGCAGACGAAGCACACCGTGTACAATGTGACTCACTGAACCACAGAACAAGTAGATGCTGCACATCTGATTAAAATGCAACAGCATTTGTGAGGACTGTATTTTGAATATAGCATGTTAATCTTTATTAATCAGCTAGGTAATTCTTGTTATTTGTTACTGTAAAACTATCGTCTCCTGAGTACTTCAGAGAGAAGGATGAAATGTAATGCTATGATGTAGCACTAGAGAGAAATGATACAGGGAAAAAATTTCAAGGAGTATTCACTGCTATTCAGAGTGTGATTTGAATTCCTGTGAAAGTAATCAAAAGAAACTGATTTAATTCAGACCTGAGATCTGATATATATGCTTTTTTTTTCTGAGAGCTTAAACAGAACTCAGTTTTTACCCTCCACAAAAGGGTGGAATTCATTTACAGCAAGACAATTTATTATCCGCAAAAGAGGAATCTTTTAGCTACCTAAAATTCACTGTGTGAAGAGGACATTGCCACGTAAGTTTGTGCTCTGCTCAAAGAGAAATATACTTGGAATTTGGCATTTCTTTGATAAAACAGCAAAGGACATATGGTGAAATATTGACACCTTAAATCTAGTGATAAATTACTCTTAAGACATTATTGGAAAGAAGTGTTTGGAGCATGTTTCAGGGAGAAAAAATGTGGGAAGTGAGATCAGTGTTTTCTCTCTATGTTGAAACTAATGGCAGAATTTTCATTTCTCAGACCTTGATAATGTACTTCCTTTTGGAGAATTCCATTAGGAATTCACATGCATAATAACTGTCTCAGAATCTCTACTTCCTTTTTTCCCCAGTATATTTTCTCACAATGGCTATGCTCTGACAGCTGCTACAAAAAATAATATGAGAAAGATGTCAGAAATCAGAGAATTTTCCAAATTCTAACATGTTTAAGGAGGAAATAATTATTATGTTTCTCACGTAATATGTACAAAGTAATAAAAGTAGAAAACTGTATATGACTTTCCATAAAGTTGTCTATAAATTTAGCTTTCTCCTTTTACTTTGAAAGTGATATTTCTAACTCTTTTCTCCTGAACGATTGCTAGATCAAACAAGCACCAAAATGTTCTTTCATTATAGGGCATTTATTTTTAGATATTTTTGTGCGCAGTGCTACCAGGAATTAGGACAATAAAATAGTCTCTAGTAAGAAAAAAGTTATAGAGCAGAGTTAAATTCTTGTGGTTTTTTGGCTGACAAACCCTGTCCCAAAAATCACTTGAGTGGGAACTGCAGTCAAGCAGATATAAATTCTCCGTCTCTCAGTGCTCCTTACTAATGGATGTAGATATATCACTGCTCATCATGTTGGCTGCTATACTGTGCTATGCTATGATTGTACTTGTAAACCAAACGGGCTTGGGTCTACTCTTTGATTACGAGAAGAATACACATTACCATACGATTTGCTAAGCATGGTTTCAATTCTGCTGCCTGTTGGGAACAGTCTCTGGGCTGTGGCTGAACAATGTCTGGGAACACTAAATTGACGCAGGTTGGAAACAACCCAGACTCCAACAGACAATACAAATGATTACGTGCAATGCTAGAGACCAAGACCAGGGCTGCTTACTTTATTAATGTCAATGTAACACCTATGCCTCTTGACAGACATCTGAATTTTTCTGCATACCTTCTGTGAATGCATTGATTCTAATTGTGAATCCCTACTACACTGTCAGACATCCATTAAGTAATGATTATCAGCATGAAGTGTAATGGAAGATCTGCAGACTAATATTTGGTGCCTTGAATCTGCAATGGTCCTAGAGTTCTAGAATACTCTGGTCAGCACAGAGGGTAACTAATTTTCTTTTGATTCTCAGGCCATGTTTAACATGACAATGATTTAATCCAGATATTGCTTGAAATTATTAATATCTTGCCTATAGACAATACAGGAAAGGTCATATATGGCTACATAGCTGTGCAATTTCATCGTTACATAGGTACTGTACTTGGGACTTCCTTCCATCTTTTGCTTGACCCTGTGTCCTGGTTTTGGTTAAAACAACCAATTCTCTTTTAGTGAATCTTCCTTACAGCTAAGTTCTTCTAAGCAACTGAATTTTTCTGAAGCTGGCTGCATATTCTACAGACAGTGTCTGCTCCAAACCTGAGAATACCTAATGTTTATAGTTTTACTGCCTAACGGTAGGAATGGAATGCAGAAAAAAGCCCCTGTTTATAATTATTACTGTAGCAGCCAAGGTCACCGACAGACCTCTTAGGTCCCACAAGTGCGGAGTTCTAAAAGGTCACACTTGCAGGATGGGGTGGACTGAACAGGAGACCTAATGTTGACCAATGAGGTATTTCATGCCATACAAGTCATACTCTGTTTAAAGATGGGGGATCATGAGATTCTCACTCTCTTCTGTTGGGGTCCACGTACCTTGAGAATTAGCACGACTAGGCCGCTTAAGCAAAACAGCATAACTGAACAGGCTGCTGGAAAAGACAGCTAAGAATAGCCATCGAGAAAGTTCTGATAGTGCACATGGTGTGGGTTAGCAAAAACAAGATGTGTTCAAGGACGTGGAGGCAGTCTGTTGCTATTGGTGTTAGTGCATAGTTACCAATCATAAGGGAATGTGGGGCGTG
>Ga0065711_1037705_pt1 | contig 19555 bp, 9 predicted proteins | sample Hoacrofraction12_FD_59098 | JGI IMG/M metagenome (GOLD analysis project Ga0065711, IMG submission 59098) | Hoatzin crop microbial communities from Cojedes, Venezuela - Epithelial fraction 12 v2 (version 2) | ecosystem: Host-associated > Birds > Digestive system > Esophagus > Crop | place...
CCCCCCTCCCTGGGGCCGCGGCAGCTGGCACCGCGGGTGGGTGTCCCGGGGGCTGAGGGGGCGGTGGGGAGCCCGCGGCGCGGCTGTGGAGAGGGGGAGCAGCCCTGGGGCCCGAGCAAGGCTCCGGTGCAGGTGCGGGCTCCGCATGCGACCCTGTTCTGCCGGAGCCGCGGCCATTACGCGGTTTTTTCGAGCGAGCACCGCAGGGACGCGGGTTGCCCGCGTAGGAGTGTGCGGAACCTGCTGTGGAGTTTGGTTAAAACAGGCTTGCAGATGGGAGGTGATGCCTTCCTGACAAGGAGGCCGGGGGGTAGCAGCCTTCCGTCATAGGCAGCCGAAACTTTCAAACAAGACAAGACCGAGTATGGGGGAAAGAACGGCAACTTTATAAAAATGAAGTTCTGGAAGCGGTTAATGGGACGCTGCTGCTTTAGATTCATTGGGAAGGCCGGGGATTTTTCTGTAGGAGTAAATTGCGTTCATGTGTGCCTTGAAAACTTAAACTCTGAGTTAAGAGGACGTGGTATCAAAGTGATTAATAACTGGGAAGTAGCACGCTAATGCAGGTGGAGGATTAAATGCTGGGAGGTGAGCTCTGATTCGGAATGGCTTGCTGCGCAGCCTACAGAATACTAGAGCGTAGCTGACTTGAAAAGGAAATGTTAAAGCCTTCCTGGGTGTTACAGCTGCTGCTGAGCTCTTCTTAATATTTGTGGGTTTAGTAGTTGTGTTTTCTTTTTTTTTTAAGTGTTACTTTATTTATATTGTCCGTATAGATGAGAGGAAGTGGTAGTAAAACCACCCAAAATGCTGGTTAAATGTTTTTTTTTTTTTTTGTCGTTCTTTGATACAGTAATTCTAAAATTCCTGCTTGCAGTGTAAAAGAGGCAGAGCTTTGAGTTTACCGTTTTATGAAAAAAATGAAGTTGGATGTCTAACTTACCAGTTTAATTTCCATCATTGGCAATGGAAAGCTGTTGCAAGAATTGCGTTGATGCCACAAAGGACCATAAAGGACATGTATTCAAAATCCCTACAATAAGAACAGTATTATAAAGGCGAATGGGTAGTAAAGCAAAAGTAAATGTGATAAAAAGATAGCTAAGGTGTCAGAGCTGGGAATAATCAAAGGGAGACCTTGAGCCATAAGAAAACTAACTGGTAAATGGAAGTGCAAAGTTTCAGTAGGCAGTCAGATAGGTTGAAATGCAATATAACATGGCACAAATGCAACTGTAATATCTACTGAGAGGTTTTACTTTGAGGTTTGGAAACTGGGTTATTATCCCTTTTTTTGGTTTTCCTTTTTATGACATTGGTGAGTTCTCTCAGTTGTTTTTCTGTAACTTTTAGGACCTTGGGTGAAAGTAAGATGTGAACAAGTTAGGAAAAAAAAATGTGAAAACCTAAACAGTTAGGGTGATTTTCTTATGAAAATATCTCTGCGGGGTGGAGGACATTCAGCGTTAGTTCTTAACTTTAAGGAGTCCTTAATGACAGAGAGAAACTTCTTCCAGTGCTGGCAACAGAAAGCCAGCAGTGATGCATATTTATAGCGTGCTGATCACTGGGGATTTTGAGCCTTGTGTAAAGGAATTCTTCTTTGGCTGATCATAGAGACTGTTTCAGTATTTCAAATTTGCAAGCATTCCTATATAAAAGAAAAAGATTCTGGCTACTTGCTTCTTATAATCAGTTTACAGTCTCGAGAGGCTGAGGGCAATAAGAACCTTGTAGCTCTGCAGAAATTCCACTGAGAGCCTGTCACTTCACGTTTCAAAAACTTGGCATCTAAACTTTATGAAATAGTAAAATGTGTTTACATGAAGCTTGGAGAGCTGTTTGATAAAATGCTTGTGGAAGAAAAGTGGTTGTACTGTTTAGATCTCCGTGAATGGCTTGTTTTCGGCAAAGTAATAGCTTAGTTTGGCATTTTCAGCCTAGAGCAGAATATCGTTTGGGCATGTTTCTAGTAAGCTGATTGATTTCTATGGACGTTAAAAATTTTTTTTTAAATAGGCAGTCATAACAATGTTAGTGTGACATTTGCATGCACTGCGTGAGCATATTTTTAAAGATGTTGAGCACCTGCAGCTTCCATTTACTTCAGTAGTGTTTGTGTGGTCTGATGAGGTCTTAGAGGTATTACCTGTGTTATGCATTTAGCTAAATGAGGCACCTGGGTTTGTGAAATTTTCATTAAGATCTTTACAGTCCAGAAGGGCTAGAAAATAGGTCTTTATAGATGCTGTCTAATGATTTATTTCAGTGTACACAAAAACTGGACCAGTGGCTTTGAGGGGGGAAATAGCGATGCAAGCCTCATGATTGCAATTCAGTCATCAGTGTTTTTAGCCCTTTATATAGCTGGAAAGTCTGTTATGATTTTTCTGTGTGTGTACTGCCTCGAGATGTCGTGTTGACTTTTGCTAACGTTTTTTTGGACTCTTGTTCACATTTGTCCGGTGAAACAAAGAATACAATTTTTCCAGTCATGGTTAGGAAAGTGTGATTTTAGTTTCATGCCTTACCATTCCTTGCTGCTTCTTTGATCACAGTTTAAGCCACGATGTTGTGCTTGGTTTTTTCACTTTGTGAATGTCCTTATCACATGGGAGGCAATTCTCAGGATGTAGCGAGGGCTGGAAATTCTGTTTGTTTGTTGTATATGCCTGAATTATTGCCCTTTACTGTTCAGGACAGATCAGTCTGTCAGGCCAGGCCACGACAAAGCACTTCTGTTCCTTCACCAGGATGTCAGCTCACCTGCAGGAGGATGTTTGGACAAGCTGGCAAGCTGAAAAGGTACCGCTGTTGGTTAGGCAACAGCGCGCGAGGAATAGTGGGATGCACGAGTCGAGCAGAAGATAGGCCACTCTGTTCTTCGTTCTGCAGCAGCGACAGGAGATGTAACACTTGCAAAAGCTGAAGTCTTCGTGTGAATAAAACCTTTCTACTTACTGCTGGTTCTGCTTACCTTAAACAATTGAGCTGGCTGCTTTCTCACGCTATGGCTATGTTATTTTTCTCTGACCTGGTACCTGGGTTTGGGCAGCAAACAACTTTTTTTTTTTTAATTTCCAAGTGACTATGAAGGTAATATTTTTAATCTGTATGTTTCAAAACACTTTTTAAAAAGCAGGTATATGTTTTTAATCATGTTACGGAGGGGATGACGGGAGTACAGAGCGATGAAGCTTCCAAGACGGTGGCAGCAGAAGGGCCAGGAGTTGCACCCTGGGCAGCTCCCAGGCTCCCCAGCCTGCTCAGCAGCAGGTGCTGCCTCTGCAGGTCTCATGCCATGTCATCCTTTGGCAAGCAGAAGAGGTTGGGCGCTGCCCTGTACTGTACAATGTATCAGCTGAATAAAGTGTGTAGGTTTATGTGCTAATATAGTAATACACTATTTTTTTTAAAAAAAAGGTGAATGTCACTATTTGTAACTTGTCAGATTACTTTGTTGCTAATGTATCGGTAACTTTCAAACACCAGAACTGGTATAAAACAGGCATGACCTTAGCTGCCAAAGTGGAATTCCCTTTTGGAAACTGGTCAACAGTGATGCAAGTCCAAAAATGTCACTGTAAAGTACAGGCATAGGAAGGGGAGACAAATCTTCTCTCCATTCCCCCCTCCTCTCCACTGCCGTTTTTGAGTACTGTAAGCTTGTAACTAAAGAGGAGTCTGTTTTCCTCCTTGAACTGGTATTGGTGTGCAGAAGCATAAATGTAAAGTTCTTAGTGCAGATCTGTGGTGCTTACAGCATCCAAGTCCATGCAAGAGTCGAGTGAAAGTTAGGGCATGGGAAGAGCCAGGAAGGGGAAGCACATAGCCATGGCAATTGTATAATCTGGCCTAGAAATGCTGGCTCTGGTCCTGGCCACGTAACCTTTTGTTTTAGTTTTTCTGTATGATGAATCTTATTTCTTTGAAGCAGGAGTGGGCAAATATTAAGAGAGAGAAAGCAGCGTGCTGTGAGGCATGGCTCTATTGGAAAAACAGGGGCGACTCGCTGTGGTTGGGGTTTCTGCTAATATTGTTATGTTGTTCGGAAGTTGCATCTGATCACATGACTGAAATCACTGTAGCGGTAGAAAACTTTTAAGTGTAGAAGAGGCAAAGGTGGTCTGCTTATTCTCTCTTAAATCAGTATTTATATAGCAATGCTTTGTGGACTGTTCTCTCCGTATTGGTATTCTGCAGAACTGAAGTTACTGAAGTATGACATGAGTGTGTCAGGAAATGAAACTTGCACTCAGGTTGGCTAAATGCTACAGATGAATAGTGTTGGCGGTAAAATCACAGGGGGATGGGTACATGTGTGCTGCAGTTACATTTACTGTTAAGAGAGAAGCAACTCGATGTGGCAAGGATTATACTCTCTTGAATGTGAAACTGGAGTGTTATGTATCAAGGCAAGTACGTACTTGTAAGATGCCTGATAGTCTATAATAATTTATGTATTTACATCTCATTATTTCCTCTGTTTGACATTGTCTTGAATATAAGTAATCTGAGTTTTCAGCTGCAGTTGCTATTTACTAATGTAATCCCGTGACAGGCTAAATCACAGAAATACTGACATAAGTCAGAAAGCAGTGCATGTGATCCTGCACAATTACCTTTCTCTGCAGCAAGATGTCTACTAGTTATGGTGTCTGAAAAGCTGGTTTTGCTCCTTGCTTTCATAACTTTTTTTTTCTTGATGCAATTTGTTGTCTTAAGGAAGGCAGAATGGCTGAAGGTGTTCAGGCCTCGCTCTCAACAGCTAAGTAAACCTAAATACTAGATTTACCTGTGAATCCTGAAAATATTTGTTACCTCTGAGTGCGCTTAATCTATGTGAGAAGGAGCAGCAGAACTAAACCAAACCTGTCTAACTAGTTGTCTGTGATGCATTCTAATAAAAACCCACAATCTAGGAAGATAACGTTAGTATGTCCTAAGTGTACCTTGTGGAGTGCTGCTAGTGCAACTGTGCCGTGGGCCTACTGCCTGCCAGAGAGGAGAGTGCAAGTGGTGATGAGTAATTTTTAGTGCTTCCCACAGGCTCTTGTGTATGGTCTCTCCCATGGCTATTTTGTCCTTTCTTCTGTTTCTCTGTCAAGTGCAGAAATGAGCTGTAGAGCCTGTGGCCTTCAGAAAGCAAATGGCATCAGCTGGGGTTTTGTTGCCTTCTACGGTAAGCACAAAGGTGTGGTGGTGGTAGGAGCTGAGGAAGAAAGGAGGTGAGTGCAGGTGAAGAGATGTGGAAGAGGTTGTGTTTATTTGAGACAGAAACAGGTGAAGATTTTTGCCAAGGTTGCAGAGGAAGACTCGCGCATAAATTAGCCTGTAATAAGCTGTGAAGGAAAACCTCTCAAGATTTAGTAGTGTTTATTTTTTTTTGAAAGAGATGAAGAGGATAAGGAGTTTGCTGTTACGGAGTGAGGGGGCTAAGAGTTTTCCCATAGTGCTGCAGGAAAAGGAAGTAAGAGCTTGAGGGGGAAGAAGAGATTGCTTTCTAGCCCCCACTTGGTTAGAGGGTGCAAAGCAAAGTAGAACAGGGGCTAGGTCAGAAGCTAAATAATTCTCATGTGAAGTACTTGACATAGAAATTTAATATGTTGGTGTATTTATGCGTCATCCAACCTAATCTGTTGTATTGTAGGTAGAAGTGTTGTAAAGTTTTTTTTCATAAATTTGCTTTCAAGATAAGTATTTTCACATCATGCAGGATTTAAAAACAAAACAAAAAACCTCAAGCCCCAGAAACTGTTGTGATTCAGAATGCTATAGATGTGTTTGCACAAGTAACTGGAATTTCTATGGAATGTTCTAACTAAATTTCATTAGACATTTGTTAGTAACATTGAATTTTCCCCTGTCTTTTGAAAATACATACTGAAAAGGTGTGTTTTGTGTCTTCTGTGGTCTTAATCAAGCTCATGATTTGCATAAATGCCTTCTGACCCATGTCTGCGTCCTCTATTTTTGGCTGTGGAGTTCTACATTGTAAAATAAGATTCTGTTTGCATGTGCTCACTGTTCCTTAACGCACGGTTCAGGCGATGATACACTCCATGTGTATGATTGAGGAAGGAATCGTTAGTGGAAGTGATTGGCAGCTCTTATATTTTGCTTCCAAAGATGTTTCTTGAGCTTTGCTGGCATTCAAAAACTGACACAGGCTGCTTTTTTTTTTTTTTTTTGGTCTTTCTTACTGAAACAAAGTATTAGAACTTAAAAAGATTTATTTGTTTCGATAACTGTGTTTGCCTGAAGGAATACTGAAATTCGTTCAGGAAAACTGCTTTTACAATAAGTTGGCTAACTTGGCATGTGACTTTAGGAAATGAAGAACAATTTCTGCTCGTACAGCAAATACAAAAAATTTTTTCTTTTGAGTTGACTTATGAGTGTCCTGTATCTAAATAATTTGGGTTTGTAAAAGACGTCCCAGCTCTGGGGACTTGGTTTACATGGATCACTTGGCTATAAGTTAGATGACTGACAGAAAAAAATGCTAGTCATGATGACATTAGAAATTATTATACATCTTGTGAACTTCAGCTGTGTCAACAGATTTGGGAAGAAAAAGAGCACAGAAACCTTGTTATAGTGTTTAAATCAGCTGGTACTTAACTTCTGTATCTGAATTTCTTAATATGTTCTAAGACTGTTCTGTTGGAGCACAATGCTTTAGTTTAGCAGTGTATTTTTTTAGAATTTATGAAATATTAGCATATCTGACAAGACTGAAGGGAATATAGAGATAGTGTTAACTTTGCAAAATTGATGTCTATAAGTGTGGGTTGTTTTTTTGGGGGTGGCAGTGGAGGAGTGGGGTTTTTTATGTGTGTTTTTTTTTTTTTTTAATTGGAAAGCAGAACTGACTTTTCCTGTTGTGAGAAAGATTGGAGGAGCTGAGATTACTGGAATAGCGTATATCTGAAGGACCTTGGTCATGTTTTCTTCTGTCTTTTCTGGGATTAGCAGTTTTTAAGTAAGTATTTTCAGGTGAGAGTACTGCATAACTGCTTATTTCTCCTTCAGTTGTCATTGGTTTTCTATGAAGTTCATGATTTTGAAAAATTTTAGGGTCATTCATCTTGTAGATGAAACCACACTGAGGTCGGCTTTTCCAACAGGCAAAGTAACAGCTGTAGCTTGCTGTGCGTGCTGAGAGTGTCGGATCGCTCACTTAAGGATGAGGGTTCTGGGCTAGATCGGAGCACAGGTACCAGCTGGGGACAGTCTCGGGCAGTATGGCTTTAAACATGTGTTCCCATAAACTGAGCCTCCCGTGCAGTGTGATAGTTGTTTTGTTCATTCCCTGCTGGCTTAAGTAGAAGATGCTATTGATTTCTTTTTAGAGTCAAGTGAAAATAAATGTTATAGGCAATTGACTTGGAGGCAGAAGCTAGATCTGCTGGAATGGAAACTGCATCTGGAGGTAAACTAGGACACTTTTGCTATTTTGAAGCAATATATCTGGTTTCCTCATGCATCAATTGCAGGAAGAATCAATCCTTTTCATGTGGCCAGAAGGGTTTTTGTCTCTTCTCTCTTTTCTTTCCTCGTCTTCACTAGAGCACTTGGAAGCATTCACGCATAGTGCTGGGACTCTGCTCTGACTGCAGTTGTCCTTGACTCTCCCACTTCCTCAGTATGTTGGGGTCTGAGCGCCTCGATGATGATACAAAGGCCACTCATGCATGAAATTCTAGCAGCATGAGGTTATCTGTTTGACTCCTACGTAGATTCTTTCTGAGAGGTGCTTCTTATCTTGTGGCTTGTGGATTCTGCAAATTCAAAGGTGTTCAGAGAAAATTCTCACCCGTATTAATGCTTCCATGGATTACCACATATTCATGCTAAGGTTTGTCACCTTGCTCATTCAAAAATGCCATGTTGGTTGCTTTGGTTCATTATCATTAGTGCAACTGACAGTGGGTTTCGGCATGTGTCTTTGAATGTGTCTGTTCCTGAAACAGAGTTCCTGTATGAGTCATTGCCATGTTCTCAAGGGCATTGTAGACTTCAAAGTTAGCTTTATGTCCATATCTTTTGATTAAAACTAGTCATTGTATGGCATAACCAGTTGTTCCTTCACCAAATTCTGTCATGCTGCAAGTGAGAAACAGAGGTAGACAAATCACCAGTTTTAATTTGACCTTCAATTCAGAACAACCAAAAGACTGTTACAAGTTGAATGCCATTTATTCTATCTTTAGCATGACTTCAGTGGTGGGAAAAACATGTCAGTGTAAAACTTTATCCAAAAGATGCTCTTAAGCTACAGAAGGAGCGCTAGAGAAGTCTGTCTGTTCTCACTATAGGATGCACAGTTTTAAAGTTATAAGGAGGTGGAATGTGACTTGGATTCCCTGGGAACAGATACGATGACTGCTGACTAGAGATCTTGTTCCTTGTTGGGAAGCAGCAAGGCTCTCTTAGTGATTGGAATAAAGACATCTGTAATTTTCTGAAATCCTGATTGCCTGATGTTGAAGTGAGGGAAAAGGTGTAGCTGCTCCATTAGCAAAAAATGATTTTTTTTCCGTTTCAGACTGAATGAGGTTGAAGCCCGTGGTGACATAGTAGAGTTTCATTCTGGTCCTTATACCTTCTCGTGAGGGTGTTTTTTCTACTCGGCAACTTTCCAACTATAATAAATGTGCTCTGTTGTGCAACAGATACCTCTGGTAAATCTGGGCTTTCTGTGTGCTTGGGAGGAAGCATTTGACTGTGTTATGAGCTAGAAAAGGAAAACTAAATAACTGCAGGGTTTAAGCCATTGTCCTTCTCATAGGTCTTGCATGGAGTCAGTAGGTTTTTTTTCTTCTGCTATAGGTGAACCTAATGCATTACAGTAGTTTGGAAAAAGATCTGCATTTGGTGTTTCAAACTGAGGTTGTCGCCAAAGACACTCAAAAGAAATACAGGCTTCCTAATATTTTGTCTTTTAATACTAATTTTCCACCTATCAAATGTGTAGTATTTAGCCAGATTTAGCACTACAGAGACGTGATGCAGATTAAGCTGGACTGTGTAGTTAGTGTGTTTTTACACTATGGCTTTATGATCTATACTTACAAGATTACTGAAAGCCAGGCAGCTAATGATCTTGACATTTATAGTTAGTCACAAACATTCTTCTTGGACTTTATGAAACAAAGGGCAGAGTCTTTTTTGGCATAGTCTAAAGAACCTTGTGTCTGTGGCCTTGGTAAATCAATCGCAGATAAATAAAAGTTTGTTTCCTCTTTATTTCAGGGATTTTCCTCCTTGCTGCTGCTGTTCCTTATTTTAAGGTAACAAATCTTCACATGTAGTATAATTTTGTGGAAGGGAGGTATTTCCCAAATCTGTTCATTGTCTGTAATCAAACCTGTTTATAAAGAAACAAGATCAAGTACAGCTCCATCCCCTGCTTTAATATAGAAGATGCTGAAAGAAATTGCCTGGAACAGCAGAATAATTTTACAGCTTTCAAGGTTTAATGTGAACACTTCAGTTTTTACCTTTATAAGCAGGCTACCAAGTCTGCCTATGCCAATCTGTTACAAAATAAACCTACTCGTATGAAATTCACAGTTCTCAGTCACCCAAGATATTTTGGAGCCGGTCTAATTTTAGCAATGGCAGCAACCCTGCAGCTGGTTGAGATCTCTGAGTCTGCATCAGTAGATGTGAAGTGAGGATGGCAGTGACTGAAGTTGTGCTCTCTTGCCTTACAAATACAAAGTTTTGTTATTATAGTGTAAAGGCTAAATTTTAGTGAGATTAAGGTTAGTAAGATTTCCAGTGGTCTGTTACTACAGAGATCTTAAAATTTGTCTGTGGTTGTGACTGTGAAATAGTCTGAAACTGTTATTAACAGTTAGGATTTATCTATGCTACAAAGATTTGCTTTTGATTTTCTGAACTGGAAACTAGTGGGAAACAAGGAAGAGGATATGGTTAGGTTATGTATAATGGTGCTGGAATAGTTCCAGTCTCCTCACGTTGATATGAAGGGACTGCTAGTCCCCGCTCCCAGTCTAATAAAATTATAGCTGGATAAAGGAGTATTTTTTTTCTAACATAGAAAAATCTTCAGTGCTCACATTCGCTGTTTTGTCTTTCTAATCAGCTGTCATCTCATACATAGAGAATACATCACCTGTGGTAGGTGAAGGTTGGGGGTTTTTTTGTAGGTATTTAGCATCTTTTTTGAGACTCTGGGGAAGCACACAGTATAAGGGTGCTATGTTTAATGGCGAGTAGCTTAACATCACTTTAAGAACTTGTCCTGTTCCTTAATATGCACATTTCCTCCTGGGTTCCTAGACTGGGTTACAGAGGAATAAACAGACAGAAGTGTAGCCATATCGACAGCGGTTTTTAGAGGTGCATCTGGGAATATTCTACAGATAAGGAACAAAATCTGGATATAGTTCGATTTCTGATAGGGTACTGTGATAACACCGAGTGTCTAATCATAATCTAATGTCAGAGGTGCTTTTAATACGATCTCTTTTATGTGACTGGAATGTGCAAGATTTTCCAGCAGGCTAAGCTCTGTGTAAGTGTTCTGCTGTGTGTTTCTCATAACATATGTAATGAAAGTCAGATTTTATTTTTTTTTCAAAAATGATAATTCTTGTAATCAGTTGTTCTATATTTGAATATGTCTGCCAATTTATAAATGTTTATGATAGACTTAATTTTAAAATGCTAATTTCAACAAACAAACTACAAAAGTTCTCTTTTTTTTTTTTTTGGTAAGGTTTTTTTAAAACCAACCAAACAAAAATAATTATGGTTGTAAAACTTCACAGATTATGAGTCCTGAGTTAGCCACCTTTTGGGCATGTGTTTGTGCAAGTACCTGGTATTGGCAAGTCTACAGAATTGTCAGTAAATGGAAGCTGTGCTTAGTGTTCAGGAATTTGGTATTGTTGCATTTTGAGAAGAGTAACATCTAAAATGACACTAACTTCTGCCTTTTATTTTTGCTGTGTTCATAGATTCCAGAAGGGCTTAACATGTGGGCTTCAAGTCTTGGAGATGGCAGAAGATAGAGAAGCGGTGCTTTTGGGCGTTATTGTCTGCGTATGCTGGGGTAGCTGGCGGTGTCTGGGGCGTTTGGAGGGAGACCTAGCAGAGTTTAGTGGGTATCGTCAGGCAGTGACACCAGAGCGCTGTGTAGCATTCAGGCCCCTTTTTGAAAATTGAGATTTTAAGGACTTTGAAAGACAAACGATTCAGAAATGCGGCATGAAATGTAGGATGTTGTTTGCATTCTGAAGTGTTTTCCTTGTATGTACCTTGATCAGCCTTGGAGATTCTCTTTTCACTCTAGTTTTTTTTATATTGCATAGTCAAGACTGTCCTGTTTGGTGTAGGTTTGTTGCCTTGCTCCCACTCCCCAGGTTTACTTTTTGATATTGTTCCAGACAAGATGCAGGCTCAACTTTTAAAGATTGTGTAGTCATTGCCTGCCGGGGACGTTGGCTTTCCACCCTGTGATGAAGAGGACAGTCCGCGCCCAGGTACAAGCAGATGGGGTGACATACATGTGGGCATTTCCTGTAGGAGAAGTCCTTTCCTGTGCACGTACACATGTGGGCTTTTTTGTTTGCAACACTGAGAATGCTCCTACCAAACCTCTGAGGGATGAATCAGCAGGCAGGCCAGCTACACAGTCCACAGACATTAATGAAATGGTAAACTTTTCACCGTAGTGGAATGAGGTGAAAGCCTGCTGGCTTCATCCATTCTGTTCATGGCCAAGAGCAGCCAGATGGTATCCATGTCGTATTGAACTTGTCTGGGACTGGGCTGTAAAAACAACCTGTAGCTGCTATGAAGTTTTTTAGCAGAGCAGCAGGCAGCTACCCTTGAAGGCAAAGAAAGAAAAACGTTTTAGTGGACTGATGTGGTCATAGATTTCTTTTAAATTTTGGCTTGCTATCCTTACTTTTTCACATTTTGACCTTCTTATGTAGCTCTCAAAGTGAACTAATATATATGCATTGAAATTCAGCATGTATACTGTTCTCTAGAAATAAATTAAGATCAACCTGTAGATTCCAAGCTTCTGTCATTTGTGGCTGGTTTCCATGTGGATGAAGGAGCTGGCAGACCTGCGTACTGGATAAGGCTTGATATGGTTCGAGGATAGTGATAAAAGAAAATTACGTACCTAGTCTGTCGAAGAGATGTACCCTAGTAACACCAAGCGTGGATTTTTTTGATCTTGTAATTCTTTTGGGTTAGTGGATATTTTTATAGGCATAAAAACCACTAAAGCATAAGAACTCATTGCTTTTTGGGAAGGATTAGGTCCCTTTTTCCAGTCAATCATATGGACTTTTACTGCTACTATTACCTTTATAAAGGGCTATGGCCATGTCGTATGTATAGGGTTAAATCTGTGAGCAGCTTGCATAGAGTAACCAGTGCTGACTGTGATTAATTCAGTGGCTTTGCTGTCATGTTCCAGATACCATGGAGGGTTTCTCAGTTAACTTCTAGGTGCACTTCATTGTCATGGTTTTGCCTTATCTTAGGGGGGAAAAAAAGTTTTTAACTCTTGTTGGTGATCTCCTGTTGAGTGATTAACTCTATGCTGTATGGCAGCAATTAAACAAAGTGATTAGAGTATGACAAGATATCTGTATGAACGTTGCGTTCTGTGCAGTACTGTGTCTGAAGGACACTGAACTCCGTAGTGTTCCCAGGCTTTCTCCTGCAAAGTCACAAATGTTTAAATTCCATTAGTGATGTTTACAAGGGTGAATTGTTGTTGTTTTCTATTGGGTTTTTCTAGCTAGGTCTTGGATTGTTTTTATGGTGCACTTCATTTGTTTAAGAAAATATGCACTTTAATTATGATTTATTTTTATTTATGATATTGTGCACTTAATATAAGAAAGTCATTATTAGTCTGTACTGTAATGTTAATATCTGTATTAACTGATGTGATAGTCACAGTTGTAGCTTCAGTGTGACTGCAGTCTTTCAAGCCAGTTCCTTGAGGTGGATGATTAATTTTGAAATTGGGATGTATGTTAAATTATGTGAATCCGAGAGGAACCATCATTAAAAGTTTTAAAATTTGAATAATAGGGATAAAACAATAGTTTGAACTATGCACTATTTTCAAATCCTCCTATTTTTTTCTTATGGTCTTCGGCAAGTTGTTTCTAGTTTTCCATTGGCTTGTTTTGTAAAGGAGTTTCTTGTGGTGGGAGCACTCTGAAGTACAATTGCAATAATTAAAACAGTTTAACTCCTTTGAAATGTTTTCATTATTCTAAGTCTTCTGAACTGCACCCTTCTAAAGTGAATTTGGTACTTTTTGTCTTTCTAAAGCATTTGGGAAATGGAAACTGAAAGTGGTACCCAGAAGAAATAGTAATCGTATTTTCATTTTCTGCATTGAATACTGCAGTTGGACATAAGCCAGCTGAGTACAGTTTTGTGGGGGAAGAGGGCAGATTTTTCCTTTGCACTGTACAAATTGAAATGTTAACATTAACCTTAAGGACTTGCAGAATGGAATATTTATTGGTGAGGGAGGAAAGCTTAAGCTCAAAGACCAGGTTATGGCCTGATGCAGGTATAGATTTTTGAGACAGATGTTCTGAATTATTGTGGGTAGGTGTGAGGAGCCTTGTGTTTGGATGCTGCCTACGGCTATCTAAAATACCGACTCAGGAAGTTTTGAGGACAGGGGTATCTCATCAGTTCCATTTTTGTGAAAAGTTAATCCCTGCTAAAATAGCACAAATTGTAAAGCTTCTGGAACTAGAAACAATGTTCGTTTTGATCTTTGCCCTGAGCTTTGGATAAGGGAACTTGGAACGTGGAGAAACCTTGTGGAGGTGTGACCTGATGCTTGTTTTATCAGGCAAATTCTTCTGCATCAGTTTTGAAAAACTTTAACAAAAATTGTTGAGTCACAGCCTCTTAAAGAATAGCGTTCCTTTTCAGTTCTGTTTCGCTATGTTTTTCATTCTGATTCAGCGAGCACATTGCCACCGTTAGCCTAGGGTGGCTGTTTAGTAGAACCTGCTTGATTAAACCTTGGTCTATGCCACTTGCTCCCTGCCCTCAGACAAAGCCCCGCTCAGCAGGACCTTCATGGTTGTTGGTCTGCTCCCAAGCCAGTGTTTCTGTGGAGCAGATGGAAATGATTATGGACAAAGACCTTGCTTCTGTTTGGCTATCCCTAGCATGGGTGCCGTTTGCCTCACACAAGAGCTGTGTAGTTTGTTGTTCGGGTTTGGTTTTTAAACCTATTCGCACTTGACCTGCTCTCTAGTGAAAAATGTACTGGTATAGGATCTGTCAGAAAAGGATTTATGAAAATTTTCCTGTTGTATGATTATGTGTAAGTTCTTGAAACGTGTTCAAAGTTCACTAGAGTTTTTCTGTATATTCAACATTAAGTTGAAATACTTCCAACCGCCTCAAGTGTTTCATAAGAGCATAGGTCTTTAGGGAGTCGAATGGTATACTTACCTGTCACACGCACCATTTGACATTATTTATTGAATTCTTACAAGTGGGGAAATAGCTAATAAAGTACCTATTTTTTTTTCTTTGGCCATTTAATACCATTTTGTTGAGTAACCAGAATTGTGTATTTCATCAGATTGTGTTGGCTGACTTGATATTGAAGTTTTAAATATATTTATTTTTCTCAAATTATCTTGAGATTATGTGTAAATGGGAACTATTACTAGTTAAAATACCCGTTGGTGGTGATCTTTTGGAAGGTGCTTTAAAGAGCCATTACATTTGCATAATAAGAACAGTTAACTTTGGAAAAGTATTCGTATAGACTTTCATTTCTGCCAAAGCAAGTAAATGATATTTATGTATTTAAAGGAGGCTATGTTTATGATTCTAAAGTTGTTGTTCAAAATTTTTTGAGAGATCTGGGATAAGGTAGCTTTGAAGTTCTTGATTCTTGATACCCATTTATGTTAGGTAAGTATTTCATTATCCCTATTTTTGCTCAGTGTTCACCTAGAAGTACGTTGTTTGCAGCTGAGTAGGATTGTCTTCTTTTCCCACACGCTGTAATATCTCAAGTTGTTGGGTTGTTTGTTTTTTTTAAACATCTTTCATCATTTCTCATTTGTGTGTTAAAATCCTGCGTAGAGTGGCTGACTGTAAAGTGGTGACAGATTCACAGTGGCTGTGGTGTTAAGCGATGCCATTGAAGGCTGTCACTGCAGTGAGCTTCAGTCTGTGAAGGGCTGAGTAACTGAGTGCAGTGCTTGCATCTGTAGAACTAGTTCAAGGGTAGCCGTATCAGTTGGGTGGCATGCCCGGTGAAGTAGACGTGCCGAAAGAAGGGTATACTGCAGTGCTGTAGTGACTACACTGTTTTCAGATTAATTGGAGAAATTAATCTGACTAGTTTGTCCATAACAGTTTTGATGTCATACAATGACCTTTTGGGGTCTCCACTAAGAGTTGTGGTTTTCTAACAATGGCTACCATATTATTATAGTAATGATGTCTGCACAGGATCGTTCTGTACTGCGTAGTTTAAGCATGACCGTAGTTTAAAAGCTAAGACCAATTTTAAATCTCCAGAGTTGGTTTTGGCTCTATGGCCAACATAATTTTGTCTTCACAGTCTCAGTAAGCGATCTGAGTTGTGGGGCTAATACTTTGCAGTTCATGTAAATCTTCTGCATAGATGGCAGAACTATGTATGAGAGGGGATTGGGCATTTGTTATTTACTCTTTAAAATTTGGACTAATTAATGAAATCAAAAGCAATTTCTTTGAGGTAAGGTATGAGCTTATTAGCTGTAAAGTTACACATTTCTTGGTTCTGCATCTGTGTCTTGAGCCAAGTTCTTGTAAACGACCAATTCATGAAAGTAAAGGTCTGCTCAGTTGGGAGCAAAGAAGGAATCTGGTGTCAGTAGATCCTGATGAATCCTTCTGCTTAGAAAACAGGCATGTCCACTTCTGAAGTTACTCCTGAAAGTGTACTTGGTGAACAGCTTTTACGAGCTGTTAATGCAGTATTTGGCCTAATTTTAGTAATGGTGACTTCTTAGGCTTCCTTTTGGCACTTGAAAAGTGTTGGGTGTTCCTTCACCTGCCAAGTACAGAGTCAGAACTTATATGTTTGAAATACTGTGATATGAGGCTATTTATTATTAATTAGCATAGAGGAGTAAAAGTTTGTTTTAGAAGAGGAGGGTCCAATCTTGTTATGTTCATTTGTCATGTGTGCTTGTTCTTAAGGTTTGTATCCGAGTATCTGAATGAGTGAATATTTTGGGGGTAGTTGTAAGGCGTGCTGTAAGTTGCTGCCTTTCCCATTTCTCCATGGAAAAATCTGTGCAGAATGAGAATGTATTTCTCTTTTTGGAAATTCCAAAATCATTTAAGTCACCTCAAAATAACCCATTCCTTTCGTTTCAGCTGCAGAAGGATCATCTGTTACTCCTGGAGAAAGAGGCCCTTCATGCCTGTAGCCTAACGTGCTTGGTCTTGCTTCCTTAGAGATCAGTCTTGCACCAAATCCCAAACACGTTGAAATGCTCTGCTTGAAATAAAGCGGATTGGAATTCCATTACAACTGAATTTCTGTTTTTAATTTGGAGGGAATATCTTTTCAGATTTCCAAAGGCTTCATGCAAGTGCTTGTTTGAGAGAGGAATAACAAATATTTCTAAGTTAAGTTGCAGCACCAGAACTCAGGTTTCCCAGCTGCAACAGCTGTTGAGGGACTCCTACTTCAAAGGTGGATTTAGTTTTTTTTCAAAATTTGCAGCACACTGGGTTTTCATGTGCAGTCAAATACAGCTGGAATTTTTCTTGTCGTATTTTTTCTTCAATAAACGTAGTGCAAAACGGAAGCCAAGCACAATGTTAACTATGCATTGTGGGTTTAGCTGCTACTGAAAATTACTGAGAAAAGTGATCACCTGTAGTTACTAATACGTGTAGACAGTTATAATTTCTGGTCAATCTCATCCCCTCCCCACGTTCCTCCACTCAGCCACTTCTCATCCCATGAATTTCAGAGATAGGGGTGGCAAGGAGGCTGGAGCTGGGTAGGACACAGACCTCTACTTAAAAGCAAGGAGGCTGAAACTAATGCGAGTTAATTTTTCAGCATAGCAAAACGAAATGGTTTTGGACTGGACGAAGGGGAAACTGAAGTCTGCCAGAAATGCCATAGGGAATTTTGATGGGGGTTGTTGAACCATAAGGGGTGAGTCCGCAGACGTGCATCAGCACTGTGTGTATCGGTGCTTATGATCGTCTATCGATGATAGCTGAACCCTGCAAAACCTTGCCATAGGCAGTAAGGTGGTTATGTTGTGTTGCAACGGCTTTGAGATGCTACTTCATTTTCTTCTGTTGGTTTTCCCTCTTAATCACTTGAAACTGTGATTGTTTAAAAGCGTCGTACTGTGTTTCGGCCTTGTACTTCAGAGCACAGTGTTTCGTACACCATGTAGGGGCCTGCTGGTAGCCAGCACTCGAGGAGGGTGCTGTGCTTGTGTTCTGGCAAACAGAAACTTGCCTGGTCAAATTCATGTTCTTTCCATAAGTATAATTAATTTAAAACATAATAGTATTTCAGAAGTACAAGTGGATTTGACAGTGGCTTGTAAAATCAAGTAAGATCCTTGCAGTTCCTAGGTATTTCTAGGAGAATTTTCCAGGCATGGGATACGATACAACTGTATTGCTTTTTGCTGGAATTGCAGGAGAAGTGTCCTCCAAAATTCTCTGTAGATGTGTTTGCAGTTATCTATATGGTTTCAGAGAGAAATGGATAGAGGTTAACAAAGTTTCTTCATGCGAGAGTTTGGGATTTTTGCAGTCTCTGTAAAAGGGAAACCTACTTTCCATATCTAAGTGTAATTTATGCATAAAAACAGATTGGCTTTTCAGCTTTGTGATCCGTACCAAATTAAAATAAACCATTATACTTGTATTGGTTGGTGTAATGTAAGTCCAAGCTAAAAATATTCCTCTCTCTATTTTTTTTTTGTGTACAGAAAAGATGAAAAGGAGTATGCACTGAAGCAAATCGAAGGTACAGGGATATCCATGTCGGCCTGTAGAGAGATTGCAGTAAGTGTACATGAATGAAAGTATTTTTACTGGCACTATTACTCAACTGATAAGACATTTTGTTTTCTCTGAACTAAATAACAGAAAGGTTATCTAAATGTTTTCCTTAAAGTATGCAAGCATGAAAGTTGTTCGAACACAAGATTTTCTTAAAATGCTTTCTAAATAATACTTTTTTTTAGAGTGGAAAGAGGTATTCTTGCTAGGTAATGATAATGCCTTTTTCTAGTATAGTTTTGCTTTATCTGCTTTCATGTGTTGAGAGGGAAATATACATGAACTTCTTAATGAAGATTTATTGTTAAACTGGATGTTATTAAAATTACTTGAAGGAAGAAGGTTCTGAAAGATTACAGCTGTCATTATAAGTCTACTTGCTAATGATGTATTTTGTTTCAGACGAATGGTAGCTTACTCTACTTTAGTACCTGAGAACAATTTGTTCTCATTCCTTATTTGCTTTGTTAAGTATAGAGAATTTTCATAGCAAAATAAGGAGCTTTAATTGTATTTTTATTACGTGTGTTTTAGGAGGAAAAAATGTGTTCAAAAGCTGCTCACTTTTGAGCACAGTAGGGCCCATACATATGTATGTGTATATAGCATTCTTTTGAAGTTGGTAAGAATTAAGTGTTTGTATACGAAGATAGATTTTGTTCTTTAAATATTTGTTTTATGACTGAAAATGTGTGTTACTGTCAAAGTGCTGGATAATAAGTAAAATTTCGTAATGCAAGATTTTCTTGCATTGCAAAAGTAGTGCACTTGCTTGATTAAATATTTATCTTGTTTGAGTGCTGTCACTATGCTGAGGACTGTTGAAATGTGCAATAGGATTTGTGCCTAAAGCTTTTTATGATCTAGTAGTGCTGCACTGAAATATAGCAATCAGGTGTGCAATGTAATGTGAGGCATTAGAAACTCATGATGTTTATGAACTGAACAAACCACTGTATTGTGTTTAGCATAGTGCCTGTGGTAATTCTGCATGAAGAGACTTAGCAAATAAAACTGCTATCCTTTTAAAGTGCTTGTCACTATAAGGTCAAGGTCACTTGTGGATTTGAGAGGTGGCTGCATTGCTGTCAGTCACTTTACATAGAATTTACCACATGACCTTTTTGCTTGTATATCTGCCTTTGGAGGAAATAAGAAGTCCTCTTTTAATGTCAATACTAAATTATATTCGTGCTACTATAAAGTCTGTTTTGGCAGCAGTGAGGTTGTTTGCTTGATTCTTGTCTGTCTTTTGCCTGTTTTAAATTATACTACTGTGGAGATGTGTGGAATAGTCTGAAGGAGACTTTCCTGTTGTCATGATAGCACTCTGGTATGGAGCTGATTCTGTCATACCTGGGCACAACATCATGAGGAAGTACAGAGTGTAAAATTTATTTTTTTTTCCCGCTGATGATACATCACCATTTCAGTCTTGATTTTTTTTTTTTTTTTTTTTTTT
>Ga0065711_1037706_pt1 | contig 19554 bp, 6 predicted proteins | sample Hoacrofraction12_FD_59098 | JGI IMG/M metagenome (GOLD analysis project Ga0065711, IMG submission 59098) | Hoatzin crop microbial communities from Cojedes, Venezuela - Epithelial fraction 12 v2 (version 2) | ecosystem: Host-associated > Birds > Digestive system > Esophagus > Crop | place...
TCCGTGGCCCTGCTCCGTGATGATAAAGTGGGAAGAAATGGTTCTCTAGAACTGATAAGCAGCTCATCTGGCCCCCTGAGCCAACAGGTTTTCGAAACCTTGCCAAAGTGTTACCCTCTTGTGAACTTTGCTTGTTTTAATATCATTTTAATACCAAAACACAGCTCCATCCCGCAGGCTACCCGCCTCCGAGGTGCGACCACCCCTCTTTGAGTCTGCACTCTCAATTTTTCGTAAACTATACCTTTAAACATAAAGCGAGAAAATTTTACACCAATCATGATAAAAGGTATGTATGACTACAGTCACTCAAACTCCACCTTAAAGGTAGAAAGGATATAAAAATAGCCAAGGAAATGGGGGATTTTCGGAGAAGAAGATAACACCGTAGATTTTCGGAGGAAAAGAAGATAACTCTGTGAGCAAGTCAAGGGAAACTCCACCTCAGACTGCCTCCGACAACCGGGATTGGCCGACGGGCTGAGCCTTGCTTCTCCCCACCTTAGGATGCCTTGGGTGAGACTTAAACTAAGCGCTTTTTTCTCGGGAATAGTTATTCCCTAATGTTTATAGCCAGGCTGTATTATTTATAAACTTTTCATGCGTTTTATATTTGCACGTGCTTTCTTGCAGACAGTCACTATCACCGGCAATTCAAAAACCCTATATACCTGTTGCACAAATAAAACTGCACTGTGTAAGTAGCCAGTTGTCACAGTTTCTCACTGAACACGACCAAATGCAGCCTTGCTAGTTCATGAGCACAACTGGACTGAAGGTGCAGACTGCTATTAGTATATCCAGAATCATGGTAGTTTAATACACATATTAAAAGTGACTGGACTGGTAGTGGTAAATTGGCCATCACTCAGAATTTAAACCTAGCCGCACCTAGCCTCTCACTTCAGTGAAGAGCATTAGAAAGCAAGGGGGTTTATTTTCTGCCAAATTAACACGACAGGGAGCAACACTATAAGTGTTGCATTCTTCTAGTGTGACAAGCTGTGGGAGCAGCTCACATGCATAATTGAAGAATTAGGTAGAAAAATGTTATGTCAGACTCATTTATATTTATTGCTGGTTTTGGTCCTGAATGCATGTGGTTCTCAATGTCTTGTTGCTGTAAGAAGGGAAAACCAGCTATATGTCTAAAGGCAAGTATGGATAAACAGACAAATGCAATTAAGAAAATACAGAGAGAGGTTACTGCTTTTCACTACTTGGCCCGAAACTCAAAACATGAATTTATACACTTTTTTTCTCTATGGTTATACAACCGATAACATTTAGTAGGATAAATAGACCCAAAATGCAGAGAAGGAAAAATGTTCAGGTGAAAAAAGATGGGAGGCAAAAGAAACTACGTAAAGGGAGATGAACAGAAAAGTATGTAGTGGCTACAGACAAGCTCCAGTGCAATGGAGGTATTGTGTTTCGTATTCTTTCACACAGGCAGAGAAGTGAGCGCGCCAGTCGCGGCAGAATGGGGCTTCAGGGTAGTTTTCAAGGTATTCTGGGGAAGAAGAGATGATGCCCTTTCAGAGAGCAGCTTCCAAGGTTTTGAGCCATTGAAAATAGTGCCCAGTGTATTGCGCTGCTTTCTGAAGTTGAGGAGACAGTGTGCAGACCTCTGAGCAGATGACACATGCTTGTAGGAATTTGTACTAGTCAGGATTTGGAGAACTGCACACTATAGGAGCTGAAACTTTAAAGCGGGTTTTGGTTAAAGTCTTCTTTGGTTTAGTCAAGAGATAATGTAAAAGAACAGGTAAGCCCTGAAAACCCTACAGTGGAGAAAATAATGAAGTTTTCTGGGCTTTCAGAAGTTATGAAAATCAACAGTGGTCACCACTGCTGTTTGTGAATCTATTTTAGCTGTGGATTTGACTTTACCCTGAGACAACAAATTCTTTTACTTGTACAAGACTTGTAAGCATTCCAGTTTAATTCCTTAGAGGTAGATACACTTTTGTCCAGCTAGGCTTTTGGATTAATAATTAAACCAAAAAAAATCTAACTTAAAGAAAGACGAGTGGAGCTGAGTATTCTTAACTTTGAACAACTGTGCAGCCTTGAACATCCCAGCTTCTTCTTTGTGCTTTTTCTTTTACACTGAAATGGTAATATGATGAAATGAAACCTGTGAAATATTTCTGTACAGAGGTCCTTGGACATACTAACTGTGCCAAGTCCTGATATTTGCATTGTCAGTGAGCACATATACTCCTTACCCATACATCTGCAATAAACATACAAGACACACATGAATGTATTTTTTGAGGAGATCCTGCAGAAAGTGATTTCTTATAAGATTGTAGTAACTTGTTCTATTCTCTGGACTAAGCAGCCTACACACTATTAAAGGCAGTCTTTTACTTGATTCACTGTGTCAAATGCAAGTTGCCAGAGGGAAGAAGTATCCCCTTGCTTTCTTTGTTTCTCCCTGTGCCAAATAAAAGCATGTTTTCTTGCTTGAGAAGATTTAATTACTAGAATGTATAAGTGATTATAATTTACAACCAAAGGAAGACTAAAAAAGAGGAAAAAGATGGTTAAGAAAAAGGAAAATCTGCAGAAATACAATCTTTATGTTTTTATGGCTTTTCTAGGACCGCTTTTCCGAAGACATAGAAATGTCCCTGGCAATTTACTGTGTAATGACTACTTTGACATTTTCTGCATATTTGGACTAAATGATACAGAAAATTATGGTGTAGTCCTCACTTTGAGACTGGATTATTCAATGGGTCAGTCATGCTTTTCATTAGTTGTTCATTTGTTCCATACTGTGCATGGAAGAGAACCTGGTGATTTTTTTGGTTTGTTTTTTATTTTTTTTAGCTCATGTGTACTAGTGATATCAAGAATTAATCCTTGGATTGGATTCAGTCTCTGGTTTATATGATTTTTTTCATTTCAGTTGAAGTTGCCATGGTGTCTGTCTTTAAATGCACCTTAATCTTTCTTTTCTTTTTGAACTTCCTGCTGCAAACTGTTACCGTGTCAGTGAGGTTAATTACCTCTTGCCCTGCTTAAGATGCTTCCGGTTTTGTTATAGTTCTCTTTCTCTGTTTTGTTTTATGGCTCTCCTGACATCACATTCCTTAGCCTGAACATGTATTAGAGAGAAGTGCCTGTGTTTCAACATTTAGCCTCCCTGTCCTTTTTCTCAGTTATTTATTTTAATTTAACATGGTTTATATTTTACACATGAGGAACGAGGCACATAAAACAATTACATTGTTACCTCTAATAGCATTTTGTGTGAATTCATGGTTTCTACTTGACCTGGTTAGCTAGATATCTTCATGAATTTGGAAAGCTTACTGTTTTGGGGAAGATTTCACTTCATGGGTTGTCATCACTCTCCCTGGTTTAGAATATATTGGACTGTAGAATTTCTACCATTTTACTCATTACTTTGCTAAAGCTGCTTTGAAAGTGGAGTGATTCTGTTGCAAATACTTTTCCCTTATGTGTGATATGTCTGGGTGCATGGCAAAGATAAGGAGAATACAACTGTTCTGTGTCAGGGTGATTTAATGATGGATATCAAGAAGACATTGCACAAAATGGCAGAATGAGGACTCATTGCGAAGAATTAGTATAAAGAAAAGTACTACAGTTAACACAGAAAAGAAGGATTTGAGGGAGTACAAGCTGTTTTTGACTGAACAGCACAATGCTAAAACATTAACGGGAAGTGTCATTCTGGGATATGCTAATGCAAGTTTTGTACTGAGGGCATGGCAACTAATCATTCTGCTAAGTTAGCAGTAGTAAGGTTTCAGCTGGAGTTTGGTGGCCAATACTGGGTATTTCATGCTAAGGCAGATGCCGATAAATTAGAGAGAGCATGTAAGAGAGTAATAAAAATCGTCAGAAGTTTAAAAAATATGATTTAGGCTGAAAGGCTGAAAATTTGAATTGTAATCTTCCAGAAGACAAATAGTGGGGGTAAAAAGCTATTGAGAAAAGGAGCTAGAGTTATCTGTTATTCTACATGTCAGTAGTGTATAAGAATTTAATTGCCTTACTTTTCTCGAAGTGAGAGTTGAGATTAGGGGACAGTTTCTAGTCATGAGGATTCGTCAGGAACAAGCTACCAAGGTGTGGGATGGGATTCCCACTAACAGACATTTCTGAGAAGAGATTAGTACAATATCTCTTCAGAATGGTGTAGATATATTTCATCTTGACTTGATGTGAAGAGTTAGAGCTGAAGATCTAAGATCTTACACCTAAGGAATCTTAGCTGCTATTGATAACGTTTCACCTCTCTATTTCTATAACTAACTAAAAATTCAGGAAGACAAAGTAATAAGATAGATCATCTTACTTTACTTTGGAGTATACAGGCTAGTGATGGGGTGAACTGTTCTCTGTTCTGCCTCTCTCCTCTGACTCTGACTCTGAAGAGACTCCTAGGTCATTAGACTGTATTTAGGTGTTTAACTTTTCTATGCTCAAATGAGGTAAGAGGACTCTCAGCCCAGTACTTGAGATTCTGACATTCTCAGTGTGCAGCTTTCTTTCATAGAATCGTAGAATCATAGAATGCTTTGGGTTGGAAGCGACCTTTAGAGGTCACCTAGCCCAACCCTCCTGCAGTGAGCAGGGATATCTTCAACTAGACCAGATTGCTCATAGCGCCATCCAACCTGGCCTTGAATGTTTCCAGGGATGGGGCCTCCACTACCTCTCTGGGCAAAATGTTCCAGTGTTTCACCACCCTCATGGTAAAAAATTTCTTCCGTATATCTAGTGCAAAGCTAACCTCCCTCGGTTTAAAGCCATTACTCCTTGTCCTATCGCAACATCATAGAAGCCTATAGAAGGCTTTCTTGCACAAGTGTGTGATTTGCCAAAGTGGTTTAGGGCATATCTTTACAGATGGACACAGTTTTCCAGCTGGTTCCAGCCCATCCAGGCATTAGCAAGAATCTCTCTGGATGGCTGGTAATTGTGTGTTCATGAATGGCTGTGCTGGCATTGCTGTCTCCCACTGCTTAGCAGGGCACAGTCAGTTGGATTCAGACCACACAGATATGCTTACATGGCACCTCAGGCACAGGTGGCTCAGAGCTGAAAGGCAGCTATTAATAATGGTAAGAAGGAGAATCTGGGGAACTACAGGCTGGTCAACGTCACCTCACTCCCTGGGACAGTGATAGAAGCCATTTCCAAATGTGAGGGACAAGAAGATGGTGGGGAGCAGTCAGTGTGGATTTATGTAGGGAAAGTCATGCTTAACCAACGTGATAGCCTTCTATCATGAGAAGAATTGCTTGATGGATGAGAGAAGATCAGTGGATGTTTTTAATCCTGACTTAGCAAGGCTTTTAGCACTGTCACCCATAAGTGATAAAGTACAGTCTAGCTAAGTGTATGGTGATGTGGCTTGAAAACAGACCAAACTGCTGTGCTCAGTGTTGTGATCAGTGGCGTTAACTCTAGGTGGTGGTCAGTCACTAGTGGTATGTTCCAGAGGTTGATACCGGGGCCAATAGAGCTTAACACCTTCACTAATGACCTGTATGATGGGACAGAGTGCACCCTTGGAAAGTTTGCAGCGGGACTGGTTGATACCGCAGATAGCTGTGCTGCCATTCAGAAAGACATTGATATCCTGGAGAAATGGTCAAACAAGAACTTAATAAAGTGCAAAAAAGGGATATACCAAGTCCTGCACCTGGGAACAAATAACCCCATGCACTGGTATACCCTACAGGTTGATCAGCTGGCAAGGAGCTTTGCAGAAAAAGAACTGTGGGTCCTGGTGGAAATGAAATGGAACTTGAGCCATTAATGTGCCTTTGAAGCAAGGGAGGCCAACAGCCTCTCCAGGGCTACATCAGGAATAGCATTGCATCATCTGCAGGTGGAGGGTGTGATTGTTCTTTGCTCCTTGTCGCTGGGAAGGCCACATTTGGAGTGCTTGGTCCCGTCCTGGATCCTCCAATACAGAGGGATATGGACATACTGGAGAGTTGAGCAAAGGGCAATGGAGATGCTGAAGGTTTTGGAGCATGTTAACTATGTGGAGAGGCTCAGAGAGATGGGACTGCTCAGCCTGAAGATGAGGAGGCTCAGGGGCACGTTATTCACGCGTATAGATACCAGGTAGAGGGTAGTAAAGAAGACAGAGCCAGAAAAGAGGCAGTGGGCACAAACCGAAACACAAGATGTCTGTCTGAACATCAGGAAACACATTTCTTTATCCAGAAGGTGACCGAGCACTGAACAGGTGCCCAGAGAGGTGGTGGAGTCTTTATCCTCGGAGATATTAGAAGTCCATCTGGACATGGTCCTAGACAACCTGCTCTTGGTGACTCTGCTTTGAGCAGCGGGATTGGACTAGATGATCTCCAGAGGTGCCTTCCAGCTTAGCCCATTCTGTGATCCTGTGATCAAACAACTGCTGACACACAGCAGTGTAAGTAACTGAGGTCTCACTGTGGAAAGGCTTTAGCACTTTACTGCTCAGCATTGTCACTGCTTACTTTTGTTTGAACTGAAGGATGAACTTCAGTTAAACTTGCACAGGGCTGTTTTGCAATGAGATCTTCCTATATATGTCAATGAGAAAGTCCTGCTTTCTTGCAGGGTGTTCTATTTACAAGACGGAGAAAAAATCTTGTTTATATAAGTAGAGAGAAGATATGTCTAATGAGGCCTAAGTCTGAAGATTTTCTCAGGAAATTCTCTCACTCAATTTAAGTGGAGATCGATTTGTGTTAGACTGAATAAAAGCTGATGCATGATGCTATAGTTTGGCCTCTGGTTACTCATTACCGCTTATGAGGACCTGTCTAATGTTTAAAATTTAAACACTGACTGAAGTAAATTTTAAAATTGTTGCACTGCCTGGACTCTATCCTAATGAATAAAGCTATAAAGGAGCAAATGAATTTTCCAGGGATAAAGGATTACGCTTCAATTGGAAATGCTAACAATTCTACTATACTGTGTAAATGCAAATGGTAACAGTTAAGAAGTGTCGGGAGTATTTTCTAACAGAAAATATCCAAAGGTTAATGCTGCTCTAACACTCATTATTTGCATTCATGAACTAATGCCCAGAGCAGGGGTATATTTGCACTCTTGCTCCTGCTGCTGTGAAACTGAACACAGTGAATGTTAAAGTGTAGTCTGAGAGATAATAAGTCCTGGTAGCTAATCTTTTTGCCTTATTCTTATGGAGTAATCAATAAATAAAGAGGCTACTCACATGTATCAGTTTCTTAGTTTTTCTAGGGCCTCCTCCTCTGATCCACGCAGTTTTCAGCCACAGTGTTCTTTTATGTAAGATCGTTTGTATCAAACACCAGACTGCGCTGTTGCTTTGTGTGATACATACACCTGGAGTCACATATATTTTTTATAGTGGGGAGACTTATTGTATAAAATTTTTCTCTTTCAAAGAGTCTACTTAGTCTTTTTTTAATGTTCACATACAGATGTGTGAGCATGGCAAGCCAACAACATTGTAGACACATTGATTGTATAAAAGGGGAGAAAAAAAATTATCCAGGGACTCAGCTGGTGCTCAAAGCCCTTTTTCTCCTGCAGCCAGCTCTTGCTGCCGGGTGTGCTGTTGGAACTTTGGAGTTGTTGTGTTAGTGACTGCCAGAGGCAATGTCTGCGCTCCAGTGGCTTCATTCCAGTATAAGCTGCAAAATAAAACGGGCCCAGAATTTCGCTACAATGAATTATAAACATGAGTTCACTACTTGGTGAGTCTAGTCTGGCTTGCTCCTGCGCAGTTCAGGAAGCCCTCTGGAGTTACGGTTTGAAGGGAAAGAAACTTCACAAAGTAATACAATTAAAAATCATGTCTGCAAGTTTTGAGTGTCCTTTCCTAATAAGACACTAGATACAGGCAGCTACTCCTTCTGCCCGGCTACTGTGCGTTTTCATGATTCGGTAACGTTGGACTAACTTTTGCCGGAAGTTTTCTATCGAATGTACTTTCTCTTGATTTATTTAGAAAACACATGGATAACTCACCTACAAACCTCTTCATGGTCTTAAGAGCTTCAGATTGGTAGATTGTCCTCAGTGCCCACGGAGTGAACTTTTGGTGACAAGGAGCTGAGATGAGGAGCAATATGAATTTCCTGACTAAGTCAGTATTTGTTTTGCCAAAATCTTCACTCTAGCAGTCTCTTGAGGCTATGGATGTGAAACAGCTATTAAATCATGCTACTTTCCACAATGATTTCAACTTCAAATTTTTTTTTGCCAGATGCTGGAACTACAGGTTCCGTGTGGTGTCTTCTGTGCTCTTCTTTGCAAATCTGTTCTTTATGTACAAAGCTTTGCTTTTTAGAAATATTATTGGGGCAGTAGAGTATTGATACATCTAAGAATGGATCTTCTTTGATTTATCTGTATCCAGTTCTTTTAGTTTTCTCTATAAATCTATTTTAGATTTTTTGAATGTGGTTGTGACTGTGAAGTTTGCTTCAGGTTTGATTTTTGGTTTTTAGTACACTGAAGTTTGTTGAAGACTTCCTGGTTTTATATCAATATAGAAAATGATGAAGGTGTTCCACAATGAGTACAAATCTTCACAGTTTTCCTGCTGTGATTTAGGCTTTCACCAATGCTAACAGCTTTGCTGGCTTGGCAGACTAGTATGTGAGTGAAACACATTCATTTTTCAAATGCACCACACACTTGCATTTAACACTAGTGATAATAACTTAAATTGACTCTCTGGCTTGTAAATGTACAGCCAGTGAACTGTCTTGGTTAACAAGTAGATACATCAGATGAAAGTACCACAAAGATTTTGTTACTTGTCCTTAAAAATATGATAACATCATATATATTTTAAAAAATTACCTTAGAAATAGTATTATATTGACAATCACATAACATTATTTTAAGTATCTACTGGGTAACATAGTGCAAACTGCAAGATTTTAAAAGCCTATCGACCAGTAAGAAGCAAAGATGAGTTAAATTTGAAAGTTTACTGCAGGTCCAGGTGCCTTGTGGTAACATGAAATGGGCTGTCAGAAAATTCACAAACATTGCTTTGATTTTGGTGGAGTTACTGGGATATTTTAATGGTTTTAGGTCGTTAGCTAGATGTGTTTGTTTCAGTTTGGTTATCATAAAAAACTCCACCCATATTTTTTGTTTTCACTTGAGAAGTGTGACTTGTCCTTTCCCTGGAGGGCAATCATAATATGCAGTCATATTCTGCAAGCTCATCAGCATTTACTTAGAAGCTTTTTCATCCATGCCCTTCAAGAAACTAGTTGTTTACATCTAGTTTATGTTTTTCTTTCTACACGCTGCCTCCTTTTTTGGTGGATTTCTGTGGCTGAAGAATTTTTTCCCTTCTTCAGAAGCATCTTCCTTGCTCACTCCTAGGATCATCTGCAGCCCCTTCACTGTCTTCCTTTGAAGCAACACTATAGGCTCATGGCCAGGCGCCCTAACAAAGCAGGCTCCTGAGTCCATCTCTCCTCTCCGTTCCTTACTTTCCTTTATTTGCCCGCTTCATGGTGCCCTCACTAGCCTGCCCTCACATCTTCTCCCAATTAGCCACATCTTCCAGCACCTTCCTATCAAATCCTTTCAACCAGCAGGCTTTCAAACTTCCTCCATTCTGGGAACGTCCATAATTTCTGAAAGGATTTCCCATTTTTCTTAGCCCTAACTAGATCACAGAGCTAAAGATAGACACCTATTGTACATTCCTGCTTTTTTTTTGACACTTCTGCCCTTTCTATTTATATTGTCTGTCTGGATAGTAAAGGTCTTCTGGGAAATGGCTGTATCTTATGCTAGCCTTTAAAATGCTTAGCTTATCACCGAAAATGTAATGATAATAATATGTTGACTGGAACATATGGATAAAACAATTTAAACAGAACTGTTTCTATTAAAAAGGTAATTTCATCAAAATTGAAATGTTTCCCAAGCAGTTACTGATTTTTGTGACATTTTTCAAAAAGGAAAGTCTACATATTCTAGCAGTGTTCAAATATTATATTTCAGTTATGTCATTTGTATTCATATTCTTGTGACTTTTTGATACAAACAGGCATTATGATGTTAAAATACCGATTTGTAAATTCAAAGTACCTGTATTCACCTGCAAATGCTACTGATTATACTTAGGATTTTACTGTGCTGATATTCTACTTCTCTGCTCACTTTGGCACTGTGACATTTGTGGGCAAAGGATGATGCACTCCTGCTCTATTACTTCAATGGAAGTGACTTTAGTGCCACCATGAAAAAGTGTTTGTGCCTCTTCATGCAATGGACTCAGCAGCCATGGGATGGAAGTGTTCATGGCTGTTGGGTTTTGCAGTCGGAAGTGGCTTTCATTTTGAGCTTACGAATGGGGCCCACAGGATGACAGGCTTCAGGAAGCAAGTGCTGGGCTAAGAGGATAATTTGTGCAGACTTATGGTCTGCTTTCTGTCTGCATCTGAAGGACCCCGGGGAAAGAGTCCAGTAGCTGCTAGGTGACAAGCTGAACGAATCATTCAGGCAATATTGTAGATGTAGCCCATAAACCATAGGCTGACTACCTCACCCTTAACCTTACAACATTACAGCAGAGAAAATTAAATGAACCAAAATGACATAAAAGAAATGAAGACTTTTGACACTATGAGATGTCCTTCAGCATGCCCTTTCTGTAAGAAATATCCACACATCCCTCCTTGGGCAGATTCAGAATCAAGATTATCTCATTGATTAATATGATTTCTGGTGGACCTCAGTCCTCAGTGGTGGAGACCCTAGTTCTTGATAATCTCTTGTGAAGGAGTCAGCAGTCTGGGAGCTGACAGGAAAACCTTTGCTGACAGGATTGTGTTCTCTTGAGCTAAAATGCAATTCTTGATGACAACCAACAGCAGAGGGTCATTTGGTTTTCTTTGTCCGTTCTGTGCATGAAGGAGTGGGCCAGATCACTTCTGTCCCCCTTTTCAACAAGAGAGATTCAGAGCCATAGAAAAGTCATAGAAGTCTCCTTCACAACGGTGAGTGCAAAAAGTACGCAATCCTGTTTATTTCAGAGGGGAGAAGGCAGTGTTTTCTTTCCTCTTTTAGCAGCAGTAGTGGCACAGTGTGTCTTCCAAGACATTTGCTGTACCTGATTCAGGGGATCTTCTCCTGTTACAAAAGTAATCCTCCCCATAGATGAACCTGAGATATTTTCCCCTCAAAGTTTATCCTTTCTTAACAGGAAGAAGATACTTCTTCCTTCTCACAGTTTTCCCCGTTTTTCACTGCCACAGGAGGATTCTGATTACTTTTTTCAAAATAATTCCGATTTAATTATAGCTCTTAAAAGATTGAGCTCTGACGTGTTGGTCTGTAGCACCTTCAATCTGTTGACTGTTCCTTGTTTTAGACTGTAGCCTACTCTGGGCAGGCCCATCATTTTCACGGTTTGTGTAGTGCCTTCTGTGATGGGGTCTTGATCTGTGATTAGATCTACTAGAACCTACAATAGCAATAATAATAATAATAAGATGCTTTTACTCCCACTGGCTGCAGTTCTATTTAATGCAATGTGTCACTGTGAAATCTCCTAATAACTCCCAGAGCAGCCACAGAGCTGTTGTGGCAGCTCTGGCAACCTTAATTGCTGTTTATGAAAGCTTGTGGCTTTCTGATGCCTGCAGCCAGGGCCAGCAGCAAATGCGACTTCACATGGCAGCCAATTAACAGGCAGCACTTCGGCATGGTGCTGAGGAGGAGACTCATTACCTCTTAGCTCAGGATTTGAATAATACCCGCTAAACCCCAGCGTATACAAACACAGCCACAATGTAATTTTGACATTGTTCTCATTCTCGTGTAAATTATTGGCTGAAGTTGGTGGGAGCAACTTCAGTAGGTGCCAAAGGCCACCAGATGTCAGTGTCACCTTCTGCAATGTGGGGTGGTGTCACTAACTCACTTCTCATCAGACAGAACCAGGAGGGTTTAATCTATTTTTGAGAGAAAAGGTCTAGTTTCTGTGAGCTGAAAAAAAATACAGTCAATTATTAAATGCCTTCTCCAATTTCCAGTGAGTCTTTCAGTTATTACAAAGGAAGGGTAAGAATAAATGCTGGAGAAATTCAGTGCGTTTTCCACTGGACTTTTGCAGAAAACTCAGACTGGCTGGTAGGGTGGTAAGAAGAACAAGCATTTTTCTGTCACAAAACAGAACGCTGGATGGAGTTCTCTGAACTGCAGAGAGTGATCCACCATTATTCATCTATACACCTTAGTTGTGCTATATCACAGCAGTGTTGGACAGGGGAAGGTGGCCTATCTTTTTTAGCCCCTGGTAAAACCACTGCTGGCCAGGACCAGATCACAAGAATGGCTGGACTCACATAAGATTTTTAATTTTTTTAAATGATACTCTTTTCTTAATACTTCCTCTTTTTATTGATTTCCAAGCCAGATGTCTGTGTTTGGCTACACCTAAGTTACTTGGCCCTGGAGACCTTCCTAGGTCTGGGTCTGAGTTTTCATCCGGCCGTTATCTACTGGGTGAGACTTGGGCTTGTGCCTCTTTTTCCCCTGTGCATGCTATTTCTCATTTCTAAGAAACCTTGCTTCATGGACCTGGTGGTAACTGCGGTATAATTCCTACATCCTCCAGTTTGGTGGGTTTGGGGAGCAGGAACACAGGGGGTGCCTTGACCTATTCAGGAGCCCAACCAGGAACCGAATGTCTTTGAAAGCATAAAGTTTGGAAAAATGTACATTTTTTTTTCTCTGTATGAAACTCAGATGAGAAATTGTTTCATTAATTTGTCTTCAGTTCAGAGGGTTTGGCTGTGGTTTCGGATTAAAAAAAAAGCCTTTCACAATAAAATTATGAGAGTTTACAACACTGCTAATGTTCTAATATCTAAGCATATGTGACGTGTTTATACTTCCATGGTCTTTTGTTGTTTCAGTCAGTTTGTTAAAAGCAGTGTACTTTCTGTCACTCTCCTGTCGCTTACATGTTTCCATCCGGAATTAATTAATCATGTGTCCTAAACATGTTGCACAGAGGAGAGTTCTGTGTTGAAATCCTTTAAGCATATTAGAACAAGGTGTTTTCACAGTGAGAAGCTTTGATTTTAACTGCACCACTGTACTTTGCAATCTACAGCAACGGATTAACCACTTATTAAAACAAACATGACTGATGAATTCATGTTTTATGAAATATGTATATGTACTACTCTATGAGAGATAACTGTGGGGTCACATATGGAAAGTTACTGAGGAGGAAGCATTTTTTACTAAAGGGGAAATTTTTTCAGAAGTGCTGTACAGTAACAACCACCTCTATGACAACATAAAACCTCTGTAACTTGAAGTTCTCTTTTATTTTTTTAAAAAAACTTTTAATTACTTTAATCTCCAATGCCCACAATTTCCTCCTTGCACTGTCCCTTCCTTCTCTGTACATTTTCTGACTGAACATAGTTTGCTGTACATTCAGTTGTTTTCAGAGGATTTTGAAGATGCTCAAATAGTGTTAGCTAAAGTTAGCTTAGAAAGCACAACGTGCAAGATACAGGTTAGGGATTTGTGCAAGACAGAGAGGCAATGGCAATAGCTATTTGTATGATGGACCTTCTGTTTTTGAAAGATGTCAAGATTTGCAAAATTTGGATAAATTTCTAAGGTGGAATACACTCCCAAATATCAAAGTTCTGCATAAAGAAAAAAAAAAGCCACAAAACTGCACCCCAATATTATTTTGATTCATACTGAACTTTTAATTTCAACAAAATAGAAATATTTTCCTTCATTTTTGAATTGTAAATATTTTGTTAGATTACAATGTGGGGTAAAAATAATCAGAATTTATCTTTTTCAGAATGAGTTATCAAAATTATTTACCTTAAAATATTTTAATTCCAATGTGGATTTTTTAGCTGATAAATTTACATTTTTTGAAGCAATATGATTTACCCATTTCAAAAAGCGTTAAACAATTGACAGAAGAAAAATCCATTGTAGGCTCTTAACTGCAAAGACTTTTGCTGCTGTCTCAGGCACCTCCAAATCTGGGAAGCCACAGGATGTGCTTTACTTTTTCACATGTTTTTCCTTAGTTGTCTTCTGTCTGCTATTTCTGGAAACTGGATACTGGACCACCTAGATTTTAGGCTTGAAACAATTTGGCCTTTCTTATGTTGCTGCATCTTTCCTGTTGAGCATATCTGTTTTTGTGAAATTACGTATTCTATGGGAGTTGAATTCCATCTGAAGCCTCATTGATCTGTTCCGCTCTCTAAAGTTACAGTTAAAAAAATCTTTCAATATAAACCTTGCTTTAAGCCATTCTATAACTGCCTTAGCTTGAAAATTGTCAGATTTATTCTGTAAAGAAAGACGAACTGTTTCCAAACTGATCTGAAGTAAAAAAAATAAAAGTTCTCAAATTTTAGTTTTCAGTTTGGCTTCTGAGTATTACTATTTTATCTCCTTCTACCTCAAAATCAGCTTCTTGTCTTCTGAGACTGAAAGCACCCTTAAAACTTTTGACTTACTATTCCTTAAACAAGGAGAATGTGAGATACAGAAGTTACTAATGATTTTTGTTTTGGACAGCTTTGGCTTGCTTCTGTGATGCACAAATTTCTTACTTGCACTGCAGGTTGGAAAGGATGAGACAGTGAAATCCAAAAAATCAGTTTTAATGGCATAATCCAGCTGAGAAGACTATCTGTGTGTGGGAATCAACATGTTGTCTCCAAAACAGACTGCTGACACACCTGGAGTGACTTGAATGCTAATGGGATGCAGAAGATGAGGGTGATAGATGTTCCAGGAACTGGTTGCTCTGTGAGGATTCCCAAAACCATTTCAAAACCCTCATATCCTCTTTCCAGCTGAGCGATATAGTAAGTCAAGCATCTGTACAAGCAACTGCAGGTGGCTCTCAGTTGCTTATTTACAATTCTGGATTCTAATTACCTTGAGTGGTGAAAAAAACCCAGTCACCATCACAAAGTGGCCTGCATGAAAGACAGATCAAACGGAAGCAAAAGGGCTAGGCCAACTACATAGAGCAGGACAGGAGTGGAAGGAAGTAATTGTTAATTCAGTGCATGCTGCAGGTGAGCAAGGGGAGCGGCAGAATAGTGCATCTGGATTTGAACTGATCAGCAGCCCGAAGAGCAGGAGCTCAGTAGGACCATTTGCTGATGCTGAATTCCTGCTGGCGTCTGTGGCAGCTGTTCCTCCTCTCCCTCTGTCCCTTCCAGTATGATGCATAGCATGAAAGAAGACGGCGTAGTGCAGGGTTTCACTCTCCTGCTTTTAAAGCACTGGATATAACAAAGAACATGTCATTTACAAAGTTCCCTTCATTACCAGACTTCTCAAATTCTTCTAATGGACATATTTGGTTAATTCCCTACTTTTCCTATCACCTTCTTGCAGTTGTACACTTTGATCATAATAATCACTAGGAAGTTTCAAGAGATGCTTATTTCTATTATTTCCTGCATAAAGTACAGAAAGAATTGGTTTTCTAAGCAGAAATCACATTTTCTCTCTGAGAAATGAGTTGGCAGAAGAGCTGCAGAAAACTGTTCACACAGAGACTGAAGGTTGCAGGCTGATTTCTGTGATTCTCACCCAAAAGCTGAAATAGTGAAGTAAAGGCGAATCAGTCATGGAATTATCATGGGGCTTGCAGCCATGTCTCTGTTTTATTGGCACAAATTGTATATTCCTCCCCTTCCACCCATTCTTGTTTGTTAAATGAGACTGGTGGCTATTGGAACGAGGATCATATCTCATCCTCAATACCAGTATTCTGCAATTTTGTCATATTTATCTCTTAGATTGTCCTGTAATAAGTATGCTGAGCAATAATGATAATACATAGGATACATTCATTTTTAATGCCTTAAATACAATTTAAATATATTTAACAGCTATATTTAAAGTAAAATTGTGAACTTTTACTTGTCCCTTGAGAAGGCTAATACTGAATCTGATAAATCTAAGTGGGTGAGTGCTTATGAAGACTTTAAAAAAGGCTAGTTAAAGTATTTGTAGTATACTATGGGGAAAATGGAGTAAAAGTTTCCTTCTCAAGCTCACTGCTACATTTCTAGGTATGATATTGTCTGCAATGCACCAAATGGAGTTGCTAGAGCAGTGTCTATGCTGAGCAAATCTTTTTACAACTGAGCATATATGAGAAAATGTGTTCTAAGCGCAAATCTGGAAATCTGACCCTCCTTTCCACTATGCATCATTTAGTGTTTCTATCAAATGCTCAGCAGGCTTTCCTTGGCTCCTGTGTGGTGTTATTTACACATCTGAAACCAGCAAGAGAGGTTCATATGCAACTTTGCATAGAATATGAAGGTTTATTTCAGGTGACACAGTAAAAGATAGTTCAGAATATCCTCAAAATGGAGGAATCAAATCCATTAATTTGGTACATATTCCTGTTGCTCAGACAGAAAAGTGTTGATATTGAGTGGAAAATGATCTTTGGAATACTCATTAAATCAAATGTTACTCGGCTAACATTATCAAAATGATCAATGTAAGTGAAAGTATAGATGTAGACTGGTCCTTAAAAGCTGCAGGTATGGAATTTCTGGGGTATTTTTTCTGTCTGCAGAAAGAAGGATAGAATTTGGTTCCTAGCGGATCTTTAAATATGTCTGTAGTTTCAATTTTAAGGACAAACAAAACATGCTAAACAATTTCACAGTAATTCTGCCTGGTGAAATTGTACAATGCTGAAGTGTTCTGATTTCCCATCAGTCACATTTATTCAGTCCTGGAATAATCACAGAGGCCCTGGACACTGTTGAGATTATTCATGAGAGACTGCTGTGGGTATGAAAAATTGTTGAAGGATGAACGCAATTGCTGGAAAAGCCTCTGCTTTGTCCTACCTGCATTCATTTTTAAATGTGTACTTTTGTCCCTCTGGAAAAAGAAGTTGAGAAGCATAGCTAGGAGGATGTATGCTGTTCTGACAGACTCTGCTGCTGCTCTGGCTGTAGGGCTGTATGATGTGTTTATTCAAGTTTTGATTTCATCAGACTTAATGAGTTTCATCTGTTTTTTGTACTGAGATAGTGACTTGTCAGTAATGTGTTTTGTTTTTTTTCCCCCAAGCTTTTTTTTACAGAAGAAATTGAAAAGCAAAATGTGACAGTATAGGATTTCCAGGAAACTTAAAAACCAAAGAAACACTCTGCTTCAGCTTGCAAGCATTAACTGAGATTTTACTTGGCCTCAAATACACTTACGAAGAAGCAGTTTAAGAAAAACTAAAGATTCGCTCCCTTGAGCAAAGGAAAATACTGACTTCTTACTTACAGAGTCACAAAAGTGGAACATAATTGCGAACATAGGATCAGAACCACAGCAGTAGAGTAACTTCTTCTCACTTTGATGATGAAATCCCACCCTCCCTGTTTTCATAATTTTCTTTCTGGTTCTTTTATGAGGGAGGTTGTTTTTGGTAATCTCCAATTATTCTTTAGAAGAGGATTGCACAAAACTAATGTAAAAAGTTCAGTTCTTTGCCTTTTCTTAGAGATTGTCTGAGTTTATAATGTTCTTGGACTGTCTATTCACTATGTTACCTAAACGACCTAGCTAGCCACAATTTTTCCAAGACTGCTGAAACACCTTACAAATTGCAAGTGATAGAAACCATTCGTCATACCCCCTTACCAAACGTATACTTTCTGCTTTGTCATGAAATTGTAACAGAGATTGTGCATGACATAACGTTCGTATTGACTGCTGACATTTTATCGATTGTGTACTTCTGTTATTATGCCAAGTACCAGAGCTGCAAGGGTGTTCAGATGGTTAAATATGTAGATGTGAACTGAGTGAATTTTTCAGAAGTGCCTTGATATTTAATTGAACTGAAGTTACAGGCAGTACATTACACTTTATGGAAGAAAGGCGTGTGATATGCTGGAAGTTCCAGACCCCTCTGTTAACATTCTTGATGACTTTCCTGTGCTTTGCTTTCACAGTCTCCTCTTCCCAACCTGCTCTTCAACATCACATCTCTGCTTGACTTTTTGCTCTCTTTCAGCTCTCTTTCAACTTAAAAGTGCAACCAGGGAACTTTTTGCCATCTGTGTATGATTAACTTCCTCCACTTATATCACTCTTTAAAATATTCCTTTTCTAGTTAGTCCATAACTGATAGTGTCTACAAAGCATTTTTTACCTCAGATATGAAGAGTATTGTATACAAGCAAATTGCATTGTGCCTATAATTGTATTTATTACTTGTATAGCTTGCTGCACAGCTGAACAGTACTGGGTTTTAGAGGTAGATCTAGTGCACTAGGTAGATTAACAGCAAGGCTGATTGTATATTTGAAATTTAAGAACACTGCTAATGTGATGCTAATTCAGTTCATGATTAGAAGACTTAGCTCTGGAGCTGAGACAGCAGAAAGTATTAAAAATAGAGCTTTCTCTTTTCTCTGCTTTATAAGCACTTTGTCCTTTGGGTTTCTTTTACTGGATTTAACAAGTACAAACTTTTCTCCACTCTGTCAATTCAATAATGATTTAATTGACATATTCTGTCACATAACCCTATAACCCAAACGTGTCTGGCTAATATTTTTGAATTTTAATGATATTATGCCATCTAACTCCAAGCTATGATTTATTAAATAGTAGCTATTTTTCTAAAGTTCTAAGAAGCATCTTGGAAGAAATGAGAAGAAAAAGTAGAGTTTTCAGGCAGTGAGAAATAGAACCTACAGAGAAATGCAATATTCACTTAGAAAACAAACATTACAGGAGAAATTCTGCTCTGCTCAGGGAAACAAACCTACTATTTCTCTATTCTGTGTGTGATTTTTCTAGATTATGTACAACTGAGCTTTCCTCAAGTACATTAGCTAGAGAAGAGGTTTTATGAGTGCAAAATATTGCTTTATCAGTGTCTGGTTTTAAATATTCAAACAACAGAATAAATGACAATAGTTAGCTTTATTTATCACATTGTTTTATGGTATCAGCCTTGAGTGGACAGAGGCTGGATCCCTTTAAGGGCTAGATAAGATGTGAAAACAAAGACATTATTCTTAATCTAAACAGGCAAGAAAAAGCAGACACGTGTATCATTGAAGCAGGAGTGAAGAACAGAATGGTGCAAATGTCACAGCAGATCTAAGGGTTGCATTTTATTTGGCAACTGAAGTACTTTTCATACTGTAGAGATGAGATCTGAGAATTTTAGGTGACTATATAAAGAGTGAATGAGCTACTGTAGAGAGCATGATGCTAACAGCCATTCAACACAGAGTATAGAATACCCATAGAGATGATAGTAGAAAACAGACTGTAACTGAGGTTTCTCTTTTCTGTACTTAGTGAAGGAGCTCCTGTCTCTGACTGATTTTCCTGACCAATCTAATAGCTTTCTGCGATGACATGACTGGCTGGGTAGACGAAGGGAGAGCCATGGATGTTGTCTACCTGGACTTCAGCAAGGCTTTCGACACAGTCTCCCATGATATCCTCCTAGGGAAGCTGAGGAAGTGTGGGCTGGAT
>Ga0065711_1037707_pt1 | contig 19554 bp, 10 predicted proteins | sample Hoacrofraction12_FD_59098 | JGI IMG/M metagenome (GOLD analysis project Ga0065711, IMG submission 59098) | Hoatzin crop microbial communities from Cojedes, Venezuela - Epithelial fraction 12 v2 (version 2) | ecosystem: Host-associated > Birds > Digestive system > Esophagus > Crop | place...
GGCTGGCGCGCGCTGGCCGGAGCTTTGCTGCCACCTCGCGTTGCGGCAGCGCTGAGCGCCGGCCCCGGTGCGGCGCGGGAGCTGCGGGGAGTCCCGCTTCTCTGCGGGGGGCGAACGATGGCGAGGAGAGACCGCTTCAAACACGCATTGCAATGTTCTAAGTGCACAGGTCAAAACTCTCCAGCAGTTGTACAAACAGAAGCTGACAAAAACCAGCTAACACACTAAGCGTTGGGCAGCCCTTGCAGAGAGGAATGTAAAGGTGATGATTTCTGGAGAAGCTTTCAAGTTTTTGGTTTTTCTTCTTACTTGGAATCTTTCTCTGGCTAGAAGCTGTAGATAAAAACTAACGTGGACGGAGATCTCGCAAGTAAATTCCAAGTACCACCTCTCTTCCAGATCAAAAGGCCGAGAGGGAATCGTATTCCCTGGACCAAGGATCAGTGACAGAGTTCACTGCTCAAATGGAAGAAAAAGAAATCCACATGCACAACTGACATCCAAAATGGCTCAACATAATTTATTTTTTATGTTAAAATGTACAGAGTTCTTTTGAAAGTACTTGCTAGAAAGGGAAAAAAAAGTGATATTACATACAAGGAGAGGAAGGGAGACCATCCAGCCAGGAGCGTATGACATGGAGAATTACAAAGGCATCTAGGCACCCCTTCCCCTTAGCTTACAAGTCACCATGAACAAAGTACAAAGAGGTTACAAAACAGGAAAAGCAAATATAAACAGACAGGAATAGACTCAGCTTCATTTGTACATGCGGCTTTTAGAGGCATCTGGAGCTCCTATTCACACACTCTAGAGATCTCTTTAAAGAGAATTTTTATCTTTCTTAAAATAGTTTTTAATATTCTACAACAAAGATAAAAAACTTTAAAGATGGAATGAAATGAAAAAGCTCTTATTTTTAAAAGGCATCGAAGTCACTAACAGTGAGATTTTTTTTAAATTTCTTTTAGAAGATTACCCAAGTTATCTTGCTAAAAATACATATTATTTTTTTTAAACAGAAGTGAAAAAATGGTAGGTACCAATATTACTGTGTTGGATAATTTCTTTTTATATATAGAAAAGAACATTTTTTTTCTACAATAGTTCTACAGTCACAAAGGCTTGTGGAAAAGGGAGCTGCCCAATTGATAAAAAAACCATACAAAACCAAACCAAACATAACGGCAAACAAACTAAATTCACGGCCCTCATTTCAACAGCTTCTCCTCCTGTCTCAGACCCCCCCTACCCCCCACCCCCAGCAATCAGGAAGCAGCGACACAGCTGAAGATCTAGGAAGGAGAGGGCAGCACAGTGCGCTTTCTACATGGGTTATTTGGAACTGGAATAGTATATACAGAGAAATGGGGTCCTACACAGCCTTGTACATGCTCAAAACTCAACAGAAATAAAGAATGGAAGTCCTTTGAATTCTGCTTTTTATGGTTAGCAGTTACTGGAGGAAAGTCCATTTTAGTGCATCTGAAGAAACCCCAACTTTCTTTTAGACTCTTTTGGTTTAAAAACAAAAGAAATTAGTCTTACTAATGTGTCTGTATTTCTACTCCATATACAATAAAAAAGAACTTTACATTAAAGGGTGTCCCTTTTTGTATTGGGTGACATGCCAGCAATATGGCCAAAAAGACTGCAAATTGGATTATGCAGTAATAAACAGCAAAATCCTGCCGCCTGCATCCTACTATGGTGTTTGGACTGTTTCTCTCCTGTAAAACAGACCGATTCCCTTCTTTTCCCACACTAGATCAAAAGTGTGGCTATTCCTATAAAATGCGTCTCAAACGTAGTGGGAAAATCAGGGAAAACATCACTGACTCCCCCAGAGAGTGGCACACTCCGCAACTTCCTAGCCCATACCAGGAATGGAAGAGTGACAATGACATCACAGGGTTCCTGTCAAGTCACTTAAAACATACACTTTATCTTCCAAGCTCACCCAGGTAAAAAGACTGAGAGGCAGACCACTGGAATCAGCTGCTTTTGAGCTCAGCCTGACTCAAAGGCTCAGAACCAAGACCCTCAGCATTTCAAAGTACATACTAAAGCAGAGTTTGGGATCTCAGAGTTGTGGCTGACTTGCAGTTCACCAGAAGAGCCTGCAACCGTTTTCTTGTCATAACAGACCATTAGCCATCCTATCCTCCTCATGACTGCATAAGGGATACAAACAGTTCTCTCTTGAGATGCTTCCAGTAGTTCAGAGTGACAGAACATGTGTGCATGCATGCACATGTGTGTGCGCATGCATGTCTGGGTGGTGAATGGGATCATTTTAAAGTTACATCATATTTTCAGCATGAAACATACAATTTCAATTAACTTGTCTACAAAAACACCAGTGTGAATAGTTTATTGTTTACACGTAACTCCAAATTTTACTGAGGGTGAGGGAGTCAGGGAAAAGTAAAGATCAAAAATTTTTCTGACTTGCAGAAATAAAGAACTTCATTTATCCTCTGTGTCCCCTTCCAGGTCTCCCAGTAAGTGCCTCCTGCTAGAAGTAGGAAATGCTAGGTGGGGTTTAGAGGGAAGGGTTGTTGTTATTTGAGATGTCAAACATTTTGCATGACTGCAGCGCTAGAAACTGCATACAGAGGGGCACAGGGGAGGGAGAAGGACATACATTTGGAAAAAAAATTTAGAAATATTATTTCACTGTTACACATATTCTGTCCACATTGTCAGCAAAGTAAGGCTCTTTTTAAATTATGAAAAGATTTTGTGCATGTTTTCCCCTCTAAAAAACATCCATAAATGATTTTAGCTGTAAAATGTTTCAGGATTGTGAAGAAAACAGAAACGCAAAACAAAAAAAAAAAATCCAAAAAATAAAGACCAGGCTTCCTAAAAAATAAAATAAACCAAAGAAAATCCCTCTAAATCTACAGCAATATTTTAACTGGAAAAAGGTCCATTTTCTCTGGTTCGTCAGTATAAAAGGTTCCTTTATTTATATATATTTCAGTTTTTAGGATGCAAGTTCATCTTGCTCATCTTCTCATGTATGGTCCATTGAGAGACTGCTTGGGCACGCCAGCCGCATTCATGTAGCTGTGATGGGAGGGGCCAGTGTACATCATGTTTCCATGAGGATTTGGCTGCATAGGCTGCTGGGTATAGGCCTGGCTCCCCATCATTCCCATCTGCATCTGCATAGGATACTGTGCTGTCTGGTTCATGTAGGCAGGGTTACTATGGTAACTGCTGTTCATCATAGGCTGTGTCATTCTGTAGCTGTTCATGGCATTCAGGGTGTTCATATTCATGGAATTAACATTGTAAGGGGCGGTTGGCATTAGGTTGACTCCCATGTTCATACCCCGTTGAACAGCTAACGTACGAGGACCGGCCTGCATGGCAACTGCAGGTGGGCTGCGGCCATAGAGCTGCTGCTGGTGTGCAGTTGCAGAGGGCAGTGGTGCTGACTTAGAGCGAATGGAAATATGCCCCTTGACTGGCATTTGCCCCTGCAACCTCTGTGTATGTGGAATACCAATATTGGTAGCAGACATATTACACTGAAGCAGAGGTGACGTGAGGTTCATGGTGGTGGACGCCAGGTTTGGTGGGGGTGTCATAGTGGCTTGTGCTTGTGGTGTGCCTGCTAATGGATGAGAGGGAGCTAGCTGAGCCAGTCCTGTGTTGGACAGAGAAACGCTGGTTGCATAGGAAGTCACAGCAGGAGAATGGCTATAAGGCATGGCATGAGGGTCCATAATGGTGTTTGTCAGCTGCTGCAACTTGGCTAAACTGAATGTGGCTGATGGTTGCGAATAGCCCCCAGCACCAAAATCCCCTGGAATCCTCTCATAGATACTTATGTTACCAGTACTTCCTGATTCCGGTATTTCCATGATCATAGGCGCTGGGGTGAAGCTGTTGTTCATGCTACACTGAGACAGCGGAGGCTGTTGCTGGGGTGGAGGTGGGGGCTGTGGCTGCTGTGACTGAGGCTGTTGCTGTTGTGGCTGCGTTGTTGGTTGCTGGTTACTTGGAGGCCTTTCTACTACACAGCTCTGAGGTGATTTGATATTGCAGTTTCCTGCAGGTGGGACAGTGCTTTGCTGCATCATGCTGCAGCTGCTGCCAATGTTTGCCATTTGCTGAGTGACAACACAGCTGTTCTGAGTGAGGCTGCTAGAAGATGACAGTCCTCCATACGAACAGCTGCTCTGGGAAGAGTTATTTCCACAAATGCTGCCTCCCATAGTGGAGTCATAGCTGCTGGGGTTTTCATAATTCTCTGTAGTGCTCTCAATGCTGCCAAGGTCACTGAAGCCACTATCCACCACCTGCTGAGAGTGGTCCGATACTGAAGGCACATCCATCATGGGGCTGGTCTCCATGTTCTGCATAGAGGGTGCGGACAGGGATCCTTGTTCAGGACTTATCTGGGTGTAACTGCTCTCCAGAGCAGGCACATTTGGGCTGCTGACAGAACGTACAGACTGGCTGGGGTGGGACTGAACAGAGGATATTGGGCTGTTGTGTTCTGAGGCCTGACAATCTTCAACCATTGATATCTGAGGATCCTCCTCAGTCTGGGTGTAACTCTGCAAAGTCTGACAAGCTGCAAGAGTTTCTTCACAGTCCTGGTAAGCTACATCATGCTCGTTGCTTTCCTCCTGTGTCAAGGACTGGACTGCTTGAACAGTTTCAAGATCTAGTTCACTATGAGGAATGCCTTCCTCTTCCTTTAATTCAATTAACCCTTCTTTATTACTTTGCTCTTCTTCGTGATCATCTTCAGACCCAGGGATGTGCTCTGAGCCCACCGATGTCTCATTGGAAGCCTGCTCTTCCTCAGAATCTGCCTCTGCTTCATCTTTTTCTTTTGCATCTTCTCTACTGCTTGGTATGCTTGTTTCTAAAAAACATTCTTGCACCTGAGGCTCCTCCTTCACCCCTTCTCTAACAGGCTGTTCCTCCAATTCTTTTTTCTTTACAGACTCCAGATGACCATCATCTTCGTCATCAGCATCATGATCTTCATTTTGATTTGTCACTACTGCAACTTCCTCTTCTTCCTCGTGGTCATGCTCAGGTTCATCTAGTTCTTGCTGTTCTTCTTCTGATTGCCTTTGCTCTTCTAAAACCCGCGGCTTCTCCTCTACCTCCTCTTCTATCTCAGGCCCTTTTACTTCTGGCACTGGACTGCTGTTGCTATCCACAGGAGAAACTGCTCTTACTTCACTGCTAGCTGTATCTTCCTCTTCTCCCTCTCCTACCTCTTCTGCTTCCATATTCAGATCTTCCTCTTTCCTTTCCTCAGTAAGAGGCAGCTCCTCTTTCTGCTCAACACTTTCTTCTTTATCTGAAATTCTGGGCTTACGCCCTGGTTTTGAATTAGCTACCACCCCATCAACCCCTTCATCCTGAACTGACGGTGGCACCTTTTCCTGGCTCAGTTTAAAACCTGGTTTTCGACCAGGTCTTTTCTTCCAGTGGACTGGTTTTCGGCTTTTCCCTTTTGGCCATCCCTTCTTCTTTTTCATGGGTGTAGAAGTATCTGGCTCAAACGAAGAATCCTTTGCTTCACATTTTCTCAGCATAGATAATGGATTCAAAGTTGGGTTACCTGAAAACACAAATTGAAAGATACTGTTCAAACATTTTTGTTTGACCTAAGCATTCATGGAAGCCTTCCCAAGCATTCCCATCATGTTTATCAACTTTACGTATCAGTACTAGCTTAGAGATTTATTGTGAAGAGTAACAAGAAGGATCGGGGTCTGCTCATTTGTGATCACATTCCATGTTACATTTTCAATGAAGACCAATGCTTTCAAGATTTTGCATGGTCAAAGCTCTGAGCCTTTAATATACAATTCAAATTAAACACTAGGCTATATGATAAAGTCCTGGAAAGATGCACCGCCCTTTACAAATTTCATTTATACAATACGTTCACAACTGAAAATGTTCCAGTGTAGGGGAACACATGAAGTTGCAATAAAAGCACGTTTCCTTTTAGATCTCTATTTTGAATCTGCTGAAGAAAGGAAATATTTCCACTTTTTTCATGGCTTATGCTTTTAAATGCCAACAGAAATACACAGATGACAATGTGGCTAGTGTTGTGTTTTTTTTTTTTAATCTGAGAAATCATTAAAAGGAAGCTGAATTTCTCCCTCGTCTGACTTTTAGTTGATGAAGTAAGTTTTGCAATTCATGGCTTTCTAAACACTAGAATAGGTTCAGAACTTACACAGCCAGAAAGGAATGTGATCATTTACTGAGAACTTTCTGAATACTGTAAGGCATTCCCTGAACTAATTTTGTTTTGAACCTGTCAATTAGGAGAGTCAAGTGACATTTTACATTTTAACTGCTAGTAAACTACTGCAATAGTTAATCATTGACCCTAGTTGATATTCACACTTTACCATCTGAATTTCTGTCTTCAGACACTGAATTTACTTAATCCACTTTTGTATTAGTTTTCATTTATCTGCTAGGCAGAACATCTCTCTTGGGAAATAACAGTTCTCACCTAAGTAAACTTATCAAGTCACTCTTTTGCCTCCACTTTCTTTGAATCTATCATTACAGAACATTTGTTCTAGTGTCTTAATCAGCCCATGACTGTTCTTTGAACTATTCCAGTTTATCAACACTCTTATCAAGTGTGAATAACTGAGTAAAGACGGTTGTAATACTTTCACCAAAGCTAAATAAAGAGATGACAGAATGTCTCTACTCCACTTAAGATTCCCCTGTTCATATATTTAAGGATTATCCGAATCTCTTTGGCTTTGAGCTAGAAAACCACACTAATTATTGGACATGACCTTCACACACTCTCACAGACGTTGTCAGTGAATTGCCCTTCACTTCATTTACCAAATCCCCTCTTCTTCTGTCAGCTGCTACATTATTTTTCAATCTATCCATAAAACAGCAGTACAAACAGACACATGACGCAGACCAATCTCCCTTAGAACAGAATAGTTCTGTTGGAGTGGACCTACAATGATCATCTAGTCCAACTGGCTTGCACCCCGCTAATAACAAAGCTGCTTAATTACTCCTTGTTTGCAGTTTGATTTATTTAATATGTGATAACTTGACTCTGTAACATTTCAGCTTAAGCAAATGGTTTTGATTAAGTCAAATATCCCTCAAAACACTAAGCAGGTAACATCAATTTCTCTTATTAACCTAGCTGTAGTCTCATAAAAATACATCATTGTCTGACAAATGCATTTTTCATATACCAGTGTTCATTTGTATTGAGCAAATAACCCTCCCTGGACTTTCTACCGAGTAATAAGCCAGTCATCCTACCATTTACATGAGGATGAATGTCACACTGACAGGCCTATATTTAGGTTGGTCATCCCACTATGTGGATATAAGATTAATTTCCCCCCAATATTAAGAATATATTTATTCACATTTCTGCCGTTTCTACCATCTTAAAAAATGTTATTGACTCTATGCTATGAATTTCCTAAGAAGAGCTGTTTAAAGTCCACAGTTATGAAACAAGGGTAAAACTAAATAATGTGCTCCTAGTAGTTCACAAATGCTTCTTAAAACCTAATCGTAGGTCAGCTGAGTTACTCCTGCCGTTTGTTCAGACAGTCATTTACTCTAAATATCTCTGAGGAGAAGCATTCTGAAAAAAATACGCATATTAAAAAATGAATTTAAAACAAATACTGAATTAAAGAATTCCTTGAACTCATCCATAAAACAAGTATTTGGAATGTGAATAAAGGAAAGAAAGGATCTGCCACAGTCAGCGTATCATGGGGCAGGAAGAAGGACACACTACTTTCATAGTATTTATTAAAGCATTAACACTTAAGACCTTAAAAAAAAATACACCTCAAAAAAAAAAATTGCTATTTCTCTTCCCCTTCTTTCACATTTCCTATCTACTACAGAGGATTAGATTTACCACCTCTTAGGTGAAGACCCATTGCTGTTATCTGTACTTTCATGGATTTAATATTTTTAGTAATAGAAAAAAAAAGTAAATTATCTTATGATGGCAGGCTCCCCTTATAATAATGTAGTATTAAAGGTGTTCAGTCTGGGCTCCACAGTATAAGACAGACATGGAGCTACTGGAGAGAGACCAGCGAAGGCCACTAAGATGTCCAAGAGACTGGAACACCTCTCTGATGACAAAAGGCTGAGAGAGCTGGGACTAGAGAAGAGAACGCTCGGAGAGAACCTTTAATTAATGTGTACAAATGTCTTAAGGGAGGGTGTAAAGAAGATGGAGCCAGGCTCTTTCCAGTGGTGCCCAGTGCCATGACCAGAAGCCATGAGCACAAACTGAAACACAGGAGATTCTATCTGAGCACGAGGAATCACTTCTTTACTGTGACTAAGAACTGGAACAGGCTGCCCAGAGAGGCTCCAGAGTCTCCCTCCTTGGAGATATTCAGAAGCCATCTGGACATGGTCCTGAGCAACTCGCTCTTAGTGGCCTTGCTTAAGCAGCAGGACTGCACAAGATGACCTCCAGAGGTCCTTTCCAACCTCAAGGGACTGTGATGCTATGATTTTTACCATATACACGACACCATCTTCACAAAAGAATATGGATTTGATGACCACTCAAGATTTCACGTGCGTAATTTTTTAGGATACTGAGAAACATATGTACGTGCTCATTCAGTTGCACTCAGCTAAACGTCAGTGTGCACGCAAGCTTGAACAGAAGATCATTACAGCATTCACATTCACAGTAGAACTTACAGGTAGAACTAGGAAAAGCAAAATAATACAGCCCAGCTTATTACAGAGCTGCATCTTCCCCCACACAACACTGATCGAGTTGCACAGAACTGGCAGAATATAGAGAAACGATCTTTATTTGTTTTCTACACTGCAGAACACAGTCCTCCCGAATGCCTAACCCTTATTAAATACTGGCCTCAAATCACCACACCACACTATCAGTTCTCACTGTAGCCCTGACAGCAATCAGAACCAATTCAAATTCTCATGCGACACCAAAGGTTACATTTCAGGGAAATCATAAAACACTTTCAATGCATTGCCTCAGCTAGAGATTAAGTTCTCAGGGAAAATCTAACCCAAACCACCCTTAGTTCGAAATTTGTTTGTTTTGGGTTTTTTTCTTAAAAAAAAAAAAAGGGGGGGCGGCGGGGATTACGAGCAGGTTTCTGTAGTGATGGGAAAACTTCCAAAATAACTAAGCTTCCTATAAACATTCCTAACATAGTTATGATTATGGAATAGCTTACTTTGGGTGTCATCTCTAAGCAAGTAAAGAAGGTTATCAAGAGTAGCCAAAACGGATTCACCAAGTGGAAATGATGCTTGACCAATCTGATAGCTTTCAATAATGGCACAGCTGGCTGTAGACGAGAGCAGTGGGTGTTGTCTACCTAAACTTCAGCAAGGCTTTTGACACTGTCTGCCATAACATACTCATTGGGAAGCTCAGGAAGTGTGGGCTAGATGAGTGGACAGTGAGGTGGATTGACAACTAGCTGAACGGCAGAGCTCAGAGGGTTGTGATCAGCGGCACAGAGTTCAGTTGGAGGCCTGTAGCTAGTGGGGTTCCCCAGGGGTCAGTACTCAGCCCAGTCTTGTTCAACTTACTCATCAACAACCTGGATGAAGAGACAGAACGTGTTGATATGAAACTGGGAGGAGTGGCTGATACACCGGAAGGCTGTGCTGCCATTCAGCAAGACCTGGACAGACTAGAGAGCTGGGCGAAGAGGAACCTGATTACGTTCAACAAGGGCAAGTGCAGGGTCCTGCACCTGGGGAGGAATAACCCCATGCACCAGTACAGGCTCAGGGCTGACCTGCTGGGAAGCAGCTCTGCGGAGAGGGACCTGGGTGTCCTGGTGGACGACAAGTTGACCATGAGTCAGCAGTGTGCCCTGGTTGCCAAGAAGGCCAATGGGATCCTGGGGTGCACCAAGAGGAGTGTGGCCAGTAGGTCGAGGGAGGTTCTCCTCCCCCTCTGCTCTGCCCTGGGGAGGCCCCATCTGCAGTACTGCGTCCAGTTCTGGGCTCCCCACTTCAAGAAAGATGAGGAACTACTGGAGAGAATCCAGCGTAGGGCTACGAAGATGATGAGGGGACTGGAGCATCTCCGCTACGAGGAAAAGCTGAGGGAGCTGGGGCTTGTTCAGCCTGAAGAAGAGAAGACTGAGAGGGGATCTTATAAATGCTTATAAATATCTTAAGGGCAGGTGTCAAGAGGACAGGGCCAAACTCTTTTCAGTGGTGCCCAGCGACAGGACAAGGGGCAACGGGCACAAACAGAAGCACAGGAAGTTCCACCTGAACGGAGGAAGAACTTCTTTACAACTGAGAGTGCACTGGAACAGTCTGCTGAGAGGGGTTGTGGAGTCTCCTCTGAAGATATTCAAAACTCACCTGGATGCAGTCCTGTGCAACCTGCTCTATGTGAACCTGCTTTAGCAGGGAGGTTGGACTAGACGATATCCAGAAGTCCCTTCCAACCCGTATCATTCTGTGACTAAAATAGTCTAAGTCTCAACCAAGTATTAATGACTGCAATACTGTATTTCTGAATTGTCATAAGGCAGTGCTGCCCCCCTCCACCCATCTTATTTTTTTATCAAAAAAGGCCAGGTGTTTATGGTGACCAATTATCCCAATGGGGTAACATATTTAGGTAACTGAAAGTACATTTTATTTTCTCCAAGATCATTACAGTTTTACTACACATATGCAAAGGCACCTGCATTAAAGGCATAAGCAGCCACAGATACTGTTTGATGTCAGGAGCAGCAATATCCTAAAATAGTGTGCTCACTACTTTATTACTTAAGAGGTTCTGACAAATTTGCAGCAGTTGAGGAAAAAAAGCAACAGAAGTGACACAAGGGAACAGAAAGCACTAAATTACAAATAAAGAGTAAGAAAGTAAAGTATTTATAAAGTAGGTGAGCAAGAAATTTATCATTGTAGTATATAACAGATGCGAGTTAATACAGTGGCTTTCCAAATAACGTTTTTGATCCCTGGGCACTCCATGGACTATCTGCAGTCTGCAAAAGATGGTTAAAAAAATCACCTATGTATTTTATAAAGCAATATATGTGTGTGAAATCTTTGAAGCGATCTGCATCTCCACCAGAAAACATTCAGAAGAGCACAAATGAAAAAGCCTGAAAACCACTTATCTAACAGATCTTCTCCTCACTTTATAGTCTTATTAATGGTGCTGGAGAACCATATAAATGTATTTCACGAGTAATCTGATCACAACAGAATTTAAAAAATGGTATAAGATGATTGTGCATATAATCCCACTAAGCAAACTTAATGGTGCATCAACACATGTTTGCACTAAATTTACTTAGTTATATACTGCTATAAAAATTTAAGGATAACTGATACTAAATGGATAGTACACATGGCTGTAATCATATTGATGCTTTCAGTATTTAAGTACTTTTAAAGAAAAATTCTCCTCTGCTAACCACAAGCTATCTGAAAGCCATAAATTATTGGGTTTGTTCCAGTAATGATTTTTTATTGTGGGATAATGGCACCATACTTCTCTTTCACACAGTTCTCTATTTCACTGACTGCCTTGCACTATGTAGACCATCAAGAGAACAGAATGTGTAACAGCCATAATGAAGATTACTAATGGAACATCTTAATGACAGATGTTTCTTTTGAATTGTCAGTGCACTTCAAGTAACCAGTTCCAACCAAATAATTTTATGAGCTGAAGGTTCAGAGAACTTTAAGGAGATATGAGAAGCTGACAGGCAGGACATGCAATGTGATGAAGAACAGGATCTCAAAAGAGACAATTTATTGTTTTCCTTTGTTATGGAAAACTGAGGGCTCTCCAATTCATTTCTGTTTTATTTCTGTAAGCGACCCCACTGTATAGCTTCTTCCACAATCACAGATACCAATTTCACCAGGAAAGCTGAATCAAAAGGGTACCTGTGATCAGGTCATTGCTAGTAAGACAGTTAAAAGCATGCACCATGTTTTCATAAGACTTGGGAACGTTTGAGGCGGTTTGACTGGTAATTTATGCCTAACCCTACATTTTGGCTAGCAGTTACAAGACAATGTAAGCGGCTTGTTCCATCGTGAGCTCGTGTCATCTGGCACTCACTGACACACTACTGATATCAAACTTTCAACAGCATACCACCAAACATACCATTAGTGTCATCAGACTCCTCCTCATCTTTGGACTTCCTCTTAGAAGAGGGTCTATGCCTCAGTGTGTCTGGTGGGGCTAGGTGCCGAAAGTATCCACTGGGCAAAAGTTCACTCTCCTCCTCTTCATCCTCCTCCTCCTCTTCCTCCTCCTCAATCTCAAATGTAGGCTCTAATCGGGGCATTGGTCGTTCAGAGTCTGAGTCCTCAAATGGTTCATCCAGCACTTCTGTGGTTTCTGAGATTGTTTCAGTGACAACACTGCTGTTGTGGTGCTTACGCTTGCGGACTCGCCTCTTCCGATGAAGAATTGGTTTCTGAAAGTGGAAGGTGGGAGAAGAAAAGACATTTTATCACGTGCAGTAGAAATAAAACCACTGATAACATGAACAGCAGAGCTCAACTATCTAGGCAGGACCAGAGGGCTCCCTTCTGGAATCCAGACTTCACTAGAAATACTGACGGCACCTGCCTTCAGTTAAACAGATGTCAAATACAATGCAAGCCAACCGACTTCCATGAAGACTGCTAGATTGACGTTTGTGTAACAGTATACACCATTTAAACAGCTGAAAGTTCAGAGACACTACAACATAGATGTGAATAGTTTAGAATAAGCTGCAAAGATGATATAGAAGAGAACTTTTTAGTGCAGCATCCCATGAAGCGAGGATTTTCTTGGTCATGTTGACAGAATTCACATCTCCATTGTAAACCATTCCGAAGACTTTTTGCTGTGATTTTAGTTGTTCAGGTAGCATTTGTGTTTTGGAAGCTTCTTTTAAAAGTAGGACCATATCTGTTTCTATGTTGTGTGACTGAGTAAAACTTCAATAACCAAGGGGAAAAATCAAATGCACACAGCAGAAGCTAGAATGAAAAAAAACCCAAAACAACCCTACCTCTGATTCAACAAAAACTACCACTATAAAAGGTAGCAGAAAGTATTGTCTAGACAGAGTTCTGGAACACTGAGCAGATGCTACCTGTACACTTAGTACATACCCCATGAATTGCACAATCATTCAGAAAGTACCAACATACTGACAAAACAGACTGCATGATATAGTCAGAGACAACCAGAAATAAAGCACACACCTTTCGTTTTAACGTTGGCTTGGTGAGAACAGGTGGAGAGCTTGATCGAGGACTCACAGGCTCATCATCTTCATCTTCACTACTCTCACTAAAACACCTCAGAAGTGCTCTATCACTATCACTGTAGCGGCGGGGTAATCTGTCGCAGTCCTCCGGGAATCTACACTTCAGTGGCTCCATGTTCTTTTTCAACTGCCCTCTCCACCTTTCCATACCTTCGCTGTACCGCCGACGGGGAATTGCAGATTTTTCACCTTTGCCATACTGTCCCTGGGAAATGGCAGATTTTTCCTCATCTTCAGCATACCGGCCTCTTGGGGCTGGAGATTTCTCCTCACATTCACCACATCTTCCTTGCAAGGCCACTGACTTCTCCTCACAGTCACTGCATCGGCCTCGTGAAGCTGCTGATTTCTCCTCACATTCACTGCATCGCCCACTGGGAACTACTGTTTTGTCCTCAGTGGGCAATATTGGCTCCTTCTCACAAAAGGGCTCCCGAAGTTTTTTGCCCTTGCGGTTCCATCGACCTCTTCGTGATGGCTGACTGTTTGCAGGAAGACTATCCAGGGGAAAAATGTGCTTGTTTGGCCGTGCAGAATTGGCTGGAGCAACAATGTCTGGCTTTTTTTCACTCTCTGTAGGTGAGTAAGGTTCTTGCTCTTTCTTCTCCCATGACACAGATTTTACCATCTGATTTAAATAAAAACAAATAAATTTCACAATTCCTGTTTAAGCATGCATGTCTATCCTGAATTTGATTCCACAAAAGCTTTTGAGCAAAAAGTCAGAAAAGTTTATCAAGAATGATTTTTAAGAATCTCAGAATAACAAAAGAATTGACCACTAGGAGAGTCTTAATAGTGCTAACTGCTACTCCTTTCCTCCCAGGTGATAATGTACCTCAATTAGCTTCCCGACAAGTGACTTCAGTCAGCAACAGCCATCCAGTGGCCTGCTGAAATGCAAACATCAACTTTCTACATTCAAACACGGTATTTGTGTAATTTTCAAGAAAAAAAGTGAGAAAAACTTGAAGCTATTTTTCCATTAAAATTAACAATTAGTTTAATGGTAATACTGAAAAAGTGCATAATTTGCCTCTCGGTATTCTAGTCAGTGCTTATCGCCTGATGTGAGAGAGCAACCCTTCAAGGACAGCAGCCTAGATTTCAGAGACCTTCATTGCTCTGTGGGCAGTAATTCTAAAGCTATTAGTGGTTTTGCAAAAGTACACAGCAAAAACCTTTGGTGAAAAACGTTGTAAGCTTTTGTTGATTCATTTCCATTTATGCTATTTGTCACTTACGGAAATACTGGGTCCTTCAAACCTCAATTCATTTCAATAATTTGATGAGACCCCAGGCTGCTTAAGAGTGGAAGGCAGGTTTTTTGGCTGTTTTTTTTGATTTCTTGTTTGTGGGTGGTTTTGGCTGGTTGGTGGTTTGTGGGGGTTTTTTGTCGGTTTTTTTTTAACCCCGCTCCCCCAACACATACTGCAAAAGTCATTAAGGGTAGAAAGAGCATTTTTACTCTTTTCAGAGATAGACTTTAACCTTTCTTTAGACTGCACTTCAGTGTTTTCCCTAGTTTTAGCTTTTAATCTGAAACTATAAAGGATCATAAACTAATCATGACTGCATTTCTTTTCATGATTATGCCAAATGCCCAAGCTTGGCATCTGAAATCATTAGCATCGCCTGCAAAAGCACGAAGTATAAACTATATGCCACACAGAAGTAACAGATTCACTCTTACATTGGTCTCTGGATCCTTTTCTTTCTGCTCTTGTTGCTCTTCATTTTCCCCATCCTCTGTCTCCTCTTCTTCATCTTCAGAGACAACCGAGTTGGAAACTATAACAGGTGTCCAACGCAGACATTCTGCATCCACATCTATAGGTCGGACATTAGTTCTAAGTTTTGCCATATGTTCCTGGATAAGTTTCTCCCGACGAATGATCACAAATCTAAACAGTAATAATACTCTGATCAACAACAGGCTACATACTGCACATGTTTTCATGTGAAGCAGATATAAGATATTACAGAAAAATCTGTGCACTGTCAATCACTGCTGCCATGAATAACTTCATGAATAACTAATAACTGGCAAGAGAGGACAGAAAGCTCATTAAAATTCTACAATATGCAGTACCGTCAGACTACCAGAGAAAGCATCTTAAAACCAAGGAAATGCTGTTAAATCCTTTCCACTTCTTGTTAATGGTGAAGCCATTACCCTTCTGCGGGTAACATTAAGCTACAGCGTATCACTTTTATTATTTGTTAAACAGACAAGGGGTACACCACTTAGGGAATAGGCAACATAAGGTGAAAGACAGCGAATGGTAATAAAAGGACTGTTTTGAAAAGTTACAGTCCCACTGTAACTAACAGTGGATTTTATTCCGGGGTCTGGGACTAGTATCATTGATTAAAGTATACTGTGAAATGAGGACATAAAACTGTTCTCCAAAAACTTCAAGTTTTCCAAATAAGTTCCATGTTTAACACAAAACACAGCAGAATACAACCCCACTCTCAAAACTGCTATGGCATGAATCAAGAATAATTCCCCGTATTTCACTTGACTTGTACGCTGAGCTGGCAAGCAGACTGCCTCTATTCTATATCCACACACCTCATTTCTCTCAGTGATCTATCCCACTGTTCAAGCATCCCATGTTAATCCACACAGTTAATATTCTCTTTGAGGCACAGAGAAAACAACTGTGTGCTCAGTGTCTGGAAAAAGGAACAGATTTCCCTCCAGAGAAGGGAAGTTGCTGTTCTTTGCTCTGTTTTGCAAGTATGTTAGATTGATTATGCTGAGGGACCCCAAGAGATCGTGGCCACGAAACCAACTCGCTTTCTCTCACAGCTGCAAATTACTCACAAGTTCCACAGCTGCAGAGCTACACAGCAGAAATCTGATCCAGCTTTGGCACTGAACAATTCTTGCATCGCATATGAGCATCAGAAATCTCTACAGGCAGCATTTGGACACTTAAGTCCTAAATAGAATCAAGCTTATTAGATGTGACTTGTCTCCAAACACTGTTAAATTTCATTCAAATACATCTGAAGCTTTTTGGGAATACAACAGGACTCCTGTACTCACTGATCACTACGGAAGTCAAGCATTCGTAGGTGATGTAGAGTGGAAGTGATATCCTGAGGGCAGATTCCAGTCAGCTTACTCAATTTCTTGATGCTTAATTGCTTGTCGTGTTGATGATAAAGGCACTCCAATATTACACTTTTCCAATAAGCCATATATGAGAGGCGCCCCAGGTCTGACAGGGGCTTCTCTGGTGATCCTGCTTGACCCTCACGCTTTGAAAGCAAATAGCCTAAAGATATACAAGAAAAAATGTTCAAAAAAATTAGCATACACAGCTTCTGTTTCCACCTCAAATTCTACAAAGGCATTTTTCCAGAAAGTAGTTGAATGCCACCTACAAGATATAAATTATAATTATGAAGGATATACTGAGCGGTCTGGCTGATCATTTTTTTTTTTGTTGTTGAAAGTCCTGTTATTCAATGATGGAGTATGATTTCTAATCAACACTGACATCAGACATTGCCTATGGGCAATGCCACAAGATGGCAGCAGTTGCCTAATTAGAAACTGTACTAAGCCTCAAGTACACAAACTGTCTGATGAGTATCTTCCAATTGCAATAGCAATTTTGAAGATCACAGAGAGAAAACATATTTAAGCCACTTCAAACTAATACGACAAAAATTTGATTGAAAATTCTCACTGTCAAACTTCATGACCAAACTGGAAAGTACCAAGCTCTATCTGCAGGGACTTAATTAATTTAAGACTGTGATACACTGCACAGGTTCAGTAAAGACCGAGAGATTGCATCCTGCCAAAGGGGAACCAGCTGACAAAAGTGTCTTCTCTCTGCTGCTCTGCTATAGCCCAGATACATTAAGTTCCTTTGTTTCACCAAGATTTTCAAGAGAACAATTTATCTACAGAAGTATATTTACCAGAAAACTCATTCTAATATACTTATACCAGTAGTATTTTCCCTCTGGACATTAACTCCAAAATTAGCACGTCCTCAGGGAGGGCTACATTAGATTGCACTCAGCATGAGAGATATAGTTACAGTGAAAAGTTTCCCCATGAACTTGTCAAGATCCATGTATGAATCTAAGAATTGTCCGAGTATTCAGAGCTTAAGTATCTCTGGTTTAGTTGCTCTCAAAGCTATATTAAAACATAACTATGACTACCTTTTGCTCAAGACACTCCTTCACTTAATCAAGCTGCTGAAGGTTTCAATGGACCGTGCAGTTTTAGGGTTGGCTTTCTGTAGAAAGAACTACATGCATAAGGTAAGCTTTTGCTGAAACCACTATGCTGACACATGCCTATAGTTTCCACTGTAAGTTGTCTACACAGGAAACATGAGAATTAGGGGGAAAACGATCAATTTGTCTTTAGAACTGAAGCCTTTCAACAATAATAATAAACTGTGAAGTTCAGATGATTTTGTGAGGTTTAGAATCCTTTGGCCTGAGATTTTTTTGATTTGAAAAATATCCTCTTCCACAGTTAAGCCTTTCTTTAAAATATGAAAAGACAAAGACTAAAAGAAGTGAAAAAAAAGTTCCTTACTGAAGTCAATTAGGAATCTGCCATAGCCCTTACGCTGGTATTGTGGAAGAATCATTATACAGGAAACATTGTACTTCTGTTGGCAGTGTTTTTCCTGTTGGAAAACAAACAGCAAATTTAAAAAAAAGCAAACAATGACCAGTGAGAAATAGTGGAAGTTGTTTTGTATAAGTCCCTAAATACTTCTACAGTAAAAACTGAGACAGAAAGCCACAGTCAAAGTTTCTTAGGCACAACAATGTACATGAGCCAAGCAAAGACTCAGAAGAGAGAATAATAATAAAAGAGAGAATAATACCGAGACTCCCTTACCATCATCTGAGTTCAAAAAAACAAGAATGAAACCTTTACATAACTACCATCTTCTGCTTAGATACAATACAGTAAAGAACATGGGCCGCACGGCAGATAAAGTTCAAAGCATAAACCAAAAGCAGCTAGATTCACTGAAAAAGATTGCCATATTCCAATGAATCTTTAAACGTTATAACCATAACACACTAAAATCCAATCTCAAATCTGCTGTTCTGGAGACTGAAAGGAAAAGCTTCAATTAAAGCTAATTAAAAATAAATAAAACAGTTACAGACAAAAATCTTAAGAAAAGGCCTATCTGAAATCTTGGCCCTGTTCCGTCAAAAAAAATGAAAGGATTGAAATAAGGTTCAAAATTGCCAAACTTTTTTTGAAAACAATGTATTTACAGAAGGAAAGATGAGATATAAGTACTTGGTAACAATGTTTATCTCGCAAACAGTACTATCCATCGCCACCAAGAGCAGGAAGTAATTTGAAGAGTTGGGGTTTTTCTTAGCTACTAGCTGCAGTACAAGTTCCTTAGAGAATACACGCTATTCAGCATTATGAGGAAACTTGGTTTTATGCGTTGGTGTAGTTGGTGGTCTCTGAATGTAACGTAAACAAAGTCCGATTGCAACAGATGTCTATATCTATATTACATAATACATTACATATATGACCTGGACAGGATGGAAAGTTGGGCAGAGAGGAACCTGATGAAATTCAACAAGGTCAAGTGCAGGGTCCTGCACCTGGGGAGGAACAACCCCATGCACCAGTACAGGCTTGGGGTGGACCTGCTGGGAAGCAGCTCTGTGGAGAGGGACCTGGGTGTCCTGGTGGACGACAAGTTGACCATGAGTCAGCAGCGTGCCCTGGTTGCCAAGAAGGCCAATGGGATCCTGGGGTGCACCAAGAGGAGTGTGGCCAGTAGGTCGAGGGAGGTTCTCCTTCCCCTCTACTGTGCCCTGGGGAGGCCACATCTGCAGTACTGCGTCCAGTTCTGGGCTCCCCACTTCAAGAAAGATGAGGAGCTACTGGAGAGAGTCCAGCGCAGCGCTACGAGGATGATGAGGGGACTGGAACATCTGTCCTATGAGGAAAGGCTGAGGGAGCTGGGGCTTGTTCAGCCTGAAGAAGAGAAGGCTGAGAGGGGACGTTAGAAATGCTTATAAATATCTCAAGGGTGGGTGGCAGGAGGATGGGGCCAAACTCTTTTCAGTGGTGCCCAGAGACAGGACAAGGGGCAACGGGCACAAACTGAGGCACAGGAAGTTCCGTCTGAACATGAGGAAGAACTTCTTCCCTCTGAGGGTGACGGAGCACTGG
>Ga0065711_1037708_pt1 | contig 19553 bp, 15 predicted proteins | sample Hoacrofraction12_FD_59098 | JGI IMG/M metagenome (GOLD analysis project Ga0065711, IMG submission 59098) | Hoatzin crop microbial communities from Cojedes, Venezuela - Epithelial fraction 12 v2 (version 2) | ecosystem: Host-associated > Birds > Digestive system > Esophagus > Crop | place...
TTAGCTTCATGTTGAATCTGTCTTCGATTTCTTTTGCAAACCATCCTGTCTGAATGCCTTGATAGTTTGCGAGTGTATCGAACACATCTATCGTAAGCTCTTCTTCGTAATTTTCTTTGCTGTAGGATTCTTCTTTTTGACCGCATCCGCAAATCATAGTACCGATCAGGCAAAAAACAAGAATTATTCGCCAAAATTTTTTCATTTCTTCCCCTATTCTTTAGCCTTATTCACTTTTATTAGTATATTATTTTTTGGCGCATACTTCTACAATCTAAATTCAACTCAAAAACCGTAATTTCTAAACAATAAAGACGGGATGCAATGCATCCCGCCCTATATAAACACTTATGAAACTTATTTTAAATTATTCTGCGGATGCAGATGTTGCTGCATCTTCAGCTGCTGCTCTGATTGTAGCTTCGTTTTCCTGGAATTCTACACATTCTTCATAGCCGTAAGCGTTTGCCTGTGAAATCATCTCAGCAACGATGCTTTCATATTCTTCGTCAGATTCAGCATAGATTGCCTGCCAGCTGTAGTTCTTGATACATGTAGCAACCTGGTCCCATGTTACCTGAAGTTCGTCTGAGTGAGAACCTTCTGAGTATGTTGTACCCGGAGCAAGGATGTAATCCTGTGCATATGTATAAAGATCTGCTGTGTCATATCCTGACCATTCTTTCCAAGCTGCAAGGATATCTGATGTAGATGTTTCGTTGTAGCTCTTCCAGTTGAGGTAGTTGTATGTTTCACCGTTTGAATCAGGGTTTTCAGCATCTGTAGCCCATGTCTGGTTGTTCATCTTGAATGAACCATCATCAAATGTTCCTGAGTAGCCTGCTTCTGTCATATCTGTTGTGATATCTGTCTTGCAAGCAAGTCCAAGATCTGTGAAGCATGTGTAGCCTTCTTCATCATAGTACCAGCATACATCTTCAGGACCATACTCTGATGTCATACGTCCTTCAGGAGTTGAGAGCCAGTTGATGATAGCCATGCAAAGTTCAGGATACTCTGTGTTTGCACCGATTGACCAGATACGGTTTCCGCCGTAGATTGACTGACCATAAACGATTGGACGAGCATCTGTAGGAATTACAGAATACATAGCCTTGCCTTCTGAGAGGTGTTCATCTGAGTTGTAAAGAGCACTTCCCATGAAGTTGAATACGTTGAGGAATGCTGTACCATTCTGGTAGTCTGCGCTCATTCCGTCATATCCTTGTGTCTGTGAGTCAGGATCAAGGAGTCCCTTCTGATAAAGTGTGTTGTAGAACTTAAGTGCTGTGAGGTATGGTCCGTTCTCTTCAAGACAGTCATGATATGTCTGTGTTTCAGGATCATACAATCCGAAACCGAATTCATCATATCCGTAGTAAGCAGATGCTGTAGACTTTACGAACATAACCATGTTGCCGTCCCAGTCATTGAAGAGTGAAACGCCATATGTTGGATTGCCATTGTCATCTGTAGGGCAAAGAGCCTGCATCTGTTCAAGAACATCTACCATATCATCGAAATCAGCAATTTCAGGGCATCCAAGTTCTTCATAGAGGTCAAATCTAAGATCCCATGTATACATAGCGGACTGTGGTTCATCAGCTGATGTTGCAACCGCATGACCGAATCCATAGAGTGTAGACTCGCCTGTAACTGTTTCTGAGATTCTTCTGTTCTTATCAAGTGCTGCTGACATATTTGCCTCAATATATGGGCCATAGTCACTTAAGATGTCATCTTCTTCCCAGTCGAAGAGCATTCCCTTTGTGATAGCTTCCTGATACTGGTCACCGTCCGATCCCCAGATAACGATGTCTCCAAGGTTGCCATCTTCCATACGTGTATCAAAGACACCATCTGATTCAGGAATGATGTTGAGCTTTACGTTGAATTTCTCAAGCATAACCTGAGCAAACCAACCAATCTGCTCACCTGAGTAGTTTGCAAGCTGATCGTATACATCAAGAGTAACAGTTTCTTCAGGAATGATATCCTCAAGATCTGCAGCCTCCAAAAGAGTACTACCGTCTGTAGACTCACTGCTTGTTGTGTCTGCGTCTGTGCTTTCATCTGCTGATGTTTCGGTAGACGCTGTCTCGTCTGTGGCATTTTCTGTTGTAGAACCGCATGCAGCAAGTGATGCTGTCATTGTTCCGACAAGTAGAAGCGCTAGCAACTTCTTCTTTTTCATGTGTTTCCCTCCTTCATATGCTTTAAGCAATAGATATTTAATTACGCATATTTTATATGCGGAATTTTTCAAGTCTCGCTCGCGAGACTTGGCGCGAAATTTGCGGCGTCGCAGACGCCTTCCTCTGCAAATTTCTGCGCACCCTCGCGGAGCGTTTAACTCAGTCGGGGGCCTCTCCCCCCACTGAGTTAAATATTTTTAACCCTTTACCGCGCCAAGCATAATACCTTTTTCAAAATATTTAGACATGAATGGATATACCAATAATATAGGTATTATAGTAACCATTGATATTGTATATTTGATAACCTTGCCGTTAAGTGCAGATTCAAGAACTTGCTGGCTGATACCTGATGTAGAACCTGCGCTCATGAGTGCCGAGAGGTTACTTGTTGTATTGAGGTATATGTAGAGTCTGTGCTGAAGTGTATATAGCTCAGGTCTACTCTGCATGAGGATAAGTGAATCTTGGAAACTGTTCCACTGTCCTACGGCGCCAAATATTGCAATTGTTGCAAGAATTGGTTTTGAAAGCGGCCATATGATACTTGTAAATATCTTCATATAACTTGCACCGTCAAGTTTTGCACTCTCTTCAAGTTCAGCAGGTATACCTTCAATATATGTTTTTACAAGGATAATATTGTAAGGAGCAACTATTCCCGGAATGATATATGCCATAAAATTGTTTGTAAGACCCAGCATAGACATATTCATGTACCATGGAATAATACCTGCATTAAAGTACATTGTGATTACAAGGAATCTGTACCAAAGACTTCTCTTCCACATAAGCTGCTGTGTTACAAGATATCCGATAAATGCCGATGCTACAACCATAAGAGCTGTTCCTATAACTGTTCTGAGAACCGTTACACCAAATGCTCTAAACATATCGTTTACTTGCAAAATTCTTATGTAGTTGTCAATGTGTATTCCTCTCGGAAAGAAGTTAATAACACCTCTTTGTACCAGTTCATTATCACTTATTGTATTTATGAAAAGATAATAAAACGGAAATATACATATAAGCGTAAAAATAAGAAAAAAGGTATAGTTTATGATGTTAAAAACAACATCTCCGGGTTTTGTTTTAAAACTGCTTTTATGTTTCTTAAAATATAGTTTTTCTGCTTTCGCATCTTTTTTTTCTTGAGCTGTCATCGCCATAAAAATCACCCCCATTAAATAATCGACTCGCCACGAATCATCTTGGACACTTTATTTGCAATAAATAGGAGTGTAACACTGACGATTGATTTGAGCATTCCTACAACAGTTGATAGTGGTATGATTCCTTTGACGATACCCATTTGATATACATACAAGTCAAGAACCATTATTGAATTTGTGTTTGCGGTATTTTCAAATACGAGATACTGTTCCATACCATTTGAAAGAATACCTGCAATTGACATAAGAAGCAGAACCGAGAATGTCGGAAGGAGTCCCGGAAGTGTTACATGCCACATCTTCTGGAATCTTCCTGCTCCATCAACGGTTGCAGCTTCGTAGAGCTGCTGATCTATTCCCGATATACCCGCAATATAAATTATTGCGCTCCAACCTACACCTTTCCATGTTCCCCATGCCCACATCTTGAGCCATGTATGACTTCCATTCATAAGGAAGTTCTTACCGCTTTGCCATATTCCAAGATTCATAAGGAGTGAAGATACAAATCCGTCGGTTGAGAAAATAGCAAAAGCAATAGCAAATACAAGTACCCAGCTTATGAAGTTAGGAATTGTTGTAAATGTTTGAACAAAGCGGCGGAACCTTGGACTCTTTATTTCTGAAAGGAAAATTGCAAATGCCATAGGAAGCCAGCTTGTTGCAATTCCAAGGAAACTCATTGCAAGAGTATTCTTCATAACTCTGCCCATATCTTTTACAGTCTGTGCATTTGATACGAGCTGTTTGAACCATTTAAGTCCTACGAAGTTGTCCATTGAAAGTGTATCACCTGCGCTATAATCAAAGAATGCATATCTCCATCCCCAAAGAGGAAGATACGAAAATACAAATGCAAGGATGAGGAATGGAAGGAACATAAGAAATAACTTATATTGCATTTCCATTTCGAGTTTTTCGCCCTTTACAAACCATCCGTTAAGAACAAGTTCTGCCACAGATACGATAAACATAAGTAAGAACAATACTGCAATCGGCATAAACGATTCCGGAAACATAGGTTCTACCTTGTCAACGTGATCTGTAAGATTTGCCTGGCTTACAACCTGCAAATATGCCTGATATATACCTATCATTGATATAAGGGAGATTAAACTTCCGAATGTACCAAGGAGATTGGCTATAACTTTGCATTTATGTTTTCCCATTGAAAAACATGCTCCTGCCACACACAAAAGTATACCTATACAAATTATTAAACTTGAATAATGAAGCAGTTTTACAGATGATTCAAGTATCCATTCTTTCTTCAGTGGACGTCCCATATTCTCTATGAGTGCGCTATACATGAATCCCGAAGTCAGAAGAGATGTGCTTCTCTTAATAAGTCCGCTAACTCTTGCAGGGCTTATTGAAGGTAAAAACAATATTACGAATTGAATGATAACCAACAGGCGATAAGGAATATATAAATATTCACTTAGTTTTCCTTTAGATTTAACAGGTTCTTTGCCCATTGACAGTGCTTTTGAACTTTCCAAAAGATCTCCCCCTTTTTCATTTTCATACTTTTTAATTTTTCCGGTAAAAAATATATTTTTCTACCGAGCTTTTTAATTTACATTAACTAGTATAAAACCGAAAGCTCAAAACAAGCACCCAAAAAGACTTATTAAAAATACGGTAATTTTTAAACATTATGTTCATATATGTCAAAAGGAAGCAGTAGTCTTACCGATGTACCCATGCCTTCTCCCTCTGACTTTATTTCCATGCCAAACGGCTCTCCGTAAGACATTGTGACTCTTTTATATACATTTTTAAGTCCTATACTTCTTTTTTCATCCTCGTTATCAATATTTAATTTTTCCAGTAATTTTTCAAGATTTTCTTTTGATATACCACAGCCATTATCTATTACATCTATTATAAGTATATCTTCATTTCCTTTATCTCTTGTTATATTTACTGTGACTTTTCCGTTTTCTTCGACTTCATCAAGTCCGTGTATGATTGCATTCTCAATAAGAGGCTGTATGAGAAGTGGAAGGATATAGGTTCTATCTTTATCTATTGAATCATCTACGTTTATTTCATAATTTATCCTATCTCCGAATCTTAGCTTTTGTATAGAAAGATAATTGGAAATATAGTCAAGAGCACCGGTTAGATTTGTTTTTTTCATGCCATTATTATCAAGCACATATCTTAGAATCTTGCCAAGTGTCTTGATTGCGGTTGCAACTTCTCTGTCTTTGGCTTTGAATGCTTTCATTCTGATTGTTTCAAGCGTATTATACAAAAAGTGCGGATTTATCTGTCCTGCAAGAACTTTGAATTTGGTTTCCTCATATTGTTTTTCAAGTTCTTTTTCCCTGAGAGCCGATTCATAAACCTTTTCTTTTTGCTCCTGCATAGTTTTGGTTGCTATTACAAGATCTGTAAATGCTTCGGATACTTCATCATCTCCCGAAAGTGCATCAGGTATATTGTAGTCTCCGCCGCTTACTTTATGAAGCGCATTTTTCAGTGTTTTGATTCTGTCTGCAAAGTAGTTGGAGAAAAAGTGTATACTTATAGCAGGTATAAGTATCGAAAAGATAATTATAAGCATACATATAGTAAGCGTTTTTCTAATCTGCATATATGCATCTTCGTTTATAGTACATATATAAAATTCGGAATCGGAGTGATATGGTGAAAGCTTCGTGATGCAAACAAGATCCGTTCTGCCTTCTACATTTACAAGGCCCAGAAACTTTGTATAATCCTGGTCTCCTGCTATATCATCCATGTTTATTCCAAGATATTTTTCTTCACTACAAAAAGCAATTTCCAAATTTGACACGGAAATCGCTGATATATAATTCTCCTCAAGGAGTCTCATATTCAAATAATTGCTTGATAATCTCATGACGAGAACGGCATGATAATCCGAATCAACAAGAGGTATTTTCCTTACAAGCGACAAATTGTAGCTGATATTATCATTTTCATCACTTGTTTCCATGCTGACCCAAAATGCAGACGACTGAGATATAGCCTTTTGATACCAGCTTTTTTCTTCTATATCATCAGTCACTTTAAAGAAATTTTCATAGTCTTTAAATGTATCATTATCGCAATATATCTCTATCGAATCTATAGCTGTATAGTCGTAGTTGTAGTCATCTATGACTTTGAGATTATCAATCATAAATTCTTCGTCTGATTCGTCGCTGTAATTATTTGACAATAGATTCCATAGGTCTTTGTCATAAGCAAGCTTCCCTGATATATTGTAAGTCTGCGTTGTAATCTCAAAAAGCGTCGTTGCAACCCTTCTATTATAAGATTCAAGAAGTTCTTCGTTGTAGCTTTTGAACATTGAATATGTATTTATTAGAAGAAATATTCCGATAATAGTAAGCGGAATAACTCCGGCAAATATATATACTCTATACAACTGCCTTTTTATTCCGCCTTTTTGAATTCGTTTTTTTAGCGAAGTATTTTTCTTTTCGCTTTTCTTGTTCCCCATTTTTACTCCCCAAAAATTTTATCTGATCATAACTTTGGTGATTTCACCGATGTAAATTATATGCATGTCATCATCTTTGTAGGTATCGCTCACAATTTCGGGAATTAGAATGTTTTCTTTTTCCATCTTCTGTGAGAAAAGTTTTTTACACAAAATAACGTTACTGGCTTCGTCTATATAAGGTACTCCTTCATCAATGCCAATATTCAACCTTGCAGCAGCTATCTTGTCTTCGTCTCTACCCGATACCATTCCGAGATATTTAAGCTCTCTTCGAAACTCTTCATAGTCCAGAAAGCTTAATGAAAAAGTATCTTGTTCATCAAGAAACTTTCTTGTATAGCGGCTTTCTCTAACATAAATCGTAGCCACGTATTTGTTCCATACGTATCCAAATCCGCCCCATGAAGCTGTCATGGTATTGGCCTTTGTCTCGTCACCTGCTGTTATCAGCATCATGTTGTTGCCACCAAACCTGCTCTGTCCGTTTAATACATCTCCAATATCTACCGGTTGAAAACAATGCATAAAAAGCCTCCTATTATTTAGAAATCTCTTAATTTATCATCATCTGTAAGATCTGTATTTTCAATTTTTCTGATAATTACATCATAATTATAATCTTTGTTAATTACAATATTTACTCTGTCTCCGACCTTGTGACCCATGAGTGCCTTGCCAAGCGGCGACTCAACGCTTATAGTTCCCTTCAAAGAATCGGCTCTTATAGTTGTGACAATCTTGTATGTCTCTTCTACGTCATCTTCTTCGACATATACCGTGACAGTCTTATTCATTCCTACCTGGTCGTCTGATGAATCATCTTCTATGACATTTGCTGTCTTAATCATTCTCTCAAGAAACTTTATTCGGCTTTCATTTTGGTTTTTTGCTTTTTTTGCGGCATAATATTCGAAATTCTCCGACAAATCGCCTTGCGCTCTTGCTTCTTTTACATCTTCAAGAAGCTCTTGTCTAACCTCTATTCTTCTGTGATCGATTTCTGCCTGCATATCTTCTATATCTTTTTTTGTTAGTTTATTGTGCATATCTTTTAGATGCGGATTTATCCTTTGGTAAAAAATATTTGTATTCCGCACATCCTCCTATAAACATTCTCATAGTATTAATTTTATTTCATTTTGTCTTGACGAACAAGATATAAAAATATATCATTATTTTGTAAATTTAATCCGTGTAAGGGAGTAGTCAGCAGTTAAAAACTGTGTTATGTCAACAATCTCGTTCCTTTTGGAACTGGCATTGCTTAAATGATGAGACTTGCACGTATATTAATACGATTTATATCGCATCAATATACGTGTAGGTCTCTTTTTTTCAGTTTTTTGACCGCTTTCTTACTATTTTTGTTAGGAGGTTTTATGATTAAAGCAGTTATACTACTTATAATCGGATTTGTACTACTTATCAAGGGCGCAGATTTTTTCGTAGACGGAAGTTCATCTGTTGCCAAAATGCTCAAGGTTCCATCACTTATAATTGGACTTACAATCGTATCAATGGGAACATCTCTTCCTGAGCTTTCTGTATCTGTTGCAGCATCTTCGGCCGGAAATAACTCGCTTGCTATTTCCAATGTAATCGGTTCAAACATTTTCAATCTTATGGTTGTGCTTGGACTTTCGGCTTGCATGAATGAGCTTCTTGTAAGCAAAGATGTACTTAAAAGAGATTTACCTTTTTCAATTCTATGTGCCATTCTCCTCGTAGCGCTCGCTATAGTCGGCGGCAAGATGTTTGGTATTTCAGATACATCTGCAATAGGAGAAGTCGGAAGACTTGGCGGTATCATACTTCTTGTTGTATTCATAGCTTTTCTTGCCATTCTCATAAAGAATGCTCTTAAGGCAAGACACAGTGACGATTCCGAAAATGCTGATACAATGCCTGTTTGGAAAGCTATATTGTTCATAGTCGGCGGCGCTGTTGCGGTTAAATTCGGCGGCGACTTCACAGTTGACGGAGCAGTTGCAATCGCAAGATTCTTTGGTCTATCCGAAACACTTATAGGTCTTACAATCGTTGCATGCGGTACATCTCTTCCGGAACTTGTAACATCAATGGTTGCCGCAAAGAAAAACGAACTTGATATGGCTATAGGTAACGTTGTAGGCTCAAACATCTTCAATATCCTTGGTATCCTCGGCGTTGCTGCTGTTATATCTCCGCTTCCATTTACATCGGAAAATGTAATAGATGCTATCATACTTCTTGTATTCTCAGCTCTCATACTTTTGTACTGCAAGCTCAAAAACAAGATTGACCGCACCGGCGGTATATTTATGGTAGTTTTGTATTGCATCTACCTTGTATATATTTGTGTTAGATAATATTAAAACTATCTGTGCATATAACATATTTAGAAATTTTACTCATATCTCCACCTTTTTTACATTAAAATGAGGTTGTCACTCGAAAGTTACAACCTCATTAATCATTTTTTACATGTTAATAGTAATAATGCTAAAACATGCTCCATATGCTTTAATTTTTTCTTCATTGTAATCAAAACAAATATTCATACTTTCTCTCCTCTATCAGCAATGAAACGCGCTTTTCCACCGTGATATTTTAACGCATTAATGCAAGTATACAGAAGAGATATTTTAGTTACAATAAAATAATATTAATAATTTATAAATTTTAAATTGTGTTTTCCGATCCAAGTACGTACTTTATCTTATGCGCAACAATATCTTTTACATAGTTTCTTCCATCAGCAAGATATTGTCTTGGATCGAAGTGATCGGGATGAGCCTGAAGATGTTCTCTGACACCTGCTGTCAGACCAAGACGAAGATCCGAGTCTATATTTATTTTACATACGGCACCCTTCGCAGCTTCTCTAAGCTGATCTTCAGGTATACCTATAGCATCTGCAAGATTTCCGCCATGCTCATTTATAATCTTTACATATTCCTGTGGTACAGATGATGAACCATGGAGTACGATAGGGAATCCCGGAAGTCTCTTTGATACTTCATCAAGTATATCAAGACGAAGCTTTGGATCTGTGCCCGGTTTAAATTTGTATGCACCATGACTTGTTCCTATCGCAATAGCAAGTGAATCAACGCCTGTCTTATTTACAAATTCTTCAACCTGATCGGGATCTGTAAACATAGCCTTGTCTGCATCTACTGAAACAGCATCTTCGATACCTGCAAGTGTTCCAAGTTCTGCTTCTACCACTACTCCTCTTTCATGAGCATACTCGGCCACTTTTCTTGATTCTTCAATATTTTCTTCAAATGAGTGACTTGAATAGTCTATCATAACAGATGTAAATCCGTTATCTATACAATCTTTACATACTTCAAAATCTGCACCATGATCAAGATGCAATACCATTGGAACTTCAGGATGAAGCTCGTTTGCTGCTTCTACAAGCTTTGTAAGATATACAGAGTTTGCATACTTTCTTGCGCCTTGTGATGCCTGAAGTATTACAGGGCTTTTTAGTTCTGCTGCTGCATCTGTTATAGCCTGTACAATTTCCATATTATTGATATTGAATGCCCCGATAGCATATCCGCCTGTATATGCCTTTTTGAAGATTTCTGTTGATGTTACAAGTGCCATTTTATTACCTCCCTATACATGCTTTTGTTTATGCAAAGAATAGACCTTTGCATATATTATTAGTCTTTCACAATGATTATACACCTGTATTCAAAATATTACACTAAAATATTTTAGATTTATAAAAATAATTATAATAAAAGCATAAGCTTTTATAGCTTATGCTTTTTATTATTCATCTTTATAATGTAATTATTTTTTCTTTTTATCACTATTTCTTTACATTTTACTTATTGTTTTTCATTATTATTTTTTATTGTTATTTTTTGTATTTTGCTTATTACTGCTTTTCCTTATTTACTTATATTTTATCAGTCTGTATATTTTTTATTCATTATATGATTTTTATTTCCTTATTCTACATATAGTAGCAGATTTTTCATTTAACACAAGTTTGATTATGTCTTTATCTATAGTAATATTTTCATTCTTTTGATAATATCCGTTTGTATTACTTTCAAATATAATCTTAGCTTCCTTCATATCTTCAATTTCAAGAGCGCTTATATCATATTCGATTTCTTTTTTACTATCAAGATTATTTACTATAATGAGACTTGCATATTCATCATTGTATCTTCCATATGATAGTATACCTTTTGTATTATTATCATCTATTTGACATAATGCACCCGTCTTTAGCTCCGGACACTGTTTATGAAGTCTTATTATTTCTTTATGGAAATTTATAAGTTCCATATCTTCATGTCCCCAAGGATACGGTCTTCTATTATCAGGATCCGTATATCCGCATAGACCTGCCTCGTCTCCATAATATAGAGTAGGCGCTCCGGGCCATGTCATGAGTATAACCGTAGCTATTCTAAATGTATCTTTTCTTACTCCGATATTTGCATTCTTTATATCTTCGGCTTTCTTTGCTCTTCCGGGTGTCATATTTGTTCTTGTAAGGAACCTTGAATGGTCATGGTTTGATAACTGATTCATGGCTATCTGCCTGGATGATATATCAAAATTTTCAGCTATTGCTTTTTTCATGCTCTTCCAGAACAGTTTCGTATTATTAAGTCTGCCCTTCTTGAACTCATCCGAATGCTTGTCTTCTCCTGTTAGAAACCATGTAACAGGCTCCATGAATGCATCATAGTTCATTACGCTGTCCCATTTTGTACCGTCAATCCACTCTCTTGATGAGCCATAATTTTCTGCAATTACTATTGCTCCACTGTTGGCATCTTTTACAGCACTTCTAAACCTCTCCCAGAAATTATGATTGAATTCCTTGGAGTGTCCAAGATCAGCTGCAACGTCAAGTCTCCAGCCATCTGCATTATATGGCTCTGACACCCATTTTCTTCCGATTCTGAGTATATAATCCTGAAGCTTTTTTGATGCCTCATAATTTAATTTTGGCAGTGTATTATATCCCCACCATCCATCAAAGCTGTCATTATATGGCCATTTGTTTTTTTTCTTAAAATCAAAGAAATTTCTATATTCACTGTCCATGCTTTCATAAGCGCCTCCGCCGTATATAAGCTCCCTATCAAGCCACTTATTGAACGAGCCGCAGTGATTAAATACGCCGTCTATTATAACTTTAATACCCATTTCATGAGCTTTTTTTACAAGCTGCGCAAAAAGAGCATCACTTTTTGTAAGATTCTCTGTGCTTGTAACTCTCTTTATATATTTACTTGCATGCGTATTTTCTTTATCCGCGTCTTCAAGCACATCTCCTCCATCTTCTGCAATTACGCCAAAATGCGGATCGATGTGGTCATAGTCCTGCGTATCATACTTATGACTTGAAGGCGACACAAATATAGGGTTAAAATAAATAACTTCAATCCCCAAATCTTTCAAATATGGGAGCTTGTCTATTACACCTTTTAAATCTCCTCCGTAAAATGAGCCAAAATCCTGCGTAGTACTTACGTCCTCATCCCAATTTTCATGTTTATGCGCCATGTATCCATTATAAAAATATTCGTTTTGCAGCGTATCATTTGACTTATCACCGTTACAAAATCTCTCAACAAATATCTGGTACATAACTGCACCTTTGGCCCAATCAGGGAGTTTAAATCCGGGGAATATCCTAAAATAAAAATGGTCTTTTTCTAATTCTTTGCCTTCGAAAAGGCCTCTGTTATCATAGTAAAGAATATCCGAAATTTCTTTTTTGCTACCTATAATTTCCTTTATTTCTTCCTTAAATTCTTCATTTATTTTTATTTCAAAAAAATATGAAAATACAGAATCCGAAACACCTGTTTGCACTTTATAAAAATCAAATTTTGCATTCGATTTTTCAAGGTCTTTTTCCATATTTATGTTATCTTCAAATGTTCTAAGGCTGATTTTTTTTGCAAGATTTTTGATAGTACGAATATATATAGTTACGCTTCCGAATTTCTCTACATTTACAGGTTTTACGTAAAGCTCTGACATATCATGAAATACGCAATTTAAATTTAACATGTGGCCCTCCAAAATTTTCGTATTTTTTCGTAAATCATTATACCACATTCCAACGCCACAACCAAAGCGCATACTTTTAAGCAAAGAAAAAAGACAGCCTTAGGGGTAGCTGTCTTTTTCAGAGAAGGTATTTCTTTCTTATGGGGTATAGCAAAAAACTATATAATATTGGGGGGTTACGAGTATTATAATATCATCCGTCTATAATTTTAACAATACTCACTTTTAACAATTTTCACAAATACCAAAGGCTTATTTTGTGCACTTTTTAAGTGATTTTTTTGTAAGCGCTTACATTTTCTCGTCAATATTCACTATGGGACATAAATAAGTGCGCCATGTATATAATTATACATGGCGCACTTACTGTTATCAAAATAAAATTATATGCCAAGTGGAGCTGTATCTGTGAAGAGGGCTTCAAATTCTTCTCTTGTGATTTTTTCTTTTTCAATCAAGAGTTTTGCTGATTTATGAAGCACGTCTTCATGCTCAAGTATTATCTTCTTAGCTTTTTCATAGCAGTCATCAATGATAGACTTAACTTCTTTATCTATCTCACCGCTGACAAGCTCAGAATGGCTTCTTCTATGGCCTATGTCATATCCGATGAATACATCATCTTCATTTTCGTCATAGTTTATTACGCCGATTTTATCTGACATACCATATTTAGTAACCATGTTCTTGGCCATTGCGGTTGCTTTTTGGATATCATTGGATGCACCTGTTGTTATTTCGCCAAGTACAAGTTCTTCTGCTATTCTACCGCCAAGGTCAACCATGATTTCTTCAAGCATCTTTGACTTTGTAAGGAACATTTCATCTTTTTGCGGAAGCGGCATTGTATAGCCTGCAGCGCCTGCGCCTGTTGGAATAACCGAAACTGTATATACAGGTCCGACATGTGGAAGTACATGGAAAAGTATAGCATGTCCGGATTCATGATATGCTGTTATTCTCTTTTCCTCATCGGATATCAAATGGCTCTTTTTCTCGGTTCCGATTCCAACCTGAATAAATGCTTTTTTGATGTCTTCCTGCTGGATATATGTTTTCTTTTGCATAGCTGCATTTATAGCAGCTTCATTCAGAAGATTTTCAAGATCTGCGCCTGTAAATCCCGCAGTTGTCTGTGCTACCTGTTTAAGATCTACATCATCATACATTGGCTTATTTCTTGCATGCACATGAAGGATTTCTTCACGTCCCTTCATATCAGGTCTGCTGACAGTTATCTTTCTGTCGAAACGTCCCGGACGAAGGATTGCCGGGTCAAGTATATCAACTCTGTTTGTAGCTGCCATAACGATGATATTTTCATTTACACCAAATCCGTCCATTTCTACAAGTAGCTGGTTTAGTGTCTGTTCTCTTTCATCATGGCCGCCGCCCATACCGGTGCCTCTGCGTCTTGCTACAGCATCTATTTCATCGATGAATATGATACATGGGCTATTTCTCTTAGCATCTTCGAACAAATCTCTAACTCTCGATGCACCTACACCTACGAACATTTCTACGAAGTCAGAACCTGATATTGAGAAAAAAGGAACTCCGGCTTCGCCTGCAATAGCTCTTGCAAGTAGTGTTTTACCTGTACCGGGAGCACCTTCAAGAAGAACACCCTTTGGTATTCTTGCTCCGACTCTTTCAAACTGAATAGGATTTTTCAAAAATTCAACTATCTCTGCAAGTTGTTCTTTTTCTTCCGCAAGTCCCGCAACATCAGAGAGCTTTACTTTGTTGTCATCGCCTACAGTCATCTTGGCTCTGCTTCGTCCAAAGTTTAGCATCTTGCCGCTGGTAGAACCTGTCGGTGCCTGCGATACTCCAAAAGATGATATGAACATCGCGAATATGGTAATAACTGCAATAATTGGAATAGCCCATGTGATTATGAAGCTATCTGCCGGAATATCCCTTACTTCTGCATCTATTCCATATTCTGTAAGGAGATCTTGAACATCTTCAACATTTATAACATAAAGAGTCTTTGTTGTTTCATCATCATCGTTAAGTACTACTTTGACCGCTCCCGTAGCATTATCTGCATTTGGGATTATGACTGCATTCTTTATGTCTCCCTCTTGAAGGTCGGTTTCCAGTTTGCCTATAGTGTAGGCTCCTTCATCCGCAGTTCTCGTATCTTCTATCCACTGCAAAAAACAAATCATAAGCATCAGAACGATTATAAGCGTGAAAATCGTTCTAAACCCTTTTCTATGCTCCACAAATAACCTCCTTTTAGTCGAACTCTACGACTCCGATATATGGTAAGTTACGATACTTCTGATCGTAATCAAGGCCGTAACCTACTACGAATTCATCAGGAATTTCAAATCCTGTGTAATCAACTTTTACATCAGTAACTCTTCTGTCAGGTTTATCAAGAAGTGTTGTAAGTTTGATACTAGCAGGTCCTCTGTCACCAAGCATCTTCATCAAATAGCTGAGTGTACGACCCGAATCAACAATATCTTCTACGATAAGTACATCTTTATCCTTCAAAGGCTCATCAAGATCCTTTACAATCTTTACAACTCCGCTTGATTTTGTTGATGAACCATAGCTTGAAGCACTCATAAAATCAAGTGTAACAGGAACTGTTATTCTCTTTGCAAGTTCTGTCATATAAAAGCTTCCGCCCTTGAGAACGCAAATCATATGCACAGTTTTGCCTGCATAGTCCTTGCTTATCTGTTCGCCGAGCTCACGAATTCTCTTATCAACTTCTTCTTCTGTAAACATTACACGTACTCTCTCTGCCATTTTCCTTACCTCTAACTTAATTATAAATTTATTGAAATTTCAAGAATAGTTTTCGTATCCTTTGAAATCTTATACATACTGTTCAATCTGACATTCGGTATCCATACAATTTCATTGCCATCTGCTATCAGAAGCTTTCCGTCCCTGTCTGTTTTCGGTATTTTTTCATCGATAAAAAGTTTTTTTAAACTCTTTTTATGCCTATAATCATCTATTGTTATTTTGTCACCGATTCTTCTTGTTCTAAAGCAAAGCGCTGTTTGTATTTTATCATAATCAACCCATTTAGTATATGTTGAATGCGGCACTTTAGCAAGCAATTCTTCAATATTTTTACCATTTGTTCTAATTATCTTGGATTCATAATCTACCTTTAAGTCTGTCAAATTTTCAATCTCTAAATCTTTTTTTTCTGTAAATTTCTTCGGCTCTTTCAAGAGATTATTTTTAGTATTTTCATTTAGGAAAAAAAGTTTATCATACTCCCTTACTGCCTTTATGCCATAAGGAAGGCTAAGAAAGCTTGTACCATCTGTTTTTTTACATAGTAAAAGCAGCGCTTCAAAATGTTCTTTTGTTATGTCTTTCCTAAAAAAAGTAACTTCGTTTAAAAGTTCCATAAGAATATATTTTTTTATAATATCCTCTTCTTTTGACAAGGCTTTAATATCAAGCTCTATTCTATCGCCGTTTTTACTTGTCATGGTATCTAATTTTTCTTTGGACACTTTTTCAAGATAATTTGATGCTTCTTGTATCAGAGCCGCTGCATCTGCTATGTGTTCTATGGACTTTGCGTTTATATTCCCCGAAAGATATGGCAATACATGGTGTCTTATTCGATTTCTTGTATGATCGTCTTCAAGATTTGTTGAGTCTGTTTGATATTTTATATTTTTGTCCGCCAAAAATTCTTCGATTTCACATTTTTCCACGCAAAGAAGTGGTCTTATTATTTTATCTCTCTTTGATTTTATTCCCGCAAGACCTCGAAGCCCGCTCCCTCTTGCCAGATTCAAAATAAGAGTTTCGGCCTGGTCATCCATATGATGCGCTATGGCTATTTTGTCTGCATTTATTTTTTGTGCTGTTTCTGCTATTTTTTGATATCTCAGATTCCTTGCCGCTTCTTCTTCGCCGAGCTTTAAATCTTGCGATATTTTCGGGATATCTACTTCTTCAAGAAAAAAAGGAATTTCCAAATTTTCACATAAATTTCTGACATACTCTGCATCATCGGATGCATCTATTCTTATTTTATGATTTATATGAATAACGTTTAAATCTATATTAAAAATATTTTTTAGTTCATGGAGTATCAGTAAAAGGCACACGGAATCCGCTCCTCCCGATACTCCGACCAGAACTTTGTCACCTTTTTTTATAAGATTTTCTTCTATAATATATTTTTCTATCTTTTTTACAAAATCCATTATCTGTTCCTTAAAGCACTATACTAATTAAAAAGTGCAAACTTCTTTTTAAAGTCTGCACTTTTTAATTTGATTCTTTTTCAAAAATTATTTCATCATCATATACCATGTTGAACATCTCTCTGGCAGTTTTTTCGATGAATGCTCTTGTTTGTATCTCGGCTGCAAGATTTTCTATTTCCACGCTTCGCTCTTCTTCTTCATCGATTTGTTCATTGACCTGAGCTATCTTGTCATTGTATTCATCAATGGTTTCTACATAATCAACACACTTCACCGCTACTACCGTTGCCAAAAGCACAACAACCAGCAGTACGAATTTGCCCATTTTCTTATTCTCTTTATGTCTTGTTCTATATCTTTTTCGATTACTCATATAGAAACTCCCTTTGCTTGTTCATCAAAAATTATTTTTGAGAATACTTTTTCATACTACACATAATATTTTATCACCATAAATGCTATATCGCAATAAAGTAAAATATAATTCGTATTATTGCGTATATTTTTATTATATATATTTGTATAAATCGGTTACGTCTTCCTTATGAATAGTTTCTTGAATGCTTAGAACTTCTACATTTAATTCTTTATTTCCGAAAGAAATAGTTATTTTATCTCCGACTTTTACATCATATCCGGCCTTTACAACTCTTCCGTTTACCATAACTCTTCCGGCATCGCATGCATCATTTGCGACGCTTCTTCTTTTTATAAGTCTTGTGACTTTCAAATATTTATCAAGTCTCATATATCTTTCCTTTCATATTTTACTAAAACAATAGGGCTTGCAAAAATTTGCAAGCCCCAATAATTCTCAGGTTGAATCCCCTAGCTCTTATGAGCTCTTGAATTATTTTTTGTTTACGGCATCCTTAAGAGCCTTACCTGCTTTGAACTTAGGAGCAAGTGATGCAGGAATCTTCATTGTAGCGCCTGTCTGAGGATTTCTACCCTCTCTTGCAGCTCTCTTGGATACTTCGAATGTACCAAAACCAACAAGCTGAACCTTGTCTTTTTTCTTAAGCTGCTTTGTAACAGTCTCTGTGAAAGCCTTAAGAGCCTTCTCAGCGTCCTTCTTTGATAATCCTGCTTCTTCTGCGATTGCAGCAACTAACTCTGTCTTATTCATTTTTGGATTTCCTCCTGTAAAAGTTAGAGTTTTTGTGGCTTTCTCTTGAAAACCTCTATATCTACTTTTACACATTTTCGCATGTATTGTCAAGCAAAAAGCTTTATTTTTAGGCTTTTTTTCGCTATTTTTTTAAATTTTCTTATATACTTATAGAATTTTTTATATAGTCATTCCATTTTTAAACATATGTTATTCCATTTTTGAACACATCTTTATTCTATGCTTCCGCCGGTTTTCGAAGAATCTTCTTTACTGCTTTCATCTGTAGTATCTTTTGATTTGGTATCATCATCATCTTTATCTAAAGTTTTATCATCTGACTTATCAGTATCATCATTATCTTCATCTGATGATTTTGAAGATTCTTTTTCCGAATAACTTGTGCTATCTGTAGTGGAAGCTGCGGATGAGTCTTTATCCTCATCATCCGACGCACTTTCTGATGATTTTTTACTACTTTCCGCATCACTATCATCACTTGAAGATTTTGTATCTTCATTAGATTCTTCCGTGCTGCTTGATAAGCTTGATGTATCTGATGAACTTGATGTGCTATTTTCAGATACGTCTTCATCCGTAGTCTTTGACGTACTTGCGTCATTTGAAGAATCGTCTTCTTCCTCTTCTTTTTCAAGCGATGGGAACGAATATGTTTTGTCGGATTTTTTGGAATCAAGTTTTATTGTGTAGCTCTTGGTGATATAACCTGATTTTCTAAGAGTAATTGTATGACTTCCCGTAACTTTCTCAAAGTTTGTTGGAATCATACCTATATACACACCATCAAGATATAATTCTGCATCTGTCGGCGCATCTATATATACGAAATAACCATCTATAACGGTTCCGTCTTCAACTTCGCTTGTAGACGTAGATGCGCTTGATGAGCTGTTTGTAGTAGCCGTTACAGCTGATGATGTTGTTTTGGTCATTGTATTTTCTGATACATCGTCTTCATCATCGTCTTCATTTTCATCTGTATCTTCATTTGAATCAGCTCTCGTACTTAAATCATCGTCTGCACTTGTGTCTTCTGCGCTATCATCTTTTGTGCTATCATCTTCATCTTCATCATCTTCTTCAGATTCTGTCATGGTGATTTCAACGGTTGCACTACTGCTCCCCACATGCAGATATTCGCTTACATCTTCATATCCGTCAGCTTTTGCTTCTATATGATATGTTCCATATTCAAGTTCTATTGGCTCGCTCGTATCCACAACTGCGCCGTCTATATATAGCGTTGCATCTTCCGGTATAAGCTCAAATGTTACAAGACCGGTATCGACTATTACTTCGATTTGGCTGGTATCAATT
>Ga0065711_1037709_pt1 | contig 19551 bp, 10 predicted proteins | sample Hoacrofraction12_FD_59098 | JGI IMG/M metagenome (GOLD analysis project Ga0065711, IMG submission 59098) | Hoatzin crop microbial communities from Cojedes, Venezuela - Epithelial fraction 12 v2 (version 2) | ecosystem: Host-associated > Birds > Digestive system > Esophagus > Crop | place...
GGGTGACGGAGCACTGGAACAGGCTGCCCAGGGAGGTTGTGGAGTCTCCTTCTCTGGAGATATTCAAGACCCACCTGGACAAGGTCCTGTGCAGTCTGCTGTAGGTGACCCTGCTTCGGCAGGAGGGTTGGACTAGATGACCCACAGAGGTCCCTTCCAGCCCCTACCATTCTATGATTCTGTGATTCTGTGACTACTCACCTCTTGTGCAAATGACTCTGCTTTCTTCCGCAGGTTCTTTTCCAGTTCAAAGTTTACATGAAGCTCTTCATATTCCTCTACTGCCAGCACAGACACTGTTTATAAGAATAAAATAAGATCAAAAGTCAAAGTGGAGTGCATCAAAATAAGATGAAAGTACTACTTGATTTATCCAGATACGCTGTCATTCCCCAGCACCACGAATCCTTGAATGTAACACTTAGCTCTACGTTTCCGTGTACAGGCCCCTTCGCAATATTTGTCCTCTTTGCTCTAAACCTCACTATATACAGATGCACAATTTCTGATCTTCTGAATAGAGTAATACTCCCCTGCCCAGACTCAACACTTCAGTAACACATGTAGCACAGAGCACACCTTTCGGTGCGAGCAATCAAAGCCTCAAGAGAGCCCTGCTGAAGCTATCAGACATTACGAGGTTATTTTGGAGGCACCCGTATTTGCCTGCCTGGTTGGAGTGAGTTTTGATGGCTCCCTTTACAAGAGATTTAAAGGAGTCTGAAGAAGAAAGCAGTGCAATTTTGTGTTGCCTGTATTTAAACTGTGCTCACAACAGCAAGGCTTGTACGGGTGGCTAAAGCTAACCATGGGCACGCGTCCCCAAACCATTCTGAACCGGCCTCGCTCCAGGACAGCAAGCATCATTTCTAAGTACTCAAGTACTCAACATGTCTCAGTGACCACTGGCATAAGCTTTAGCTGCAGACTGGTTTGCAGGATGATGGCACTGGATTTCTAACACTGTTCTACATATAAGTTTTTTGCTTCTTCAGAGATGAGCATAACAGTTTTTAAAGCTATGTAAAGTAACTGGTACTTCAGAACATGGGATACACACCCCAGACCATCTGACTCTCAAAATTATGTTAACTTAAAAAAAACAAACAAACAAAAAACCCCAAAAAATCCCTGAAAAAACAAACCCACAACAAAAAAGCCCCAAACAACCCACACACTTGGAAAGATTCAAGATAAATTCACCACCTCTGACTGAAACGTATTGATTACGCAGCTCCAAGACAGTGCCACAGACACACAGTAGATACTGATTATATACTTTGGTAGCTCTTTTCAAGCATACAAAAAAATCTTGCTTTATGTTGCCTGTACATTAGGACCTAACCTGGTATAACTCCTCCTTCCTGGAAAATAGGCAAGTGTGAAACAAGGGGTTGTTCTTTTTTTAATTGTGCTTAGAAAAAAGAAAACATTTCAGAAACATTCAGTGTGCAACACTATCCCATCAAAAGCTTCTTCAAGCTGGTCTGTCTAATCAGCCTATCCAAAATTTGGTGTTTCAGGAGTCCTCAAGTACTGCCTGCCATAGACTCAAGCAACACAGACACATGAAATAGGTAAGAGACGAACACTCAGTGGAAGCTTACAGGGTATGTCCTGCAACGCAAACCTCCTCTCCCTATGCTGAGAGACAGCTGCAGCGCTCACAGAAGATAAGACCCTGTCCCACTGGACAGTAATGGAAAAAGAGAGAAAGTAATTTCCCACTAAAAGTTCATACATTTCTCTGTAATTCAAAACCCGGCTGTCTCCTTGAAATCATGGACGACACTGATTTTGTATACTTTTTCCAAAGAAAAAGAGTGTTATTGGCAAGCGGCCATGGCACGACTGGAGTCTTCACTACTCCAAAGATTGCACTTTTCTTCTGTATTTTCACTATTTCACGGTGGCTATTTCCACAGGTCCTCCCACGTGAAAGCGGCAGTGCTGCCAATTCCCTCCACTGCCTAACAAACATTTCAGAATTCCCGGGAGATGTCTTAAGAGCTTTTTATTTTTCCTCCCTAGGTAAGCAAGGGAAACACAACTGCAGAGGAACAACTTGAAGATAAATCAGAATAACTGGGAATACAGCTGAAGACCTCCAGGATGTATTGCTGAACAAATAACTGAGTGCCTTCGGAAGGCAGAACAAGTAATGCATCGAGACAGGCACGCATTAGAGGCCAGAACCATTGTCTGCCACTTCATGAAAATGTGAAATAGCCAAAGAAACTTCTACCCAAATAAATTTTAATTTTACAAGGCTAAACCAGCAACAAGAGCAAAGGGCACAGAAATCCAAGGCACTAAAATCTTGACCCAAAAGCAGTTCAGAGGGGAGGGGAAACTATTTCTCACGTGGAAGTACTCACCTTCATTAAGCAAAAGCTTTCCTTTCCTGAGCCCTATCTCTATTTAAGCTTTACCTGGCCTGGTTTTATCTCTCATTTCTTTCCAGGAAAGGAAAGTCCCTGCTGTCCTTCCATAACTTGAAATCCTATTTATCTATTCCCAGCACTCTTGCCTTCTTCTCCTCATCCTCTGAATACACAAGTTGCTCCCAAATCTTTAGACACTCAAAATTATTAGCTGTGTCCCAACTAAAAGGAAGGCAATGTAATGATTTAGGAAAACAGGAGATTAAAGCTCAAACCGCATCTCGGTGAAGGACTGCCTTCCTGTCCTAGCTTGCCACTTGTGCCACAAAGCAAAAAGTTTTCCAATTCTCACATTCAACCTGCTATTACACTGTCACATTTTCCTGGAGTAGAGACAGTCTAGAATAGTCCACACGTTTATGCAATGCCTGCAGCAATAAGGCCAAGAGTCAGATCTGGATCACAGTCACAGCTCTGTAACCTGCTCTTTGTACTACAACATAAAAGCTCTGAAGCTTCTGCAAAGAATGTAGACAACCTGCTGAGACCACACACCTCTGTTACATTTCTCCAACAGTTTTTGCTGCTTATTAACTTCTGTTGTCAAAACAGCCTTTTCTTCTTTCACTTTATTCACCTAGAAGAGTGTGAAGATCAAAAATAAGAGTATTTTAGTTAGTGGCATAAGGCATATAGCAAGACATAATGCAAGCAATATTTTAATTTTGGTAATTCTGTTTCTTAGGTTTGGCTTGATCTTAGGGTTTCCAGTGGGACGGAAAGCATTTTTACCCCAACTTACAGACCCCGTAACAGATGGCATTAAAGGGTTATGAACTAATCCTTCACTCTGGGGCTCCCGTGACCCTTTCTCATAGCATGTACCAGTCACAGCTGCAAACAGAACATCTTTTAAACCTTTCAGGATGAGGCACCATAGCACCTGGTTGAAAAGTTACCAGCCTGCCCTTGACTGCTTGAGTTTTAATATAGTCAGGCTGCTGTTTTGCTTTTTTTCCTGAGCTCTGTTTATTGTCCAAGAGCTGTCAGCTGTGTCTTTCTGAATGCAAGTGTTGCATAGACAGGAAGAGCCACTAAGTCCTGATTTGCATCAGTACATGGCTTAGCCAGTTCTCAAGCAGGAATGAAACTCTGCTGCTCAAAAAGCCAATTTGCTGGTCTAATTACCACAAAGGGCACTGCCAGTGGCTAAACTCAAGGATATGCTCAATGAAGTAGCACCAGTGATTAAACTGGATGTTCTCCAGAAGTATTTCTTGCACATCCACAGGTTTAAAGAAATCCAAAAAAAAACCCGCAGGCTGTGATGGGTGAGGGGCTGTCAGGGAGTGGAGATGAGAGTTTTAACATTGGCATTAGAACAGATCATGAAAAGTCATGTGCCAGCAACAGCAGCAGACTGGACTCTGACGTAGCAGGCCACTTCTAGGCGTATGCCCCGAGTGGTCCATCACATGGGCAGGCTGTCAGGACTTGCGATTAGATAGTATTCAATTAACTTCACAACTGAGCGTTTTTAGCAAAATTAGATACAAAAAGTACTGACTACACGCTAACGTGGTCTCGCCTTCCATGGTACAATACATACTTCTTCAATTACTTCTACAAGTTTGCACCTCAGGTTTTCCAGTTCAATGGCTAAGGTCTTCTTTTCCTCATGAACAGACACAATTTGGTCTCGCAGCTCTACAGTTTGAGGAAGGAAATAGAGAAATATATTTTATTCTTGGAAGAACACAACAAAGGAAATGTCATAGCAATGCAAATACAATCAAGTACGAAACACCGTAACTGCATACAAAGCATCGGCTGTATTCAAGGTACATCCTCAATAATTTAGGAACTTAGCTTAAGTGTCAAGTAACAGATCTATAACTGGGCCACAGTTTCGGATTTACTCTACTGAGGTGAGCTGCCTTGTTCAATACTGCAGTCTTTATTTGCATTCTGAATGATTAATTTCCTGCTCTAATGGGGTCAGTCCTGCCATCACAGAGTATCCTCAGCCCTACTCAGGAGACTGTCACATCACGGAGACTGGTATGTTGGTAGCAGAAAGCAATTTTTAATAGGAGTCCTTTAAAACAAATTAATGCACTTCAATTCTTTTTGGATCATGAGTTCTCGTCACAAGGGAAATAAACAAAACAACAGGCAGTTAATACTTGGGAGGTTTTCACTGAAGAAATTGTCCTGAACAGCTGCCAATTTATGGTCTTTGTAACATTATGTGAACAGAGTCAGAATATAACCTTTACTGATGGAAGAGCTAATGCTTGTAATTTTCCCCTCAGAATTTTTGTTCCTTAATTATCAAAATATGAAATAAATTAAATTCACAATGGAATAAAACATTTGATTACAATCGCTTCCTAACAGGAGATCAGTTTGCATACATAATATATCAAGGTTTAGGTTAACATCAAAACACCACAAAAATATAAATTTATTGATATATATTAGCTTTCAGTAAGTGCTCTCATTCCCCACCTGCTTCCAGTATTTCATAGTACTGCTGTTCATTGAACACCAGCCACAAGTTGAGAAAATTGTTACTAATCAACTGCAGATGATGATGACATGCTGGATGTCATTCTGGTTGGTCTCACATTTTGAAAATATTGATTCTACCCCAGCCTCCCCCTCCCAATTCAGAAGCCTCAGATTTATTTTCCTCCAAATTAAAGGCACACACATTCTAAAGTAAATAAAAAGACTCGTTTTCCCAGAAGATTCTTGAACAAAATCATCTGGTTTATGGATTTGTGCTTTCCAGTGAAATTAATGGGAAAAAATGTCTCACTGAAATTTATGGTAACTGGATTAAGTCAGGTCTTGCTATACATATCAACCTCATACAGAGAAGAAAGCATATCCGTATAACTAAATCTTTATAAATGTGTAACAAGCAATGTTTCTTTGCAGATACAGGGTATGCACCAAACTGCTTGACCAACACAGTTGAGCTTTCAGTTCTTGTTATATCCAAAAGGTCAGCTAAAAAGAAAAAGAAAACCCGAAACCTATAACTGAACTGCTCTGAGACCACTCTACGCCTCCATTAGGAGCTACAGTTAGATAACTAGAAACTATCTATAGTTAGATAGCTAGAAACTATCACCTTTCCCTAATGTACGAGATAGCAAAAATAGGGGAAAGTATCTGAGGGAGAAAATTTTATCCCTTTAATAAATGCAAGGGATTTAATCAAAGAGCCTCAGACTGTATTGCCTTATTTGTACATCCTTACAGAAAAGTGGTGGGAGGGAAGGAATCATTACAAGTAACATACAAAAGTTTGTTGAATGGTGAGAAGGCTAAAAGTCTTCCAAGGTTCCCAATGCAAAGCACAACTGCTTGGAATCACAAACATGCATAGAAGAGCAGATTTCACCTTGGGCAACACCACAAAGCATTAAGGGGAGTTTTGACAGCACATCTTTCATTGCATATGGTCTTTCACTTAGCAGGTAATCCAAGAGGTAACTTCAGCTTTTTTCCTGAAGACAAACACCACGCAGCCTGGCTTAGGCTAGGGACACAGCCCTTACAGGGCCTTTTGTCAGATCACTCGGCTACCACACACAGACACGCTTCTCTCCAGGCACAGGGATGGACTGTCTTCTCCTATAGCAAATGGGATGCCAACGCTTTTCAAAATAGACAGCAATTGTAAAAGTAAGGTCATTAACATTTAATAATAAGGCCAGAGAGCGGAGCAGAAGCCAGGAGTTCTAAATCCTTTCCAATGTGCCGCATTTCATTCTTTAATGAATTCTTCATCGAGACAGGAAGCATACACATTAGAGCATTTCTTGAAATATTTCTCTCGTTTGATCCTGCTACCCTCCTAACCACGTTCTCTGATCTGCACCCAGAGTCTTCGCTCTCTTTAAATGCTTCCTCGACATCTTTCTCCAATAAAAGACAGGAGGAAATCCAGAGTCTTATTTCCAATTCAAAATGGGTTGCATGGTGCGGATCACACCGTTCTCTGCCTTTCTCCCTACATCTATAGGATGGAAAACTGTTTATTATCGAAGGGTACTATGAGATCTTATTTCTTGGGGGGGATTTTTTTAAAACATTTTTACAACATTCATTCTTTCTTCTCAGTGAGACTTCATACCACTTCATTGAGGCTGCTGCATTCAAACAGAAAACAATTAACAAGGTCAGGCTGAAAGCTCAGGAAAGCTGTACTTAGACATCATTTGCTATTGTAACTTACTATCAGAAAAAAAGTGAAAGCCTTTTTTTTTTTTTAAAAGTGAACCACTTAATGTCTCTGTGTCACCAAATGCAGAATGTGGGCATTCCCCTTTGTTGGATACTATGATATAATAAAATACAGAATCATGACAACTTCATCACAGAGTTAGACAAGAAAGGAAGGCAGATCTTGGATTACAGAAATACGAATTGCCTTTCAAAAAAACCCAGAAATTTCTTTAATAAAGCACAGATTTCTCTTATCAATGTATTTCCATGATGTCCAGCTTTGCTGTTTTACCCAGTACAACAACAGTCCCTTTTAAGCTGCTTGTTTGGCAATGGCTCTGGGACATGAATGAAGTTTGTGCATACAAAGGTACACAATGGGAATAGCAATGGAGAGTCCTGTCTTACAAGCTTTGAAATAGCGACATTGCAGTTGAAGCAATACCAAGGTGACCTTGTCCTGCTGCGTAACTTTTCCCTTGTTAAGGATCTGAGGAAATACTACTTTTACCAACTCAGGAATACTGAATTCTCTTGGCTGTGTCGATCTTACTTTCCTACTGCATCGTAACTTACTTCACAAGCTGTAGATCCACCATATGCATGACACAGTATCACCGCAAGCCCACCATGTTCTTACAGTCTTTACTGCAAATACTTTGATGACCACCCTCAGAAGCACGACTCGCAGCCAGACGGATCTCTGGGCCAAACCAATACTGCCATTCTTTCGATAACTTCTGCCTTGGATGGTGGTGTAGGCTCAGAAACAACGCTCACCTTTTATTTGCTGCTGACAATGCACAGAATTGCATGATCCAGAGTTAGCTTCTGTGTCTGTGGATGAATCATCCTCATCAATGTTGATCTCTTCAGTGATAATTTCTGGGCCCAGTTTTGCCATATAAAGCATACTAATTCTTTTCAAGGTCTTATTTTCCTTGTTCAGCTGAAAGTTGAGAAGCACAAACAGTAAGAAGCTAGTTAGTCTGTCTTTAAGCTGCTGTGCAAGAAAAAAAAGTTAACTGTATTTTTTTTCTCCTTGTCATTAAAAGATCTATCAAACAAAGAGACAAAGTAACACTAGATTAAATGCTCCATTCAACTTTAAAATGGTCTGAAGATGGGAAGCTTATCCTCTTTCTCCTCTGAGGAGGCTTGAATTCATCATGATGGTTCATCCATGCCCTTCTTTCCTCTCTGGTACTTCTGACTAATAAATACCCCATGTAGGTTCAAATCAAATCAAATCAAATCAGCTATCAAGCTTACTTAACGCTATGCATTCTTTGCAATAGCTGCTTCAGCTGCTTACCCTTAAGCATGTACCAGCATCAACAGGAGCCCTAACTGAATGACCTGAAGAAGGGCTTGTGCTCTTGAAAGCTTGTCTGGTTTTGCCAACTATATCAGTCAGTCAAATAAAAACTCTTACCTCCTCCTATGCCCTCATTTTGCTTATAGACTACAAACACCACAACTACTATACTCCCAGTCACAGCAGAATTACCTCAAAATGTTTTTGAACTGTTTTCAATTTGAACTATTTTCAATTCTCAGAAATTATTACTGCAGAGTCACTATATGTAAGATGAAAGCCGTATCAGAAACCAGTTCTTTATGGGTCAAACCACACGTCAAAAACCACTCTGGGTTGGATGCTTAAACACATGCCTGGTTGGTGGATGATACAGAAGAGGTTCTGTAAGGCATCTCCATCTTGACCAAGGCGCCAGGAAAAACTGAACAACAGAGATTGCTGCAAATGTTTCACTCTCACCACTTCTTTCACTGTTCTGCATCTTGACAGCCCAAGCCAGCAGCTCTCAGCAAGCTCAGCACAGTCTCAGGGACATTCAGGCATACGTTGGGGTGACTGCCCACCCACCAGCCCAGGACTCCCTGCATTCAGGTCTAAGAACAAGGCTCAATGTTCTACTAATGAGGTACAACATGTTGAAGTCAACATGCACTTCAGAAGTCAAATATTTACCTTGAAATAAAACGATACTGAACACTTAGGCTGACCCTGAAGTTTTACCAATGCAACCATCTTTGATCTCCCTTTTCCTCAGCCCTTCAATTACAGGAGATTTACTCAAGAACTTCTTCATCTCATTCCCAAAGAGTGAAACTGAGCAAGTGGAAAGGGTGGTGTAAGGAATCTTATTTAGTCAGCTCACAGCAACAAACAAATCGCTTTGGCAGAGCAGCCCCATGGGGTAAAGCTAGTCTTTGAACTGCCCCTGTACATGCATTACAGGAGAAGTGCACAGAAGAAGAAAAGTTGCATAAATACATTCATTTTCTTACTTATATGCTGATTGTCTATCTCATGAATTCTAATATAGTGTCATTATGCAAACAATTAAGTAAATACCTCCAGAAAGTACATTGCTAATGCATCTAAATTAAAGTGATTTCTTGCTGGTGTGATTTTTACCATATCTAAGAATGTACTGTGGGCAGGGGATGGGGAGGGAAAAGGAAAAAAAGAAAGAAAGAAAAAAAAAAGGCAGCCAGCATTGCTAATGAAATTTGGTTCAAAATTGCTGTAATCCATTTTCTGATGAAGTGGCTCAGATGCATTTTACACAACCAAAAATATATAACAGAGAGATAAAAACATTCTTTAATAATAATGCACTTCTGATGAGATGGAATATAGAAAATTACACACTTGCTAAATTCATCAGACTAGACGCAATCAACAGAGCAGAGGAGGTCACCTTTCCCCTGCCCTAGCTTTGCTTTCATAAACAATCACCTGAAATGTAATGCAGTGGTTGACTTTTTCCATTTGATTTAGACACTGAAATGCTCATTATTGTTTTATATCTCACACAGGACAGTTCTAAAACTTGTTTTCCATTTAACCTAAAGGCATATAAAAACTAGATATCAAGATGCTGGTCTACAACTTACTGTTCCAAAACAGAAACTAAATTAAAACGGGTATTTTTTTATTTAAAAAGAAGGAATTGTATTTTGCATCTTGCATAGGGCTTATGGTTTTTGCCACTTCAAAACAATTTCACAGATCCACAAGATTATAAGAAAACATATCTGGGACATGTATATAATCTCAAGTTAAAGAAATAAAGATAAAAAGGAAATAGGATGAAACAGAATCATCATAATTCTTCTCACCTTAGAAGCCAAAGCCTCAGCACTTTCACGACACGTCTTCTCAATTTCAAGATGGTTCTGAATACAGTTTACTTCCTCAATAACCATGTGAGAGACTAGGGGAAGAGTTTAAAAATTAGTCAGTATTTTCCTGCATTTGACACATGCATCCCATGATCAGAAATACTACATCTTTCTCTGTTAACTTTCTATGCAAGCATTTCAAATACAGGCAAGTACCTACTTAGATAACCTACATGGATAGGAACTGTTTTGAACATTGAATATCTGGTTCGTTGCCCTAAGCAACTCTCTCAAGCTACATCTGCAGCATTGGAGGGGGAACCGGAGAATTGAGCATAAACTTGTGGAAGTAGAGGGCCAGCAGGAGCCTCTCTGACCATCGTCCTTCACCACCTTTACTTCATTAACACCTGAGGAATCAGAGTCAGACAACTAGGACCGTCCCTTCAGACTGCCATCATAATCCTCTTCAAAATTTGTCATGGACGCCATTTTCAGAAGATTGGAACCTTGCTATTTTTAAGCAGCAAGACTGACTCGGGCATCTTAAAGTGATTTTTACCTTCCAGTCTTCAGGTTTATATGGTATTTTAAATGTCATCACACTTGCTAAACGCACTGTACAAGCAGAGCTGCACGATGGACATACAGCACAGGCTGGGGGCAAGTTTACTAGGAAATAGAGAAAGCAATGAAGTGCCCAAAGCCTCCATATTTGTAGTGCCTCCTACAGCACATACTCCACTGAAGTCAAATCATGAGCACAGCATAGTCCCTTCTTCAGGCTCTGGCCCACCAGCTTTGACGCTAGCTGCAGCAGCTGGGATACACCCCGATGGATGCAGTCCTGATGGAAACCCAACACTGCTTGCACTGCCCCACTTCTGACAACCTCAGATGAACAACCCACGTTCTGTATTACTATATGGCTGCAATGTCCAAGCTGTTTCTTATTTGAAGTCCCTCTGTGCTTGAGCGTGTCCTAAAATAAGTACTGTGGACTCACGCCCTGCCTTCACAGTCCTACACAGATTCTGACACCAGCACGCACACAGAATCACAGAATGGCAGGGGTTGGAAGGGACCTCTGTTGGTCATCTGGTCCAACCCCCTGCCAAAGCAGGGTCACCCAGAGCAGGATGCACAGGACCTTGTCCAGGCGGGTCTTGAATATCTCCAGAGAAGGAGACTCCACAACCTCCCTGCGCAGCCTGTTCCAGGGCTCCATCACATGTGGACACACAATCTTCCGTGAGCCCAGGGCTGAGAGTGCATCTGAAAGACATGACTGTGCTACTGTCTTCGGTGCCACAGCTGGAAGAGCAAGAGACACCTCTGTCGTTTGCACTTACAGGACCCCTATTGCTGCAGTGGGTACACATCACTATGTCAAAGATACACAATATTCCTACAGTGACCAAAAAGTTATGGAACAAATCTTATTTTGTAACATAGGATACCAGTGTGAATTAGAGGACTTTTAAAAGCACAGGTGAGTTTTGGCTTGCAATTCCTCTCAACTGCCAGCAGTACACAGGTACTTAACTAGTGCTGAAAGTCAGCTTCCAAGTGACAAGATTCAAGTCGGTCAGGGGATCTGGAGCAAAGTAGAAAACCCAACAACAGCTTCCCATTTCTCAGGTTAGCACCTTGCTCAATGACACTCCTTCTCCTTGGCTCCTTGCACCCTCATTGATCCCAAGTAGCAGCCTGGTCCCTAATTCTGCAAGTCACTTCCTGGCACAGATACCTTTTCAGCCCAGTGTCAGGACTGCAATGTGCAGAAAGGACTATTCACAGCTGAACTATACTCTGGAACAGGAACAAGGCTGCAATAACATAATGTAAATATGAAGGACTTTTTCTAGTATCTTCTTTCATTTTCATGAAGATAAGCTTTAAAAACTAGTGATTTTGTACCCTCTTCCAAGACTTTTGCCTAAATACTGAAGAGAGATAGTTAAGTCCTCTTTGATATCCAGAGGTCATCTTAATGACTACAAAACAAGACTTTAGGCTAGGAAAAAGCAGGCTGTTAACAAGTGTTATTTACACACCTTTATTGATACTTAGTCAATATTAACTGATGACATTTTCATTAATAACATAGGAAACCAGCAATATATTGGAGTTTGATGCAGGCAAGAAACAAGTCCTACAAAATATATGTGCAGCCAAAAAAAAAGATCAGGGCAGAGTATTGGGAAATCTTCCAAAAACTCTATTCACATGAAGTCTTCTAACAGCAGAGCAACGACACATCTTTCGTTGGTTGTCTTTTTATTTCTGTTTTTTCTGGCTTTGGAGAAATTATCTGCTCCAAGTGTGCCATACCAGCCGCTACATTTAATTTGAGAGGAAAAGCTCCAGGTAGTACATGTCCATATCTCTCCCGGTTTTATTCTACTTAGTTCTGGAAATCCTGAGTCAAATGCTTTGGGCAGGATGAGGAAGCAGTGGAGATAGGGAGCTGCTCCCATTTTACAGACAGGAATCTAATGGCCTCAAGCAAAGCTAAAGTTAGGAAACAAGGATTGGGCTCACATGGCAGAACTAGGGATTACTCTTGGTTCATTTAAACTTAATTAACCTGCAATTATGATTAACTCAGGGGAAAAAAATCTTTCCAAATTAAATACAAAAATATATTATTTCCTAAGTCTGTCCAAAGTTCTTATTATGTCAATATTAAAATTCATAAAGCAGCACTAAGTGGCCTGAAACATCTCTAACCTTGACAGTTTTTTTCAGGGGTAATAATAATCCGCAGCAAATGCAGGCCAACCAAAAACCACTTAACTAATTAGTAGTTGCAGTCACCGAGAAAACATGAATCAACACTGTTATTACAAGTGGCACATTTGAGTGGCATCTAATTATGACTTGATGAGCACGATACTTGCATTATCAACATTACTACTGCATCCCATCAGGGACTAAAAGCCGCTGATGGCATTGACTGCGAGAAACTCCCACTCAATGGTACTGCAGCACCCAACAATCTCCTTGGCAGGGGCACCCTCGCTAAATGACATGTTAAGCGTAATTACTGGTAGACATTGTAAATAAACAGGATTGGAAGTGAAAATTGTACCAAGTGCATAAGACACAATCTGACACATTGGAAGTGGCAGCCTTAATTGAGAGTTTCTTTGACTGCTCAAGATCATTTCAACTGCATTTCTCGGAGGACAGTGATTATAACTGTGGAGACAGACGGCATAATGGTATCAGCACTGCTGACAGAGCAGTGAATTAAATTGTATCTGCTGTTGTGTGAAAGCCTTGATGAGAGGTACAGATCCTTAGTGGTCTTATCATTATAACACAATGGTCATGTTGTCATCAACCTTGCTGGCTCCAATTGAAAAGAAATGATTGTGTGTTGAAGCTTTCCCCCCCACCACCACCTTCTATCTCTTGTGCTCAATAGAACCAATTTTCAGAGAGCTATGAAATCACGCAATAGGGCCTAAAATGCAGCTGCTTGGCATACAAACGGGGCCCCATTAAACTGGAATCACACACAATATGTGTTTATGCCAGGAGAACAAATAGAAGCTGAGTACAGGCCAAGTTTATTCACAGACACAAAGCCGATGTAGCTCTTCATCAATATAATTGCCTTTTATATTGTCGTTTAAATAATGGGCTCTATTATTGCCTTAAAATCCTAATATTCCTGGCATTTTATCACTATGTTTACAAGGTATGTCCTTTAAAAATGTGAAAGGAAGATAAAAGAAACCTATAAAATTTTACAACATCAAATATTACTTCAAATTTTAAGTCTTAACTGCTTGACATTTTCTGCCACACTCTGGTATTCCTCGTATCATAACAAAAACAAAACAGACTGCAGTTTTTTCCACAGGAATTAGACTTCTTAGAGAACATTCTTGCCTCACAGAACATCTATCTAAGATCATTTAAGGCAGTAGATGATTCCTGTTGATTTTAGATTATTTTCCATAATTCTATCATGTGAACAATTATAAAATAGAAATCAGCAAACTCCTCTATTAACACAGTCACAGAAAAGTACAGACCACGTGATTTCCTTCTCCTGCATTAACTTCGTCCACATTTCTGATGCTTCGTTGTGCAGTTCACCGTACTGGCACAAACCAGACGTAACAGACCACAATCCTACTGTAATTGTCTCTTCTAAGGAGCTATTCCACTAGGATACTTCCATCCCCATTAGATGTGCTTTGTTGCTTCCAGACACCATACAGTTTCAATAGAACCATTACCATAAAAGTGTAAAACTGAATATTGACATTCTCGCAGCTCAGACAAGACATAACTTGTCCTAAAAATTATCAAGAGACAGCAGCTCATCCTAAAAACCTTTATTCATGTGCCTATGCTTAAAGTAATGTTACTCTTTCATCATGAAACAATTGCCGTTATTATTATTATTCTCAGTCTCAGCAATAGGGTCAAACTGCACTCAATCCAAGCATGTATCATTCCAAAAGTCACTCGCAGAATCCAGGTGAGATAAAGCCACGTTTGTACCACTGTATTTTCACCCCTTTGCACCTTAAGAATGGCTACCTGCGCCAGACTGTATAAATGCTGTGGCAGCAGTTAGTCCGGCAGAGGTCAAAGTATCACTGGATTAACTCCTTAACACAAGGCTTTGAAGGAGAAATGGCAAGTGGACCTGAATCTCAGCACTCACACTGCTGTAGAGTATGCAGAGTGGTGTTCGTAACTCTCTATACCAGTGAATTCCCATTGACATTGTCAACTTACTTTTCTGAAACTCCTCCAGTTTTTTGACAGCCTCATCTCGTTCTTGCTTGATTTTGTCACACTGTAGAAGAGAAAATTGAAATGAAACACTGATCCCAGTTATTTAATTAGCTGTCAGTCACATGTAAAATCAACAAAGATCAATTGCCGGCGCAATAACGTACTGAAGCCTATCAAAGCATCATTTCTCTTTGCTCTCAGTCATGCAAGATCAAAGGAAACTACGCATAAAAAATTCATTACCCAGAGTATTCCCTAACCAAACTGGCAAGTTGTAGTTGATTTTGGGTTCCAATTCAGAGCTACTCTGAAAATATTTTCGAAGAGCCACATTATCCAAAACAGATACAGTCGTCCATGTTCCACACAACAGTAAAAGCAATACTTTACATGTCAAGAATATGCTTGAAGTCTAGCTTGTTTAACACAAATAGACTTGGAAGAGAGGCCTACATTTCTATACCTACCATGGACAAGGAAAGCCTCAAAGCCAATGAACAGGGACGTGCTGTTCAGTTTCACAACATCACGAGCAAAGCTTCGGCCTCGAAGAGGGGAGGACACTCATTTTCATACTTTGAGGATTTCCCATCACCCCATTTTATTGATTTTGGGGTTAATGCTAATACTACTCAGGGCTGCAATCACTGATCTTATGATGGAAGGGTGTCTTTAAAGAGAAAGTATAAAACAGACATTAAATAAGCAACTGAAAGAACTCAAAGGAATGAGTAAACTTCACAAGAGACACGGTCAGTGATTAACCACGCTGTGAAAAACACATGACCGGGGTCAGGGGGGAAGTATGACTGGCACACAACGAGCCTTGCACACACGGCGTACCAGACATCCTTCCTCACATGCGGCTGTGCACATTCACAGTAATAAATCAACGTAAGACGATGAGTTATATTCTGGAAGAGATCTGTGTGACTGAGCTCCTTACAGCGTAACTGCAACTACAAGGATACCGGTCATTGGAACGGAACTGGGAAAAAAAGCCTGAAATGATTTTGCTCGATTTTCAGTTTTTCCACATGAGGACCCACTTTGAGTTAGCTGGGAAAAGAGCCTGCTGTTAAGTAACAAGAAGGGGGAGAGCCAAATTCAAAAGCAGCCAAATTCAAGAAACCCCTTCTATCAGCTCCAGAGGACCTTGGATGAATCCCAAAGCAGGATCTGCTCCTGGGCAAGGAGAGGATGCCATTGGTGTCGCCTCAGGGCGGACTCCACAGCTTCGGAAGCTGCTGCCAATGGCTGGCTGTGGGAGCGAAAGCAGCAGCACTCAACAAGCAACCTCTCTTCTCGTGGCACTGGGGTGATGAGGCAAGGGACAGCAGCTGAGTAGGGGGGACAGGTCAGTCACCAGCTGCTGTAAAGGTCTGTGAAACAAGGAAGAGCTGCAGAAGGAGCAAGATGTGCTGAGCAAGCGGCGCCAGACAAGGACTCACCGTTTCACCTGGCCCTGTCAACAAAGAAGCTGTTTAGAGCATCTTGCACATGAGAAGTGGGGAAGGGAAATTTGTGCATGAATCTTGCTGCTTGCTGCCTTCCCTCTCAGTTTCCACAGCAAAAATTTGCCTTACCTTATCAGCAGAAGTGCAGTCTAAGAACAGAAGGCAGTAAAAGAAGCAGAAAGAAAGAACTTCTGATTGCTCCTGCAGAGCAGAGCTCCGCTGCAAAAGGAGGGTCAATGTGAGCTGCTGCCTGTCCGTATTTCACAAGAGAGACACTGTAACCACACTGGCATACCTCACCCACGGATTTTTCTGCACGCTGCAAGCTTTCAGCCCACTGCACATTAAGTGAGCAAGCGCTCTTAATGCTCAGTTTAAAAACCAGGAAGATTAGCGTTTTAAGGATCTTATCTGTTGCCTGTGGAAATCAACAAGATATTTTCCTACTGCTGGAAACCTTGATGCAGACGATGCGGTACACCCCCTATCCCAATGATCGGAAAAACTCCTTTTGAAACCCTCCAGCAACATGCTGTAAGGCGTAACAGCCTTCCCTGTGCAGCGAAAGGGGAAGTTAAATGACCTATTCCACTTCACCTTGAGTGCTATTTGCAGAGAGCGCCCCATTTGGACCACGGCAAGCTGACTATTCTCCTGATAGCTACACACGTTTCTCCACACAATCAGGGTCTGTAGGTTCGGGTCTCTGCAGAGCAATTCCTGCTCCCAGTTGCAGCTTTCTGAATATTTTCCTTTTGCTGCTACTGTGCTTCAGAATGAAAGACGAGGAAGAAAAGGAGAGCAGGAGATTGTTGCCCTTGCTGAAATGATCAATGGGAAGCACTTTGCATTTTGTTTTGCAATCAGACCCGTGCAAGCAGCGCTGTTACACGGCCTACCAAAAAAAAAAAAATCTAGTTTATCTTCAACTTAGATTAGAATTAGAAAAAGTTGCGATTGTCTTTAACTACTTGTACTGGTTCAAATTGGAAAGTTATGCAAACAAAATATTCCTATAAAGTAACTGTGATAATAAAAAACATTGTCACCCCTTAAAATAAATTGACCTTACCTTTAAAACAGGAAAGTTTAAAAATATCAACATTTAGAAGCGTTAGATTTTTGCCTTCTAGGCACACAAGATACATGGCAATACTTTCATTTCTAGTGTGGAAAACTGATATGCTGACTACTTACAAGTAAATCATGTGCATGTCAAAGATCAGTGTTCAAACCAAATACTGCGTATATAGCAAGGTGAATAGCAGTACATGAACTTGGCCAGTACTTGGAGCTAGGCAGGTAGTATCTCCAGGATACTGGATCGTACCAGGATAGCACCATGCTGTCATGGGAAGCTGACGCTACTACGTGATGTTGAGAAGTCGATGCTCACAACCACCTGGATGCCTGTGGATACACAGGACTCCGCACACCCGCTCCCACCAGCCTCATAACTCTCCGCCACTAATTCCAAGGAGGCCTGGATTTCTTGTCTATTCTCTTCCAACAGGCTTCTTTTTTGCCAACTATTTTGCACATAAGCTCCTACTGACTTCAGTAAAGGGCCTTCAAAGGGCAAACACAAGAAGGAGATTGTTCAGTCCAGATATTAAGATGCGAGAAGTTCACGTAGCAGCCATATAGTCAATTAAGCCATTGCTAAGCAACACAAGATACATTCTTTCCCATTTACACAGATTGTGAAATTTATGTAGATTTAATGCGTGTTCTAAAATTATGAGTTTGGTACAGTGCTCAAAAGTATCCTATGGCATTTGTTATACTCACAGAAAGACTGAGCATGTCATCAAGGCAGAATCCCTTCCCCGTTCCCATGTGGTGACAAAACATACAATCCACTCTATACATGGGCTTTAACAAAGCAAACACCATGAATGATGTATCAGAGATACAGTATTACACCTACTGTTTTGGAAAGCTGTCTTGCTTTTTTTTTCCCCTACTGGTAGCATGACAAAACACTGTCAAAACCAGTGTTCAGAGTCATTTCTGTCTGATTAGCACGTAGTCAAATATTTATTCATGATCTGACTCCGAATACGTCAGAACTGCATATTAAGTTATCTACATTTGTGTGCAACTGACCATTAGTTATCTATTTTTTGGGGTCCGGTATGCATCATTAGTTGGCTACTTCAATTAAAAGTATGACCTGAGAGAAGTAATCTGCCAAAGCCATTTTTGCTCCAGTTTTCGAAAGTATCTAAAATATAATGAAAAATATGTCTGGACCAATTTTGTCACAGACCCCACCAGACATCCCCAAGTTGGCAGTTTAGCAAAGCAGTGAGGAACAGACACTGCAGATCGAAGATCTTCTATTTTGCTCCTGAATTTTCATGGTTATTAGCATCCTTTTAAGCAACAGTGCTTTGAACAAAGAAACCTACGTAAAAGTCAATTTACTTTCTAATCGTAAAAAAAAATACAGAACAAAGAGCATACATTTTCAAAAATTAAAATTACATCTTATTTTAAGTTAGCTGCCTGTTATGCACCAAGGTCCATGTTTCTAATATAAACTAGGATCACTTCTCCATGACACAGCTCGTCTTTCAGAGCCATACAAGTGTACTGGTGACTTAGAAAAAAACTGCACTGAGTGCTTCAAAAGCACACACACACAGACTGCTATCTAACTCCTGTGGGGTACTTTCCACAAACAAGCTCCAAATCTTTTTCTAAAGAAATAAATTCTCTCTTCTGTTCCTCCTGTCAGTGCAATTCTGTGACCACAATTGATACAGAGGAAGCCGTTTGCTCACGCTCATACTGACAGGCAGCGGCAGAAACTGGAACAGAAATCACCCACAACTTCCCAGACCTACAGGCAGAGAGAGCCTGTGCTATACCTCCTCCTGTACCAGGCTTGATCCTGCAAAGCATAAACTAAGATACAAAGTTAGAGAGACGCTAACGAGCTTTCAGGATTACCCAGCCCTGCAATAACATGAGGAATAATTTCTTCCAGTACTGGCACCGTGTGCAAACATAACCATGAACTCCATATCACTAAATTCCTTTTTTGTAGAAGAAATTAACTTTGGGCCTTACACTTAACCACTTGAGTCCAAACACTTTAACAATTAAGCAGGACTGCTTACACAAGCACACCAATTTGCAGCGTGGAGGCACTTGGATGGAGAATACTTGCGTAACAACTGAAAATCCTCCAACCCTCCAACCCTGAAAACGTGCTTAACTAATTTGTCCAACTGGGGATGTAATCCCCACGTGCTCAGGGTTGGAGGATTTTCAGTTGTTACGCAAGTATTCTGAAAAACATCATACCAGCCTTCAGAAGAAACATACAGGAGTGGCTAGAGATATGCAGTTATAGGAAAGAAGTCTTGTGAGAGAGAGGGGCAAGGAAGAAAGACGAGCAGAATCACAGAATCACAAAATCACAGAATAGTAGGGGTTGGAAGGGACCTCTGTGGGTCACCCAGTCCAACCCTCCTGCCGAAGCAGGGTCACCTACAGCAAGCTGCACAGGACCTTGTCCAGGCGGGTCTTGAATATCTCCA
>Ga0065711_1037711_pt1 | contig 19548 bp, 8 predicted proteins | sample Hoacrofraction12_FD_59098 | JGI IMG/M metagenome (GOLD analysis project Ga0065711, IMG submission 59098) | Hoatzin crop microbial communities from Cojedes, Venezuela - Epithelial fraction 12 v2 (version 2) | ecosystem: Host-associated > Birds > Digestive system > Esophagus > Crop | place...
AAAAAAAAACCAAACAGCAGCAGCATACAAGTCTCTGATTAATAAAGAATATTTGCATGTCAGTCAGTCTAGAAAGCATCTAATTTTTGAGAAACTGTAAATCTTTTCATGTACAGCTCAATTCAGTATCATTGCTAAATTCAATACAAAGACTGTAGCAGTTATTTCAGGAAAACTGAAACGCAGCACACTGGCAGGTAAAAATACACGATATTCTTTAAATGACAGACTGACAAATTATGACACTGGGAATATTTATAGTAATAAAACTTCAGTGTACCTTTTATTATTAAAAAGTGTTCCCAACTAGCATTATTTGGTTTTCAGTTATAAATTACACAGTAAAATCTAGATAAAAGAACTACTCGTCAAAGGCATTTCACTCTTCAATGTTAATTTTCAGTTAGCAACGATATGACAACACATTTTGCAAACAAGGTATGACAGATAACCTTAACTCATTTTCTTAGTTGGGTTGTTTGTAAATTCAGAAAAGTATTCTAGAAACAATAGCACCAGGATGCCCAAAAAACTCAGAGACATAGAACAAACCAGAGTGTGCAAAAGTAAATCTGGTGGAAAAAACAGTATTTCAGTATACCTTCTGAAAAAACACAGAAAACCCTTCTGAAAACAGCCAATTGAAAAAAAAAAAATCCCACATCAAAAAAAAAAACACCAAAACCCCAAAACATATGAGGTATGTCATAACCAAAAAAAAGAGTCATGAGCAAAATTTACAGCATATTCAATGACTTCCAAGGAAAGACTTTGACACCTTTAAGTCATTAATTAAAGTATAACCTATTCCAGTTCTCATACTAGAAACACGAGCATGCCCCTCTATCAAAAACCAAAGAATAAAAGGAACAGACCAAAGGTACTTTGCAGTGAAGTGATAAGTTTGCTTCTTAGATGAGGTACTTCACCAAAAGAAAGGAATCTTTTTCTCTGAGGAGTCAGATGACTTAAGTACTTTTTCCTAATGTATTAGTATATAATGAGGAGACACACATGGTCTGCAAAACTGGCAGGTTCTAAAATGTTCAGGTTGCCATGATTCCAAATTAACATTTACAAATTTCCACCAAACACGAAGAAAATCACCACAATTTACAGAGCAGTGATAACATAACTTTTCTCCCTTCCCGCAAACTGGCAAAACACGCCGGATGCAATCGTTGAAGAAATTACAGCATTTCCTTTCACAGGCTTACTACAGTAATCCTGAACTACAGTGACAAAGACACAGAACATGGTGCAAAGTCCATCTCTCAAGAGCTATGGTTGTAATAGAATACAATTCATTACAAATCTCCCTTAAAAGTCAGTATCCATTATGGAGAAAGTTCTTTACATTGAGTAAACATTATTTTTGCAACATATTTTTATCTCAGTCCCTTGCGTACAAGCCCCTACACTGCTTCTTCATTGCATTTGTGCCTTTGGTATTATCAGAGCAGACAAAGTCTCTGAAGCTCTGCTGAGGCCAATTAAAAAAAAGTATCAAGAATCTCCGTAGTTTCACAATATAGTCATACACTTTGAAACAACATACATGAAGCGGATTATATTGACAGTAAATATTAAGTTCCAATGCCTGGGGAGGAAATGCTTAATGTCAAAATTTGCTGTGCTTGCTCAAAGCATTCTAAGGCTGAAATTGTTGTACTGTAGCATTCTCAACGCTCCATCTGTGTTTTGCCTCAAGACAGATCACTTGAACATGACAGAGACTTCCAAAACTGTTTTTTCTAGATCTTCTTTTATCAGCCACATATAAAGAGACTTTTAACAGTTTAATGAACTTCTTTTAATTGCAAAATACAAATATCAGATTGCACGCCTGTTTTTCCTCAAATGTCCTACTGGAAAGGCAACAGTGCTAAACTTAAATATATAAATAAAACAAAACCAAACCTCCTACACCTCATGAACTTGTTTACAGGAGGGAAACTTTAAGCTAGTTTGGAGGTTCCTAATGCTCCCCTCTGTGTCTCTAATCAATAAAAGCTTGCAAAAATCACAGATACAAAATGACAACTAGGTTGAATTTCTGGCCCTATTTAAATCAATCATTTGAAGAGGGAGAAAATGACAAATTCATAGAATTCTGTAGTTATTCTAGAACAGGAGCACAATTATAAATACTTGAATTTTATCCCATACAAATAACTAGTAGCAGAATCTTACCTTGATCAAATGGTTTACCCGGACTCCATGTACGAAAATAATCATCCTGGAGAGGGAGAAACAACCTACATTTAGTAAAATGTAAGAAATCAATGTATACATGAAAAATTGACAGGATCATGAAAGACAGAAGACTATACCAACCTCTACTTCCTAGAAACGGCAAGCAGTGAAAAACAAATGAGAAAAAGATCACAGTCATTATAATGGGAAAAATTACTCATAAAACAGTGTAATTCAGAGGCCATTTACACTCATTAAGAAAAAATGCTATTCAAACAATGTTACTTACTAGAAGTTAAAAACAGAAAAAGTATTTCTCACAGTACTTATATGGGTAAAGTTTCTAACATTGCTTTTAAAACGTTACAGTAGTTTTCCTGTACTTTAAGTTCTAAAATATGGAAAAATTTCATTACATTTTCTATTAATGACTTCTCAAAGTCATATTCTGTATTCTTCTCCCCATTATCCCAATCCCTCCATTTGCTTTTTAGGTTGGATGGAGGTGGTTTGGGTTTTTTGAATTGTACTATGGTTTGAATGGATTATGGTTTGCATGGAATTTTCTATCTGAAATCCAAAAGATACATACTCATATACCATAGATACCTATACTGATTTTCCTAAAAAGTTAATTTCCAAATCACCTAGTACTTACAGACGTCCATTACTGGACATGTTAAACGAAGTCTTTATGTGCCTCTCAAACCAAAACATAACAGTTGATTGATTCTCAGATTACATAAGGAAACTGCTTCAATAAATTGCAGTTCCACCATTTTACAAATATTCCTAAAGCTATTTAACCTATCACATGCAAAAGAACGTGGCTTCCTGTCACATTCACACCTTTCCTGATCTTCGGTCAGTAAGAGTTTCATTATTATAATGTTCAATATTCTCTTCAGAATATCATCAAGAGGGTAATATAATTTACAAAGCCACATTTTTTCATAATTTTAATACAAAATTAAAAGCAGAATGAACAAATACACAGTTTACAGTGAAGGCTGAGGAGCATCATAGCATCTCTAGCCAAAGTATTCTTTAACAATGCATAAGTGCAAAAGGCAGTGTCTCAGGACAGAGCCTATGACTTCTGACTTTCTTCAGGGGCTTTCTTGCCTTTGTCCAGAGCATATGAAAGGGCAGTTGTACAAGTATATGGAATAAAGCCACAATTTTTTTACAGTCGCCACACCACTTTTTCAACACTTTCTAGCTAAAGGTACCCATGGATTTTAAATAGAAAATTCATCCTTACTGCTCTGCTTGAAACTATGTGAAATCTCAGCAATTCTTTCAAGTCTCTCTCTGTTTGAAAGACACACAAAGTACTTCTATTAGCCATGTATAACAGATCTCAATGAGTTTAATATCCATGCCTTAAAATGATGCATGTTTAAGCATTATGCTCGGTCAGGGTCATAGTGATGTAGTGTTTCTAAGAGATGAAGCTCGCGCTACAATTATGTATGTACTTTGAGACTAATAAATAATTTTATTTTTCCTGAAAATGGCTTACTTTAACAAAACTGATATATGTAGTCTGAAAATCTGACAACCTTAAGAAAAGAATTCAAAATGACCAAAAGCAGCTTAATCAGAAAAGTTAGAAAAAAGGAAAAAAAAAAAATGGTATTTTGCCCCAAACACTTCTATTGCTTCTTTTCAGACTTCAGCATTCTTCTGTATGAATTCTTCTGTCCTCATTCTTAAAAAGCAGTTGCTACGTTAGTTTTAAGAAATACACATTTAAGTACAGTAAAAGAGAAAAAAGCTCACTGGAAAAAAATCCTATCTGAGAATGCAGTTATACAGCAGAAGGTTTCAGTTTTCAATAGAGATACCAAAATATGACCCTATTAATTTTCTTTCTTGTGTAGAGCATTTGTTACGTCATTTTATTGATGTCTCCTCTGCAACATTTTCTGTAAATGCTGCCACATATTGCTGACATCACTTGAATTATTCTCATACAGAAATCTATACTGCTAAAGAATATAATGGTACACGGTAGATATGATGAGTCTGAGTCAGAGAACAGCAGGTGTCCTAGAGCAAGGAATGCAGTTTCTTCACCAATATTTTCAGACCAAGGTTGACCTGAAAAAATAAAGCAATCCAGCCCTTGTTTCATGTTCACATTTTATCTCTAGAATGGCCTATGCATCAATAGCCTATATATTAAAATAAAAGCTGATTTATGTCAGAGAACCCACTAAAATTGAAGCAATTCTCTGAATTTATAATTATCTTTATATTTTATCCAAGTATAGCTTCACTGCTAAAGCACAGGTTGTACAGCAGGGATATTAATAATTGTGTGACTTACAAACTACCAATTTAGGGAAAAGTCTAATAGGCAACTGTTCAGTGTGAGGTACTGTATTATATATAATGCCTTTTCAAGAAACAGTACTTCTAACAGTTACCAAAGCTAAAAAGATACAAGATTTCCTGGACTTCACTCAATGCCCAACTTAAATTCTGCCCATACAAAACTCCACTCAAATTTTATACAGCTTATCATAATGCAAAAAATACATTTTACTGTTGGCCTCCCTATTGCTACACAGGGAATTATTTGATTTTATCAAACAGCAGCTACATGCTCCAGTTTGTAGATGGACACGAAATCATATTTTGACAATTTCAGAAACAAGCTGCACATGTTCTCTACCATAACTTAAAACCTGCAGTATTAGATTTAGATTTTTTTCCTTGCTATTAGCTATGAGACTATTTTGTTGCTTTTAGTTTCAATGAGTTCTTAAGGGGTCTTTTATTCCATTTCTTATCTCTGTATCTCAAGTACATACATCTGCTTTGCATCTGATCTGAAAGCTCTTCACCTCATTTAGGCTAGGTCTTTGCTATTTGGTAGCTATGCTATCTTCAGACTCCACTGCCACAAGCCAACGGAACTGAGCCAACAGTCCCACATCACAGCCCTTCGCTTGCCTCGAGCTCACTTCTGCAGCAGACTTGAGCTCACCAAGTATCCCCTCTTCACATCTTTGCACCCCTTCAACAGCAGAGGGTTTGATTCATCTGCACCAAACATTCCTAGTGAACCCCTAACACGCATTTATATTCTAAGTCTCACTGAATGAGCTGTGGTAGGGTTGTCAGCTGATACCTCTGTCCCAACATCTTTTCGGTGCTGGGAAAAGAAAATTAGCACCAACAATGTGTGGAAGCTTTTTTACCACTACTGTCTTGTTCTAGGACCTTCAGCCCAGTGTCAGCAAGACTGCCATTACCCTGTAAAACCCTAAATCTCTGATCACATGGAGAAGTGCTACAGCAATAAAAAAATGAGACACCATCAAAACTTCCATCGTATGGGAAATCTACCACTGCTAAACACTGCAGTTTCCCCAAATCAATGAGGGCCGCAGGCGGCATCCATGGCATAACTAAGATACTCCACCACATCTAAGAAGAGTACTGCCCCAAAACACAAACCGTAACTAGGGACACAGAAGTTGCACCATGAAAATGCATGATGCTTGTGTACTGGGAAGTTCTTGAACCTGAAATCTGAGTCAGTCTGGAATACTCATCCAGAATACAGACGTGCTCTACAGCAGCGTGGAGATACCCAACTGCCTTTCAGATGCTGTTTTTCATCTCTGCTGACCTGCATAGACATTTGACTTATCATACAACATTGATACAACTCTGTTGCATGAATGTGGAGTGTTAGTTTAGCCAGTTAACTGGTGGATAGTGCACTCAAGTGAATAAGGTAGGTACCACATGCCCCAACACTGTATTTACTATCCCAGCACCTTATGTGTCTCAGAACATCTGTGAGGGCAAGAAGCCTGGATGGACCATGTGCTCCCAAGCATGATTTCTACCAGTTGTCCCACATGCATTCACTAGGTTACTTAAGCTGTAGGCCAACAGGAACATACTTTCTGTGACACCACATAACTAAGGACCTGCAGCAGAACTAGGAGCAGAACTAGTTCCAGAAGGGCAGGGACTATTTGTCTAGTGAAGTTTTTGGTCCTATACTTTCTTCTCAACCTGATCTATCTCTCCTCACCGGCTGAGATACCTCTTATGATTCCCATGAAGCCACCTTTGAGCATTCCTTTCCAACACTCCAAAGAAGCACAGAGCAGGAACTATTCTTTAGTGAATCAGGGTTTAAAGAAAAAAACATTTATCAGATTTATTACCTGGACTTAAGAAATAAGAAAAAACAAAGTCTACAAGATTTTTACAGTCTAGCATAGAAATGTAACTACTGCCAGATTTCCCCCAAATTAAGTCTCCCATTAGAAATATAAATAGTTTAGCCGAAACCACCAAAAGTAGTTCAGTGCACAGAGCACCTCAGATACAGATAAAAGCAATGGCACTTCACATCCAGTTCTTCTGGGAATCAGGTAATCTTAAAGATCAGTGTAACACGTCAAAAAATCAACATGAGAAAACAAACTCCAAAATAACGCACCACAACACACGTAATACCAGCACTGCTCCTCTGGCAGTGAAGGCCCTAAACACCTGTAGGCGAGATCATGCCTTCCTGCAAAACTCCTTTCCTATTAGTCCGGCCCCGAGGCTTCTCAAGCAGGCTGCTGGAGTGCCAGGTGAGGGGATGCTGATTTGCTGTTCAGTGCCAGGGAGGCTGCTGTCAGCTTCCCCTGCTGCTTCGGACTCCTGGGCCACGCCACCCCCGGGATCCGCATGCATGGGGCTGGCAGAGCACAGCGAGAATCCATAGCTGCTTCCAGCTACTCTGGCACTCAGCTCCCCACACTCAACAGTGAGCCCGCTCCCTTGTCGTTGCCTCGTGCTTCTAGTACTGTTGATGAGGCTGGGCTAGGCGCCACTGCTTTTCATCCCTCCCCTCTCTGTTTCACAGATCTCATTCAGTAAGATTTCTGTGGAGGCTGTCTATCTGGTACTAGCAGCGTTACTAACAGCAAGTTTGAATAGCAAAGTATTGAAATCATTTGCCAAGAAATAGCAAATGCTCACTAAAGCTTATATTCAGAAATACTGAGAAAATACTGAAAAACATTTTGAAAAGGAAGGAATTAATATCAAAGCACGAACACTATAAGCTTCTAAATGCCAGCACTGTTTAAAACCTTGTTTCTTTAAAAGTGCATCTCGTATTTCTCATCATGAATAAAAATATAACAAACTGTCTTTTGACAATTCAGCTGGTCAAGATGGCCTTAAAACAGGTTTGTTAGACTACAGGAGCTATAGTGTAACAGAGTTGAGAGAAGAGTTGAATGCCAGCAACATAGGTGAGGTATGAGGCCATCTGTGGGACTTGCACACACCTGTGCAGAAGGGTCGCTGCTCAATTTGCTCAGCTGCCCCTTCACTAAGGCACAAGCCCTTGGCAACAAGGGCGAAACTTCTTCCCTGACCTCTGCACACAATACCACAGTCTGGAGAAGAGAAGGACAGCCAAGTGTGGCAGAACAGTAACAGACTACACAGAGAGCTCAGATCACATCTATGGGGCTGGAGGGAATTCACCCAAGCATGTTGAAAGAGATGGCCAATATGATTGTGAGGCTATGGTTTGTATCTATGAAAAACAGTGGACCATATCAGGGTGATCTCTGGGAACTGGAAAAAAAGCTATCATCTTAAAAAATGAAACATAAGAAGGCAGATGCAGGGAACTACAGGCCAGGCAGCCTCACCTCAGTCCCTGTAAAGCTCAGTTGACAACATCCTCTTTGAGTCCCTTCCCATGCAGGTGACAGATGAGAATAAATACTCAGTGCAGACCTACCAAGGATTTACAATGCTTGACCAGCCAGACTGCCTTCTACAATGAAGCAAGTTTTGTGCACAAGGGGAGAATGGTGGGTGCAGTGTACCTTCACTTTACTAAGGCTTTTGACATAGTTTCCCACACTGTGTTCGTTTGGAAGCTGAGGAAGAAAAGGCTGGACAGTTAAGTGGGCTGAAAATTGATTGCATTGGTGGTCAACAGCTTAACATCCAATTGGTGTCCCACTAACGGCCAATACACCTCAGGGTCAGTTCTGGGGTTCGTACTGTTTAACATCTTCAGCAACAACCTGGATGATAACACAGAGCGTGCCATAAACAACTGAACTAGTGGGAGCAGGTAACACAATAAACAGAAAAGGCTCAATCCAGAGATATCCCAGTAACTTGTGGGTTTACCCAGCAGAAAAATGAGGTTCAATAAGAACTGGAAAGTTTTGAACCTAGAGAGGAATAACTAGGAAGGAATGTGGGGTACAGGACTCCGTTGAAAATGTCCTGGAAGTTACAGAGGACAGCAGAATTTGGGAGCTGGATTTATTTAGTCTGGGAATGAGGAGGCTAATGGATGGTTGCCTGCAACTATTTGAAGAGCAATCACCAGCTCTTGTCAGCAGTGCCAAATGATTTAACAAGGTGCAAATCGCACAATGCAATTTGGGAAGTTCAGCCTGGATATGAGGAAAAATTTCTTTACTAGGAGCATAGAGCAGCAGCAGAACAAGCTGCTCATGGATATCACGGCGTCTTCATTCTTGGGGGTTTTCAAGATTTGACTGGAAAAAATCCACAGCTGACCTGATAAATTCAGTGTCAGAACAGCCCCAACTTTGAGTGGGAGGCTAGATTCTAGGTCCATCAGGGATACCTTCTAACTAAAATTTATCTGAATCAATGACTTTACAGCATGTCAATACTCTTAACTCCAAATATGCAAGAAAAGTAACAGTTCTTTTCTGCTGTCCTTTTGCAATGTATTATTTTCTTTATTCACCTATGTATCCTGCTTGGATAGTCGAACTGGCATATGCATATACGATAGTTGCTAATAGTGGGATGGGAGGAAAAAAAAAATAAAAGAAGTAACCGATGACTGGGGACAAAAGAAGTAGATCAAGGGAGAAGCTTGGAGCACACCAAACAAAAATATGGTTTTGGAATCAGGTAAGTAAATAGAGGAGTCACAAAGTAATTTCTGGAAACCGAGGTTTGGGAACATAGACATTAGGAGACAAATGGGTAGAAAGGGACTGATAACTGGGCAGGAGAGAAGATTAAGCCAGGAGGTAGAAGTAGGCTGGAACTGCCACATGAAGGAAATTAAGAAGAAGGAAGACAACCACACTAGTGACTGATTTTTTAAGCAGTGAACTGGAAGGAGGTGGTATAAGAAGGAAGTGGAAATTAGCTGAAAGAAATAAAGAATTCAGATATGCATCTCAAAGTGACTGGATAAGACTGGTATTTAGCCTAGGCAAGCAAAGGAAGGATGAGAAATCAAGAACAGTATAGATAGGAATGGTACAGGCAGAGGTTTGAAGAAATGTAAATGAATAATTAAGTTGTGGAAGACACAGTATTGCAAAAAAACTAAAGTCACAAATGTTTTCTTTACAGTATGGAAAGCAACCCAAAAATTCGGGGTCTCTATCTCTCAGTACATAGTGAAGAAAAGCACTGACAAACTGTTTCACTCATGTCTTCCACATAGACTCTAGAGGTTACCATTTCTAAGTTGCAGAGGTCAGCATAAAGCTGGATGAGAACTTCCATGGATTTTTTTCTCGTTTGTTTAGCTTTTTGTAAGAAAAATGATATTTTTCAAAACACACATTTTCTGGAAACATACCAAGTTTGATGAATTTTAACTGTTAGACATTCAGGATCTTTTTACTGAAAGAAATACCTTGCTTAATTTGATTGGCAACTTCCCCTCGTTATTTCGAGGCAGCTGTATACTATTGAAACTTCTTCTATGCATGATGCATACCTGGCGCCCCAACTAACAAAAGAGCTTCTACTACTCACACAGTGCCTGCTCTGTTTAGTGTCTTCTCTCTAACACACAAAGAATCACATGAAACGATCATTATGGTTACGAAAAACACTGAACTAAAAAGAAGCTGTTTAATATATTTCTTGTCAAAGGGCATTTCACATTTCTAGCTTAAATTCAATATTGAAATAAAAACATTCAATAAATGTCAAAAATATGATGACATGAAAATTTTATTTTTAACCAAGTCTGGGCTTTCAAATCACTTTAAGAACTACAAGTCCATTAAAATTATTGATGTGTCAATCCTCCATTAAATACAAATTCTTAGGGTTTTCTCAGCCTGCTTTTAAAAAAAAAATAGGAAATTTCATACACAAATCTATGATGAATTAATATCATTAAAATCAAGCTCAGAAGCCAGTTAGATCAAGTGCTATATTCAGTGCTCCAGTACCTCAGAGATAATGGAGACCATCCTTTGAGTATGACAACTCCAAACCCTAGATACAAGGGAACTCCACAAAGGTAGGGTCAGTTTGACTGACATGGAGAACCACAAAAAGAAAAATCAGAGACAAGACTGAATTTGCCGTTTCTAAGTCTCTTTCATGCCAAACAATCTTCACTGTGGGACACAGCAAGTGATGATATATCTTTCGGTAGAAGGAAGTACCTCCCCACAGCACTAAAAACTGACATACATTGCTGTTGTATTTTATAATACACATCCCTTTCAGAAAAGATCAGTCATAGCTTCATTTCTCGTTTAAGACTGAGAAAAGCTCATTCTTTCCTTACAACATCCTGAAGACATTTATCATCCTTTAGAAGCATTAGTCTCATAATTCCTGATCCAGGACTCTTGTTGAGTGAAGAATAAACCAAAAAAACTTGAAGTAAATCACCAGTAAGAAACAGGACAGTCATTGGAGGTATCAATTTTAATCATATTTGAAGCCCTGCAGGTTAAAAAAAAGGGGTGGATGGTAAACTGTCTCAGCATCCTACTTGGACCAAATGTGATGAATAAAAACTTGAAGAAAAACGTCCTTCTGCTTCAAATGTTGCACTATTCCACAAATGACAGGAGCTCATGTAACTTGTCTGCCCTTTCCCCCACTCCTTTTTTTTTATATATAATGCAGCTATGAAAATTGTTATATCGTATTCAGGACAGAAGCTCTGACAGACATGAAGGACACATGGAGGGCACAAGGACAGAAACAGTCTAGCTTTTAAAGGTCTGCTTAGTGTCTAAGAAAGGTATTGCAAAGGCCTTGGCCCTTACTCAGTTTCTAGAAAACATTTTTTTTCAACCACCTCTATGGACAGCAAGAGGAAAGTAAAGTGCTACTCATCAGCCTGCTTTCAGGAAGCTGGAAGTTTTTGTGGTTTTAGCATGTCAAGGAGAAAAATCTGGAATTAGTTACAAAACAGATACTATACTTTTGCTACTGTTGCTGCTGTTTGTTTGTTTTTCATTCTGGAGAAAATTCATTACAAAGATAATGCTGAGGTCTGCCATATCATGCCACTTGCATGGACAGGATTTTGGTATGTGTCTCCCAACAGGTAAGTCTCTTATGCCAAGCCTCAGAACAATGTTCTGGTCTACCTCTCATTGCCATGAAGACAGAGAACACCCTAGTGTGAAAACAGTCCAAATGGAAGAAATTAAGGAATACAAAAGATTATGAGAGGCATTACAGCATACTTATCATTAAAAAGCAAATAGGAGCACATGTGGCAACAGAAAATGGGATGGAAGGAAAACCACAGGTCTAAGGACTATATATTTGCAACATAATAGAAGGAAACAGCTAAAATTACTGCTCTCAGTTTAAGAAGAGTGCTGCACAGATTTTAAGGAACAAAACAAAGCTGTATGGAAAGAATTATGACCTGTTTTTATACAATCTGTATTTTTTTTTTTTGTGGGAAAAATATCGCTTTTAAACAAGTTGAAGACTTCCAAAAAAATCAACAAATACCTAAACTCAGAGTCTGTGAAGACATACGCTGCACTTCAAAAGCTGTAATTAAATGAGTGATAGAGATACTAAAACAACATTTTTTGTAAATATTATATATGTATATATATACACTGGATGGTTATTTTTCTATATATTTATTATAGTCAAGCCTATGTAACTTATACCAGATCAGGGGGGTGGGGACAGGACACCAACAACCTGCAAATTTGGTAGATATACAGACAGTAAGGACAGTAAATTGCTCAGAAATTCAATCATTATACAACTACACCCTGGTAGATGTTATTTTTGTTAAAGCTATTCATAATTTTAAGCAAACTACTCTTTGATTCAAGATGGGATTTTAAGAGTTATGTTGTACGTTTATCAATAAAAAGCATCAATTGCAATGTATTTTTATGTTCTCTTGTTCCTAGTGGCCCTATGGCAACTACGGAACTTACACATATGGTCAGTAATATGGAAGCTTAAAAATATCATATGAATCAGCAAACTTCATGAATATATAATGTTGAGTTAAACAAAAATAAACTGTAGAAAATGCAGTCACTACAATTGCCTATGAAAAACAGTATGGACGCTTTTAACATACATCATCTTTTTATTGCCTTTCACAATTTTTATGCAATCAAACACTTGATAACACAAAGAAATGCTGTATCTTCTGACACATGCCATTAACAAGTTTTACTGATGCTGTTGCGCAAGAATAGGTTTGTAAGATGTATAAGGGAAGATAATGCAATGCTCATGGAAGTTCCTAGATAAAAGCTTAAGAAAGTAGTTTTCTAATCAACAGATAAAGTAAATGAATAAAAGGCAACATGTGCAAGTGTACTGTGAATTTTAGACAGATAACTACACTCATTTCAACAAGATCATCAAATACCTGATAATAAATTTTGGTCACTGATGTACCACAACTGGATTTTAGGGGTTAATATGCCTTTATTAATATATCTTTAATAATGATTAAGTTATTAAAGATAACTTTAATCCTTAAGTTATCTCATTCCAGTTACTGAGAAATGCTACCTTACAGGGTAGCTACGGTTACAGGGTCTACAGGCCCTGACTCTGATATATCCTGTTTAAATGACAAATACCTTCTCCAAGTTTTCAGGGAAACCATTTTGTCTTCTGGCAAATAACTAATAAGGAATTAACCAATCACTCCAGCAAATAGTAAGATTACTGATTCACCTCATTATCATTTTTAACTTTTGCCACTATAGAACCATAGAATGCTTTGGGCTGGAAGGGAACTTCAGAGGCCATCTAGTCCAACCCCCCTACAGAGAGCAGGGACATCTTCAACTAGACCAGGCTGCTCAGAGTCCCGTCCAACCTGGCCTTTAATGTTTCCAGGGATGGGGCCTCCACTACCTCTCTGGGCAACCTGTGCCAGTGTTTCACCACCCTCATTGTAAAAAATTTCTTCCTTATATCTGGTCTAAATCTACCCTCTCTAAAGCCATTGATCTTTGTTCTATCACAACAAGCCCTGCTAAAACGCCTGTCCCCATCTTTGCTGTAGACCCTCTTCAGGTACTAAAGGGCCGCTATAAGGTCTCCCTGGAGCCTTCTCTCCTCCAGGCTGAACAGCCCCAACTCTCTCAGCCTTTCCTCATACAAGAGGTGCTCCAGCCCTTGGATCATCTTTGTGGCCTCCTCTGGACCCGCTCCAAAACATCCATGTCCTTCTTGTGCTGGGGGCTCCAGAGCTGGACGCGGGACTCCAGGTGTGGTCTCACCAGAGTGGAGCTGAGGGGCACAATCATCTCCCTTCCCCTGCTGGCCACACTTCTCATGATGCCACCCAGGATGAGGTTGGCCGCCTGGGCTGCGAGCGCACACTGGTGGCACATGTCCAGCTTCTCATCCATCAGTACTCCGAAGTCCTTCTTGGCAGGGCTGCTCTCAATCCCCTCATCCCCCAGCCTGTATTGATACCAGTACTTGCCCCGACCCAGGTGCAGGACCTTGCACTTGGCCTTGCTGAACCTCATAAGGGTCACACAGGACTACTTTTCAAGCTTGTCCAGGTCCCTCTGGATGGCATCCCACCCTTCTGGTATGTCAACTGCACCACTCAGCTTGATGTCATCTGCAAACTTACTGAGGGTGCACTCAACCTCACTGAGTCATTGACAAAAATGTTAAACAGCACCGGTCCCGGTACAGACCCCTGAGGGACACTACTCGTCACTGGCGTCCACTTGGACATGGAGCTGTTGACCACTACCCTCTGGCTGTGACCTTCCAACCAATTCCATAGTCACCAAACAGTCCACCCATCAATTCCATATCTCTCCAGTTTAGGGAGAATGATGTTGTGGGGGAGTGTATCAAAGGCCTTACAGAGGTCCAGACAGACGACATCCGTACCTCTTCCCATGTCCGCTGATCTAGTCACTCCATCACAGCAAGCCACTAGGTTGGTCTGGCAGGACTTGCCCTTGGTGAAGCCATGCTGGCTGTCTCAAATCACCTCCCTGTCCTCCATATGTCTTCGCATAGCTTCTAGGAGGATCTGCTCCATCACACAGAACTTTTCCTAACCACTGTCACAGACAAAATAACAAAGCATTACACTGAAAATATTATTAGTTCACATAAAACCATTAGATACTGTAAATGAGAAATATTACTAATACATGCAGGCATCCAAAACTTTGCCACAAGACTGAGGAAAGATGTTAGGGATTACCTTTTATGCTGTGAGCATGGAAAGTATTTTTCAATATTAGCAGTTACTTAGCTACAAAACTTGTAACTTGAAAAAGATCCTGAAAGCTTCCTTGGCATGTGCTGGGAAAGGCTTAAACCAATTTCCTGTATCTTCTGTGACTCTCTTCTACAGCTATTCCATATTATTAGAGCCCAGACTGAAGAGAAATCAACAGAGTGAGCCAATTTTGGTGGAACTGAGTATCTGTAACAGTCAACTGCATCTTGTCAACAGTTCATAAGCTTCATAGTTACAGCCCAGAGAGAAAAGAGAATCACAGAGGAACACCTAAAAGATTGACTGAAATGTTTTAGTACTGAGTAATTAAAGTTTATTTTACTGTTGCAGCACCCAAATCAAGGCCATATACCATTATATTAGATCTTTCTCAAAGATCAGAAGGCCTTGGCTCTGTGTGTCTGAATGTACTGCCCCGAAGATTGTTGTTTGGGAGTTATTTGTCTGCCTTTGATTGACTGAGGAAAGTTGACAGACAAAAGAAAATATGCAGCACCTAAACAAAGAAATTACAAAAAAATAATACTTGGCAGTAATTGAAAATTGAAAATTAAAGGAGCTTTGCAAGCAGCAAGTCTCCGATTTGCTGTTCTAACTCTTAAAAATGTCTTGGGTGTTTATGTTTTAGGGGAAAACGAGTCATCCCTTTTAAGGTCCCTCACTCCCTAGTGAATGGGACAGAAACCACTAGAAATGAGTAAGCCTTATCTTGGGCTATAAGGCTTAAGTAAGCTAATAGATCTTGTACTCTGAGCATGAAATAGAGAAATTCACACACACACATTTATTCTTCCAAATCTGAGCTACTCATATATAGTCATATGTATTTCATTAGCATAGGACCAAATTCTGAATGGTCACTGAACAACTGTCTTCTTCAGGGTTGAAAAGTAGTTTTCCTGTGAGAAGCAGAATGGTGTTACCAAAAAAAGACCAGAACAGGGAGTAACAGATCCCATTTAGTGAGTTACCAAATAAGGTTTAACATGGTGAAAAACAACCATACTCAATAACTGCTAGTGTTCTCAGATTAAGCACATCAAGGCACAGGGATGCCCTAAAACAGGCTGGAAAAACAGGCTCTAAAGTCTGTATCTGTGTGAATAACTGGAGTCAGCACTAAGATCTCCCAAAAGGCTATTCCCTCCAAACGTTTATCATTAAGTCTACCAGCTCAAATCCTGAGTTCTTCCGAGTTCTTAGCAAGAGGGCAAGGCTGCCTCCAAGGTATGCAACTCTGTACTGTACTTATGAACTGACCTCCACACCTAGATCTCCACCATAAAGCTCCTGGTTTATTATTTCTTTGGTATTACTGCAAAACAGTAAACATAAGCAGGCAGCAAAGAAAATAAAACAAAACTCTTGCTTCTATCCTCCTGCAAAACTTCTCTTATGGTCCCCTGAAAACCAAATAAATAGACCGTTTTTCCAATACTCACAGCAGTCAGTTCAGTCCTGGAACAGAAGTAGTAGAGCCAACTTTACATCTTCAACATTCTGGTTTAGACATATCATAGAAAGCTGTAAGACTTTATCACAGAACAATCTATCACACTCATGGAAACTGATTATCACTGATGAGATACATCTGAAAAACTAAGTATATTTATATGCTTATGAGAAAGCGAGAAAGCATCACAGCCAACTCAATAGTGAAATAATTCTAAAAACTAAAGTCCATAAAACCTGAAAAATAATTAACTGTTCCTATGTGTTAAGCAATTTTAATAATGTATCAATGATAGCACCATAATTTAAAAAAAGTTGTTACTAAAGCGTTACATCTGTAACATCTCTAAGTATCTATAAATCAACATACAGATATATCTTCTAATAGAGTATTACTTTCATAGAGTGAAATAATCACTGATCTTAGAATGAGGCTACACACATGACTAGGCTGAGTTAATAAACACTAGTTCTTTTATCAGCAAACCACAACTTGAAGGCTGTGGAACAAAAACAGGAGATTGCAACAGCACCCCTAAAAGAACAAGAAAGCAATACAAGAGGCCTTTAAAGTCTGAACACATAATGGTATCAAAGAATATAAAATCAAATAGAAAATGACCAGTTACTGATCACTGAAGAAATTTAAAATGAGAGCTGGGTAGAACTGATTTTAGAAGGAAAGTTCAACGTGTATGGAATTACCCATGACTGACACAGGCTGAGATGCCTTCTGACAGTAAGTTGCAACTCGTTGCACTGGCACCACACTTCAGAACTGGGAATGCAAAACTGATCATCGATGTGGAGCAGTATGCTGTAGAATATCATCACTAAAGTGAAAGACATGTCCCTGCTGCCTGTAATGGTATCCCATCCTTGAGGCTTGGTTCCAATTCGGATGCAAAACATTAAAACATTATCCGATTTTTCCTGCATTTTGAATTATAGCCTTTACATGACCTCAGCATTATGCATCCTAACTATTCAGACAGCTATGTGTTCTTTTCATAATTTCTAAATTATGCGTAGCAGGCTAAGAACTTGCACAATAAAGTATTTAAAATAATGTACACCTGTAACACACAAAACTGTATCACTTTATCAAGAACAGTAAGTCATTCAAACCTCTAATATGTTTTCATTCAGAATCCTTTTACAGATACGTCATTAACCTGCAGAAAACAGATGCTATCTTGATTTAAAGCCCTATTTAACTGTATCACTGAAACAATATAGTTACAACCATATCAAAAGAAAAAAAGAAGAAAATCCAACTCCTAGCCAGCCAAGATACTGTAATACTAAACTGTGCAGGAACCAAATAACAGTATTGGATAATTATGCTTTTGCATATACTGGTAACTTAAAGAAAATCCAAGAGAAGTCTTACCAAGCTTGTATAACAATTACAAAAATGAAAAAAATCAGAAAGGTCATGCAGATTTTGAGATAGCACATGTGATTCCAAAACCCTACACTAAGTGTGGGAGTGTGTGTATATATATTCCTGAATTATTACAAACTATAAATGTTTTTTTCTATATAAGATGTCCTGTAAGGGTGCAGGTTACTATCACAGTTCACTATTCATATCACTTAATTTGGAAGCATGGTAAAACATTGAGTATGGATGACTGGAGAGCCCTCTCTGCACCTCAGGCTTGACAAAATTATATAGGATTGAACCAGTATGCAAGGGGAAGAAAAAAAATTTTAAAATCATTTTTTACTATAAACAAAACTCTTAGATAACAAAAAGCCACATGCTTTCTATGTCTAATAACAGTGAGTTATCAGGCTTGCACATTCTTGCAGATCTCATTCCTAAAACGGTGCTCAGAAAAGAGTGTTGGGTGGGCACAAGTGAGGGTGGAGGCAAAGTCTTCTGAGTTTTCTTAGTTTTTGCCCCTTCTGACATCAAGTTAGTAGGTAGCACTTGATTTGCTTATTGGAGCCAGGAAGCGGTGGATCAGCTTCGAGATGCCTGCAGCTTAGATGCTTTGCTCGGATCTGGACTATATATATAAAGTAATCCCACTTCTACTTCAGGGTAGTTGTAAGAGGCATGATGCACGTTCTGGGCTACCCAACTGCCAGAGTCAAAAGAAGTTTTTTGGTAAGGTGGAATTCCTTGAGACCAAACAGGCTTTCAGCTGCCTTTTTAGCAGCATTAACAACTTCTTTCAAGATGGGTATTTGCTAGCTCCTGTTACTTGGGAGTTCCTGAGCCACTTGTAGTGGTGAGTGAGCCAGGGAAACTGGATTGAGGGTCAGTCTTCAAACGAAAACTATATAGGAGCAAGTTGGTGAACACAGAATTGTGACAAAGGACTGTTTTTGCAGCACAAGACGTTGAGTGGCAGACTAGTAGACCGAAATTTGGAGAGAACAGGGGAACTCCTGAGACCTGTGTAAGCTTAGCAGTGTTCCTCACAAGCCCAAGACTGAATGTCTTTTTGTACCTCACTGAAATCTAGGGTAGCTTGTATTCATGAGACAAGAATTTTTATTATTATTTCATATATATATACACACATGTAATGTGTGTTAACACAAACAATTTAGTTATCAAGTTCAATGTCATTGAGTCCCACTTGAATTTTGATGTTATTACTTAGTGGATACAGCTAGCAACCTTTTCCTTGAGAGTGTGTTGATCACCTAGGTGACTTTTTTGCCCCCTGCTTTCTAAAGCTGCACTTTGCTCACCTTCTCAGTATTCCCTGCTGCTGCAATAAGCTAACCTTCAAACGTTAGAAACAAAACACTTACTTTATATGAATGAGACCATATATATTGTAACGTTTGAAACATCACTGTTTATTTTAGTACCTTCTAGGCAGGATCCTAACAATCAAAGGTATTTGCAAGGATGATATCACTTGTCTCAAGTATTGCATCGCTTGTAATTTTTTATGTATATTTATCTTTATACTCAGCTTTATATTAATTAATTTTAAAAATGTATCTGCACATGCACTATACATACTGTGCTGGCTGAGGTATTATGATAGTTGAGTTGTTTTAATTTCTAAAAACACTAGCAGTTTAATCAGTAGATTTCAGAGTACTCTGAAAATACAGCCATAATTGTGCATCCACAATTAAGGGATGTAAATAATGTGTCCTACAGTTTAAACTCAGTAACAGAACAAGTATACAGATAAGAGAAGATAATGTTGGTAAGAAGAAAAGAACTATGTTCTAAGTCAGTCAGTTATCCCTTTGGATTTGTGTGATATTCCCTCTGAGGGTGACGGAGCACTGGAACAGGCTGCCCAGGGAGGTTGTGGAGTCTCCTTCTCTGGAGATATTCAAGACCCACCTGGACAAGGTCCTGTGCAGCCTGCTGTAGGTGACCCTGCTTCAGC
>Ga0065711_1037712_pt1 | contig 19548 bp, 14 predicted proteins | sample Hoacrofraction12_FD_59098 | JGI IMG/M metagenome (GOLD analysis project Ga0065711, IMG submission 59098) | Hoatzin crop microbial communities from Cojedes, Venezuela - Epithelial fraction 12 v2 (version 2) | ecosystem: Host-associated > Birds > Digestive system > Esophagus > Crop | place...
GAAGAAGCCCAGATTTTAGAGCGAGGAGGACGTCGGAGACGTCGCACAAAAAATCCTACCCAATCCAACCTGGCAATCAGGGCTGAACATAAAAATCCTACCCAATCCTATGAACCAACCACCAGGCGAAGGGAAATCCTACCCAATCCAACCTGGCAATCAAAAACGAACAAAAAAATCCTACCCAATCCTATGAACCCGAAACTGCTGACAATAGTGATTCCGACCTATAATATGGAGAAATACCTCGGTCGATGCCTCGATTCCCTCATCGTTGATGGCGCGCTGATGGACGTGCTCCAAGTGCTAGTGGTCAACGATGGCAGCAAGGATTCGTCGTCGCAAATCGCTCATGAATATGCGGCGAAATATCCCGCCACCTTCCGAGTGATAGACAAAGAAAACGGCAATTATGGGTCGTGTGTCAACCGCGGGTTGAAGGAAGCGCAAGGCGAGTATTTCAAAATCCTTGACGCAGACGACTGGTTCGACACCGAGGGGCTCTCAACGCTGTTACGTGAAATAAAAAAGTTGAGCGCACAAGACCGCTCCCAACCCGATATAATCTTCACCAAGCGAGACAAATATGCCGAAGATGGCACCTTGCGAGACAAGATGCGGCTCCCCCTCAATGCCCAAGAACTAAATACTATTATACCCGCAGAAACGCTCGATTTCACCACGCGCCGGATTCCCATGCTTGCCATGCACTGCGCCACCGTGCGAACGCAGTTGCTTCGCGACAACGGCTATGTGCAGCAGGAAGGTATCAGTTACACCGACGTGGAATTTTTATATTATGCATTGAAGTGGGCTAAAACATACTATTTTATGGATATTGTTGTGTACGACTACCTGGTGGGACGCCTCGGCCAAACCATGAACACCGATTCATTGGTGCGTAGTTTGCCATCGTTCTATTTGGTGTGCAAGAGGCTGCTTCAAGATTACGTCTCTACAACCACACCGCTCGACGAAACGATTCTCAGCAATATGCTTGCTGCTATAACAGCCCCGACTCGCTACTTCTACATCATAGCGTTGCTTTGGAAGAAACATCTCACTGCCGACGAGAAAGCGCGACTCAACCATATCGAAGCCATTGGCAAGCCTTTGCGCAGCAATGCGTTTTATCAACAGCGTATCGGCTCTTTTCACAAATTCCCCTTTGTCAAGTTCTATCGCATCACCCATATCCGCCCGCATTTTATCTACTATCTCTTAAAAAAATGAACGGTTCAAATCGGCGAAAGCCGCATAACGTAAAGCGAACGCGCCAAATCATTACATTAACGCGGTGAAACTTAGACGACTAAGTGGCGTTGAGCAACGCCTCGAGCATACGCGTACCATATAAATAGGGTGTAAAAAATTTGCGTGAGAAATAAAAAGTGTGTAATTTTGTGGGTTGAATAGTCCTCACGCAGACTCACGCAGACTGACGCAGACTTCTCCGCGGACAATGTTTTGCACGTCTGGTGTTTTATTCTCAAGTAAGTGAAAGTTTACGTTGCGATTGTCATATCTTTTGTTTTGAGTCTGCTGCTGTCGCAGCTGCTCTTGCCTCGCATTGCGTCGTTTGCCTACGCGAAAGGGATTCTGGATAAACCAAACTCTCGGAAGATCCACGAGGGTGGCGTGCCGCGACTGGGTGGCTTGACGTTTTTCCCGATCAGTGTGTTTGTGGCGTCGATGGTTTTGGCGTTAGGGTATGTGTTGGTGCCGGCATACGTGAATCGGATTATCTTTTACGATGATTTTTTGAAAGACCATGCGATGCGGTTCGTGCTATGGACTGCGTCGGCGCTGATTGTGTATGTGACGGGGGTAAGTGATGACCTGGTGGGCGTTCGCTATCGCAACAAGTTCGTGGCGCAGGTGGCGGCGGGTGTGTTGTTGTGCGCGTCGGGCATTTGGCTGAAGAATCTGCATGGCTTGTTTGGCTTGGAGGAAATCTCGCCGTGGCTGGGTTGGCCGTTGACGATTTTCGCGATTGTGTTTATCACGAATGCGATTAACTTTATTGACGGGTTGGATGGCTTGGCGAGTGGTGTGTGTGGCACGGCGTTGGTGTATTACGCGGTGGTGTTCTCGTTGCTGAATCGTATGGGCTATACGCTGATGAGCTTGACGGTGCTGGGGACGCTGCTGCCGTTTATGTATCAGAATGTACATGGCAGCGTGGAGCGTCGGACGAAGATGTTTATGGGGGACACCGGATCGCTGTTTCTGGGCTTTTTGCTGGCGACGTTTGGGCTGGTGGTGAACCTGGCTTGGTCAGGTCAGCTGGGGGTGAATTCTTTTGCCTTGGCGTTTGCTCCGGTGGTGCTGGTGTGCTACGACGTGCTGCGGGTGGTGTTGCGGCGGTTGAAGAATCACAAGAGCCCGTTTCGTCCGGATAGGAGCCACATTCACCATAAGTTGTTGAGCTTGGGCTATAGCGGACGAGGTACGCTGGGAATGGTGCTGCTGCTGAATGCGGCGTTTATGGCGGTGGTGATTGTGCTGGCGATGTGGATGAATATAAACGTGGTGTTGGTGTTGACGCTGGCGCTATGGATTTTGTATAACAGTTGGATTAGCAAACGAATAAAAAAAAATAGATAGATATGAAATTGAGAACGTTTTACGCATCAATGGTTGTTGCGTTAGTGATGTTAATGGGTTCGTGCACGACTCCGAAGTTGGGCTATTTCCAAAATTTGAATGCCGGAGAGTCTATCCAGCTGCAGACTGCGGAGTTGATGAAGGTGGAGCCTGGCGATAAGTTGTCGATTGTGGTAAGTAGCAAGAACCCGGAACTGGCGTATTTGTTCAATATCCCGATGATGTCGAACTATAATAGCAATGGCACCACACGTACGACGCATTCAACAACGCGTACGGCTGATTATACTGTAGATAGCCAGGGCAATATCGATTTCCCGGTGCTTGGCCAGCTGCATATAGCGGGCATGTCGCGGGAAGAAGTGGTGAAGTACGTGAAGCAGCGGATTCTAGCCACGGGTATGTTGAAGGACGCGATGGTGACGGTGGAGTTGCTTAATTTGCACTATGCGGTGATTGGCGAGGTGCGTAGCCCGGGTCGTTTTGCGGTTGACCGTGATGTGGTGACTCTGCTGGACGCGCTGAGCCGTGCGGGCGATTTGACGATTTATGGCCGTCGTGACAATGTGTTGGTGACGCGCAGCGAGGGTGGACGTGAGATAAGTTATCGTATCGATTTGAGTGACGCGCGTTCGTTGTACAATTCGCCGGCATTTTACTTGAAACAGAATGATATCGTGTATGTCGAGCCGAACACGAAGCGGGCGCGCGAGAGTACGTTGCTTGGCAATTCGCTGACGTCGCCGTCGTTCTGGATGTCCGTGGCATCGTTCACGATGACGCTCATCCTATTCCTCAGAAAATTCTAAAAACCTCACGCACAAAAATCTCACGCAGATTTAAATGATTAAAAAAGATCTTTAAAAATCCTTTGCATCCGCTTAATCTGCGTGACCTAACTAAAGAAAGAGTATGGCTGAAGAAACGATACAAGCAACACAGACTCAGCAGTACGCCTCGGCGGCTGCGACTGAAGAAAAAGAAGGTACCTTTAACGTCCGCGAACTGATGTATTTGTGCGCGGCGAACTGGTATTGGTTTTTGATATCGCTGGCGCTGGCGTTGGGCATGGCTGCGTTTTACTATGTCAGTACGCATCCGGTCTATCTGCGCAAGGCGTCCATCTTGATTAAAGCCGACTCCGACCAGAATATCTCGGGCGACTTTGGTCACTTTTCGGCTGTTGGCGGCAATGATGACAATTTCAACTTGCGCAACGAGATTATTTCGTTGGGCAGCCCGTCGTATATCGGCGAAGTAGTGCGGATATTGAAGTTGGACACGGAGTATCGCACCGATGGCCCGTATCATGACTATATTTTGTACGACAATAGTTCGCCCATCAAGGTAAGTATGCCTGATTTGTCGGATGCGGAGACCGCGGGTCTGCAGGTTCGCCTGGAGAAGGATGGCACGGTGCTGTTGAGCAACTTTACCAAGGGCGGCGTGCCTATAGAGAGCAAGACCCTTCGCGCTCCGCTTAACACCATGGTGCAGACGCCATTGGGCAAAATGATAATCAACCCGACTTCGTCCTACGAGGGAAAGTCGGATAAGACCATCTATGTAAGCAAACGCCGACCGGCAGATGTCACCAACTCCCTGTCAAGCCGCATTGCTGTGGGCTTGAACCGCGACCGCTCCACCGTCATCGACATTTCGCTCGAGGATGAGTCCCCCAGCCGCGCCGAGGATATCATCAATACCCTCTATGAAGTCTATAACCAGAAGTGGGTGGACGACATCAACCAAAGCGCCGTCAACACCAGCAACTTTATCGACCAGGAGTTGCGGCAGATCGAGAGCGAATTAGGCAATGTCGATAGCGACATCAGCAACTATAAGAGCAAGAATCTCGTGCCCGACATCGGTCGAGCGTCATCAATCTACATGAACCGTAGCGAGAACACCGCATCCCAGTTGATGAACCTCAACAACGAGATGTATATGGCGCGCTACATACACTCACAGCTGCAGAACTCCAACGGCGAGTACCAGGTGTTGCCGCCCAACTCGGGCATTTCCAATAGCTCCATCAATCAGCAAATCGCAACGTATAACGCCGCCGTCCTCCAGCGCAACTCCCTCGTCAGCAACAGTAGCCCCGACAATCCCATTATCAAGGATTTGGACGCAAAACTCAATGCCATGAAGGGAGCCATAAACGGCACGCTCGATAATGTCATCACCGACTTAAATCGCCAGATCAGCTCCTTGCAGGGACAGGAGACACAGACCCGCACCCAGCTCTCCTCCTCCCCCGAGCAGCAGAAGTATATCCTCAGCGTCGAGCGACAACAGAAGGTAAAGGAGCAGATTTATATGTTCTTGCTCCAGAAACGCGAGGAAACACAGCTCTCCAAAGCTTACGAAGCCAACAACAAGATGCTCAACCCGCCTAATGGCCCCCGCAAAGCCGTTAAGCCCGTAAAAGTCAATCTCTTTGTCATGGCTACCATCCTGGGCTTGCTCATCCCACTCGTCATTTTGTTGATTTATCATGGCATGGACACCGCCGTTCGCTATCGACGCGACCTCGATGCCATCTCCATCCCATTTATTGGCGAAATCCCACTGTCCTACAAAAAGTACACCGGCATCCTGGGTATCTTCCACCGCCAGCGTGACAAGCGCGAGATTGTCGTCAAGGAAAAGAGCGGAAACGTCATCAACGAAGCCTTCCGCGTCGTCCGCACCAACATCGAGTTCGTCGGAGGCAAAGATGCTATTTGCAAGACACTCATGTTTACCTCCGCCAACCCCAATAGCGGTAAGACCTTTATCACCATCAACCTCGCCAAGAGCTTTGCCATCAAAGGCAAGAAAGTCCTCGCCATCGACCTCGACCTCCGCAAGGCTGCCCTCTCCTCCTTCGTTGACAGCCCCTCTATCGGCGTGTCAAACTATCTCAGCGGGCACGTGGACGACATCGACTCCATTATGGTCAAAGGCACCATCAACGAGAACCTCGACGTCATTCCTGTTGGGACAATTCCCCCTAACCCCACCGAGTTGCTCTTTGTCGATGAGTTTGACGTCATGATGAAAGAGATGCAGCGCCGCTACGACTACATCTTCATCGACTGCCCACCCCTCAATATCGTCGCCGATGCATCCATTATCAACAAGTATTGCAACATGACCATTTACGTCATCCGAGCCGGATTGTTCGACCGCCGAGCCCTACCCGAACTCGAGAAGCAATACCAAGAGAAGCGATTCAACAACCTCCTCGTCCTGCTTAACGGCACCTACCAGAGCAGCGTTTACGGACGTTACGGCTACGGCTACGGACGCGGCTACGGCTACGGTTACGGTTACGGCTATGGTTACGGCTACGGCTACCACACCAAAGACTAACTTGATTAGTTTTGAGAGTTGAGAGTTAAGAGTGGAGTTCAAACATAATAGTCTCAACTCTCAACTCTCAACTCTCAACTCTCAACTCTCAACTCTATTACGAAGTGAAAGCATGTTTTATCGGCTTGGGCTATATAGGACTGCCCACCGCCATTATCGCCGCCAAGAGCGGCATCGATATCCTCGGGGTGGACATCAACCCCCATGTCGTCGAGCAAACCAACGCCGGCAAGCTCCATATCGTCGAGCCCGGCTTGCAGGACTTGCTTACCCAAGTCCTCGCTACCGGCAAGTTGCGCGCCACCGCCACCCCCGAGCAGGCTGACGCATTCTTTATCGTCGTGCCCACCCCCTTTAAGGGCGAGAGCCATCAGCCCGACATCTCCTATGTCGAGGCTGCCACCCGCTCCGTCATTCCTTACCTGCGCCCCGGCAACCTCTTCGTCATCGAGAGCACCTCACCCGTCGGCACCACCGAGACCATGGCGCAACTCATTTGTGCCGAACGCCCCGACCTCCAAGGGCAGCTCCACGTGGCTTATTGCCCCGAACGCGTGCTGCCCGGCAACGTCATTTATGAACTTGAGCATAACGACCGAGTCATCGGTGGCATCACCCAAGACGCATCGCAGGCAGCCGCCGCCTTTTACCAACACTTTGTCCGAGGCAAGCTCCATCACACCAACGCCAGAACCGCAGAGATGTGCAAGCTGGTGGAAAACAGCAGCCGCGATGTGCAAATCGCATTCGCCAACGAGCTGTCGATGATATGCGAGAAAGCTGATATCAACGTGTGGCACCTGATAGAGCTCGCAAACAAGCATCCCCGTGTCAATATCTTACAGCCCGGGTGCGGCGTAGGAGGGCACTGCATCGCCGTTGACCCTTATTTTATCACCGCAGCCTACCCCGAGCAGGCGCGACTCATCGCCATGGCGCGCGAAATCAATAACTATAAGGCGCAGTGGTGTATCGAGCGCGTCAACAACGCCATGCTCCGCTTTGAACTCGACAACAAACGAAAACCTGTTGTCGCTATGATGGGACTCGCCTTCAAACCCGACATCGACGACCTCCGTGAGTCGCCCGCCAAACGTATCACCACTGCTGTTATGCAGAGCCAGAATAACGCGGATATCCTTGTCGTTGAGCCGAATATCTCCGAGCACAAGGTCTTTAAGCTCACACCCTACCAACAGGCTTACGAAGCCGCCGATATCGTCGTCTTTCTCACTGCCCACAAGGAATTTAAAACCCTAACAAAACGTGACGACAAGGTCATCCTCGATTTCTGCGGTATCTTCAAATAAATCTCACGCAGATCACGCGGATTTTTAAGGACTTTAACGATTTTGGTAATTAGTTCGTTACTCATATATGTAGGCACTGCCGCCTTGCTCATGCTTTTGGGTCTTGTCGCTCAAAAGCATGATAGCGCTTTGCCTGTGCAGCAGCAACGATTCTTGTGCTCCACTAACGTCCTTGCCGTGCTGATTTTTGCTTGCGTCGCCGGCGCGCGATGGCATACAGGCTACGACCACGACCTGTACCTCAACTATTTGTTCTCGCAAGCACAGTTGGGCTTCTCCCCCCGCGAGTCATTCGAACCAGGCTTTGCGCTCATTACCAAGGCTTTCGCCTATAGCGGCGTCCATTTCTTTTTCTATTTTGCCTTCTGGGCAGCGCTGCAAATCGGGTTGCTCTATTACGCCCTGCGCAAGCATAAATTCTTATTGCCATGGCTCGCCCTGTGCCTGATGTTGGGACCCTATTTCCTGCACTGGATGAATTCCATCCGCCAGGTTGTCATTGAGTGCCTGTTCGTGGCAACGTGGCAATGGGTGGCAGACAAAAAGTTCTGGCGCTTTTTGCTCATCACGCTCCTGGCGATGACGATTCATAAGGTCGCCATTGTGATGCTCCCGCTCTATTTCGTCGTGCAAATTAAGGTAAAAGGCAACGAGCGCATCATCGCATATACGCTGTTGGCGATGTGTATCGTGGCTGGGTGTTTCCCGCAGTGGGCAAAGTGGTTGCTGCAGGCGAGTGGCGACCTGTTGGGACAATTCGGCTACCATTACCATGCGTTGAGCGATCGCACGCTCCAAGGCTTCCGCACACTTACATGGGGACCAAACAGATTGGCAGCTTTGGCGCTCGTGGCAATCATCATTTGGCTCTATCCACAAGTGAAGCAGCATTTTAAGGGCGACCGCCTCCTTGTCATCAGCTTCCGCTTAGGCCTCATTTATGCGTGCTACAACCATTTGATGGCAAACACAACCGTGTTCCTGTTACGTCCGGGTGAGGTGATGATGGGCTTTATGCTCGTGATGACAGCCTACACACTTTGCTATTTGTACAAGAGCCGTCGGTGGTTGTGGCTTGCCGCGCTACTTGTGCTCGCTTGCTCATTCGTCCCCATAGAGCTCTATAAGGTCGCAAAAATGCCTTCCCTCTCATCATTGCCCGTTTTGTATCAACCTTTTTTCGTCAACTAATGAAAGTCTCTGTTGTCATACCATTCTATAACACGCAACGCTACATCCGGCGATGCGCCGAGTCCCTTTGTGCGCAGACCTACGACGATTTAGAACTCATCTTTGTCGATGACGGATCTACCGACGACAGCCGCAAAATCTTATTAGAACAGTTAGGAGTTAGGAGTGAGGAGTTAGGAATTGAACTCAACTCTCAACTCTCAACTCTTAAAACTATCAAACTACTTGCGCACGAGCAGAACCGTGGCAGCGCTATGGCACGCAAAACCGGTATGCGGGCAGCAACCGGCGAGTACATTATCCACGTCGATAGCGACGACTTTGTCGAACCCGATTTTATCAGCAGCCTCGTCCAAGCCGTCACACGCGAAGATGCAGATGTGGCAATCTGTGATTTCTATGAGCATCATTCACATGGCACCGTTGTCCGTCAAATGCCGCAGTACCGCACCACGGATGAATGCTTCGCCGCACTCATTACCGGAGCACAACATAACGGATTATGGAACAAACTCATTCGCAGAAGCATTTTCGTGGACAACGACATCTTTCCTGTCGAAGGCATCAATATGTATGACGACAAAACCATCCTGCTCCGCGCTTTTTACTTTGTTCGCCACATCACATATGTCTCCCAACCACTCTATCATTACAATCGCGCCAACATCAACTCTATCTCTGCGCAAAATAAGCAGAAAGAAGTCGAACCCGCCATGCGGTGCTTATGGCTTAATCTCCGGTTCTTTGACGAGCACCACCATACCCAAACCGTCGAAGCTGCCTTGCAAAACTACTACCAGTCAATTCGCGCGATCGTGTTGCTGTATGGCACCCGCGCTCAACGCAACCAATTTAAAAAATTAGGAGTTAGGAGTGAGGAGTTAGGAGTTGAACTCAACTCTCAAAACTCGCGCCCCGTGCAAGCCGAACGCAATGCCGAGCTGCGCTCGAGCATTGCTGAGGCGCAGCCGGGGAGGTGCGAAGCAACTCTCAAAACCGACTCAACTCTCAACTCTCAACTCTCAACTCTAATGAAAAAGTTGCCCCTGCATTACAACCTCGCTTTGTGGTTCGATAACAACCATCTCGGGGCAGGCAACACCCTGCTCCGACTCGCTCTCCACACTGCAGCCAAACTCAAAAAAAATACGAGCAAAAAACAACTCCTAACTCCTAACTAATAGAAGATGCGACAATTAAATCATATGCGTAGCAACCTTAGCCACCTGAAGAATTATCTCATCATGGTGGTGGCCACGTATGTGCTGATGGCGCTGTACTATATGACAATCGGCTACAAAGAAACAGTGGCTGAATATCTCGAAATCGGTCGCCTACTCCTTACCTTCTATTTCTTCTCGATGATCGGCTTGTCCATGACAGCCATCAAGGCGAAGCACCTCTTTTATTTAAACGCCCTATGCTTCCTGCTCGTCTCCCTGTGGATGAAGTATTCCTACCAAATCTCCGGCTTAGGTTACTTCGGTCGAGGCATGGATTCCTATGCCGTGCTTGGTCATACCATTCGACATGCCGACCTCTCGCTTTTTAAATTCCTCAAATTTATGCATAGAGAGGGGTACGATGCCGGAGACTATGGCTTCTTCACCATCTATTACTCCCTCTATCACATCTATCCCGACCGCATGTTCCTCGTTTACGGCATGATGGTTATAAATGTGCTATGCGTTTTCGTGTCCTCCCACATGATCTACAACATCCAACGCAGACTTAACGGCAATCCAAATATTGGCAAACTCACCGCCATGCTCTGTTGCGCCACCCCCTTCATGGTCGTAACCAACGTCAACGGACTCAAAGAAGTCATCTTTATGGCAATCGTCGTAACTGAATTTTATCTCATCGTTCGACTGCAACACCGCTTTAACTGGTTCGAGTTCGCTGCCTTCGTGTTACTAATGCTCGTCTCACGACTTTTCCGGAATGCCTACCACTATATCTTCCTCCTCGTGCTCCTCGTTACGTTGGTAACAAACCAAAAGAATCGAAAGCTGATGCTTATCATCATCCTTTCCGGCGCATTCCTTACCAGCGCACTCTTGCCAATTTTCCTCCAAGTATTTCTCAATATGGACCTTGGAGCTCTGTTCTATACCGCCGACTATCGCTTTACTAAAGTTGATAACTCCAACCAATTCTTCGTCAAAATTGTACCCTACATCGCAGGTATCCTCGGACCCTTTGCAAAGCTCGACCGCGTCGGCACCTACGCCTTCCTCCATAGCGCCACCATCTATCTCAAAAGCGCATTCTCCTGGTTCTTCCTCGTCGGCGTATGGAACATCATCAAACGACAAGACTACCGCTATTATGGCATGCTAATCTTTGTCTTCTTATCCATCTACATGATGATTGTCGCCGGCGTCTCACTCGATATCCGTTTCCACTGGGTCTACGTCCCCATCTTCTTTATCATCGCACTTAACTTCATCAAACCACGATACGTCCTCGATTATGGCTACCTGTTCGCACTCATGGTCATGATTATGATGTATTCGTCACGTAGCTAACAACTTTGCCCGATGAAAGAAAAACCAAACATATTGCTTATCGGACCCGCGCCTCTCAACGTCGGAGGTGTCAGTACCCATCTGAAGCGACTCATGCGCCTGCTCGCAGATGACTACCGCTTTGATTTCATCGACGAAGGACGCCGCCGTTTCGCCGAGTATTTCAATCTCCGCTCGCTCAATGCGTGGACATATCTGCGAAAAATCCGCCATGCCCGTCTCGTCCATATCCACAGCGGCCCACCATTGCTGCGTATCGTCAACGTGCTTGCCGCCAAGTTCCTTTGCCGACGCCCAACTATAGTCACCGTCCATCGCGACATCACCACAGAACAACACCTCGGCATCACAGCGCGCGTACTCAAACTTTGTGATATGGTCGTCACCGTTAATGAGAAATCTGCCCACGCTTTGCAACAACGCGGTGTCAAAAACGTGTGTACGCATCCCGCCTTCCTGCCGCCTGATGTCCAACAAGAACCTCAACTGCCCGATGACGTGCAGCAATGGATTGACCAAAGAAAACATCAACCGCTAATTGTAGCCAACGCCTCAACCCTCATCACTTTGCCCAATGGAGAAGATATCTATGGTGTTGACATGGGGCTGCGCCTGATCAAAAACCTCAACTCTTCCCTCGCACAAGAAAAAACTCCTCACTCCTCACTCCTCACTCCTAACTCTAATGAGGTCAACCTCATCTTCGTCATCGTCACCTCCGCCCTCCAACCCGAGCTCATGCAGCAATACCGCGACTTCGTCGTAGAACATCACTTGCAGGACAACATCCTCCTTTACGAAGGCTCTTTGTCGTTCGTGCGCCTCATGACCCAAGCTACCATCGTGCTCCGCCCAACCAACGCTGAAGGCGATGCCATTACCGTCCGCGAGGCGTTGTGGTTCGGCAAGCCATGTGTCGCCAGCGATGCCGCCATCCGCCCCGAAGGCACCATCACCTTCGTCAGCCGCAACGACCAAGACCTTCTCAACGTGGTCACACGAGTGCTCCAAGCTCCCAAGCAAACCGTCTATGCTGACACCACCGACTATCACAAACGCTACACAGACTTATACAACCCATTCCTAACTTCTAAGTCTAAATAATGTATAACGCAATTCATCTATACCGAGCCGCGCGCTGGCTTTATCTCCACCACATCCCTCTCTTGCCTAAGCTCCTGCAAGCCATCATCTTTTGTTGCTACGCATGCCGTGTGCCCTTTCAAGCCAAAATCGGAAAAGGCACCTACCTTAGTCACGGTGGAATCGGCGTCACCATCTCTCCAAAATCAACTATCGGCGAACATTGCGTGCTCGGATACCGATGCTCCATCATAGGGCAGGCGCCTTACCTCAAAACGCCGCAAATTGGCAACCACGTCTTTATCTCACCCGGAGCCATCATCCAAGGTGCTGTCATTGTTGAGGACCACGTCATCATCGGTGCCAACGCCGTCGTCACTAAAAGTGTACCCGCTTACGCCATCGTTGCCGGCATCCCCGCCAAAATCATCGGCGATGTCCGAGACCTTGACTACGACATCTTTTCCGGCGACACATCCAACACCTCTACACAACCCTTCCTGACACCCAAACCAAGAAGACAGAGTGAAGAAACGAAATAGAGCGAGAAATGACTCCCGAGCAATCACTACAAGCGCTAAAAACCTATTGCGAGCAACAGCAATTCAGAGGTTGGGACCCATACGATGGTCTCAACTCGCGCTTGTTTCATGCCCTTCCTCTTGCCAATCGCTCACCTTTCTGCCGCCTTGTTATGATTCAAGCGTTCAAACGCTCGCCCATCAACCTTCGCCGACTCTTCCTCGTTCCCAAAGAGCACAACCCCAAAGGCATCGCTCTCTTTCTCCAAGGCTACTGCAATCTCTATCGGCTCGCACAAAAAGGCAACACTCAATTCGGGACGCCACAAGAAATCCTCACCCAGATACGCTCACTCGCCGATTTACTCATCTCTCTCGACTCCCGCAAACAACTCAACTCTCAACTCTCGCGCCCCGTGCAAGCCGAACGCAATGCCGAGCTGCGCTCGAGCATTGCTGAGGCGCAGCCGGGGAGGTGCGAAGCAACTCTCAACACTAAATTAAGTGGCGCTTGTTGGGGGTATAACTTCGACTGGCAGGCACGCACAGGCCTGTATTTCCCCAAATACACCCCCACAGTCGTCGCCACACATTTCGCTGCCACAGCGCTCCTCGATGCCGCCACTATCCTCAATTCTTCCGACGCAGACAGTCTCGCGCAGAACTCGCAGAAAAATAAGACCTCGAAGAGGTCCAACATAGGAAACCCCACGTCATCCGAGCTTGCGAGGATGACGTGGGGTGAAGGCTCCACTAGGCAAGACGACCTCGGAGAGGTCGCACAAAAAATCCTTAAAAATCGGCGACCGCAGGATAAAGATGAAGAGGATTCTTTAGATCCGCGTGATCTGCGTGAGATAAATAATCTGCGTGAGGTAGCGCTTTCCGCCGCAGAGTTCGTCATCAACGACCTACATCGCACACCCCTCGGCGACGGCTTCCTCTTCTCCTACAGCCCTCTCAAAGGCAACGATACCGTCTTCAACGCATCACTTCTCGGCAGCCGACTGCTAGCCTATTGCGCACACGAAACCGGCAACGATACCTACCAACAAGCCGCACGCGCCTCCATCAGCGCCTGTTGCTCGCAGCAACGTGACGACGGCGCGTGGACCTACGGTATGCACCCTGTCCAATCCTGGGTGGACAGTTTCCACACCGGCTACAACCTCGATGCGCTCATCGCCTATCAACAACTTACAGGCGACACCTCGTTTGAAGATAACATCGAACGAGGCTTCAACTACTATATCACTCACTTCTTCGACCCCGATGGCACACCCAGCTACTACGACAACAAACGCTATCCCATCGACATACACTGCCCCGCGCAGCTCCTCATCACCCTCAGTCGCTCCGGGCGATTCAACCAATATCGCGACCTCGCGCAGAAAGTTCTCAACTGGACCATACAACACATGCAAAGCCCAAAAGGATACTTCTATTATCAACTTAAACAAGGCATCAACTCACGCATCCCTTACATGCGATGGAGCAACGCCTTCATGTTTAACGCACTCACTTATTACCTCCTCTCCACTAACTCCGTATGATATCTTACACAATCCAACCTGGCAATCAAGGGTGAACGAAATGAATCATACCCAATCCTATGAAACAAATGCAAAGAATATATCTCAATCAGGTCGGCGTTTTCCCATTCGCCAACCAACAGCAACTACTCGACTACGTCGAAACCCATAAAGGCATCCTCATCGCAGTCAATGCCGAAAAAATTCTACATGCCACCGACCAAACACGCCAAGCCATCAACAACAACATCGGCTACGCCGACGGTATCGGAGCGGTATATGCCCTCAAACGAAAAGGCTGCAAAAACGTAGTCAAAATCCCCGGATGCGAGTTCTGGCTCAAAATCATTGAGCGCCATCACGCCGACCGCACCTTCTATCTCGTAGGCGCCAAACCCGATGTCATCCAGGCAGTTGTGGAACATCTTCGCAACCAATACCCCGACATCCAAATCCTCAACTATCGCGACGGATATATCAACTCCGATGAAGAACGAGCCGCACTCATCCAAGACGTCGCCGACAAGCGGCCCGATGTCATCTTCGTCGCCATGGGCTCTCCAAAGCAAGAACTCCTCATGGCAGACATGCAAAAACAACATCCCAACGCACTCTACCAAGGACTTGGCGGCAGCTTCGACATCTACTCAGGCAACGTCAAACGAGCGCCACAATGGTGGCTAGACCATAACCTAGAATACGCCTACCGATTCCTCTCGCAGCCCAAACGAATGATTCATCGAGCTCCACCATTGTTTAAATTCCTCTGGAAAGTCCTACGAAACGACCTTTAACAGAAATCCCTAAAAATCTGCACAATCCGTGTCAATCTCTCAAAACTATTTCGTACTTTTGCCGTCGGATAAAAATCTATCACATAACATATAACGAAATGAATATGAAAAAAATCTCTACCATTTTTACTCTTTTGGTGATGCTTTTCGCCGGCGAAGCCCTCGCGCAATATACCGGTGAAGGCTATTACCGCGTGAAAAACGAAGGCTCATCGCGCTACATCGTCTTGCGCAACGACACCGTGCCTAACATCAACTCCGATGGCCTGATGGAGGGCACATTTGACGCTATTGCCATGGTGGGCAACCTCGACACTGTCCTCTTTGATGCCGGCTCCGTAATCAAGGCTAAACCGCTTTCCGACGGTGGCTTAGACCTGTCGGCACAAGGCGTAGGTACCTACGAAATCACGCGCGATTTGCTCTCGAAGATGGATATGGGCGACGAAGGCCTGTCGATTATCGTGACCGAAGTTTCCACCGACGCTGCCGGTACGCCCCTCTACAATGCCAGCGCGAAGTTTATGGGCTTCACTGCCTATATGCAGGACAACAATGGCGGCTCGTCCTACATCCTTTCGCCCGACTTTGACCTCGCCATGAGCGGAAACGACGCCACCACGCGCTGGTACGTCGAGCCGGTGAACGCCGAAAACAACTATTATACGCCTAAGCCTATGGACGACGGCGCATACGTCACGGACAGCACCTACAATTACGCGACGCTCTATGTGGACTTCCCTGTGCTCTTGCCCGAAGGCGCTGAAGCTTACATCTTTGTTGATGCCGAAAAAGATAGTGTCAACTGCAAGCTGGTGGCTGCCGCAGGACAACTCCTTCCCGCCAAAACGCCCGTGATTTTGCGTTGGGCTGCCGGCACGACCCTCAAGCTCTTGCCTATGGACGCCACCGAAACTATCACCGAAGTAACCATCCCTGAGGGCAACCTGCTCTTTTGGTGTGGCAGATATTTTGGTCAGAACAGCACTGTCGATCCCACCGCGTATCGTGACTTGATGGCAGAAGCGGGCGAAGATGGCATGGTGATTAAATTCGCCAAGCCGTTTGACACATTCTACGGCAACGCCGCTTATCTGAGCAGCGATGTGGAAAATACGGAATTAGTGTTTGTCGCTAAGCAGAAAGTCATCGAAACCGGCGACGTCAACGCCGATGGCGAGGTGAACATCGCCGATGTCAATGCGCTGATTAGTATCATCTTGGGTAACAGCACCGAAGACGACTACGCCGGCGTGGCTGACGTCAACGGCGACGCAGAAATCAATATCGCCGACGTCAACGCTGTTATCGCCATCATCCTCGGCAATTAACCTCACGTACATAAATATCTCACGCAGATTAAGCGGATTTTTAAAGATCTTTAAAAATCCGCTTAATCTGCGTGAGATATTTCTATAAGGCGTAAGGCGAAAAAACTCCTAACTCCTAACTCCTAACTAAAACCGATATAGAGATTGACCTCGAAGAGGTCTAACATAGGAAACCCCACGTCACCGGAGCGCTAGCGGAGGTGCCGTGGGGTAAGTGACCATCTCTGCACCCGACCTCGAAGAGGTCGCACAAAAAAACATCGTCTGCGGAGGAGTCTGCGTTAGTCTGCGTTAGTCTGCGTGAGGTTTTTGTATTGGTCGTAGATTTCTTCGCACCAACGCTCGATGCTGTATTTATCCACAGCTTCCTGCCTCCACTGTGTCAATTTTCCCTCCAGCTCCTCTTTCGGCATTGTCAGAAAATGCTCAATTCGTTCACGCAAGTTCTCTATACTCCCGTCGAAAGTGATTTCCTCCTCATTCTCAATGTTATATATCATCGCAGGGAGGTTCGTCTTGATGATAGGGCACCCGCAATATAACGCTTCGATATTCGCATAACAGAATCCTTCAGTTCGTGACGGCGTTAAAAACAACGTCGCAGCGCTATAGTAATCTGCGATGTGCTCGGTCGTATGGTGCATATGAACCCAATCACATCGTTTGCCCATGACGCCTTCAACTTCCGATTTCGTCTTTTCCGGCCAATTAGAAAAGATGTGCAAAATGATGTTGTATTTCGCAGCAATGGGTTCAATCGCTTTTAATGCCAAATCGATACCTTTTATTTCAAAATACGACCCAAAAATAATAAGGTTATTAGCCTTCGCCGTGGATGAGAACGGGTCCGGGTCCGTAATTTTGTCAAAGCGGGAGAAATTGATTCGATTCGTAACAACGGCGCATTTCTTCCGAGGATAGCCGCAAGCAAGAACCGAGGCTAAAACACCATCCGAACAGCAAAGCACCTTGTCTAAAGTTGGCATACATATAGCATTTTTGATGCGGTTGAGTATTTTGCGCTTCATGCCCATCACCGGCATAGAGCGGTGCATGTGGTAAATTACCTTTGTCCTTGTTAATGGTTTAACCAACATTGCGCTACGAATGTCGTAAAAGTGCAGGTGAAGCACATCGATCTGCTCGTCACGGCAGATGCGATAGAACGTACGATTGATGATATTGCTTTCACGCGTGTGGCAAAACATTACCCGACAAGTTTTTTGCAGTTCTTGACACCACGACCTCGTTCGATCAAGTTCGGGAAAGATAAAAATCACCTCGTCCCCTCTATTGTGAGCAACGATCCAATCTTTCAATGCCGTCATGTTGGCAATGAAAGTCCCGGCATATTCCGGCATATAACAGCATGCTTCAGCAATCTTCATCTATTTTTAGTTAGGAGTTAGGAATTAGGAGTTAGGAGTTAGGAGTTGACCTCGAAGAGGTCAAACATAGGAAACCCCACGTCACCGGAGCGCCATCGGAGGTGCCGTGGGGTAGCGAACCCACCTCGACACCCGACCTTGAAGAGGTCGCACAAAAGATCCATTAAAATCCGAATCCGCATGGCTATCCTTAAAATCCGCTTAATCTGCGTGAGGTTTGAAATGGTTATCGTAGGATTTTTTTGGCGCGGCGGCTGCCGTCATCGTACGTCGTAACCACGATGTTCACGCCCTCCACCGGCCTCGCGTGTTTGCAGCCCGCCAAGTCATAATACTCTACCGAAACCGCCTGCCTCTCCGCGAGCGTGATATCTCGAACGTCAGTGTAAGCCGATGGTAACGTGAACGTGCAGTACAGGTCATTGATGTTGCACGCATAGTCCGTGCCCGTATTGTTGATGTCCTGATAGACGCTTGTCAGCACAGGGTTTATGCGCGTTTTGATGGCGTTGTTGCACATCATTCGCAGCGCTACGATGTAGCCCGGCTTCGCGCACGCTTGCAGCACGCTGTCCACGCCCAACCAGAAACTCTCGCGCAACGTCTCCGTCTCCTTGAAGTTCTCGTTGCCCTCCGTCATCAGCATGTAACTGCGACGCGCCGCGTCAACCAAATACTTCTGTGCCAAATCGTTGGCTTCGCTCGCCGTCGGGATGTTCATCATCTTCTCCAGCGCCTCCGTGCCCCCAAACATCTTTGACGCCCGCGCCAAGATTTTGCTGTAATACATATTGCACAACGTGCGCACCAGCGACGGTACACAGCGTGACAACGTGGCTTGCGCCTGTACTTGCAGGTCCGGCATCGACGCGATACTCTTGATATAGCCCGTGTGCGTCTCGAACTGCGAATACGTCTTATCCATGATGTTCAGCACGCGGAACGGGATGGGGTAGCCCACCAACGCCCCGTTGGCAATCTCGATGATCGAGTCGGTGCGGTCGCTGTTGTAATTCTTCGCAATATCCGGCACGTGGAAATGCCCCGTGATGACTAGGCGTATGCCCGCTTCCATAAACTTTTGCTTGATGCTGTCCGCGCCTGCCAAGATGTAAGGATAAACCAGCGTAGCCTCCTTGTCGAAGTGGGGCACCAGGTGGTGGTGCATCATCGCAATCACCTGTTTACCGCTGTCAACCGCGTTTTTCGCCTTCTCCAACAGCCAAGGCAGCGTCGCGTCTTTGATACGCCCCGCAACCTTCGCCGAATTGCTCGCATCGCCACGGCTGACCAGCGTGTTCTCTTCATCACGGTTGCTGTCGATGCCCAGCACTACCAAGCCCTTCACCGGCTCGCAAACGTAGCTCAGAGAGTTCTCGTCGCGCTCCCAGTTGTCAAACGTCGCGCTATAGCCAAAGTTTTTGTAGATCTCTGCAAATTCATCGCGCGTCACCGTTGCCACATACGAGGCATCGTCGCCATCGTAGCTGCGAGCCGAGGGGTTGTTGCAATCATGGTTGCCGGGAATCACCAACGACGGGATGCCCGCTTGGCGCAAACGCTCCAACTCGTTCGCCACATACTCGTGGCTCACCAATTCGCCATCCTTGGTCAAATCGCCCGAAATCATCACCAAGTCCGGCGACAACTTAATGATGCTGTCGCACATCGTCGTGAAGATTTCCGCGCTCTGTCGCAGCATCTTGCGGTCGCCACTGATGTAATCATCCACTGCCTTGCCATCGCTGACGATGAGGCTTGGCTCCATCACATGAATGTCGCTCAGCAACACGATATTCACCTTGCCCCGTGCGTATTCCGGATCCACAACTTCAAACGTGCCGCAAACTGTCGTGTCGCCATCCAAAATGTAGCGCACGCTGTAAACGCCGGGCTCGTA
>Ga0065711_1037713_pt1 | contig 19547 bp, 11 predicted proteins | sample Hoacrofraction12_FD_59098 | JGI IMG/M metagenome (GOLD analysis project Ga0065711, IMG submission 59098) | Hoatzin crop microbial communities from Cojedes, Venezuela - Epithelial fraction 12 v2 (version 2) | ecosystem: Host-associated > Birds > Digestive system > Esophagus > Crop | place...
ACACTTCCTGAGCTTCCCTATGAGAATGTTATGGGAGACAGTGTCAGAAGCCTTGCTGAAGTCAAGGTAGACGACGTTTGCTGCTCTCCCCTCATCTACCCAGCCAGTCATGCTGTCACAGAAAGCTGTCAGATTGGTCAAGCATGATTTCCCCTTGGGGAATCCATGCTGACTACTCCTGATAACCTTCTTTTCCTCCACTTGCTTGATGATGACCTTCAGGATGAGCTGTTCCATCACTTTTCCCGAGATGGAGGTGAGGCTGACCAGCTTGTAGTTCCCTGGGTCCTTCTTCTTGCACTTTTTGAAGATTGGAGTGACTTTGGCCTTTCTCCAGTCCTCGGGCACTTTTCCCGTTCTCCATGACCTCTCAAAGATGATGGAGAGTGGCTCAGCAATGACATCCGCCAGCTTCCTCAGTACTCGTGGGTGCATTCCATTGGAGCCCATGGATTTGTCCAGTTTGACACAATGCACTTGTGTATGTGTCCCGCTTGGAGGGAGTCAGCCCTCCATAAAGCCACATGGTGAAATCCACTACACGTTCCCCCACTGTCCACCTGGCGATCATTCTACATGAGAATTGCTGTGAAGCTGGATCTACTTGATTCTGAAGTGCATATTAGCAGGAAATAGTGAGATGGTGGCTTTAGCCTCCAAGATAAAATGTGTTTAGAAATGGTCCCTAGAGAACTGAAGATATATGTTTTAGCCAGTGCTTCACAGCCATGTGTTTTTTGAGGGAAAGAAGACTTTTTAAATAGATTTTTTACGTTTTTTTCTCAACGCAAATGCTATTCAAAAGATAAATTAAAGGCTGAGTGCAGTTACTTCATCCTGTTCCAGAATATCATTTTATTTTATTTTTATTTAATGTATTTAGGTTGGTGGATAGGTAAATGATTGTAACATGAACCTGTTTCTTATTGATGAATGTGTCTAGAAGAATAAAGGAAGAAGAGAGAGCAAGAGGAACGGATATTAAAGTGAGCAATATATTTCAGTGTTCCTTTTGCTCTTCCATTAATGGTACCCATGAGAAGACCCATCTTACATTTTGTAGCACTTCTTTTTTTCTCCCATTTCCTCTTCCCTCTTGAGCATCATTCATAGAAAAAGTATATCCCTAATATTTTCTATAGTTTTTGACTTGGCAATTCATTATTCACCACAAATTAATTTTTTTTTGTGTGTGTTTCTGGAGTTTTTCTTGTATTTTTCCATCTGTGGGCTTGAAGCACAAATTATATATTCATTGATAGCAATGCATTTTACAGCATAAAGCTTTCTTCCTTCTGCCAGTGCTTCTTTCAAATGACTCATGGATTATTCAGGTAAAATAATAATTATCTCCCAAGAATTAAAATAAAAATAATCTGTACTGACTGTCACTGCTTTATCGAGATGTTGGATAACAGGATAAGTTCAAATGAACATTTTTAGTTTCTTTCTGTCGTGCTGATTTGCAGCTATGATTACATTTCTGTGACTTTCATCTCCTATGGCTGAAGAATTCTGACATTTGTGCCTGCCTCCTATGTTACCCCCCAGACTCATCCATGCACTGCTTATTCTGAAGTGAATGTAGTAAGAATACAAACTGATCATCAACAAAATTGTTCAAGAACATTTGGTCTTTGGAGGTAAGGCACTTTTCACATAATCCCATTGTTGCTGAAAAAACAAGAAGGATTTCCACTGATATCAATAGCAGTTGGAGCAGATTCAAGTGTGAGTTTAGCAGAACGGTGAGGGAGAAGTGCTCTGGTGATTCCTCCCCACAGTTTGCATTATCCAGGAGTTCCCTCTTCCAGAGAGTGCTGCAGTATCATGGCTGTGCAACCTTCCACTCTTGGAGGGAATATTTCACAACAGGGCTGTTTCCAGGGATCTGTATATATCTGTATCGTTATCTGTTGGTGAGCTTGGGAGATCCAGATGCCACAAATTTCTACCCAGTCTGTTTCAGATACTTCACAGTTTTTTGGTATTTGTACCAAAGTGGTGTGACACCTTGTTAACAATGAAGTTGCTACATGCTAAGATTTATAATCAGACTGGAATCCAAGTTACACACTGATCTTGTGTAATCCAGCTATGGTATTGTGGTCTAGGCTGGAATCAGATAACAGTTTGCTATTATGGAAATTACCTCAAACTGGTGATAATGTTAAAGGTCTGCTCATATGTTCAACTTACGTGGGAATTTCTTTGTTCCGAAAACCAAGAATGTGCAGAGGAAGAAGAGCAAACTGAGTCTGCTTCACACCTCTTACTAATGCTGAATGTGATGCTGTGTGGGTGACAGTCGGTGTAAGTCATTTGAAAAGATGAGCTAGAAAGCAGGGTTTAATAAATTCAGTTATCATTTTTCTGACTTTATGACTTTTTGCCCAGCTGTGATAGGTAGAACATCATCTAGAAATGCTGCAATATATAATTTTTCAGTGATGCTTTAGCAGTGGAAGATGGACCTTACCCAAAGTTGTGCGTAGAGAGCTGTGAAATGTAGCACTCAAATCTCTCAAAGAAACAGTTTTCTTCACTGAGTGTGGATGCTGAAAATCAATTATATGTAGATTGGCTATGAGAGAGACAAGCTGTTCTGTTGATTTAGGCATGACTCGTGTGGTGATGCTTCATCTCCCACTGAACTAAATATTCTTTCAAATGACATATTAATGGGAGGGCATCCAAAATACTTGCTAGGCAAATGAATGTGTAATAGCCAGATGGTTTATTTGGATTTTCAGTAATCCTTAGAGGATCAGAAAAGGGATTTATTTAGGATTCAGTAAGTTATGGCTTGAAGTTACCTGTGTTAAAGTGTCTTGAAATACAGTAGGTTATAATTGCAGATATGTTCTGTTCTTTTCTTATTCTGCCACATTTGTAAAGCACTGTGGAAAATGTCAGCAAACTTTTCATGGCGTGGTAGGAGCACAGGTGGGGGAAGTTTAAGAAATAGGGTTGTAAAAGAGATGATGGAGCAAATTACCCAATAATCCCTTCTGCTATTCGTAGGACTATTCAAATCTTTCATCCCACATCAAATTCCTTCTATGCAAAATTTAGCATGAATACCATAACACGTCTCAGAACGTGGAATGAAACGTACCTTATGAGCCTACCTATGTAACTCTTTTTAATAGATGGAAATATTTGGAATGTCTTCTCTGTGCTTGAACATATTGTGCTGAGACAGAAACTTCTAATACAATAGTATACAGACTTGCTGTTCATGCTTTTAGCTCTGTACGTGGCTGGTCAAATGTCCTTAGCATACATATACTCTCTGCAGCTGGGAGAGTGAGCCACAGATGTTATGTTTGTATAAAGGCTGGCTTTTCTCCGCCTGGTTCCCTAATACACAGATATTTTTTTTTCCTTCATGAGCGTGAATGGGTCCCTTTGATGCTACTGTATATTCTGAATGGAGGGGAGAAGGAAATTGGGTTTCACTGAATGTTGGGTTTTATCTGGAACACATTTCTGCTGGGGAAAATTGAACTGTTTCTGAAGCATTTCAGAAATTCACATCTTCTGTAGACCAATAGTGCTGCCACTGTGTGTTCCACTGGCAGCAATAGTGGACCAAAATAATTCCTATCTATGGTACAGGTAAGAAATGAGCAAAACACTTCAAAACCAAATGTGTCACTGGAACAAAATGATGAAGTCTAAATTCTGTAGAATTCAGGAAGACCTCTTTAAGGCTGCTAGTCATCGTATTTGTCCCAGCTGTTGCATGTTTTTGGGGAACACCTTGCCTCACACACCCAAAGTTCTACCACTGGGAATGCACAACAGGATCACATATTTACTAGACTTGCTGCTCAGGAGATCTGTCCCTGAGAAATTCAGAAAACAACCATTCATACACCTAGGGTCTCTCCGGAGCCCAGTTTGTTGAGCGAACTTCCCTGATTGTATTGAGTTTTACTAAAACTTGTGCAGTGATGTAAGGGCATGACAGCAAAAGTACACAGAATTCATTCATTTTTCACAATGACAGACAACTGGATAGTCTGTGGAGAAGGCAGATCATAGGATTTTCCTCCTACTGACTTGTAAGTCCTAGATGGTGTGGTTTAAGTCTTGGCTTCTTTCCTTCTGGTTTCATGTATGTGACGTAGCTCTTACAGGCAGACTCCTTGCCAACTGTCTGGATCTTCTTGGAACATGGGAGCTGTCTGCTCTCCCACAGGCTGGGGAGAGCCTAATCCCTAGCTTTTGTAATTGAAGGCCAAATGCTTTAATGACTGACTAGGCAGAGGAAGAACTAAAGTTTTGTGCTCAGAAACGTGCTCAGGTTCTGCATCCGAGTCTCGCAGAAAGGCCAAGCGGCAGCTCTGAGATACCTTCTTTGCTGGCAGACCGTGTGGGTTGGCTCTGGCATCCCTGTGCTTGATAACTCTCCCAGATGTGAACAACATCGGGGCGGGGGGGGGCACTAACTCTCCTCCGTGGTGTCCAGAGAGAAATCTGGAGGTTTCAGCTAGCACCAGCACTTCCTTACCTGTCTCTGGGCACCTGACTTTAAGCTGGAACTGTGCTGAGCCTCGCTGTGTAGACCCTCTGTTGAATGCCTGCCGTGTGGCAGGAGACCATCCATCATTACTTGTGTCTTATCACATATTACCCTGATTTTCTATGCAGTCATCTTTAGTGCTCCAGTCTGTAATCAGTGTTGTCCAGAATACTGGCGGCATATATAGTCAGCTTTGTGAACCAGGGCATAAAAATGTCTACCAATCCTTGAATTTAGAAGGTAGCCTTTCCACCATTTGTCATTTACCACTCACTCAGTTTTGCTGTGAGCAATGTCTCTGCATGAAATGTGAGCCATAGTTATAAGCCAGATGTCAGGAAAAAAGTGGATTATCCCTGCTTCAGCGTCCCTTATTGTGATTCAATTTTTGTACATGGTAGGCACTACTGTTCAACAAGTGGCACTGTCACTGGTCAGCATTTGATTTAAACAAACATTTTGAGATCATAAACTGGAGAGGTGCTTGGTCAAACAATTGATCAGTGGGTGGATAAAACTAGTAATACAAACATGGTGTAAGCTAAGAGTGACACTGGGAAAGCAGATGTATGTTTGAAGCCAATGATTTTGATTTGCATGAGTACATAAAGAAGGATATTTCTGAAAGTAATAGAGATTAAAGGTGCTGAGAAAAAAATAAAAGCTTTTTTTAAACAAAAGGGACTGTTTAGGAGAGGGGCAGTGATCATTTTTACTAGTTTAATCTGGCAATACGAAATGTAGTACTTGGCTTGTCAGCATTTGATCTTAAAATTCATTTTAAGGATTCAGGAACAAAAACTCACGTGAACCAGTGCACCTTCTGCTTAAGTGGGGAGTTGTTTTTCCAATTGTTTTAACAGGCAATATGTAATATAAGTGCAAGTCTCTGGAGGTCAGTAGAGTTTGCGGTAGTTATCAAGAGAAAATAGGCTTCATGGTGAGTAGAGAAAACAGAATTCTTTTAGTACCCACAATATCATTTAAATATTTGAATAAAGATTCTGTACATGCATGTGTACACACACATACACACACACAAAGAGATATTAGTAATATGCTTCAGACAAAACCATTTCCTGCATGTATGACTTTCCAGTATATTTAGGAAAACTACAGAAAACCCAGCAGAAGAAAGCAAGGAGACAGAGAAAAAAGTATGGGTTTCTGTAAACTAAGGTGAAGTTAGTTTCAGGCTCTTTCAGTTCACAACAAGAATACTGCATGGTATATGGAAAAACTACCGGCAGCCTGAGAAATGATGTCAGTTCCTGACATCACTCAAGCCTGTGACAAACCTCCCATTGGCTTGCATGAAACCAGAATTACATCCATTGTGGTTTTCACATGGCAAAGTGCACCTACAACAAAATGAGCTTTCAGAGCCCTAATGCCTCTTCTTTTGATGATCATTACTTACTCTGCCTTACTGTAGCAAAATCCTTTAAAAAATGTGTTACCCTTCATCTCAAGAGGAAAAACTTGTATGTGTTTCTTTAAAGAAAATCTGTTGTCTTTCACAACAGGATCAGTGGAGATCCTGAAAGGAAAGTTTCCCCTGAAGCCTTGCCCAGCATTAAGTAGAGGTTGTTTTGGAACATCCAGTAAAGCTATTTTCAGGAAGTTTTATGGATGTACTCTATTCTTAATAAATCCTATAAAAATCTGTGCAATGACAGTATTTTTTTTTTTTTTATTGATACTGAAGTCTTTCAAATATAATAGTTACAAATAAAGCTTTATTCTGTGACCTCCTTTGTTGGTTTGGCAAAAAGTACTATAGAGACAAATTTCAGGAGCCAGTCTTCAGTAGGAAAGAGAGGTGGTTATTGTTTGGAAAATACAATATGGTCAATACTGTTAAAAAGTAAGTGTGTGTCTAAATTGAGTACTCAGCATAATTGGAATACAGCAGTTTTCCTCAGGAAAGCTGATCCTGCACCTGGTGTGATCAGAAGCTGTGGTCAAATACTTGATGAAATTCTCAGCTGGTTTAAGTAGATGTAATGACCCTAACTTGAACAGATAGCTGGCACAGAGGAGAATTTAGTCCGTTAACTTTTTGAAAGTAACCACTTTATTTATTCTTTAGCTCTGAGCATTTATGTTCCAGCTGGTCTCAAAAATCACATAACTGGTAGTCATAAAGACATGCTGGGGGAAAAAAAAAGTGTCAGGAAACTTGGCAGGAAACAAGACACTGAAAACCTGAAGCAGAAACTATGGCAACCTGAATCACTTGTTGGATGAAATGCGCAGGATTTTTGCCAGTGACACCTGGACGACCAGGATTTCACCTCAGCAGTGCTGTCTTGCGGTGAGAGAAACGATTCTCCCCCTTGTTTTGACACACTTGAGACAGCTACACACGTGCTCCTTGGAGCACCCCGATAAGAGAAGGATGTGGACAAACTGGAGCAAGTCCAGCAGGGGACACCATTGGTCAGGAGGCTGGAACACAAGGTATGAGAAGAGTCTGACAGAGATGGATGTGATCAGCTTGCAGAGGAGAAGGCTCTGGGGTATCCTCAGAGGTGTGAGGCAATACAATGAGAAGCAGAGGTTGAAAGCTGGAACTCAGGACATTCAGATTAGGTATGAGGAATGTTTTTTTTTCACCATTGGATTTGTTGAAGACTGAAGAGGTTGTCGATGCTCTCTAGAGATATTCAAAACTCAACTGGACAAAGCCCTGCAACCTGATCTAATGTGGCTTTGCCTTCAGCAAAGAGGACTTCCAGAGGTGCCTCCCAACCTAAATTGTTCTATGTTTCTATGACACTGTTCAGTTTACTTAAATTATTCTCTTTGTTTTCAAAGACAAGTGACAGTTTCAGAAACGGATCCAGCTGTTGATTATATGCTTCAGGCGGCAGCATTAGGGGAAGAGCTGCAGCCCTTTTAGCCCCCTGGTAAACTCGGGCCTTAGTTTTTATTGTTTTCTACCTTCAGCTATTGTGTAGCATTGCTGAGCTCATAAAGCAGCTGCTGTGACTGGTGTGAAAAGTAATTGCTGCACATACTTTGTACGGCTTGTAAAATGATTTGGAAATTGCTATAGAAAAGTGAGCTGCTAGTTTTTATCACTATAGAAAAACTCAAGATGGCAGATCACTAGATAACTATATGTATATATGTGTATAAATATGTATATATGTGTATAAATATACATATATATCCCAAATGTTAAGATAATTCATGCTACCTTAGAATCTTGCCCTAAAATTTGGCCACAGCCTATTTTTTCCAGAAATAATGCTAGTGCTACAATGATCACCTGAGTAAGATGGAGCTCCAGATGACATACCTGGCTTTTAAGACGGGTGCAAGGGAAAACTGGACAAGAACTTAAAAGAGAATTCCATAAATTTTAATAAAACACAACGACCTCAAGATGTCCCCTAAAATGTTAGTGTCTTAACAGATATAAAGGTAAGCGTGATATAAGTTTAGCTGATAAGGAAATCCTGTTGCAGGAAGGATGTATGTTGGTACATAAACAGTGTAAGAGGGAGCCTCTGCGCTCCTAAATTCAGACTCTGCACATGCGGTTGAGTCTTTTCGTCCAAGAAAACAGTAAGAGTCCTTTATGCATCCTGCTTTCCTCAGCTTCTATTTCTTTTCTTTACATTTTAGACATAATGTCCATATATCTCACAAGGTGGGCCTAGACTTTTATTAATTAAACTTTTTATTAATTAAGCTTTCAAGACCTTTGAAGAAGAGAAAGAGAGACTGTTAGTATGAAAGATTATTTAAACTACATTTTTGGGAGGTTGAAATACAGTGCAGCTGAGAACTACACGCCAAAGCCTTAGTAAAAATAGTCAACCAGTGGGTTTTCAGCCAGTACGATGTCAAATTAAATTTATACTTTGCAACGGTAAATTCAACACTGATAAATCCGTGTGGATTAAATGTAGGAAGCTGAAAAAATAAACACCTATTCTTCTCATCCAGATCATTTGCCTTCCTGTTAGGGTTTTATTTTCAAAAAAACAAACCTGAAATCTGTATGTGGAGATGTAAACAACTGCACAGGGAAAAAAGTAAGTACTTAGCTGCAGTGAAGTTTGTCCAAGGATTACCACAGTGAATAAAACCAACTTCCCTTTTAAAAACTGAGTGTACTATTTTGGGAATGTGACCCCTTTTCATGAATAAATGACGTGGTGACATTTACAGATAAAGCAAGATTTAACTGCTATGAAAGGAGATGACAAATGTCAGGATGTCAGTAATGATCTGTGAACATAATGGTCTGTCACCAGAGCACTGAGTAGATATATAATGTAACTGTCGCCCGCTAATGCGACCATGGAAGAAGAAAAGCAAAGCAATATGAGGAAGATCAAAAACCTCTCTGGAACCATCCTTAAAGTCTGATTGATAGGCATTGGCACAACTTAGCTAATAAATTATACTGCTAATGACTTAAAGTTTATACCTTGCACATATTACTATTACACACTGTGAAATTCCTGTATAACTTACAACTGTATTGTGTCAGAGGATAAAGTACTGGCCATCAAAATGGCTTTCTGACAATTCCTTTATCCCTGCTCTACCGCCAGGGCTCTGCTCTTGCAAATGTCTGGCTGGAGCTCAATGGATTTGCAGCAACCAGAGCTGGTTCATGGAGCCCAGGTTGCTGCAGAGCAGAGCAGGACTTTCCCCTGGTATGAATTGGCTGTGGGAAAGATCATCGAAACCTCCTACTCATGGCAGGGTTGTCCTCTTCAGGTGTTCTCAAGTGTTACGTCTCTCATTTTGTCATATCCTGGCAGACTATACGTAGGCCCAGCCTTGTGGTTGCTGTCAAACTCGCCTTGATGACTTCCTTGGGAAACCTAGAAATATGGTAGGGAAAAAAAGCTTGGCATTATTTATGCAGTTGTCTACTGAAGTTGTCTCAAGCAACTGCCTCCCACCCCTGGGCCCCAAACCAAATCCCCATTTGTCTCACATATTGAGTGCTTTCTCCAACTGACAGTGAAATTGATTCCATTTGCTATTTAAAGTGAGGAGAGTGTCTGGAAATCTGAAGGTTTAAAAATCCCGAGACCTAAGCACAGCGTAGCGTGGAAGGCAGGGAGTTTCTCTGCATGAGCTCCCCAGCCTCCTGGCAACTTCACAGCTCTCGGCTGTGCAGCAAGTTTTACTTTCTTTGTGCTTTGCTTCGACAGTTAGTCGACCTTTTCTCTGAATAGGTTAGCCTGCCACAGGGTTTGTGTTACCCAGAAGACCAAGGATGTTTTCAGAGTGATGGTGTAACTGTGCTTGCAAGCTAGACATAGTGAAGCTCTGGTGCAATAAGCCAGGAAGCGTTTGGCTGGTAGTTTGTTTATGAGAAGAACTTTCACGGGTAAATTATAAACATTAACACAATAAAAATGCCAAGCTCTGGAACATAGTGAAGATGATGCTGAACAGTGAATAGATGTATTTTTTAGGAAATAGAATCTGAGTTAAAACTCCTGTTAATAGAGCGCAAGTGTATCTTTAACACTACTTGTATAGATACAGTAATCGCAGTATCTCTCGGGCAAATCCACATTACCAAGGAAACTCATCCCAATCTGCTGTATCTTTTGATCTGCACTTTACAGTCAGAGTCATCTATGGCAATGGAGATGGAGGTGGCATTTCGGAGAAGACAGCCAGCATTGTAGCAATCATATATTGTCATCCAGCAAGGATTCACCTCAATTAACATTATCCATCTAAAAGTTAGATGTCTTCTTTAAGCGAATTCTTTTAAGCTTTGTGTAAAGTCAATGGAGAGATGTAGGTAGTGCAGAGGGCAATTGACCCTACCCTGAGATAAGTATTGTAAGATAAATTGTGCCTATTTCTCTCTATTCACTGTAGAGGGGACCTAGCTCTCCAGAACAGATGCCTACTTTTGTGGTGGCTATGCTTAGGTGAGACGTGTGGGAGGAGGAAGGAGTAAAGAAGTGCTGTTCTAATTTCCAAGGAATCAGCTGATCTGAAGGGTCAATTGCTTTAACACAACCTTGTTACTGTGAAGCGTTAAGCTATTAAACCCGATTAGGGGTTTATAGCGAGGAGTCCTTCAAACACCGTATCTTGCACGGATGCAAGAAAATGAATACTAAAGAAGAGAAATTCACTTTTTAATAGAAAATAGATAATTAAAGAGTGCACAAAAGAAGAAGAACTAAGCAAAAAACACTTGTGGTATTATGAAAGCATGGAGATAATTAATCAATGGCTATGCGTATCCCTTTTTAAAAGATACTCAGTTAAAGAAAAGTGGCAGATAGTGCTCATGTTGAATCTTGGGATACTCATTGTGAAACTTTCCTTCTTTCTGACAAGAGACATTTCATTTGGAGCAGCAATGCAATCATTCTGATAGTAAATGGAGAAAAGCCGATATTAATGCTTTTGGGATATAAGACAAAATGGATTCCTGTTTGTATCAGTCTGGTGTTCCTGCTGATCCAATGGGGATCGTTGGGTGTATTTGTGTTGATAGGAATATCTCAGTGACTAAAAATTAGTGGTCAAGGCCAGGTTTTATGATGTGAAGCTGTAATTTTAAAGGCCATATATTCTATGATTTTAGTCCACAAAGCCTCTTGAGAATAATTCTGTGTGGACTAATGAGGGTCTGATCACTGCTTAGGTCTAACTTTTAACCCATCCATCTTGATTCAGGGATTTCTGATCTCACATGCTTCTAACTTGTTAGATGTATATTCTAGTATTAGTGGACCATTTCTGTTTAAACTACTTGGGATTTTTCAATGTAGTTCTTTTTGCTTCATTTATTGTAATTTTTAATGAACTCTTACAATTTAGTGGATTTTTAATTTACAGCTATTGGACTATTATTTAGCTCTGTTGGGGTGAGAAGCCCATTACAAAATGTGCCAACAGTTCTACTGCTTATGGAAAACCTAGGAGAGACTTTTTCTTTCATATTTCCAAAATACTCAGTTTTAATCTCTGCTTTTAATACCCTATATACTCATCAGCTAGAGAAGGACATCAGTGGTTATCTCAGCCCTGATGCTTACTAACAAAGACTGACAACTGCTGACACAACAACCTGCCTTGAATTATTTTTGGGTAGGGGATGGAATGGGTTGGCTTAACACAAACATGTAATTTTGGTAAACCACCATTTTCAGAAAACGACATTGTTTCAAATTTCCTTCGCTGACAGGGAGATGCATTTTTTCCCTGGACCACTCTTAAAAAAATCATGCAGAGGATTGAATAGGAAAACGGTGCTGAAAGGAGAATTACAATATGCATCCAGTGTCAGTCAAAATCTTCCATTTTAATTTTTATTCTGCGTTCTACTCAAGTATAAATATGTATACAAATTCTTATCCTTAATTAACTGTAGAGCTTACAGAAAGCATTTATTGCTATCCATTTCTTTCCAGTCCCTCCCCTTATCTCCCCTGATAGGAGCTGCATTTTGAGTAGAGACACTATAACCCCGTAATTTGAAGCTCCTACTATAGCATCAATTCTTCTGGATGATACCACACCTTGCCAGTCAAAAATGATTTGAGCTTAAATTGTCAGTTAAAGATGCTCTTCAGTTTTATTGTCCTGAAATTGCAGGCAGTCTATTGGATGAAGTGAATTACTTTGTTGTTGAAAATGCTTGTAATTTTGTGTGAAGGACACAATCAGAATACACAATATTTTTTCCCCTTTGCATTTCCCAACCTGCTCTGCTCCTTCGGTACCCAAGCATATTACAAAATTGCTGACATCTAAGCTGATCAATCAAACCCTTTGCAGTTCTGTAAATGATCAAGCTTAGCTGTCTATGCAGCTGTTATTTGGCAGTGATCCATCTGGAAAGTAAAATGCAAACATCAAAAGAAGTTCAGCTAGGTTTATATTTCAGAGAGGATTTTTTTGATAGCTTGTCTGTTGTAGAGACAGAGTTTCTTGGGTCGTATTGGAAGAAGGCAGACCTTTGTCCTTTGATAAATCTCTGGTCCTTGAGTTAGCCAGACAATCACCCCCCAAAATAGGGGCACCTGAGCAGTGTGTTGGTGCTGTGCTGATCCTCTGCACAAGAATGTGCACAGCCTCCCAAGAAAACATGGGATACATACAGGAGTATTGTACAGGAGCTAGAGAGAGCTGGGGCAGCCATATGGTTTATAGGATTAAGAGGGTAGATCTTTTCAGCAATGGATCCTTTATCTGCTCCTCAGTTCTCCCTAGCTCTCTACCCAGCTTAAGTCCACGGCATGCAGGGACTGGGTTGGTTGCCTGTAAAGCTGCCGTTATTGATCCAATGCAGCTGTACTGTAGAGAACTTGGTGTATATTAGTCTCAATTCAGAAAAAATAAAATACCTGTGTTCATGAAGTGTTTCCCTTCTCCATACTCCATCCCTGCATTTAAATTATGGCCTTCCCCCTTATTTTATGAATTCAGCTAAGCTGATGATACAACTTGACCTGAACACATTAAGCAAATGTACCAAACTGAACAAGAAACACAACATGCATGAATAGTTTGCGATTTATCTCAGAGTGAATATCTGCTGCCGTCCCTTGCCACAGATACAGAGAACTGGGCAGAGAACTGATGGTCTGGTCAACCGGAGGAAGTCATCCACCAGGGCTGGAGAGAGACAGCAGTCTCCTGATGCTTTATGCTCTGGTCATGCCCAAAAGGCGTAACAGCCAACTTGAACAGATCAGCAAAGTTCTTATTAGCCAAATTTGGAGCTAACCTTTCTGCTCTCTGACTGCAAAGAGGGCAAAGTAGTAATTACAGTGGAAAAGGTGTCCTTAACACTCTAAAAAGAAATTAACAGGCAATGAACAATGTTGATCAGATACAAAATCGGATAAAGGAAATTAAAATATATCAGTGAATCAAATCTCTTCCTGGACAATACACGGAGGTGAAATGTAGTTATGAGTGGCAGTACTTTACATGGTGTGGTGCATATACTGCCAGTTGGTCCTGGTCAATTAAAGTAATTTTTGGCATAATGTGAAGAAAAAGTTGTCTTCAAAGTACCATAAAGGAAATGAAGTGCCCAATACCTCTGCCAGTTTTATAACTCGAAGACTATGTGGAAAATTCCAACCAGTGAGTACTGGCAGGAAAAAGAAAATAATAACAACAAAACAATGTTATGTGTTGAACAAGTTTCAATATATTTAAGAGATGTTTTTTATATTCTTTTTGCTCTGCGATGTGCTTTTGCACTGCATTTCATGTGCTACTTAGTTAAAGACTGCAATGTCAAGATATGGGAATGTACAGCAAATTTTATGCCTTTTAACCAAAACCACAATAAGCATCTAGAAAAATAGACCCAATTTTTTTTCCTCAGCAGAAATTAGAACTGCTACATTTAGAAGCACATCCCATTTCTATCAAATATACACCGTTTCCCCTGAAGCTCTTTTTATGTTAGTCAATATCTTTTAATGTTATCTGATGGTTTCCTAGGAGATGCCCTAAGTGGCCAAACACACTAGTTTGATGCTGGTGTTGGATAATATCTATATGCACTAAACATCTGTTTTGCTCACTGAAGTCTGCTCTGCCCTTTTTCCACTGGTCATTATGTTCCCCCTGTGGCTTTCTAATGGCTGCTAATGAGGTAAGAAAAACGCCCCATGTACACTTCCATCTTCTCCAATGGTGTGTGATCAGAAGTCTGTGCTCTTTGTTAGAAGGAATTACTTCAAAATCATTGTTAGTATTTCTTTGTACTGTAGTTTGAATGCAAATTTTACACTTAAGGACTAAAGTGCCTTTTAAAAATCTGTAAGAAGCAATTAGAAAGAGAAAGATCACCACATTATAGGGTAAAGAGTTCTATTTGTGGAAGGGTGGGCTCAGTGTTGATTCATGTTTTTCAGATGGTACAGTACAGGTTGCATCATTAATAGAAGATTAAGATGCCAAATGGGGAATTTTTACCTTCTGTTTCTGAGTCTTTCACTGTAGGAAATCACCCAGATATGGCTAGAGGTTGATTTTATATACATGATGAACAGATAGAGTGTTCCTCAAATTTAGCAGAGCCTGCTGTTACTGTGGGAAGAGGGGCTGACAACTTGGGTAGTATCCATACAAAGCTATAATTTCTAATCTGTCAAAATCACTTCCCTTTAGAAAGCCTGATTTCATTAGCATGTTCTTTGTTGGATGTGATTGTCTCTCTTAGCAGCTTTCCTTTTACAGCTGTCGCAAAAACCAATCAGATTATACCAAGGGCAGGAAATAAATAAGTCTTTTTGCTGTAAATTAATTTAGGCAAGAATAAATCGCATATGGCAAGATTTAATTCCTACTTTGTGAAGTGTAAAATTTTAGCAAGGTAATAGATGAGGGCTCCAAGAGCTGGTATTGGCATAAATTTGGTTACAAACTATACTTCTTCTGGCACTCTAGTGATGGGTATAGAAAATATACTTACAGATAACTTATGCCTCATAAATGGCAAACCAAGCTTTTAGCTAAACTGAGAACATAGGGAAAACTGATACATAACTGTCTTGGACAGAGAGGCCAAATGAAGCTTGTATCAGATTCTGTCTGTGCTGCACAAAGAGTGGGAGAGGGCGATTCTAACCCAAACACTGAATATTCGTTTCAGTTCATTTACTTCATATTTGATCTCCTGCACTATTCAGCTCACCAGTGTAGGCTCTGCTGCCATATCACTGAAGTCTGAGATTTTTGTGCAGCTTGCTGTGCTCTGCTACTGAGGAGCCTCCAGGCTGTAGTTTGCCTCCGCTCATCTCTTGCTTTGGACCTGAGCATGTAAGGTAAGAAGGAGGCAGGTGCTTTGTGGAAACCTGTTTATCTGCTTGATTTGGCTCTATATTATGGCTTCAGAAATCTGTGGGGAAAAAAGTATCGGATAGTTATTCTTTTAAAAATTGTTTCAGTCTGGAGAGTAAGACAAAGGACAGTCCGTCAGAAGAGTTGTCCCATTTGGCTGCGAAGGTTGAAAAAATAGCATTTTCAGAAGTCTTTAATATGCAGAACAATGATCTGATGAGTGTCATAGAAAGAGCCTACTCAGTGTGTCAGCTCCATAGTCCGTCTTTCCCTGGGCCGTTTGCAACAAGGGACAGCATGAGTTAATGGCAAAGCTCATCAGTGGAGCTGTAGCTTTACTTTTCAGTCACTGTGACCCATCTGGAGAACAGGTGAAGCTGTAATTTTTGGAAGGAGTCTTTCTGTACAGGTGCAGAGAACCGTTCTAGAAGTCATTAAAATGTACACCTATGGTGCTGTATGATTAGTTTGACTAAGAATTTCCTTTACTTTGGAATTTATTTATTTGTTAGAAATAGGTAGCAAGCACTGTGTGGGTCAGTCGCTGTTTCTCTTACAGGTAGTAAATAGTTGTGTTACCTGAGCAGGTACAATATGAGTCCCAGTGTCTTTTCACTGTGTCCTGAAATAAACGTGAAAGGCCCCATAGGCATTATTACTTGTAACCAAACTGTCTTTCCTTTCCACAAGGTAATTTGTCTTCCAGCTTCAATTTTGGCACATCTGCATCTCCAAAGGCTCATTAACTGTCTTTTAATTTTTTTTAGAAGTAAAAGTCTTCTGTTTTTGAATTTTTTTTTTTTTATTTCTTTGACTATCTGTAATAGTCTAGCTGTTTTTTTTTTTTTTTTTTCTGTTCCCTTTTGCCAGTTCCATCTGGGCATTTAAAAACAGTAATTCTGTGTCTTTTCATGTGCTCCAGATCTTCTGCAATGCCAGTCTCTAACTGACAGTATTTGATCTGTTTTATGATTATCCTTCATCTGTTGCTGGCACTTTTCCTGAATGCTGGTAACGGCTTTGATCACCTCTTGGCCAGAATCTGTGGCTTCTCATAATGCCTTCTGGAAAGGTTCTTTGTCTTCTTTTAATTACTTTTTACCATTACCTGGCTAACATCCATTGCCTGTTGTGTGGTTTTAGTTTTTGCCGCTGTAAAAGCTAATAGGACTCTTCTGCATTGGGACATTTAGGAAAGTCAATCCAAATTAAATGTTAAAGTTCACACTTCAGCGGCATTAGATCCTTGTGTAGACAGCCTTGTTAGAAGTAAAGAAGACCTTAATTTTGTTTAATTTAATATATACTAGAAATGAATTAAGCTAAGTCAAATTTAACCACTTCAATTTTGAACAAATATGTCTACACAAGGTTTGTGAGATTTAACAAATCCATTTTAGCGTCATACTTTTTATTAATGTTTTCAATTTCCCGAGTTTCTTGTAGACAAGACCTCACTTTTCTATAGGAATAATCTTTTTCTTCCAGCATAATTTTTTTCTCTTTCTCTCCTTTTCTTAGTATTTGACTGTCACTCCTCTACTCTGATGGTGGCTTTCATTGCTTTCTGAGGGGTAAGGAAAGTTTACAGAACATGATTGTTCTTATTATTTTACTAATTTACTTTACAAGAGGCTGTATATGAGCATTAAGTTCAGGGTCACGTTAAGGTGGATGCTATAAACACATGCACACACAGGATGGAGTTCTTCTCACATAACGTTATTGGGAAAAAGCCAGATAGATGGAGTGTACCCTCAGTGAGTTTGTAGACGATCAAAACTGAGGGGACTAGCTGGTACAGCAGATGGTTGTGCCACCTGCAGAGAGACCTTGACAGGCTGGAGAAATGGGCAGAGAGGAATCTTACAAAATTCAACATGGGGTAATGCAAAGCCCTGCGTCTCGGGAGGGTTAACCCTATGCACCAGTACATTCTGCGGGCTCACTAGCTGGAAAGCAGCTTGCTGAGCAAAACCTTGATGTGCTGGTGGACAGCAAGATGACCATGATCTAGGAAAGACCTGCACAGCAAAAAGGTCCAGAGGGGTGATCCTTGACCTTTACTTAACACTGGTGAGGCAGCAGCTGGAGTAATGTGTCCGGTTCTGGGTTCCTCAGAAGGAGAGACACATCAACATACTGCAGCAAGTCCAGCACAGGGCCACAAAGATCATTACAGGACTGGAATATCTTTCATATGAGGAGAGGCTGAGAGAGCTGGGACTGTTCAGCCTGTAGAAGAGAAGGCCCAGGCATATCTTAGCAATGTGTATAAATACCTGATGGGAGGGAATAAGAATTAGGGAGCCAGGCTCTGCTCCGTTAGTGCCCAGTGACATGACAGGAGGAAATGGACACAAATGAAAACAGAAGAAATTACATGTGAACACAAGAATTTTTAGTTGTGAGTGTGGTGAAAGACAGGAACACAGTACCCGGAGAGTTCATGGGGTCTCTGTCCTTGGAGAGTCAAAACCCTGCTATATGCTGCTTTAGCTGATCCTACCTGAGGGACGTTTCAACTAGATGATCTCAGGAAGTTCATGCCAACTTCAATCATCCTGTGATCTAACACCTAAAATGTTATTACCTAAACAGAGAAGATGCAGTTATAACACCATTCGGGGCAAGTTGTGTACCCAACGTCACAGTGTATCACTTTTGGACTTATCCCATGTTCTCAGGCTGCTCCCCTACCATCTGAAATTTCCTATATTTTAATTCATTCCACCAGAAAATCCAATGTGTATAGTGTGTGACTTCATAAATAGTACATTTTATCGCAGAGAACTGCTTGTTTTTCTATATTATAAGCTCCAAACACAGGACTCTAAGCCCACAGCCTTGTTCCCAGCTGTTCTTGTGGGCTGCAGATCTGAAGTTAAAGTTAATGACCTAAAGGCTCTGATGCCATGGGTTTAATAAGACAACTTTGATAAGTATGCTGACTTTTAAAACTAGCATGAATCCAGCAGCTCCTAGTGTTGATGATGAAGAAGAATTATCTTCAGAATTTTTTAATATTTATTATTTTGGGAGGAGGAGAAGAAACAAGGATGTGAGACCTTCTGTAACAAAAAAGATGAACTCATGCTACTCTAACTATCCTTTTGCTGTCTGTTAAAATTGTTCTCAGTAAGACTGTCTCAGCAGTAGACAAATGAACACTCCCATTTAAATCCCCTCCTGTCTGATAGGTAGACATATGAAAGCCAAAAAAGAATCATCCTCCTTACTTCTCAAAAGTATGGTCTGCATTTCAGATAATATGTACTTTCCCAGCCTTGTCAGGTGAGGCAGTGCTTGAAAGCATTTTACCGCATACCCTTTCGTATAACAAGTTATCTCACTAGTAGACTTTGCAGCAGTCTTTAACCCCTTTTGTATTCTCATTCTATCTCAAAGATATCTCATGCAAGCTAATAAATTCCATGAAGTCTCTGCTTTTTCCACAACATTAATCTCCCATCAACTAGTAATGAGCCTTGGTAAGTTCCTTGTGAGAATCTGAGCAACCACATTAATTCCTTAAAACTTCTTTAACAATAGTGATCCCATTAGTAGAGAGTTTAGGAATGTCTGATGCATACATTTAGCCTTAGGAGCTTTTGGTAGCCTACATTTATTGTGCCCTGAAATTCCTAAAGCCCTAGGAAGATGCTGTAAATGCCAAGTGCACCGATTTCTGCTAAACTATCTCTGCATATTGTCTTATGTAGCAAACTGGAACTGTGCTGCTAAAATCATGCTTTTTCATGATCATTTCTTGAGTTGAATGATTTTTCTTGAAAACTTAATGCAATCAAATACAAAATTTTATAGATTGCTGCATGTTTTAGAACATGTGAAATGACTGCTGGTACTTTAGCATGCTGAGTTTTCCCATGTAACATACCAGCAACACCCAGACTGCTAGCCCTGGCCATGTGATTTCCCACGCAGCTCTGTGGGAGCTCAATCTTTTGTTTTCACAGAATCACAAAATCAAAGAATGTTAGGGATAGGAAGGGACCTCTGTGGGTCATCTAGTCCAACTCCCCTGCTGAAGCAGGGTCACCTACAGCAGGCTGCACAGGACCGCGTCCAGGCGGGTCTTGAATATCTCCAGAGAAGGAGACTCCACAACCTCTCTGGGCAGCCTGTTCCAGGGCTCCGTCACCCTCAGAGGGAAGAAGTTCTTCCTCATGTTCGGACGGAA
>Ga0065711_1037710_pt1 | contig 19545 bp, 12 predicted proteins | sample Hoacrofraction12_FD_59098 | JGI IMG/M metagenome (GOLD analysis project Ga0065711, IMG submission 59098) | Hoatzin crop microbial communities from Cojedes, Venezuela - Epithelial fraction 12 v2 (version 2) | ecosystem: Host-associated > Birds > Digestive system > Esophagus > Crop | place...
AGCCTACTGTAGGTGACCCTGCTTCGGCAGGGGGGTTGGACTAGATGACCCACAGAGGTCCCTTCCAACCCCTACTATTCTGTGATTCTGTGATTCTGTGACATTCCACAGTACGTATAGTTTCTGAACTGACCCTTTGTATGTGGGCTAGCTGCGCAGACGAAAGAAGGTAATCAGCGTTTAAAAGAGTTTGCTTTGCTGTGCTGAGCTAATATTGACTGCTGGACTGCAGACATATGGTAAGAACAGCCGCTTGGAAACCACTACTCTTCCATTTCAGCTCTGTTCAGGAGGTAACACAAACGTGATACTACACAGAAGTGGATGAAAGAGACAAAGCATGCTTTGGTACAGCAGTCGAATAATGCTGGCCTGCCCAGCCTCCTAGTAGGAAAAACCAGTGTTTCTCTTTACATGAGGAGAATTAATAGAATTTATTTTGCGGAAACTGCATCTCTTCTAGATGATTGAAGCTAAAGCTCATCTCAGTGACATCGCCACAACTTTGAAGAAAAACATTAAGGACTGTATTTGGGGAGCTATACAAAATGCTAGAAAATAATGATGATTAATAACATGATGACAGGGTTAAATAAAAAGGGAAACTTTAAAGTTTGTAAAACCAAAAATCTTCTGTTAACTCAGAAGTGGATTAGAGTGTTCAAAGTGCTTTAGGACTCGACACCATGTAAAGGCTGATTTATACTCCAGGCATCATAATGCCTACCTACTTCAGAATGACAAATAGCACCGCGCTGAGATCTCAATGGCAGCCCCAGAGCACTAACGGCAAATGTCTTCCATCTTAATGGCTGAGCCTCTGCAATTCCCCTCACTTAAAATTCTGAGCGTCTAACACTTCTCGATGCATCTAAATCCAGATACAAAACCTTCAAATCAAACTATTTACCTGAAGTGAAATCTAGCCTGAATAATTCATAAGCAGCAAGGAGGCTGGAAGTGAAGGAGCCGAAGAGTGTTTTAATGAAGTCTAGAGTTTTAAATATAATGGTATAAAAGCTATTATGGATCTTTTCTAACCTTATAAGAAAGAATATCAGTCTCTGTAACAATGAAAGATCCCAATGAACAGGAAAAGAAACACTGTTCAGGTGTGTTGTTGTCAGTGACTGATGCTGCTAACAGAATCGCACAGATTAATGCAGAGAAAGGGCTGTTATTTGAAGCAATTCCTGATGAAGGGTCTGAAGTGCTCAGATTGATTCTTATTCATCCTGCCCCTGTGAAGGAGTATTGATCCTTAAAATAGCTATAATAAGCTGCAATTCAATTAGATTAAAGTATGAAAGTCAAGAAAATGCACTGAACGCAGGGCTGGTGTTATGATGGCATTTACCTAATAAGAATTTTTCAGCTTTTAAGGACCAGGCAAAAAAATTACATATTATCTATCATAGCTGGTCATTTCAACTGTGGGAATCAAGGTTTTGTATTTTCCTGTTTCAGCAAATCCTCTCTATAAAATATATAATACCAAAATGCTTTGTTGATTTGTCTGGGATGTCAGTGACAAGACAGCACTGCCATCAAATAGCATCTGCTTTCTAAGTCAGCTGCTGATTTATTCTGAAATTAGTTCATTTTAGCCACTTATCCACAAAAATGTGAAGACGAGAGAGAGAAGCTGTGAATTAAATATTCAGCAATAGCACTAACAACATCACTGCATGGGCAATCTAATTACTTTAAACTAATAGAAAGAAGTCATTCAGGTTCTGTGGTGTAGGACCACATACCTGAGACAGTTTATGCAGCAACTTTAGTATATTTTTAATCTTATATTACCCATGTTTTACACACTGAAAAAACAGCATTCCTTCATAAATTGGACTTCTGCAGAAAAGTACATTTCTATCTCAATAATAAAAGCATAAATCTAACATTTGCAGAGTAGTATACCTGTGATAAAAGTCTTTTAGAAACAGGTATTCTCCTAGACTACACTAATGAAGGTGTAGATATATAGTACTACTTACCACAAAGGCATACTGAGGAAGAAAATTTTTTCAGTTTTGTAGTACATATTATTTGCATCTGACAATACAGTAATTACTGTAGTAAAGCAAAGTAGTTAACACCTTTGTACACATTTAAAGTACTAATGTATGGAAGTTGCTCACTTATTAGGGTTGGAAATTGGAGCTGAAATACATACAGAAATCTGCTGTATTCTGGAGAAAGAGGACAAAATTCTGCGTAAGACATCTCGGGCTTGTGACATCTAAATTCAGTTTTCAGATCAAAGATTATCACAAGGCTCATCACTTAAATTTTTTAGGTCTTGTTTCCCCACTCTTATTTGCATTTGTCAGAATGCTGAAAGGATAAAGAGTCTTTCTATACTGCTTAATAAGGACAATGGAAAATTCACATAGCTTCCATAGTAAATAAAGCTGTTCAGAGACAAGCATTTTAAACACAGAAAGACTGCAAAATTGTTCAGTATCAGATCGGAATAACAATAATCTAGCAAAACATTCCTTTCTAGCATCAAGGAGATATTTTGCAATAAATCTTGTTAGAGCTACCTATGGATTAACATGCTGATTTCAAGCAAACTTTAGGAACTTCCACACACTACTTTTGAGACATTTGGGCAGAATTAACATTACATACGTAAAATTGAAACACGTCTCTGCTCCCTCCACTGAGATGGTAGAAGTTAGCTGGCAGTGCTAGGGCCAAAGCAAGAGAGGAGTACTCTTTCTCTAGGACTCCAGAGTAGCAAAGGTTGAATTCATCTTGACTTTGGTATAACTATGAGATGTGGATGGACCAAAAATTAGTCTGTTCCCATGCCTGTCAAAATCTGAACCTCTGAATATCTCATGACTTCTATGCCAATGTAGGCAAATGGCCTGTTCAAAGAGTAAGGCCCCCAAACCCCCTCAATTATTACAGCAAAGTTTTCACCTGTTTTGGTGCAGGCCTAGAAAAATGAACACCCGTGCTGACACCAAAAATTCTCGTATTAAGGATATGGTCTATGTTTTGAGGTCTATCAAAATGAGAACTAAAAATAATTCTATGAGGTGAAAATAATGTCAGACAGCTGAGGAAGGATTGCATCTCTATTTTGCTCATTCCACTATCCTGAAGGAGTCATATTATCACAATTTCCTTTCCCACTCTCCATGATTAACTCCCAAGATAAAGGGATTGTTGTTCCCAGCAGCAACCGAACCCAATGCAGAAGCTGGTCAGAACACCACTAAGAGTGCAGTGCTGATAGGCAGGGGTTGAATGGTGTCATCCTTGGACTGCTGGGGAGAAGCAGGAGGAAGAAGAACTTCTGACTGACTTCTGATAATTATGACTTCTAATTTGACACCCTTACCTCTGCTGCCCCAACACACAGCACTTTTCTCCTTTAAAATAAAAATGTAGCCAATCAAATTATCCTGCCTGTGCTAGCAGTTTCTGTGTCCTATGGCAGGGTGACAAAGGCATGCAGTTGTGAATCTGCCTGGTATTCTAGTAGGACATGATCACGCTCACTAATGTACCTTTTATAAGCCAATTGAGAAAATGCTTTGAGTACTGCTACTTTTATGCTTTAAGGGCCAAAGGCAGCAAGCTACCTAAAAAGACTATTGTGCTCAAAACTCTGCTAAACAACATAAAATGTCTTCAGAGAAAAACAAGGACAAGTCTAGGTGAACAAAACCAGAAAAACAGTGCTATCCATCCTCCCTCATAACTCTTTTTCTTCAGGAAAACTGGGGCATAATTGAAAAAAAAAAAAAAAGTGTTCCTGCCACCACTCACATTTGTCTTGTACTTTTGCTTTTTAAGTAATTCATGCTATTTTCAAAACTTTCCTTACCCACCTGTTAGCAAAGTAGGAACCTTTCCCCGTGAAAGATGAATAATTTTGCTGACTGTTCGCTTTCAACGTTTACTGCTTTTTTACCATATTGCTTTTGCTGTAGATGTAGCATTAAAGATTTCTTGGTGGTCACATCTCACCTCCTTTGTTAATGCTCTAAAGTGATCACTGAAATGTGTTTCAAGATTTGGCTTCTGCGTCTTCAGTCCATGTTATTAAACAAATGACAAAAGTGGGTTAGAAATACCTTTCGTAAACTTCAGTTGTCACCAACATGAAAGAACAGAGTTCTCTAATAGTCTATGCAATAGGTACAAAATCCACACTCCTCTCCAGTTATTGCATACATTTCACATGAGTAGCATAAATCACAATTACCCTGTTGTGGACACCCAGTTTATTAGCGTGTTTTGTCTGGAATCAGTGTGAATAAGCCAAGGAGCCAGTTTTATCCCCTTTACACCCCTTGTTTATGGAAACTGGATCCCAGACTGTTCTTCCACACAGACACAGTTTTGCAGCTGCAGCCACTCTTTAAGCAAACTACAGAAAGCATCTGCTGAGCTTCATAGGAATACTCAAGGAAAGGCATAGAATGATAACACTAGTTTTATCCCAGTTCACTGACACAGACTGCTTTGATGGTTAGAAAAATCAAGAAATCATGCAATCATCCTATTCCAGATTCAATAAGGCAAAGCAAATATCAACACCTGAAAGGTTTAGAATACCAAATGAAATTACCTTAGAAACAAAGACCATTTTCAAGCGGATAACAGTATAATCCATTCATGAGAGTGCTTCAACACAAAGCATTTTCCCTTTCTGAAATATTCCTCCTCCTCCCCCCCAGTACTTCACATGAATGACTCATGTGCTGTAAACCCCTCAGGGCAGAAATCTTCTACCCATACGTATAGTATAGGTGAGTAATTCAAAGCTAGAGTTGTTAATTTATTTGCTCCGATTTCCTGCAAATCTGTGGGGATTTAAAAAAGAGCAAGGTCTGAACCCCCACTCTCTTGATCTCAAGGATGCCATTAATGAAACAAATTCCAGTAGTGACAATGATATTCTACCTCTGCATTCAAGTTTAATAATGATTTCAGTAAAGTTATTTCTAGACTTTCTAAAAATAATTTGATCTTTTAGAACTCCACAGTAAAACACTCTGCTTAAATATTACAGTCTCTGCATATTTCCTGGTTTAGAAGATTTAAATCCATATATAAAAAAAGTGTTTTGTCTAATCAGCCTTAGTTTCAGAATATCCATAACAACTATTTTTTCCAATTATGTGTATTGAAAAAATCAACGATTCACTGGGAGACCACTGATTTGGGATACATTGAAGTGAACTGGTAATTCTTCTAATGTAAAGCTGTATGTACATTTTACCTTCTTAGATTTTATTATTCACTAAGGATCCAAATAAGTTATGTTTGATTCATGTGATAACCTTAAATTCAGTATGATTGAAAATTTGAGCTTACAGATGTTGTAAATTCTACCCATTTCAGGGTGATCTGCCTCATTAATGTCTTATATCTGCTCATCTGCATGCATGATGTATGGGGTATGGCAAACTGAAAACTTTTTATATGATAAATTGTGAAATACAAAGCCTTTATAATAATGGAAATAGTGCTTTCTGAAGACGCATTTTGTCTCTGAACATTGCTAATGTTCTTATATTTATCTGATGTATGTTTTCTATAACAACTCTATAGCTATTTTGGGTAAGGAAAAATTAGATCATTGTTATTTTATGCATTTCTTAGTTTTACTAAAAACTAGAATCTAACTTCTCAAGCACTGAAAGAATGAAGAGCCCAAGTATTTGTAAAGTGTTGGATTTCATTAATCCTGCTGCTTAGTTATATTTTGGAACAGAACACTAAATAGTGCCTCTGTTTGTCAGTCCAATGACTATAAAACCTGTAAAGACTTATTTTCATCCCTTGTAATGATTTTTCACCTTCCAAGTTTCAAGCATACCCTAATTTTTTAAAGGGTTCTACTTGGTCTTTGACAGTCTGTTCAATCCACCTTAGTGACATGGAAATTTGGAAGTTTCCTACATGGTGAGCAGTATCTGTCATTTCTGGAGAAAATACTGTATAGAAGGAGGGGAAGAGCTAAGAAAAAATGCTGGACAAACCAGATATACAAAGCTTCCTGCTCACTTTGTTGCAGAATATGTTATATTTTCCAATTAAAATAGAAACATTACAATCACAATTACAGTGTTATGGTTGTGTGAAGAAGATTTATATATCCATTTTTACTTTTGCCATCTTGTGTCTGCTCACTTCTTGCTCTTTCCAGGCTTTTAGATCATATTTAAATTTATGAGTTAAACAGCATTGCTAATGCAGTCAGTTCAGTCACTTCTATGCAAGGCTTTAAGTCGATAACCGGGACTTCTCTCTTCATCCTAAAGTTTAAGTAGTTTAAATATTAAATAAATCATTATTATTGTAATACATATAAACCAAATAAAATCTAACATTTAATAGTTGAAATAAAAAACTGCTAGCTGAAAAAGACAGTGTCTTTCTCTCTCATCTACAAAAAATATACGTATTTTGTAAGTCTGTCTATGCACGCCAAACAGCTTCAAAGCAAGCTTTCTGTTTTTAAACACAGCAAGTTTGCAGCCACACCTTATCCAATAAGGCCATCCGTGTAGTAAGAATCTTATAATGTTAGACAGAATTTTTTGCCTGGTAAATATCAGCATTTATTAAAACCTAATCCGTGACATTTCATTGGGAAGAAGGAACATCTTCATAGCGATTATATCCCATCCTTTTTCCTAGCCTCAGAATTAATTTAAGAGAACTTTTGAGTGTACTTTTATTTTTACCTCCTATTCCTCCTTACACATGTTTTATTTTTGACTGGTTTTTTTGAAAGTAGCTGTCCTGAGACTGGTGGCCTAAATATATTGCAGACCTTACTATGCCCCCAACAAGAACATTGGCAAGTAATGAGGCCAGCACAATCCCCACTTTCTGTGGCACCCTTCAGTATATTTACAAGGAAGCTGAGAGGCAGAAAGTGACAAGCCATTGTCTGGGGTCAGATCCTATCTGCTTTTCTGTAGAGGAAAGCTGGGGATGCAAATAACATTTGCGGTGTAAGATTTCGCTTTCAGGAGAAGGTTCATGAGAGAACAGTTACTGAAAGATGTAAAGCCAGAGTCAGATGGAGGGGAAGATAAGTCAGCCAATGGCTACCAATTACAGTTGGAATTTGGGCTATTTGCAGTGTAGCATGGGAAATAATTGAATAGTGGTTCACCTGAGCGCAGAGGCTAAATGATGTGCGCACTGCAGTTAGAAGTTGTTCTTCTCAGAACAAAAATCTCAGCTACTTTCTGTTTTACCTGTGCTGCAACTGTAAAGTTTGTGTTCTTTAGGGCTGATCCCATACTTCCGAAAGGACACAGCTCAAGCTCTGGAGATTTATTTCAAAAGAGAGTAAGAAACTTGTCAAACAAGGCATGTTAATGTACTGCTTGGAATTCAAAAGATGAAAATGTCAAAAAACTTGGTTCACTGGCTGCTTTTACACACCAAAGAAATGAAAATCCTTACCTGCTGAAGCCCGTGGGATACTTCCCATTAAATTCAATAGTATCAGAATTTTATCCAATATTTCTTCACATATTGTAGAAGCCTTCGGAGATTTGTAAGAAGATATTCCTTCAACTGGAAAACTCAGTAGTTGTAGAAGATCCTTGATTTAAAGTGCAAAGTATGGATCTACGATCATTTCTCTCCTGTATAACTTAAGAACCCTCTGTATCCCTTTGTGCCTGCCAGGTCTTATGAGTTAGAGGTCGAGCAACAAAGGCTGTGGTTTATGAACTTCTTTGTGTTGCCTGTTCTGTGTGCTTACACTGCTCTTTGCATCCTGAGATAAGCAGAAAGTGTATTTAACTTATAGGTCCTCTGGACTTGAGTCAGAACAGCTTTCCCAAAGTCCTGACACTATTCACTGAAAGTACTCTTGTGTGTTTTAAAAGCCATCCATTTACAGATAATATGGAAACTTCAACAATCATGTTCTCAAATGGATCTTAATAGTAGCTTCCAAGAAAGAGTTTAATTCCAGACAGCAATTAGTCAGTTTATCCCTAAAACGAGAAAAATTAAGGAGATTATGGCTCAGTTGCGTCCTTAGTTACTCTAGTTCCTGTTCAGTTCCTTAAAGCACATATTCACAGCTATTCAAACTTCTGCCTTCTACCTTCCACACCTATCCTTCTACTTTCTACCTGTTCATGAGTCATCTGCCGCAGGAATGACAAGTGTTAAAATATATACAATTATATGTGCACACACACATATATATATATATATACACATACAAATGTATGTGTATCTTTCAATTCCAGGCTGCTACCAGAACACTTCCTAACACAGATTTGTCCAGACAAAGCTTTCCACCTTGTGGCTGGAATACAAGAACGAAGGGATTGACAGGATAAAGTGCAGGGGAGAGAGACTAGCATGGAGAATTCTGCAGTGTAGTGAGAGATATCACAGCAAGAAAGGCTAAAAGCATTAGAATAAAACTATCCAGCATTTGTGGGCTGCTACCTGAATCACAAAGTGATAAGCTACACATTCTTTCTCACAATTCCTTATTGTATGAACCATAGGATATATTGGTAGCCAAGCCACAGGAGGCTGACCCCACCCTTTTCGGTCATATAGCTCTCAGCCATCTTATTCAGGTTGAACACAGAAAAAAAAAAAAAAAAAGTTTTTGTTCACCTTACTATGTATCATCTTAGAGCAAAACCCAAAAAGGCTATTTACTTGATGTGAATTCTTCAGACTGATGGTATCCTACTGGAGTTCTTTTAACAGTTATATTCCACCAAACCCCTCTCCTTCTTTAAAGAACTACAGGCTTTAGTAAGTGGAGATAACTATAATATCATAAGTTTCTGTGGATTTTTTTTTATTTTCCCCCATTAAAGCAATTATTATTACCAGAGTAGATAAACTTTGTGTGCTAGATAATATAAGGTAGGTTTAAATTCAAGAAGGTATAATATATATGTTCTTTTCCTTCTGTAAGGGAAGACCAGGTTCATGACCACCTGAGGAACCTGAATGTACATAAGTTTATGGGACCTGATGAGATGCATCACAGAGTTCTCAGGGAATTGGCTGATGAAGTTGCCAAGACACTCTCCACAATATTTGAAAGGTCATGGCAGTCATGCGAAGTCCCTGGCGACTGGAAGAAGGAAAACATTGCACACATTTTTAAAAAGGGTAGAAAGGAGGACCCTGGGAACTACCGACCTGTCAGCCTCACCTCTGTGCCTGGGAACATCATGAAACAGATCCTCCTAGAAGCTGTTCTAAGGCACATGGAGGACAGGGAGGTGATTCGAGACAGCCAGCATGGCTTCACCAAGGGAAAGTCCTGCCTGACCAACCTAGTGACTTTCTATGATGACGTGACTAGATCAGTGGACAAGGGACGAGCTATGGATGTGATCTATCTGGACTTCTGTAAAACCTTTGACACAGTCGTCCACAACATCTTTCTCTCTGAATTGGAGAGATATGGATTTGATGAGTGGACTGTTGGGTGGATAAGGAATTGGTCGGAAGGTCTCAGCCAGAGGGTAGTGGTCAGTGGCTCAATGTGCAGATGGATGCCAGTGACAAGTGGTTTCCTTCAGGGGTCCGTACTGGGACCAGTGCTGTTTAACATTTTCATAAATGCCACAGTGAGATTGTGTGCACCCTCAGCAATTTTGCAGATGACACGAAGCTGAGTGGTACAGTTGATATGCCAGAAGGAGGGGATGCCATCCAGAGGGACCTGGACAAGCTGGAGAGGTGGGTCTGTGTGAACCTCCTGAGGTTCAGTAAGCCCAAGTGCAAGGTCCTGCATCTGGGTCTGAGCAATCTCTGGTATCAACACAGGCTGGAGGATGAGGAAATTGAGGGCAGCCCTGCCGAGAACGACTTGGAGGTACTGGTGGATGAAAAGCTAGGCATGACTTGGCAATGTGCACCCACAGCCCAGAAGGCCAACTGTATCCTTGCCTGCATCAAAGGAAGCATGGCCAGCAGGTCAAGGGAGGTGATTCGGCCACTTTACTCTGCTCTGTTGAGACCTCTCCTGGAGTACTGCACCCAGCTCTGGAGCCCTCAGCACAAGAAGGACATGGAACTAGTGGAGCGGGTCCAGAGGAGGGCCAGAAAAATGATCTGAGGGCTGGAACACCTCTCCTATGAGGAAAGGATGAGAGAGTTGGGGCTGTTCAGAAAAGAGAAAAGAGAAGGTTGTGGGGAGACCCTATAGCAGATTTTCAATACTTAAAGGGGCCTATAGGAAAGATGGGAAAAATCTTTCAAGCAAGGCCTGTTGTGACAGGACAAGGAGTAATAGCTTTAAGCTAAGGGAGGGTAGATTTAGACTGGATATAAGGAAGAAATTTTTTATGATGAGAGTGGTGAAACACTGGAACAGATTGCCCAGAGAATCAGTGGAGACTCGGTCCCTGGAAATATTCAAGGCCAGGTTGGACGGGACTCTGAGCAACCTGATCTAGTTGAAGATGTCCTTGCTCACTGCACGTGGGTTGGGCTAGATGACCGCTAAAGGTCCCTTCCAACCCAAAGCATTCTATGATTCTATAAGGTATACATCAGCTGATAAACAAAGATGGGTATTCACAAGTAAGTGAAGACAATTTATGCTGTTTGGACAGCAGTGGCATCATTTTTGACATGAACTGTCTAACTAGATCTGAATAACATAACATATAGGTGGCAATCAACAAGGAATTCTATGCATAAACAGGCTACTGGAATCCAGTCATCAAATATGAATGGAACTGGAATAGGTTGACAGTGACACTGACACTTAGCTTTTGTTGTACTTCATATTGGTTAAATTGACACATACCCAAGATAATAACCAGAAGCAGGAAAAATATTAAGAAATAATAACTTAGCACTCTAGAATTAAAAAAAAAAAATAAACACAGATTTATTATAAAAATTGAACATTAATCATAAATCCTGAACCTAATTTTGTTGCAATTAGGAAAAAAACATAAACATCATCAAAAGAAAAAAATTTCACCTAATGAAAAATGTTTCTATTTTTAAAATAATTCTACAAAATTTTAAAGGAGAACAGAAAGATATTTAGATAAATAAAAATTAGGAGATTTCCTTTAAAATCTTTATGATCTGACAAGACGGAAAGAGACAGCAAAATAAAAAATCTTGTCATTTATATGCATTTAATTGGCTGGAATTACCACTGTTAAAGTTTTGAGAAGGAGATGCACAATATTTTGGCCTTTCACACACACACATATATATGGGAAAATCTAGAAACTAATACTTTGTTTCAGGTGGCTCAAGGGCCTTCAAGTCTTTGTGTTATTTTGGTTCTATTGCCTTTTTCTTCAGAAAGAAAACGCACACTGAACAGATTACTGTTTACTCTATGTAAGCTTTTTAAAAATATCTGTATATGTGAAGTGCTTTACTAAACATTATAATTCCAGTACATTTATTCAATATATTTCTGGTTCAAATTAATTCTGAGTTAAATTATTTTCTTTAAGTGCGTCATACACATTACTATTCACCAAAGTGAAACGCAATGTCTCTTTCTTTGCTACTTCACTTTTTCTGAATATCTGAACTATTTTCATTAATCTCAGTTTTCTCTCCAGAATGCACACTACAGAAGAACACATCAGAAATGAAATGGAAATCTAATAATCTATAGTTATCAAGAAATTAAATACCTGGCTCATTTTTGAAACAGGTAAAGTGTTTATTCTTGTCCGTAGCATATATTCAGCAACAGGCTGAATTTGTATGTGCTTTGCATAATGATTTGTGTTATTCAAGTGTTACAAAAAGAGGAGACAGTTTTCTCTAAGAATGACTTTGATTCAGCAGCAGAATGATACTTGTTAATATTCCACAAGAACATGGCCAGGTGGAATTGATTAATATATATTTACATCCAACTCTGCTTTAAACAAATCTTTTGCAAAGAGATTTTACATTGTTGAAATAACCACATAATATTAAAAAGGTCTTCAGATATTTCGGCTAAAATGTTGTAGGTCAAGTGTTTCTGCCCTAGTTAAACAAAAATATTATTTAGCTAAATTTATACTGGAAATGTCAATGCAGTATATTTGGTATGCATCTATACCACTGATATAGAAGTAGGGACAGTGTTCTAGGAAAATATCAATGTTCTCCAAAAGGATTTAAGTACTGGGCCTGATCTCTGAGCTGATTGCAGCACTTCTTACTTTGTATTTCCAGTGGAGTGAGTGCTGCTATTTTATCTCTGAAAAAAAAAATATATGTATAGTGTATGTATGTGCATGTGTGTGCACACGTGTCTATGCATGTGGTAGCACATGAAAACTTCAGCTTATATAATTTTAATTTCTGTTTAGTTGGCATGTGATGACAGAATATCTTCTTTAGATGAAGGTGTTTATTCCAACTATAATACACTGTATTTTCCTGTTCATTTGAAAGCAGTCATATACTGAGTTGCAGTGCTGTAATATGGTACAATACACTGGTTTAAAACAGAGGCTTTTTATAGCAGCTTAAGAAAAATAATCAAGAGTATAAAAATAAAAATCAGTTATTTAAGGTAAGATTTATTACATTCTGATTTAAATTAGTGTTTAACATTGGAGAATTAAATTTATTCTACAAAGCATAGCCCTGAAGATGATGAGGGCACATAAAAAGTTAATGCTCAGACACATAGAGGTCCTGTGTCCCACTTCTGGAGCTGCCCAGAAGAAAAGCAGCTGAATTGCAAAGGCAGCTCCACTCTGAACACCCAACAGACACGGGAGGGTACAGCTCTCTGTCTGAGCTTACAGACCTGCTTTAGGTTTGACAGTGCCTTCTCTTTCGCCAGCTCAGAGGGCAGGGGAACACTTGCTCATCCAGCACCATTCACGCAGAGCTACCAGAAAGAGAGCAGGAAATCAGAAAGACTCATCGCTACCTTGTCATCCTTGAAGCTGAAGCAACAAGGGAAGAGACCCATCAGAAAAAACCTATTTCATGGACATTGCAGTAAGGTTACACCTCTTCATAACCAAGTAGTGCATCTCTTACATGTTCATCTCAAAACTTATAATGAAGATCTTAGAAGTTTTGTTGCACTCACGTAAAAGCTGTCGGAAGACATCTAAAATTACGAGAAGCCAAATGAGTGTGATGTTGAAAATTGGGATATCTACATTTCCCTGAATTTAGAGAAATAGAAGTATTTTAAGATAAAATAGGACATGATATAACACTGAAGTTATCATACTTCTCAATTTATCACAAGCTCTAGCTTACTGTGCTGCTAGATTTTGTGTTCTTAAACAATTTATGAATAAGAGTGAGCAGAGGCTAGGTACAAAACCTTCAGTAAACTACGGATAAATTGTTAGGACAGCAGTGAATCTCTCTATCCTTCTGTTTGAAGTTCTGCTATTAAAATGTTATTTGAATTTATTGAATAATGTATCACTTAGGAAGGAAAAAACAATTCATAACAAGTGGAGAGAGAAGCAGTGACTTCCTTTGGACAGCAACCTAATATAGAAACGTAAAAGCCCTCACCTGTTAATATTTAAGACAGACCTTTATTAAAACAAAATTAATTTCAATGACATCGTGCAGAACAGAATTCCTCCCTAATGAATGACACAGACACTTCTGTGGAAATAATTAATGGGAACAGAACCTGCACCTTACTCACAGTGGTGCTGAAAGTGTTACAGAAGCTGCCAGTTCAAGTTTGCAAACTGTCAATCTACTTCAAGTCTTTTAAAAATTGCAATAAAAAGATTAAGACTGTGTTATAATTAAGACTTTAGAATCAGCAATGATCAGACCTTTGCAGAAAACTGCTGCAGTAACAGTTCATTAAGAAAGATAAACTGTAAGAACTAGTCTTTTCCACTGACATCACATGAACAGTTTTTGCTGTGTTGTCTATTTAGGCACAAAACCTTAAAATATTCATTTTTTCTCTGAAAAAAACCCCTTAAAATAAATATTTATTTTTGATGAATAATTTCAAAATATATTTTCCCCACATTTTAGAGACATTGTCCACAGATGTAAATTTTACTAGTGAAAAATATTTTGTCAGCTCCATATAGACTTATGAGCCAGCTCTGTGTGCATTCTATTAGTTGTTGCTAATCACACATTCTCCAAACCACCCCCCAACCCTCTGCAAAAAAAAAAAAAAAACAACACCGAAAAACCCCAAACCACAGTAACTGGGAATTCTATCTTTCCTTGAAATGTCATTCTTTTACATCAGAAACTCGTATTTATTGTTCCAGATTTGGTTCAAGCCTTTTAAATTATACAGAGTTACAGTAACTATTTTGACCTCAGAGACTTAAACTTTGGTAATCTGTGTAAAATAGGGGTAGTGCATTTAGGGTACATAAAGAAGGTGATTCAAGTCACAGATTCTTCCTTTGAGCTACCATTGTCTAGCAAGATTAGACCATCCAAATCATTACGGGATTTGGGTGGTCTTTGCAGCACGTCCAGGCAGTTTGTATTTTGGGATACAGATATAGACCCATGATTGTGACATGGAACTTGGAGTAAGGAAAGAGAAAGGGGGAGAAGGAAAAACTCCTCCCCCCTATCAATCATGGGTTTATTATGACTTCTTTTGGAGAAAAGCCTTGTGACAAGTAAAATTCCTATGTTCCCTCCTTGACTCTGCAACTCCAGACCAGGACTATCCACACATCAACTTTCCAACACTGAAGCACCTTCTCTCCAGTTACAATCATGGCAAAGCTGTTGTATGGGCAGTCAGACCAACAAGTATTACACATATTGTACAGTCGTTTTCCCCTGAAGTCTTTTTCCATCACTCCTTTGATCTACTCTTCACTCAGAAAAATCTGTTTTAGAATGAAGTTTTACTTTTAAAATCTTCATGTTCTGAAGAAAAGTACTGCAAGTTATTAATCAAACTGTTACTGATTTTTAGCTACAGTTTTGAAGATCTTCCTAAGCTTTTAGTGGCAAGACCAGAGCAAGACCAGAGGCAAGACTACAGCATTCTTTCCCTAAATTACAGTTTTTTCATGATTACTGAATCGCTTTACTATTCACACTCCTGAATACATTCTGAATACATAGTTATCTTGCACAACAATAGGCTACCCAGTGGAAATCATCAAGAAAGGCCAGAAACAGCAGAAGGCATTCTGTTGGAAACCCTAATGCTAAAATGCTAAACTTTAGTTACGTGGGGGTTTGGTAGGTCAGTAATGCTTGGGGCAAATCTGTAGCAAATATCAGTATGTCTAATCCTGCATCAGTTGAAGACCTCTTCAAAGATGTGGACCTCTAGTGGACAGCTGTTAATTCTAAGAGACTATGGTGCTTTCCAGCTGCCCTGAGCTACATGTAATCAGAACCACCTCTGACTGCAGCAGCAGGCCATTTCTGCCTTACAGTACCTGTGAGATGTGCCCCTTCTAAAAACTTACTATGTCCCTTTGCTTTAAGTGACTGAAACTGCTTCACTCATAAGAACACTCTTCAGGAAGCCTCGATGGCCTTTTGAAATAATTAAGAGAAAGGAGAGAGATAATAGTTAAGGAGAAAGTGGGTATCCTTTCCTGCCATGATCTTCTTTAAAAGTTTCTTAAATTCCCTTCAAATCCTGTTTTTCTAGGCATGTATTTCCCCAGAAACAGCATTATGACATAACATAACCAAACCTAGAGATTCAGAAATACTTTTCAGCCTGGTTTTCTATTCAGTGTGATATTTTTCAGTATTAGAGTAATACAGTCTATATCATGCCAATAAATATTGCACTGAAAAGCATATCAGCAATATACATTTAGGTCCTCAGAATGACTAAGTTATCAAAAATTATAAGTAACCTCTCATATTAATTAAGTGTGCAAGACCAGCTGAAGTTTGACAGAAGTTGATGGGAAGACTCACACTGGCATTAATGTTTCTTGGATCAGGCCCTTAAAATCCAGTGCTTCTCCTGAGAGTTAATTATACTATCTGCTTGTAAGGAAAAACAAAAAATCTCAATGGGGATGTAAGCATATTTAATATTTGGATTTTATGATGACTAATTGTGAACCTCTTCTGGAGGTTATTGGTAAGTAACAGGAAAAAGTAGAAAAATTTGTAGGACTACTTGACTTTAAATAAGAATTTATCCTTTTTCTGAAGGTTATGTGTAGCTATTTTTCTCAAAAAAACCACTTTGTTTAAAAGCAAACCAAAAGCAATAACAAATTTTAAAAACCTTGCTCTTAGTTTTCTGCTTCCACTTTTACATGTGTCCCATATTCCAAAATTCGTTTTGAAATCCTCATGTAATAAGACATGGTAGCTGAAGATGTTAGTGTTATTTCTAGATACTTCCCAGAAACAAAGTCTAGGTGGAATATTAGGTGTAGGTTATTTATGTACTTGTTGGGGGAAAACACTTAATTAAAAAAAGAGTGAGACTAAGAAGTAAAATAGGTGTTAAAGGGTACTATTATGAACTGTGGAAGTCTAAGTTTACTAATTAAACTACAGAGGAGACAAGTTGACTTGTGAAAGTAAGTATTCCCAATGTGACAGTGAAGTCAGCTAAGCACAAAGTTGTTATCCCTTGAAAAATAACTTCTTGGTTATATTTGTCCTGAGACAAGGACTGAGGCATGGGCAAGCAGGAACCGTCTGAGAAAAGAGACTTTTTACAAGTCACTACACTTGCTGTACTGATACTGCCCCTTTCACCACCTCAGGCTTAGAAACACTTCCCCATTTTGGACTTTCAACTTCAGTGAGTTACTCCATCAATAGTTCATATTTAATAAGCATTTATGGAAAGTGCTTATGTCTGTAGTCAGACACATTCTGCTCTCCCTCTTGTTACTAGTGTCCTAATCCTCCTCCTAATACATTACTTTTCCCCAAAAGCCCTGCAACTAATAAGACAAACATCCACATCTCATTAAAAAATAGAGGAGAAGGTGTTCAAAACTTGCTTTTCTTTGAACAGCTTGAACATTTGGGATTGAAATATATTCAACAAGGTAGCGATTGGTCTGTGTATCTTCTGTTTATTATTTGTTCTATTTGTGCACAACTTTTTAAAACATCAACAATTTGGTTACGTCAAAGTGTTGCTGATTTTGTGAAATTATCTTTTCTCATTTACTGAGATATTACTTGTCAGCACCAACACGTGGAATTTTTTCTTTGCAGTCATTAGTCAATATTGCTAGCTTGGCCTTAAAATCTTCTGATTTCTATTTGATATGTAATGGAGCTGCACATCTTTTCCTCTTTGTGTGCCTCTATCTGATTTATCAGAAATTCAGTACCAATTTAGTGACAAAAAAAGTATATTCACTTCTATTTTCTCTACCACTTACTAAATTTCATGTGACTGTCTTATAAAAGTCAGATTTTTAAAGCTGGATGAGAGTTGTCTGGAGAGGGGAAAAGTTCAGTACAGAACCCTGACTGTGGGGCAGGATACCTGTGTACACATTTAGGAAGGACAGCTGATGGGGAGCACCTGCTCCCCAGGGCCAGGGCTAGAGCAGGTCCTCACCGCGGGACTGGGTGAGGTCCACCCATGCTGAGCTCCCAGCTGCTTGTGTCCTTGGTAGCTAATGTGAAGTTACTTCGGTTCTCCTGTCGTTCTCCCAGTAACAGTGACAGGCACATAAGCATATCCTGAGCACAAGAGAAGAGGGAACAGATGGATCCAGACAGGGGAGCGCACGGAAACCATAGGACCATATTGGCAGTAGTCATAACACATCACCAGGCTGTCGGCATGATCCCTGCAGGCACCAGAGCAAAGGGGAGTTAAGGAGGGATTTGAAGGGGATAATGCAGTAGCCCAACAGGCATTTACGAAAATCTCTTCTCAAGTATGAGGGATGGTGCAAAAGAAAGGAGCGTTTGCTGAAACACATAGCGAGAAGCAGGGAAGATGCTGACATCCGGAGCCGTCTGGGAGCAGGAGCGATGCATTTGACACCAAGTAGGAAATAAGCAGGGAGGAGTGGTATTGTAAAGGGCCTTGGAAACAGAGACAATTTAACATCTGATGCAGCAAAGGGAAAGCAATATTGTTAGAGTGACTGGCTAGCAGAATGTTGTCTGCAGCAGCAGTCTATGCATATCAACACAACAATGAAGATTGGGTAAGACCATCAGAACAGAAAGGTTTTATTTTTTTTTCTGCTCTGGAATTAATTTCAAAAAACCTGCACTTGTCATAAAATAGAAACACTAAAATATAAGCAAAAATAAGGTTGCCTAATAAAAAAACCAACTGGCAGAATGTAGCCAGTTATATTTCACTGCATAATACCACCATTAATTCTAGCAATATTACCAGTGGAACAGGCTGAAATTGTCATTTCCTACAGAAAAAAATATTTTGGAAGACAACCAAATCTATGATGGATGTAGGCAGGCACAAATCCATTTAAATCAGTGGTGCAGCATCCGTTTTTGTCAGCTGCGACAGTCTCTCTTGATGTTTTATGAAGTTTATGACAAACAAATTATGATACGTTGAGAAAGCAAAACTTGCTATGTACCACACTGAGATATAAATACAGCAGAAGGGTTGCTTATCGAAACATGCCTGTTCGACTACATACAACTTCATTCAGATAAGACCTCACATAAAAAGCTACACTGAGATAATACAGGCATAGACCACAAAGTTGTTGAGAAAAGTAAAAGATTAAGAACACTCTAAACAATTGATTATTTCACTGAATACTTCAAGTGACACAGCATTTTAACCCTCAGTAATTTTAAATTAGACAAGTGCAATTCATATTCCTGCAAAAAAGGTTAGAATAGTCTCTCAAAGACTATTAAGTGATAATTATGTAGCTTTAAAAAATCATATTTGTCCTCTTTAGTACCTAAAATGGTGTTAAGATTTTTTCTGTCTAGCTTCAACAACTTGCCTTATGTTTAATTTAGCTAATAGTTAAATAAGAAAGGAATAGGTCTTTCTTAATAAGAAATAATTCTGTATAGTGAACAAGCTGTTCTGAAACACCATAAAATAGAGAAGCTGAGTAACTTAACCACACTTGCTAGAATAAATGTACACATGAACACAGGAGAAAATTAAATAATAATTGCCGTAGTTTCTCCTAGTATCACTTGGAATTCTATAGATCTGTGAGTATAATTACTAGTAAAATTGGCTTGGCTTCCCAATCACTTTCAGAGAAGACCTCAACTTCTGACATCATCTACCTGGACTTGTGCAAAACATTCCACACTGTCCCACATGATGTCCTTGTCTCTATATTGGAAGGACATGGATTTGATAGAGGGACTACTCGTTGGATGAGGAACTGGCTTGATGGATGCACTCAAATAGTTGCAGTCAATGGCTCGATGTCCAGGTGGAGACCAGTGACAAGTGGTGTGCCTCAGGGATCGGTACTCGGGCTGGTGCTGTTCAATAACTTTGTCGGCGACATGGACAGTGGGACTGAGTGCACCCTCAGCAAGTTTGCCGACGACACCAAGCTGTGTGGTGTGGTTGACACGCTGGAGGGAAGGGATGCCATTCAGAGGGACCTTGACAGGCTGGAGAGGTGGGGT
>Ga0065711_1037714_pt1 | contig 19545 bp, 14 predicted proteins | sample Hoacrofraction12_FD_59098 | JGI IMG/M metagenome (GOLD analysis project Ga0065711, IMG submission 59098) | Hoatzin crop microbial communities from Cojedes, Venezuela - Epithelial fraction 12 v2 (version 2) | ecosystem: Host-associated > Birds > Digestive system > Esophagus > Crop | place...
CCTCCTGCCAAAGCAGGGTCACCTACAGCAGGCTGTAGAGGACCTTGTCCAGGCGGGTCTGGAATATCTCCAGAGAAGGAGACTCCACAACCTCCCTGGGCAGACCACGGTGCGTAGCTGGAAACAACAGAAAGCCACCCCTGCTGAACGGCTTACCCTTCCCTAGGTCCTCTCAGTTTAGGGATCAAGCAGGAATTTCACAGGTGCACTCTTGCTTAGTCCGATGCAAGCTCTTTGTCAACGCTGCAAGATTTTCCCTGGAGACCAGCTTTGTGGTGCTCCATCCACACAAAGGACTGGAGTTTCTGATGGTCAGTGGGTGCTGTCACACTTCCTGGCAGTTTCTACGTTCTCCAGAACATCTGCAAAACAGGCTCTCCTGGTAGTGACCTCTGCAGGTCCCATCCTCCTGTCCGCGGTGTGAAATACACTTGTAAGCTACACAACATACTCGTAAACTACACCACTCGGAAGCGTACACCCACGCTCAGAGAACCTCAAAGCTTGCACGACAGCATTATCGTACTTTGCAAAGCTGTTGGCAACTGCCAAATACATTTCATTTACATTGAAGTCTGAGAAAAACATAATTAGCACCTCATATTAAAAAGAAAGCAGCATGCTCTTGACAGCAAGCCAGGAAGTTGATAAACACAACTTCCTCAAATTAAATTTTCCCAAAAAACCTAGATGAGGACATAAATTCCGAAGAGGCTGGTGTTAGCAGCTGTGCAGCACAGTCACAATTAAACTCCAAACCCTCACGTTAGCACTTACTCTTATAAAACATCTTTTCAGAAGATCTTCAAATTATATCAAACAAATATAATGTTTCGGGTGGGGGCCCTCTGAGCAAGGGATGCTTCGCTAAAATAAACACCACTCAAAGAGCAGCACGCCAGTTGCTGAAAAACTCTTGTAATTCCAGAGCTGGCTGTCATCCACATGTACTGCTCAATTCAAAATACAATATGACTTTCTTTCTCTTACTTGCTCAGCAGCTGCCTCGTCCCGGCCCTGTCCCACCGGCTGGGAGAGCGCAGGGACACCGCGCATGGACGTTGCTTGTTCCCGTTCTAGACCAGGGACAAATTTTGGCAACCCATGGGCCTCAGCCCTGGCACGTGCTGCTCCTAGACCGATTTTCAGCGTGGCACAACTTTCGCACACTCCGCGTTTGCTTCGGGGCCCCTCCCGAGAAGCTCACAGTCCGATGTTCTACCACCTGGTCTGCTTCCTCCTGCCTTCCTCTGCCGGCCCCTTGCCCCCCGCTTGCACAGCACAGGCTTTCTTCCCATGCACACCTCTTCCTCCTGTTACGACTCAGTAATTGCTTCTCTCTGATTGTGTTTATTCCTTGGTGTTCATAGCCTTCTACCTTATTGGTCCTTTTCTCATTGTGCAGGTGTACGTTACGCTATAGTAGCTTCTAGGTCATTTTTACGTATTCTGTACCAAGCTTGCCCTTAATAAATATTAAAAGACATACACATGTACACTCATAAATCTGAGAGAAGCTGAAAGGACTGATTTCCAGAAGCACACCAGAAGGCAGCCTATTTTCTTTGGCTTGGTCCCAAACGCTGCCCCTGGTTATACCAACGTAAGAGTACAGTGGGTGCTGCTGCCTTCGGAGCTGGCAGCTGCCCCTGCAGTGGGCTGCCTTTCTGCTGAAATCAGCGGGTGAAAGCAGGGAGAGAAAGTCCCATTACCATTAAATTCAATGATCTTTGTGGGTATCTAGGTATACCTGGTGTCACGGTGCAGCTCAGCAGCGATTGCACAGAATTGTCTGCTGGAAGCCTGTGCAAAGGGTGAAGAAGGATTTTTCATTTCATGCATCATTTGCAACTCCCTCCAATAATTCGGCAAAGTCAATACATGCCCTTGATGCAAAGTTAAGAGAAAAACCCTGAAGCAAACAGACAGAAGTAAGTAATCCAGAGAGTGACCAAGCATAGTCAAATCCTTTTTTGCTTTGTTTCCCCCCTCCCCTGCTTTTGCCACATACTACATGAGAACACATATTTTTTTTTGCACAAAGTTCGTTACAGTCATGGAAACCTCTTGAAATAAATACAAAGGGGAACCAACTCCCCTGCATCCCTTTGTGATTTCAAGGGACTTTGTAGTGCCTGTATCTGCTCAGACCATTCAGGGTTCAAACCACTCATTCCCCGGCAGCAGGGACCAGAGAGTAGTCTTGCAAAAACATTCAACCCCCAACAGTAAGAAGTAACTGCCATTGAGTGTGCTTCTTTACCCTGACCTCTGCTTCCCGAAATGGAGAGCAAGCGGTCAGGAAAACATGGGGTAACACAGACCCCAGAAATCAGGGCAGAATGACACCCCAGCCCTAGTCCGAGGTCAAACAAGTCATGACTGAGTGCCTCAGGATGACCAAAAGCTCCAAATTTGACACATATCCTACTCCTCATGTGACAAAGTCTGGCTCCCAGGGTGGGCATGCCACGTAGCCATCCTGGAGCGGGCAAAGGTCTGAATCGACAAACCCAGACCTCCTGCGAGACAAAGCACTGCTTTATCCTCTGGGGATTTTTTTTTTTCTTTTTAATTTCAGGAATGTGAACTCAGCCTGCCATAGCACCAAGTAAATGGATAAAACCTTGTGACCTTGGCAGACTGCATGGCTCTGCTGGGAAAATGATTAATGTTTCAGACTTAAAAAGGGAAATGATCATTCCATGAATGTGACAAGTAACTCCAGAAACCCCACAAAACGCCTGTGGAGACGACGAGGAGTGTGTCCGAGACACACGTAAGGCAGCAGGGTCAACAGGTTGGTGAGTACAAGTTTTCCTGACAGTGTCTTACTCCAGAACCAGACCTGGTTGCTTTGGGGACTGGGCAACAGGAGTAAGAGACTTGTTCCCATGCTGCTAGATCGCTGTGGCTGCATTTACGTGATAAAGCCCACTGCTTGCAGAAGTCACCGTCTCTTTGGCCACGCCGTTCCTCTTGGCTACCACCCTGGGATGGGAACACCAGGCAGCGTTGGAGATGTGTCCTGCTGCTGTTCGGGGTTTGGAAGCCAGGACCGCAAAAGGAATAGCCCCAAAAGCCACATTTATATGGACAGAAGAGTAAACTTTCTTATTCATCACAGCACTCCTTAATTATAGATGGCTTCAATTCCTACCCCACTTTGTGGACAGTGCTCGTAAAACAAGCAGCCTTGTGCACAAGGCAGCAAAGGCGTTCACTGCGGGGCAGCGCCAGGGAAAGCCTTCGTGAACGCCAGGAGCACGAGCCGCGCTGGACTCGGAGACCACTCGAGAAAAGACTCCTGGAGAGAAGCGTAGGCAGTGTTCTGGGGGTTAATTTTCCTCAAGAGTTTTCTTTTGAGAGAGGTTTTCTTTCCTGCCAAGAATTCCGATTTCTTCCAAACCCTGCTCCATCCTCTCGCTCCAGCAGAACACAGCAAACGCATTTCATTTCCTCTCCTGCCTGGTGGGACGCTGAGGAGATGTGATCGCGGAATTGGTAGACGTTTCGGCTGGCCCGTATTTGCAGCAAAATTTATGACACATGCCAGCGCCTCCGCTAGCTGATTGGGCACGGCCAGGGAAATGGAGAAAGCCTCAACTCGCTGAGCTTCAAAAAATGAACTTCACTTGAGTGATGTATTGTTGTTTTGCAGCAGAAAGGAACACCTGGCTCGTACGGTGGGGAAAAGAACAAAATGCAACATTCATAAAAATGACTGAAAAGGGACTGGAGAATACAGTTATTTTTTGCTTCCACACGAGAGAACGTGCCACGAAAGAGTGTTTGCAATTATAATCTGGCATATCTGCTGCTTCTGTTTGACGCGATTGCATCGGTACGACCGCTAATTCGCTTTTAATCTTCATTAACATCTCCTGCACTTTGCAGAACAGATTCAGACTGTCTGATGCTTCCCATGTCACTCGGAAGAAGCATTAGGAAATTATTATTGCTTTTCTTGTGATGCTAGATAATTACTTCTTCAGACCTAAAAGGCGTTTATATTGTATGAGCGAGATTTTGGGTTTGCTTATCCCGTTGTACGTCTCCCGTGCAGATGTGCTGGCTACAGTCTGAAACCAGTGAGAGGAGAACTGACTCTGGAAAAAAAAGATTTTTGTACGTAGCCTCAGCGCAAAAGAGATTTGCAAATATTTTGGGGTAACTTAAGAGTTTAGAATGCTGAAGATGGAGCGCGCCTTTAATTCAGCTAAAATAAGAGCTCATCTAAATTGTGACTGGGCCGAGAGAAGCAGAGAGGCATGGGAGGAGAGTGGCTGACCGGAGAGGGCTCGAAGGCAATGCTTCATCTGTCCAGCTGCAGCAGAGACTATGAAATGCAAAGTCCGCACGTGTGCGCATGTATCTGCAGGACGGATAAGATCTATATTTATGTATACATACACAGAAGAAATACATAAACCAAGGGATGTATTTTTAGCAACGGTTTCTATAATGCTACAACACGCACCAAATTGCTTTTTCCTAAGTGCTACAGAAAAGCCAATCCTGTAGCAGATTCAGCATGAAGATATAGATGCCATATCATTCATTCAAGCCAGAGCAGCCCTTCTGCAGTAAGTAAACAAACACAGCTGACTCCGGCTTTTCTTTACATGGAGACTCCTGCACTCTGCACCGAGCAGCAAAAATTTCGAGTCAGTCGTTTTAATGCTTGGTAAGTGCGTTGCAAGATCCGAGCAGCAACGTGAAGGAGGCTCCTGGGAGAGCAGAGCTACCTTCTGGCTGTCCATGACAGGCGTGTAAATAAAGGGTTCTGGCATATGAGCACTGATGTACAGCCACTGCCTGGGAGCGTGAGCAGAGTTAGTGCTCGGCCATTCTAATTGCAAATCAGCAGCTCCACCTAACTGGTCCAGCAGTATTAATATAATCAAAACAAAGTCATCTTCACTGGGAAAACGTGAAGCCCACTGTGGTCTGTGTTGTTCTTGGAGGTATCACTTGAGCCTTTCTTCTTGGGAAGCAGAACCCGTTATGATGTATATCTTTTAAAGAATAATTACTTGCCAGTAAGTGCTGGTCCCTGAAGAAATATATTCCAAATTGATCGGCGCTCAACCACCCATCCCTCCACTGAGCTGGGGAGTTCCGCAATACCTCTCATAACTTTTCAATTAGCTTTTGATTTGGGAGCGTTTTCCCCTCCTGCCGTGGAGGGAATAGGCTGGCAGGGTGTAGTGAGGAGCCCGAAGGTACGGTGAACCCTCCAAACCCGCTGCTGTCTGGGGTCAACGACTGGCTGCAGTGGCCATCACCACGGGCTTAAACACTGCTAACACGGTGTGTTCAAAATAATATGGAAATTAAACAGTGCTGCTAAATACGTGCCATTGCATAGGTCCCCTGGTTTTTAGTCTTAAACATCTGGCACAGGGGTTCCTCAATAACCTGGTGCTTGGAGAAGGCACCGTCTCTCTCGCAGAGATAATTCACCGGTTGCAGGCGTCACTGTGCTCCCATTTGCGCGCCTGCAGATGGGCGATCTGCTAAGTAAGGCTGCGGTGGGCAATCCCACCCTGCGCATTGGGCTGCTGCCCAGTGCAAACCAGGAGGTGTCCAAATCCCTGGCAGCCTGGGCTGGGGGGGCCACTTCTTGGAGGGGATCGCATATGAGCAAATCATACCAGTACAGAAACCACAGGCAGTTTCAAAATGATCTGCCAATCACAACATGAAATAAAATGGCTGGATAATTTATTTACAAAAAGTAATTCCACCAATTTTACCACTTAACCTCCTCCACCTCAAAACTGAAGTCTGGAAAAATCATGTATCAATGTATGTATTATTTTTGAGAAGTCTTATATGAGAAACGGTCATCGTAACAAACTGTCAACAACGTTATGGAAGCACTTTGCACTTGTATTTCAATAGGAGAAAGGAGCTGCTCACATGCAAATTACACAAAAATAGAACAACAGTCATTTTTCAGTATTACAGAGAAAACCAAGACAATTTCAAGACGCAATTTGAAAATAGGATGCTAGGCACACCGCTTTCATCAAACCAAAGATTAATTGTTTAACGAAGGCCTGGTGGTCAGACCAACAATTAGCTGCTGTTTCATCATAATAATTGTAGTAAGCAATTAAAAAAAAAAGAAAAAAACAATTCCTGACCTGCTGATTCCCCAACAGTAGCCTGTTTCTGTCTGTTTGAAACAGCAACCTGGCGCAGCAGCGTTTTCAGGATAAAAGCCTCTTTCTTTCAAAAGCTATAACAAATCTTCCATTAACTCTGGGAGAGAAGGAAAAAGGAGGACTACCATTTTGCCTTTATTCCTATCTCTGTATTAGTTGTAAGAGTTTGTAAAGTCCCTTTCAGATGTGAATAAATTTGTCCAACTATCACAATTCCTTCACACGACGTAGTACTGAAGGAATGCCGTGTTCCTTCCCGTGGTCTCCCTGTGGCGTGGGGGTGTGTAAGGACAATAAAGCATGTGAGACTGGGAAGACATTGCCAGTGAAACCACCTCAGGATGCTCTTTTATACCAGCAGATTATCAGCAGAGCATCTTTGAAAGCAGCTTCCTAATTTATTCCAAGTCGGAACAGCACAGAACTGCAGCCTGGGCTCCAGGGAACGCTTCAGCGCTGGCTGATGCCCAGGAGATGCTGGACCCGATTCGCATCGCTCCTTGCTAACTCATAGCTCACTTGCACCGATTCTCTCATGCTCTTCAGAAGAAAACAACTTGTGAGAAAACAAATACGACCAAAACAGCTACTGGCAACGTTTGTCAGTATGGAAGACTGAAAAAATAAATAAAAGAGAGAGACTCTCCCACCTCCTTTGGGACCCTGTGGCTGGATGGTGGTCTTGGCCACTTGCTCTTGTTGCAAAAAGGACTTGTTCTACAGGCCAAGCACGCGACAAGGCGGCTGCGGAGCGATCCCTGACTGAAGCTGTAAAGTGGTTTGGAGCTTTTTTAATGGCAAGGTGTCGAAGACGTGTTTGGTGAAGATGGTGTGGGTTTGCTGAAGATGGTGGGGGAGTTTTTTCCTACATTTGAGAAAGGATGGGCAACTTGCACAGGCGGTACCTCACGGTGGAATTGGAAAAACATCAAACTCTGATTTTGCACAGAATGGGAAAACAATCGTTCCATTTCTGTCACTGAACCGAAAGCCTGATCCTGCAATAACGACACCGTCTTTCATTCCAAACACTAAAAGGGCAAGAGCTTGTCACAGCGTTGGGCTCAGCACACCCTTGGTTCTTCGTGGCAGTTGTCCCCCCCAGCCCTGGCTGTGCTCTGTGCCACTGAAATGTTCCTTGGATCACTAGTGCTTTCCCAAGGAAAATATTAAAAGTGCAATAATCAAGATAACTTGTTCTACAAGCAGTGACACAAGGCTTTTTCTCTATTTGTCATTCAGCTTCACAGCCTAATTAATTAGCATTTGTACAGCACTCTGACAATACAAAATGCAATTGAAGTGCTAAGTATTATTATTAATATTAGCAGCAGCACCATTTTGCTCTACTGAATGCATTTGCCAACAGACTTGCCAGAGAAAAAAAGCAGTCAAGCCAGCTGAACTGACACGCCGTAAACTTGAAATGCACCTCGAGCTTCTTCCCCGTACTTGATTACAGTAAGCCGAATGGCTGAAGCATCTGCATAGCTGTGCAGATTTTTTTAGTCTATTAAAAAAAAAATTGAACCTCATATAGCCCAATTCATTCTGAATCTGTCAGCGAGGTAGACAGATATTGCTTTGCAGGACAATTTGGGGATTGTTTATGAAAAGGACTCGGAGATGCCGGAATGCTGTAGGCTGCCTCTCATTTGTGTGTATCCAAATCTGCCATCAAGAGAAAAACTGCTTCCCGAGCTCTTGTATCTTGCTCATTTAGCACAGAAAGTTATGATAGTTAAAAGGCACAAACACTCCTAAATAAGCAGCTAATCCCTGTTGCCCTCAATTTAAAATATAGCTGTAACTTGTAAACGCAAGGGCTCCCGGGACAGATCCTTCTTGATTTCCATTTTGGTAGCTGCTGGCTTTGGCAGCGGCAAGAGGGTATCTGGCCTTCACCTTCTGAATCGCTTTTATTTCAAAATCAAGGACTTTTACCCCACGCTGGCTACTCGACACTCCATGCTTGTGAGCACAGGCACAGGTTAGCAGCTGCCTTCACCGTTTCCCCACCTGGCTGCTTACAGCTAATGGATTTTTATCTCCAAGCAAGCCCACTGGTTCTGCTCGAGGTAGCCGAAGAGAGACTGCGAACGACCATGAGGTTAAACCATTAGCTGCTTGGGGGTTCGCTTCTCGTGGTGGCCCCAGCAGCTGTCTGAGACGTCGCTGTGCCAGTGCCAGGGCTGACCTTGGGGCAAAGCTGGCTGCCGAAGCGGCGAGCTGGAGCTGCCGGGCTTTGCACAGCTGGGGAGCGCTCTGGAAATCTCTTCTGAGGGTCCTGGGACAGCAGCAGCACCCCCCTGGGAGGGCAGAGCTGACCACCAGCAGCAACAACTCGCTTCGTGGTCTGCTTTGGGATCGCAGAGTCCGCCCGTGCCCGGGTTTGGTGGCAGGGAGCAGAACCCGTGGGCTTGCAAGGGATGAACCTCCCAGAGCCTCACCCAGCTGGCGTGTGCTACCACCAGAGAAGGCAAGAGGAGACGGCAGGGCTCTGAACTGACTCGGTTTTTGGACATTTAAGGCATGACCGTAACTAAATCTTTCACTTACTGTACTGTGAGAATTTCCCTGTGTATTGATTCCTACCTCATGGTGTATATCTGTTAATTAAAACGATCAAAGTTCAAGTTTATGCTTCTCGGCTCCCTCCTAACGCCAACTGTCATTGCCATGCTGGAAGGAGAGGGGATTTCACAGCTGCAAGGAAGTGATAGATGCTGTTTACTTCAATAACAAAGAAAATGGGGCACCAAGGCAGAACCCCAGGTAATAAGACTGGCAGTCCTGACTCCATGGAAGACGCAGGGCCTGGGGTCATGTCCCGGGCTGCAGGAATTCCCTGCTGGGAGCAGCAGGCAGGGACAGACACCCAGGGACAGACACCCAGGGACAGACACCCAGGGACAGACACCCAGGGACAGACACCCAGGGACAGCGGGAGAGATGCCAAGGAAGAGCCAAGCTTCTAGGGATGGGTCAGCTGGTGGGTACAAGCCCGGGAAGGGGGAAGCTAACAGCAGCTATTGCTCTGAAGGTCTCCAACAGCTGATGGATCGCTGCCCGCAGATAATGTCCCAAGAACGGCAAGAGCAAAGCGAAGCAACCTGGAACTCCAAGGAGCTGACAGTTTCCAATAAAAACAAGGTATTCGGTCAGGAAAAACATTCTGTGGTTCTAGTTCTTCTAAGAGCTTCACCACCCCCCTCCAAATCCCCTGCGAGGGAGGGAGCACGTCCCTTCCCGATGCAGAACAGCAGAATAGAAAGATCTTTCCAATTCCAAAGCTGTGCGCTGCAGCGTGCAGCCAGCGCTGAAGCGCCGATGAAGATTTGTCTGATAGTTATCTGAATTTTGGGGATATTTCCAAAGCCAGAAGACCTATTAGAGAGGCTGATTCATAAAGCAGAACCCGCTCCTTTATTCATCTCATGCGCAGGGTTCAAAGGAAAGACCCCGTCAAAGTGTTGCGAAGAACGAATAATACAAATCTTATCAAAATGAGGGAAAAAGAGAAAATACCCCAGAAACAAAAAGCCTCCAGAAATCACATAATGGAACTCAAGCCCCGCGAAGCTGGGCTTTGAATACAAGATTGGCATAATACGTTTCAAACCTTCAGTCATACAGAAATGTCTTTCTGCATATGAAAGGTCTTTGTAATTTCTGCTATCATCACTAGAAGCCTCAGATGCATTGGCTTTGATTTAGTAAACAGTAAAAAAGAAAGAAAAAAAAAATCCTAAGTGCTTTCTACAGATGTGTCAAGATGCTTTCAAAAAAGCGTTATTGCTCCTTCTCCCAGACTTGGTGCAGAGGGAACTGCCATCCGTGACTGCTTCGGTTTTTGTTTGTTCCTTTACCTTTTCTGTCTTAACCCCCCCCTCCCAAACCAAAAACGCACCCCAGCCTCTTAGCCTGATGGCCTCAGCCTGTCTGGGGAGAACGGGGAGGGAGGCAGGAAAGGAGGACAGAACAGAAAGGAAGGTTAAAAAACCCCAAGGGTTTTTAATGGGAGCTTACACACCAAACCAATTTAATAAATTCATAAAACAAAGCGTATGCTCCTCCCAGATTCAGCCATGAGGAACCACTAAGCACATTTTTTAAAAGGTACAGTGTTTGGGAACAAGTGGAGAAAGTGAGCTTTGTAGGCTCAGCTCTTCAAGGATACAGTACTTTGAAAAACTACTGATATTTTGAGTTGTTCAATATTTGTCTTCTGAGGAATTACGTTTCCACCCGTTTCTATTTATTTCATGTATGAAAGAGGCAGGAAAAGGCTGCCCAGAAGCAAGGCCGTTCATTTCTATATTCTTTTACAGAAAATCTATAAAGTCAGAGCCTGAACTTCAAGTCCTGGCACAATGACCCATCAAGCCCCAGCAGCCAAGGACCCCGAGGTACCGAGACCTCCCCTCCCCGCAGCCATGGCACCGGTCGCCTGCGGTCCCTGAGCCTCAGGATGCTCCCACCTGCACCCCACGGGATGCTCCCACCCGCACCCCACGCCCCACGGGATGCTCCCACCCGCACCCCACGGCTTCTGCCCGCATTTGTGCTCGGGAAGGTCTGAAATTCAGGCGGAGGGCAGCAAACGGCCCCCGCGCTTTCATTTTGCCCCAACTTCGCAGCCATTACCCGAGAGGCCTTGCCTGTGCTGTGACAGAAAAGCTGGACCGTAAGTATTTTATGGTCAACCACACAAAATAACTATTATGCCTGTTTAATGTGTTTTCATTCCTTGATATGATACCTCAAAGCCTAAGCAGAGTTCAAGAAGCTCATTTAATTTTAATGTATTTTATCCCTCTAACCAGAACAATTTTTTCTTCAATTACCTTTAGCAGAAATCTAATCTAGCAAACAAGAACAGCAACAAAATATGTCATTAGAAATGATTTTTACAATTTTGCTGTTACTCTGATTTATTATGGTGTCAAGTTCTTCTAATTTTGTTTGCTGATTGCCCTTTTAGGAAAAAATATGTCTTTGTATTTGCAACAATTGCCAACAACACCTATGTAAATATTCGGATGTGAAGAGGCAATTTCAGTAGCCATTTAAACAGGGTAAAATACCTGCTTAGATACAGAGTAATGAACTCGGGTCTGTTTACCAGCGCTTTACAGAAAATAATACAACGCTCTACAAGACTATTACAATGTACAGCTGATAGCCAGAATTTAAAGTGGGATAAATACTTTCTGGCAAGGTCATAAAAGGAATCAATGCTGGAAATTTAGTCTTTCATCACAGACCAATACAGATAATCGCCAGGCAACAAACAATACGCTGGCAACGACCATTTTTTCTGCCCTGAAGAGATACAGACGTATCTACATTTGCAAACGTTGTAAAGCAAGAGCAAAGGGTCTATGGAGGTAAATACAACATGCTGTGGACTCTGCCTCCATAGGATTTATGTTTAGGTTGTGCCTTTCACACAATCATGAAGGTTGGAAAAGACCTCTAAAATCGTCAAGTCCAACCATCAACCCAACACCCCCTCTAAAATCATCAAGTCCAACCATCAACCCAACACCCCCATGCCTGCTAAACCACGTCCTGAAGTGCCGCATCCACACGTTTTTTGAACGCCTCCCGGGATGGTGACTCCACCACTGCCCTGGGCAGCCTGTTTCTGCCTGGGTTTATCTGGATCTCAGATATTGGCTGAGTGCTTTACCTGGACGGGAGGGCATCACACGCCCTCCTGGAGGTCACCTCACTCCAGAAGGGACCCAGGTGGTGCAGCCCTGGCTGCCTGTCGAGGTGAGCCAGACAGGGGTGAGAGGGAACGATCCCACCACTCGCTTCAAGAGCACTGTCTTGATCCAAGCCCAGACACGAAGGAGAAGTGTTCCTACCCACCGAGCTAACCCTGTTCAGCACCACAGTCCCCAGATGTGATGGGAGAGCTACCTCCACGTCGGTTCCTGGCCCTTTTGGAGGGGGCAAAGCCCTGCGGGACCCCAGCAGCGTCAGGGTGGCAGGCACTTTGCTCCCTCGATGGCTCCTTCCAAACGTGCGCAGGGACGGAGGGTCTCACAGGCACCTCCCGCACGTTTCCCCATGCTTGGTCTCTCACACAGCCCCACGTGCCACCTAGGGCACATGGAACGGTTTTTGGGACCAATTTTGGTGCTCGGGGCAGACAGGCTAACCAGGCTGGCAGTAAGCTCCCGTTGCCCCAAGGTGACCGCCAGACTAGAAGCATCTCTCGAGGGAAAACACAAACATTTAATTAAAGGAGGACTCTAAAGACTCCGATTGCTGGAGAGCATCTACTAGAGGTATACACGCAACTTGGAGGGTTTTTCTGGCCTTGATTTCTGTTACTGTATCTCAACACAACTGCAATAAAAATAATGTACTGACTTCTATTTCAGATCCAGAAGTAGTACAGAATGCAAACAAACAGATATATTACTTTTTCTTGAGATATTAGTTTTGATTCAAAAATGGTTATTGATAGATAGAAAAATCTTTCATTGACTGATGATGACGGCTTTCAGATTTTACCCCACAGGAAAAGTTATTTTAAGTAAATAAATAAAACATACAGTAAGGAAGGGGAGAAGGGAAGGCCATGGAAAGCTGCTTCCTCCGAGGGCAACGCCAGGTAGCAAGCGCTACCCGTGGATGATGTGCAACGCTTGCTGGAAAACGCTCTCCTCGAGCCTATCTGTTCACAGCCCCACCTGGTTTTGCCGTTGCGGCTGCTGCTTTGCCAACTTTTGAGTTCTTCCCTCTCTGTGCTGCCATTCTGCTCAGCTTAACCACGGACAACGACGTTTCCCAACCCTTCCAGTGTTCATCTTCCAGTTCACTCCAGTGAACTGTTCAAGCAAAATAAACCAAACCAAATTGCTCGTTGTTTCTTTAGAGTTTTAAGTTATTTCAGTTCCTCGATGGCAAAAACCAAACAGGAACGCTGTGCCGATTGCCAAAACACATGTGCAACGCTTGCAGTGAGCTGCCAGTAAAGAGCATCTCCATTCAAATAAACAAAATCTGGTAATCACTTCTTGGTGACTTTATCAAAGTCTCTTCGTATCAAGTGGAAGATCTTTGCTTTGAAAGACAGAGGGAAATGATTAATAATATCAGCTGGGGCTTGAATTTCTTCACTAAGAAATTCCTTTGATTTTATCAGGGCTAAAAATAAAAGCTGAAGTCCTATTGCAGAGCAGTCTTTGTGTTCCTATTTTTAAAATTAAATTAAAATAATGCCTACCAAAATTTTACTTCCAAGTGGTTGTCAGGAATTGTCTCTTTTCTTCCTCAAACCTCCAGAGGCAGTTCCTAACTCTCCAAGTTCAGTAAATAAGTTGGATAAACAGTGCCAGATAGTTTTCTGATGAATACAAATATGTTACATTCAGATAGCTTCTTTTCTTTCCACCCAGGTGTATCAAGGTCATTTTATTCTGTATTTGTTCATAAAACATCCATTACTAGTCACTCGGGAGGAGTATCGGCAAGGTAACAGAGAGGCTTTCCAGCAGAGGGGAAAAAAAAAACCCAAAACCCAACAAAGCATCTTAAGCACTCGAGGGTCTCTCCTTTGCTTGTCTATTCCCCGAGTGAAAACGTGGGGTCAGAAGCCGTGTTTCTTGCCTCTAGTTGTTTTCCTTAAACCAGGTGAACACAAAGGCTGTAGGAAACGTTCCCGTGGAGAGCGGTTCATCGGCAGCCACCCTGCACTCCGGCAGGCGAAACACGCGAGGGAAGGCGGGCGACAGGAGGCCAGGGGCCACGGATAACTTCGCTTTCAGAGTCAGAAAAAGCCTAAAATCAGCTTTTCCAGGAAAGAGCGGGAGGAGTCGGTGTTTGTATGCCATGCAAAATAAAAGGGTAATAGAGCTGTGTTTGCTAGAGTCTACACAATCCCCTGAGAAAGTAAGCACACGAGCGCGCTAAAATAGAAAGGCTTTTCATCCCCCCAGTTCTTGGCACCAAATCACTCTTCCTTCACATGTCCCTCATTAGGCAAAATTTTTCGCATCACAGGCAGACACCCTGAACACGAGTTACCACGTTCTCCAAGCTTCATATATGAAAAAGCGATTTAGTAGCTCTTCACATTCAATAAAGACCATCTTTAAATGCTGTTTCATGGATATGTGGATTATTACTCACATCGCCACATCACCGTGATGGTTTTTAAGCCTCCATAGAATAAAAAGCTCAAAAGCAACTGGACAGATTCTTCGACAAGCAACAAGAAAACCTGAAGAAGTTGTAGGCTATGGGTTTTACTGCTAGTCTAACGCTGACTTTTAACTGCTGAGCAGCACAAGGGTAGCTTCTGTTTGTGAGCCAACTGTCCTGCCTGGTCCTGCAACCGAGGGAACTGCAGACTTGGCACAGTATAAAGCCTCGGAATGGAGCATCAGGTCCTTTTGTGACTAAAAATAATAATAATAAACAACACAGAATCAAGCTTCCAGTAATCTTTTGTTTAAGCTCGACTGCTAGTCAGCGGATGGAAATTTCTACCCGCTTCTGACCTTGCTGTTCAGCTTCCCAAAGGGAGGTTCAGCATCTCCAGTATTTATTGCCCTGAAGACGGAGAGGCCCCGAGATGCCTTCTGTCCCTTCCAATTAAGTTACCTGCTGCGCTCCCCACACATAGGCAAGGAAATCAGTTAAAACCACCTCTCCTCTCCGCAGCTTTTACGTTGCTCTCCGAGCAGACGTCACGCAGAGAGGGCCATATGTTAGCCCGTTTTCACTAAACTCCGTTCAATGCTCCCAGTCTTTTCTTAAAATACGCTGCACAAAGATAGCGTAGAGGACATTTGGGAACGCCTGATGGCAAAGTGGGAGCGTTCAATCCCGCTCTGCCTCGCGCCGCGGGTGTGCGGTACCGATGTCACTCCAAGCGACAGGTTTCTTTAAGGACAGTTTGTTGGTGGGGAGAGGACACGTTTGCGCCGGTGTTCCTACAGAACACGTATACACGACACTCAGACTCGGAAATTTAGCAGCATTGCCTATGACCTGGGTGCTGTTGAACAGAAGAAAACGGGTAGAGGCAATGAACGTGGAAATATTTAGCTGATGATCTGAAAATACTCTTCTTCAAACTAGAGGAACTACGCCCTGGTGAACACGTATCATGCCACACTTGATGGGCTGGTGGTTTGGGGTTTTTTTAATCACAGTTCCACTACTCAGAGCAAAATTATCTTTGAAGAAAATAATGAATAATATCAAGAATTTGTGGTTTTGAGGGAGAAAAAGCAAAACAAAGCATAATTGTTATAAGTACTATGATGACATGATGTCACCCAACATGTCATAAATTACGGAATCATGACATGGAGTTACGCGTTCGACACCAGCAATCGATCAGCCCTGCTCTGCAAGTGCCACGTTAGCAAAGCAAACATCCTGGGGAAGCCGGGATTTAAATTTACTGAGAAACAGTCGCAGCGCCTCTCAGCCACGCTTTTTTTTAAAGCTAGACTACAGGCAGGCTTTAGCAGTGGTTTTTAATGCCACGATTTGAACCCGACAGCCAACTGCCAGGTAAAATGAGAGGAGATTACCTTTTGGCAACTGCCCTCTCCATTTCCTGAACTAAATGACCTTCAACCAGAGCAGCAGTGAAAATCACAGCGGTCTCATCTTAAATGTGAACCCTGCGGTGAAAGAGCAGTGGTTCATATTATAAGTAGAATGCATAAATGCTTTGAATCATCGTCAGATTAGATGAAAAATGCCACCGTGTTCAAAAAGAGCAGCCATTACACAAAGAAATGTAACAGAAAAAGGCTGAACAATGTCACAGAGACAGGCTAATGGGCTTCCCCACTTCTTTCAAATTCATGATATTGTTTCCCTTGTTCATCTTCTCAATGCAGATCATTTTCTATAGATTATCTTTTTATCTGCCCTAATTAAAAAAAATACGCAAGCATTGGCTGCTGCTTAAAAAAAAAGCAATCATTTTAATTTCTGTGTGTTTGCTTTGCAACCCCGTCCAAGAATCACCCGCACCTCTCCCGTGATGTACATCAGCAGGTCGAGATCATTCCTACGACATCCTTCCAGTTCTCCTGAGCATCAGCCACGGTCAACAGCCACCCAGTTCCACCCGCTTGCAAATCAGTTTTAGGGCTTTCGCCTGCCTTGCTGCTTTCAGCGATCGTTTTGGGGTGGTAAGAACTTTTGGGTATCTCTGCTCAGCCTGGAAAACAGCAGGGCTCCTCCTCCCCGGCCTCCAACCTCTACTTCACTTTGAGGCACCCAAGCCCTTCAGAGCTGCTGGAAAGCTTCACAGTCAGCTGGAAAGCACTTCTCATTCCACCGAGCTATAACCCATCTGCCGTGCACAGGAGGCAGCGGTCGATCACGTTCGCTGCAGTAACCGCAAGCAGCTCCAACGCCGTGCGTTTGTGGAGACCAAGGCTCTGCAGCCTTCACTCTGCCACCACCTCTACCAAGGCTGGAGGGTCCCTGCCTTGTTGGAGGCAACAGGAACGTTTTCTGTGTAACGGCCTAAACTGGCAGGGCTGATCTCAGGTGGCCAAGCAGGAGTCTCAGTCCTACAGCCGCCTGGAGGAGCAGCCATAGCCATCCACAGCATTGCTTTTGCAGGAAGGCTTCGTTCTTCTTCCGAGCTAAACGATCCTCAGACCTTTGGGGAGGTTGGGTCAGGAAGGCAGAGCAGGAAGCAGCCGGGCTCAGCGCCGCATCCCAAAGCGTCCCAGCAGCGGGGTCCCTGCTCTCTGCCCCCCCTCCTCAGATGTACGCCCGTCCACATCTGCCACTGTCCTGCCAGCTCCGCAGTGAGGGCAGCACTCGTCCCCACGCGTCCCTCTAGCACGCCAACAGCTCATCTTTAACTCAGAGCACGGGCCAGTAAATCGTCAATTTAAATTCTTTAAATAGAATTTAAAAAAACGGAAAAGGGATTATTCCAAAGCTTAACTTACTATAGCACATTAGTGACCAAATTAACACCGAACAGAGAACACGGCAAATCATTAAAATGCTAATGAAGCCACCAAAAGGCACGAAACCGAAGGATGGCTGTGCTGTGTGTGCCTCGGCGACAGACACGTTGACAGAAGCGATACTCAACGAAGATTGATGGTGTCTTTGTGACGTGATTTTAAAAGCCTGCATTTTTTGCAGGAGTTTTCTGTCTCTGCTCTCTGACATATGATCTTCGTTGTTTCTGTACGGTATAATTGCCTTTGAGTCCCCCAGCAGCACAGAAGACCAAACTCTGAGTCAAGCACAGCCTGGCATGGGATGTCACTGGAAACCAAACCGCGTTGAGGAGCTGTCAGGACCGATTCTGCTTCTGAGCAACAGCCATGGCACGGAGAGCGCTACCAGGAGCTGGGGTAAAAGAAACCCTCTCTGCCACTCCCAAATCCATGCCAAGGCAGGTCTGAAATGGGATGAAAATTCCCACACAGTCAAAGCAGTGCTGTGAACGCAACAAAAGGTGGGAAAGCCCTGGTACAAGGCTGCTCAACACGTCTGTAGCTTGCCGTGAGCCCACGTCTACCAAGCTGGAATACCAGCTGCACAGGGAAAACAGCAAAGGAGCAGGGGAGATTTGGCGTGGAAAGCTTTAAAAAAAAATTCAGAATATTTGTGTACCTCTGTCTGTCCGTCCCTGTACAGGGAAACTCCTCACATGTGGGGCCATGGGTGACCACAGGCGCTTGAGCCCCGGCTCCGCGACAGCAGCCCCCGCCTCCTCCAGACCTGCCACCTGCGCAGCACCCATCCCGTCACCCAATTAAGACCATTTCACCAACTCATTTGACTCGGACTGGAGGGAGACAGGAATTTTGGTCTCTCTCAGACCCAGCAGGATCAAAAACAACAACCCGGTGTCAGGCAAAAATTCTTTCGCCGCACACAATGGCAGCACAACAGGACTCGCCTGGCACCAAGTCACACAGGTGCTCTACTTGTAGGACAAAGAAGGAATGCAAAAAGCTTTACTTCCACGTACTGATTCCCTGAGAAAATTACCTCCTAGTACTTCTTTATTTTCTTTGAAAGGAATTACACATATTTTTCTTCATTACAAAGGACTAAATCTTTGTATTGTCCCAGCCTCCTTTAAACTCTCCGGTGCAGCGACAGATAAAGGATGTTCAGAAATTAAAATATGTGACTCGTATAAATACATAATGAAACAATTGGCAAAACATTACAAAAATAGTATCCCTACTGATAGAATACAGGAATTGAAGTCCCTCTAATAAAACTAAACATTTGGCTTCTGCAGAAGAGAAAGCTCCTAAGAGGCTTAACAGCATTAAGAGAAGAGAATAAACTATTGTTAACTTCATTTACTTGAAGAAAAACAGTTAATCCTGCAACAGTCATTTATATTTTCCTGACTCCAAGGTGCGACTATGATTCACTTTTGCTCCCAGCTCCATCGCAGCAGAATGGAGTTCTGATGTGCCTGTGAGACTGTTGATTTCTCAAGTCATAAATTGCACTTTCTTCATTTTTACAGACAATTCATTTAAAGCCTTTGCGATGACGGTCTGTGCTGGGAACGAGCCTAATTTTTTTCCCCTTTTTGGGAAAGCAGAAGAAACCATATGGCAAAACCACGCACAGGCCTACCATAATTGTTCCAAAAAGCACAGAGGACTTTTCTCTTGCAGCCTTTTTAGTTTTTTAGTAAAAGAGTTGTCAGATCCACTTTTTCAGCGCTGTGGCTGAGAGCATTACTAGCTTTTCCAAGGATCCTTCAGCTGAGCAGTGATTTTGGCTTGAATTTTTTTGGCTTAGAAAGACCCACAACCTACCAAATGTCAATCTTTTTGCTTCTTGCTGTCAGAAATCAGAAGCAGCGATCGCAGACCTCGTCGCATTTCAAAGCGTGAAACATCATTACAAGATGGATATTCAAACCTGGTGTGTGGCAACAGGCTTCAAAACGGGGAAAATATTTTTTGTACTGCTATATTCACTGCTGCTCCTCACTTTTAGATTAGCTGGAATAAACATCTAGTTTGTCCACAGCATGAGCTGAAATCGTAAATTAAATGGCTTCCTATTCGCTTCAGCTACCCACCTAGACTCAGAAATCCATCATATTTAAACACAACTTTCTCAAGCTGTCCACACTAGCTTTGAAGAGACACCAAAAGAGATTTTGTAAATGTCACATCACTTTTTAGAGAGGAATAAAATACATTCAGTAGAATAATTTGCTGGGGCTCGATTCCGAGACAGGACAAGGGGCAGTGGGCACAAACTGAAGCAGAGGAAGTTCCGTCTGAACATGAGGAAGAACTTCTTCCCTCTGAGGGTGACGGAGCCCTGGCCCAGGCTGCCCAGGGAGGTTGTGGAGTCTCCTTCTCTGGAG
>Ga0065711_1005651_pt1 | contig 19544 bp, 16 predicted proteins | sample Hoacrofraction12_FD_59098 | JGI IMG/M metagenome (GOLD analysis project Ga0065711, IMG submission 59098) | Hoatzin crop microbial communities from Cojedes, Venezuela - Epithelial fraction 12 v2 (version 2) | ecosystem: Host-associated > Birds > Digestive system > Esophagus > Crop | place...
GAACTGGGGAGCCCAGAACTGGACACAGTACTCCAGATGAGGCCTCACTAGGGCAGTGTAGAGGGGAAGGAGAACCTCCCTCGTCCTGCTGGCCACACTCTTCTTGATGCGCCCCAGGATCCCATTGGACTTCTTGGCAGCCAGGGCACACTGCTGTCTCATAGTCAACCTGTCATCCACCAGGACACCCAGGTCCCTCTCCACAGAGCTGCTTTCCAGCAGGTCCACCCCGAGCCTGTGCTGGTGCATGGGGTTGGTCCTCCCCAGGTGCAGGACCCTGCACTTGCCCTTGTTGAACTTCATCAGGTTCCTCTCTGCCCAACTTTCCAGCCTGTCCAGGTCATGCTGAATGGCAGCACAGCCTTCCGGTTTATCCACCACTCCTCCCAGTTTTGTGTCATCAGCTGAACTTGCTGAGGGTACACTCTGTCCCTTCACCCAGGTCATTGAGGAGTAAACTGAACGAGACCAGGCCCAGTACTGACCCCTGGGGAACACCACTAGATACAGGCTACAAAGCAAAAGGAGAAAGGTGTGTATGGCTTGTAGGGAAAAGAAACTGCAAACAAATTTTTCTTAAACCTTCACTTTATTGCATGTCCAACTATTACAGCCTGACATGAGCTCTTATTTTACATTTGTCTGCTAGCTAGCTGAAGGAACCCAATGGCAATTGTGCACACTGCTATGATTCATGTGAGTATATATACTCCTATCTTCTAATACTTTGCATTTCACTGTTGTGAAGGACAGAAAAATCTGATATTAGTATAGAAATATTAAAAGCAAAAATTTAACCCAGAACATGCTGACATATGGAAATTTATATTACACTGTTAAAAAACCCTATTATATTACACTACTAAAAAACCCTATTAAAACCAGAAATGTGCCATATATATTACTGATGTTCATCATAGAATCATTTCCAAGAAATAGAAATAATATGAGACCACAGATAACTGTGGTGTTGTCTACTGAGAACATACACTCGTCATTTGCACCAGAGATGGAAGAAAACTATTAGATCATAGTTCACACCCTGCAGATGGAGTAAACCATCTTCTGCTGAACAACCTCACAGATATTAAAGAGATGACACGTCATCATCTGAGGTCCATCCCTAAAAGCTACAAATTACACAAAATACACCCTGAAATGATCCTAGTGTATGTGTTGAAAATGTCACTGGAAATGCTACGCAGAGAAGCGATAGTTGTATTTCTAACTGTTTATAGCAATTCTAGTATAGCATCATTACTTATAAACTTGCACACGCACAAAAATAATCCTGAAATATCACTTTGTTTTTATGTTCTGTTTAGAATAAGTTATATGCAAAGACAGGTCATTACACGTTCCAGAAACATTTCCTCAGAAAAAAATTATAATATAATCAGGACGTTCAGCTGCCACCCCACTCAACTTGGACAAAGATGTAACAAAGAATTTTCCTCTCACGCATGGCGATTAAGTCTGCTTTGTACTTTTAAACACAACAGAAATCAGAAAAGTGAAAAAGTTGGCCTGTAAGGAAAAAGTTTATACAGACTAATTACTTAGAAATTTCTCTGCACTCTGACCAAACCAGTTTCTCACTAGTACACCAAACATGACAGCCACAAACCTTTCAAGAAAAGTGTAAGTCTCTCTGAATTTTTTCAGTATGGGTTAACAGCCGGACACAAGAGCAGGCACAAGACGATGTATCAGAAAAGGCTAGACTGATCTCAGGAGATCCCCAGATTGCTCGCTCCCAAAATTGTTGCTATTGTATCCAAAAACGATTTTTCAGAGTTTCATCACATAAAAAAGGAGAGGTGGACTTCTATGACTTATCAGTCCGATTATTCCCAGTTATGCAAGTCAATAGCCAGACAAGCTTTTTTTTCTTCCTTCGTTACAATTGTTAATACAATTTAATATGCAAAATTGCAGTACTCCCAGACCATATTATTAAAAAGCTCATAAATTCCCTCAGGACAAAGGTAGCCTTATCTACTTCAATACTATTATTTTTTGAATTTTAACTAGCACAAGACACACACAAAAAAAAAAGGCATAAGAAAAGAAAAATGTACTTGTGAACTCTAGGAAAGGACAGAACCTTCCCATAAGTGCTAGAACAAGTACGACCAGAAGAGGTAGAGAAATAATTACTGGGAAAAGGTCACATAAATGCAACTTTGAAGCTCAGAAGTCACTGCATTTCTTCGCATTTTACAGATGTTTGGACACTAGGATGACATCAGGATCACCTTAAATAAATACAGCCGTCACATACCCTTTTGGCCTTCATTAACCACCGCACCATACGACACAGCTATCATCATACCTGGTGGACTGGGCTTTTCAGTCAGGGCTGGGTGACTCACCTCAGATGTACACCCTTCCTACATAATTTGAAAAGGAGCTGATGGGAAGCATAGGAAATTGGAGGACTTGCCCCTAACAGCAAAAACTCATTTTAATATCCTAGATCAGAAGTTATCTGGGGCCTCAGCTGTCACTGTAGCCCCACAATACGCAGAGTTAAGGTTATCTTTTCCCAAAGCATGTCCTTGCCATCTTCCCAGCTCTTTAGGGATGGGTCTCCAGCCCATCATATATAGCGGATTTTCACTGAACTGTGATAGTGTCTCTTATTGTGCACTTAATGTGATTCCTGCTCCAAGCAGTTTATTCTTTTGTTGTTATTTTTTAAACATTAACAATTACAAAATAAAATGCAAAACCAACCTGTGGAGCAAGAACATGAGCCCAGATGCTCCCTAAAAAGGTCTAATACATTACATTAGAGTTCTAAACTTGCCTGCCTTTCTGTAGCCCAGTGAGTTTTTAATTTCTACTGCAGAATGACACTATTTGAATAAGGAATGGAAATCAATCTATTTGTATACAAAACTTGACCATGAAGAGGCAATTACAATGCCTTTTCGACTGGGTTTGGGCAGAGATGCCTCATTTTTTAGATCTCACTGAGTTTCAGGCATGTGGTGCAAAGTGTGTGGCTCAGCCCTTGCAGGCTGCAGCCTCAGGTGCAAACGAGCAGCTATGCAGACTGGTAATTTTAACTGCACACCACCACAGCAGCACCCAAGCTGGCAGCCACCTCTGGAGACGGCCCAGGACACTACGTGTCCCAGAGCAGGGTCAGCTACAGCCGCTCCTCCACAGATGAAGACTCCACAGCCTCTCTGGCAATCAGCTCCAGTGCTTAACCATCTCCCCAGTAAAAGTTTTTCTTCTCTTTACACAGAATTGCCTGCATTTCAATGTGCACCCACTGCCTCTTGTCCTGTGCCACTGGGCACCATCGAGAACAGCCTGGCTCCATCTTCTTTACTCTCCCACAAGGCAGTTCAACATGGATAAAATGCCCTTGAGTAGATAACCGTAATTGCACTGGCCCACCTCAAGCTGAAATGACTCTACACGCAGCAGCTGAGACAGACTTTAAGATGACAGACTTTGGGGACAGGCCCATAACTTCAGACACCATTAGTGCCTCCTTCCCCAGCACTCCCAACTTGTCTCCAAATGAAAAGCAGGATATGCTCCACAAACTTCACAGGTCTATCAGCATTTGAAATAGTTTATAGTATTCACACAACACACATTACAAAATTTCTTGATATAAGAACAGAAAAGACTGAAGATTTTATTGCCTTGTCAGATGTAAAAATTTATTTATGCTATTTATCAAGTGTTTAAATTTACACAAAAGACAACACTTCAACTTCAGGTCCAATTCTCCACCAGTAAGTCCTACAACAGAATACCCTTGACACTTCCACACACAATTTTTACAGGATGGCTTAGAACAGCAGAATCTCATAAATAACGGCCAACTTCACAAGCCTGCAGGTCACTACCTCATTAGTATTCCTCTACTGAGCATGACCCACAGAACAACGGAAGTCTTAAAACCATTTTAATCCCCAAACACTATCACTACTGCACTCGGAGCATTTAAATCACATTGCCCTGCATTAGTAACACCAAACATTATAACTAAAGATTTACCACATCTTCCCCTAACAAAACGCCTTTTTTTTTTTTTAAACATTAGAGAGAACTGTGCATCAACACAACAAACAACTGCAAAATACACAATCATCCATTTGGCTTGGTTTTCCAATAAAAATAACATCAGTCATCTATTTGTTAACTGCACCTCTTGTGTTGTACTCCTTTCCCCTCCCCTCTCACTTAGGAAACTACACTAGACCACGCAGTTTAACTGTAGCACTGAGGTAGCATATTTTAATTGAACAGAATAATACATCTGCTATTGTGCCTCCTCTCCTTTAAAGCACAAGAAAAAATCCCCACAGTTATTCAATTTCTTTGGAGAAGACAGGCATATAGTTCATTTCCAACAGCCACTCCATTTTTTAATTCAAAGCACAAAGCATCTTTGAATGGTAGGTACATTATACCAGCTAGAACAAATGAGAACATATACAAGAAAGAACTATGTCAGTTGTATTAGAACTATGGTTACATTTTAGCTCTATGGCACCTATTGTTCCCTTCTATGAAATGCATCTTTACAGTCTCTGAAATTTAATTTCAAAAGACTAGGATCCTGAAAAAGGGCAGCTGTGCCTCAGTTCTTCTAAATGATTTTCACGCTCTCTGCAGAAAGGGTCAAATAATTACAATAAAACCAAAAGAAATCAAATGGACCTAATAAAATCAATAGAAATTAGCAACATGAGTATATTAAAAGAACCGAAGTTAAGGCAAAAGATATAACATGCCTGAATGAACTGAGAGCACTTTCCATTCCACTTAAAAGTTAGAGCTGGGACAGCCTAAAAAACATAAAATCAATTAAAGAGTAGAAGCTTAGTTTCGTAACAACTTGAGACGAGCAGTATCTCAGCTTTGCCCTTCTGGCTAAAAGCCTTAAAAGAAAAAGCTGAAGTCAAGCTGTATCCAAGGCTGCAGCCTTAACACCCAGACTGTTCACTGAAGTTAACTCTTACAGATGCCTGTATATTTAGGTGTGAATAGTAAAGAGTGACCTCAAAGAACTGTAGTCATTTTCTGCTCTGCATGCCCTGCTGGTAGACATAACCTTGTTAAACTCTGTTGCACGATACACAATCCATACCGGATCTTTGAATCCCCCCTCTCCATTTTCCATGCAGCAAAGCAAAAATTTTACTGCAGTTAAAACCCCTTGAGTCAGCTGCACGCGTTAAGGGAAATTGATTTTTTAACACCTTGGAAAAGAGATTGAGAATGTAACTGACCTGACTGCTAAATAAACCCTCAGGAAAAACACTAAACAGCTGAGGAGAAAATGCATATGTTACAATGACAAATTCACGCTGTTTATGGAGACTTTAGTGTTAATCTTTCAAGTAATCCAAGACGAACTCCAACATCCGTTATAAAAAAATTTAAGGCTTTTATGAAGACCCACTTACATACAAAAGGAGTATTGAACAGAAAGAACTTGTTTACAGTAAATACAAACATCTAAAAAAATCTCTGAAACCTGTTTATACAAATACTAATAAATTCTTTAATATTTTGTACAACTAGAAGGTGCACAGGTTGGCATTCAAGCAGTCAATGCTGGCAAACATCTGTCAGACAATAACATGATTTACTTGGATAACAATATAGTTTAAAATGCCATAAATTAAAAAATAAGTTAGTTCACATTTTTTTTTCCCCCAGCTTTTATGTACATCTTAGTCTTTAATGATATCGTGTAGCCTTCTTCAGAAGCTCGAGGTCTTTCCGTCGGCTTTTGATCGCTCTGGCACAGCCATACTCTTCCAGTTGTAAAGGGATATACTTTTCTATCTGAATGAGCCCATGCCCAGCAGGACCAGTAAACAGCTTAATCCAGGATGGCTTAAAGTTTCCTCTGAAGCCCAGAAAGGCCAGGCTTCCTGTGACAAAAAGAAGCTCAGTGTTACCGCACCAGCCAAGCCTGTCCAAGCACAACACAGGACTAGCGGGGAAATTTCAGCTCCTCTGAAATTCTCCCCCCAGATTATTCAGAACATTAATCCACTCTCAGCTGCACGTGCACCAAGCAGGAAAATAATGATTTGCAATTTCTTTTTTCAATATTCGATATTAAATACTTTGAAATCTTAATTTGAAAACATGACTATCAGGACAGTTACAAAACCTGCTTTCTCAGACAGGACTTGTCCCAGGGCCCTGAATGGATGAGAGCTACCACATGTGGCCTATAAAGTCATTATCCCTCAAAATACCAACAGCTTCTAACCTCTACCTTTGCATTCTGTTAGAACAGGAAACACTAGCCTGGCACAGGAGATTGTTTAAAAACAGATTCGCTGAGTGAGGCACAAAATACAGGCTTTGGGAAAAAAGCCTGGGGCTCTTTTTCTGTAATCCACGGGCACAAAGAACTGCTAGTCTCTTCCTCTGCTTGCAACAAGCTTCACACAATGCCCTTCGGGGCAACAGGAAGGGTTTTCCACCCCATCTGCGGAAAGGCCGCCCTCCCTCCCTCTCGACAAGGGCTGAAACGCAGCAGCCCACACCAGCACAAACTGGCAACCATCCTCCGCCAGCTGCATCCTCTTCACACACCCCGTGAGAAACCCGCCACGCCAACATCGACACACAGACCAAGGCGGTGTCAGAGAAACATGCAAAATTTCCACCAACCGTTGCTCTGAAGATAAGGCGGTTTGGCTGTCCCCAGGGACATTAAGGCTTCTGATAAATTATTAGGAATTGCTACATCACCTCTTGTGCTCAGTAGAACGACAGACCTGCAGCAGAAATGATGCAGAGACAGCAGCTGTTATAAACAAAGTTTTTGTAATATTCAGCTACATACTTTCACAGCTGACTGGCCTCACAGTACACATGCTCTTAGAGCACTCATGCCATGTCATTTCATGACATGGAAACACTCAACCCTCTCTGAAAGCAGCACCTAGAAAAGCACCTGGCTACATGTGGGTTTTTTTCCAAACAGACTTTTAAATTTAACTTCAAAATCTTTGGAAAGTGTTATTTAAATATAGTTTAATATTTTGTGTCAAAAATCAAATGTAGCTGTTGGTCTGAAATTAGAATATTAGAATGCTGATTTTTCTTACACCAATGTTTTATCTTTCTTTAATGGTAAGCAATTTTCTCCCTAGACAGTGAGAGAACAGCGTGATATCGTCACATAGTTCTTGTCAGTGTCCTTAAGGGACCTTATTAAGCAAAAAGTTATTCTTGTTTTAAGCAAGGAAGTGTTATTATTACACAATGTTTAGTTAAAAACAATTTTTGACATGAAAGACAGGTGACACTGGAAAATTTTAAGCGTTCAAAATTTGAGTTAGCTTGTTTTCTCAAATAAGGCTAATTTGTCTGTTTAAATGCTCCTGTGTTTCTCTTTTCCCCTCAACTTAGATACACGTTTTGCTCACTGTCAGTGCACCTGTACATACAGGATTATTTAAATCCTTGTTAGAGAGCAGAGCTACAGCTTACAGGACATACTGGAAATAAGTGGTCATTAGACATACCTTTGTGGAATTCCAGATTTCAGATATCCATCTACACGTTTAATGTCTACTCCAGTAAATAATTTGTTTCCCGACACTGTGCCAACGCAGGCATCAACTACAACAATAAGTATACCATTATCCTTGAAGGAAAACATAGTGTCATTGACCTGAATGGGAGGAGAGAAAGAGAAAAGAACTTTTTCTTTCTTTCTTAAAGTTAATATGAATTTAACAGCCATTCTACTGCACTCAGTGTTAATCTTCATCTAGTTCAGACACTGTCGAGTACTAATTTCCTTACAAATACTTGCTTCTCCCTAGCATCTCCTCATTTTCCCCGTTGAGGGGAGGCTTTCAGTGGGACTTCTGAAATTGCACAGGAGCCTTTAGTCCCTAGCTTCTGTAAGGGAGATCACACATTTCAGGTGACTTACTACCTGCCTCAGTCATTGCTCCTGCTTCAGGAAGCTAAAATTCAGATACTGAACCACCTGGACTTCTTGGCAATAGTACAGTTGCTCTGTCTCTGCAGCAGCCCAGTTCCAGTCCAGTTTCTTCCTCCAGAGTGCTCTTCCTGCTCTGGGCATGGCACACACATTCCCACAGAAGTTTGCAGCTGCTAACGTTACACTGCTCACATGCCATTTCTCTGTCTAAATAACTCAAGAGTTTTACTATTTCAGCCAAGCTAACGCACTAACATTGCGGAATGTAAGCCACATACAGACTTGAAACTTTGTGGTGTGAGGATATCTGTAAATGCTATTTCAGTGTTCTATGCAAGTCTCCTTCAGCATCACAACAGAAAAGTCAAAGTAAACTATTTCTCATACAGTATCACATCACTAGACTCATAAAGACTGCATCAGAACAAATACAGAAATCTCTACAGATTCTTTAGTAACTGCCATTTGGAAGGAATTTACTAGAGCTTAATGGCTTGAATTACTCACCCCATTAACTCACCAACCTGTTCGCACAAAAAACAAATTTCAACAATAAAGACTTAACTAACAGGTTTGGGTTTTTTGGGTTTGTGTTTTTCTTTTTTTCTTTTTTTTCTTCAAAAGCAGCCATCAGTAAATGTATATCCATCCTGATTTCAACACGAAATCGTAAGATTTTAAACTCTCCCTTATTGGTAGGATTTTCTCTCCAGCAGGAAAGGATTCATGAACAAAATGGAGCTTTGGAGCCTCATTTTCTGAGGTTAAAACACCAGCTTTTTGACTTTGGTTTTTGAATCACGAACCAACAGTTTTCATTCAAGTGAAGGGAAGCGAGGCCAGCATTATGTAGAGCTGTACAAGTCTCGTAATACAAACTGCTAACAGAAAGATAGTTAGAAGAAAACCTTAAAGAATACTTACAGAAATAAATGCCTGCTGACCTCTGCTTAACTCTTTTTTACCAGATGAATTAATCTGCACAAGGAGGTAGTTTTTGTGAGGATCGCTGGTGAATACCATCTGGATACCAAAAGAAACACTTGAAGTACACGTATCCATGCGTCTTCAATACTTTATCATGCCAGACAATTTATAACTGAATGCACATGCCCCAAAACAAATGCATCCATTTGTCTGTGGCATTATTTATCACACTAGCAATGCTAATAAATATCATGATATATAGTGTAACCCATTTTATTCCTTACTTTCTGTATTTTTCTCAGTTTGTACAGCTGAAACGGACGCTGCAATTTTAAGTTCATGCTATTAAGCAAAGGTCCAAAAACGAAGAGAGAAGGCTGGCCAACAGCACATAGATAATCTGCAGCAAAGCTATCCTACACAGAGTACAGACAATACTGCAGTACAAGACGTCAGATCTATACATGTCCCTTCTCCATAGCACTCAGGGCGGGAGGTGAAGCAGTGTTTTTCAAAGAACAAAAACTGAAACCTTTGCGCTAGAAGAGACTCCATGCCTTCCGGCATACAGAAGATTAACAACACAACCATCACAAACTGCTAAATTCAGTGTTCTATGCTGATAGACTGAAATTCTGCCATAAAGCCAGCAAACAGCAACACCAACTACATCGTTCACAAAAGTTTTTGCTTATTTTCTTTTACCTGAGTTGTGCCGCATTTTGTACATGGTACAGTAGTTTTTACTGGCATCTGGCTTATGACAGTTGGTACTTGGTAGTACTTTGGGTAAGCTTTTGCCATGCAGTTACTGATTCCTTTTGCTGAATCTTTGGTCACAATCTTGATCCTTTCACATCCCTGAGATGAGCAATAACTGTGACCATCCCTATTATATTTGGCTTGAAGAAATAAAAACAGTAATCTACACAAAAGGGGGAAAAAGAATCTAGATCAATTGCTGGAAAGCTTTCCATATTACATATTCACTTCTGCACCACTCTTCAAACTTATTCAAAATATTTAGTTTATTAGAGTTAGGAAGTCTCTACTGACATATCTGAAATTTCCAAAATTAAATTGAAATTTAACATCACTATGAATGCACACGCTTTGAAAAGAACAGCCACTGCTCAAAACAGTGGCTTGCGGGAAACAAAAAACAAACTGAAAAGCATAAATGTTTTCTTTGATCATAGACCTTTGCAGATACACAGCAGTAACTGTTTGGATATTCAGCTTCACTCACCAGCACAGGACAATTATATTTGCAACATGTTGCAAATGTAATTGTCCTGTTGCAAATGCCTGGAAATGCAGTTTAGGGGGTAGTGGTCATTAACATTCACAGTACACAGAGACTGATAATTCTTCTATTACATATTTGACTTATCACTGTAGCTCTTAGACGAAAGAAAAATAAACATCTGTTCAAAAGCTACATTCATCTGTGTATTTACTACAGACAAAGTAGCAGATAAAAAACCAAAATAAATAAGAGAACAAATTATAAATTAGAGATCAACATTTGCAAAACATACAAGTTATGTACGTAGGACTTATTTTATTCAAAGTTGACCATATCTAACTTCTCAGAAGGATCTCAGTTGCTTCTGTCAGAAGTATTTTTGAAAGAGAAACTAGGACTTTGAAGTACTTTCAGGAAGGCTGAAAATGGATTAGAATTTTCAGAAATGCATTCTTAAAATGTTCTTGGAAATTTCTACAATTTTCAGTTTAACAAGAAGGCACAAATTTTCTTTGACAACTTGGAAGTTAATTCCTGAAAGACACTGCTCTGCAGCACGCCAGATACCATATTTTCCCCAGGCATGGGGTAGGAAATATCTATAGCAACTGTGGTGCTCTTGGAAAAGTATTACCATGACAACCACTGTATTTTGGAGATTCAAAGTCATATGAAGCGTTCTTTCAAATAGGCTTTGGTCTCCTTGGCTACAGCTTTCCTCTTATGCGGTATCTCAATTAGTTGCTTTTACCACTATGAGACTGGACATTTTAAGGTTAAAGAACATCCTCCAATAGGGTCAAGTTACAAGGAGTTACCCAGTACTGTTGTCAAAGTAAAACTTCTTGTCTGATCGATTCTTTTCAAGCTCCATCATTGAAGATACAGGCATGTAGCGCTCCACCTTGCTCGACAGAGCAGATGACCGCCTTTGAAAGGTTTCCAATATTATAACAAAATCAGTATTTGGTTGGTAACAAAGACCGACACGAATCCAGTCATTCCTGAAAACAAAATAAAATGTACGATTCATAGTAGGACTATGACAATATGCAGCAAACAGATCACTCAAAAAACAAGTAACAGGAACACAAAAAGCTCCCAGATCCTCAACCAGAAGATCTTTCTCCCCCTCTCTACACAAAGCATTTCCTTAAATGCTATAGTAACTTTGATACTCTCAGGATACATTTGATTTTATACTTGTTAACGTTTAATGAGTTTATGTGACAACAAAATCGAGTATGCTAAACTATCCAGCTGCAATTTTGCTCAACTTCACTATTTGCACATTTTCTTCTCAAAAGGATTTTACTTAGAGACACTGTACTGGGCAAAAGCTTAATTTTATGTGCAGGTTTATTGCCCAATCTCTTGCTTTTTATACTTTAACATTTGTATTTACAAAAAAAAAAACAAACACCCAAGATCCAGTCTTACTGATAGCTGCAAAGTCTCAAACATGCTAACTGTGCCAGACATTAATTCAGTATTGCCTTATGGATCAACAACATGAAAGAAAATAAACGTACTTGTTGAAGTTAATGAGATAAAGATAGGTGACATTCGGAGCCTTTCCATTCCAATGTATTGTGTAGCCCTTTTGGAGCATCACTACTGGCTGGTATTGTTGAAAGACAGCTCTCTGATTAATACCTCGAAGAACCATGGGATTGGCTGGGTACTCATCTCGTACGATAGTCATGGAAAGATTCTGTCCATTCCAGGTTTGGACATAAACCTATATGATATTAAGGAGCATGAAAAGAGGAAAGATTTGGACACTGTGCAAAAGAAAATGAAATAGTGAAGAATAATCAGTATATTATTAGCCAAAATGCTGCAGTCTGATGTTCTGAGTTATGCAATACACAAATATCTCCTGAATTTTTTGGTTTAAATTTTGCCCATTTTACAGACAAAAAATAGGGAGGAAAAGGGGAAAAACAATATATGGGAATTAGCTATGGCACTCAGCCAAAATTGTATAGAACAGGAACCTAATGGGAGTCAAACCCATGTGAGATTTATATTCAGAAGGTGGTATTTACATTTATAAATGTATTGGTTAAAAAAAAAAAGAAAAATAAATTTAAAAGCCCTGTAAAACCCACTATGTGAAAAAAAGACAGACAGAACTCCAGTGGAAGAAAACACCTCCAACACAAAAACTTTTTAGCAGATAGGGCTGCAACATAGAACTCCTGGCATGCACTCACATTTGATTTTACCTTGCAGCATCTAATACTGTACTCCCAGTTTGCATGCTGAAGGGAACAGGATATACACAACTGGCTGAAAAGTGTAATACGCATAAAAGTATTTTTAAAACTTCAAAGAATTTTGAAATCCAAAGACAGATAATTTCACAGCTCCTACACTCCCCCTGCACCCACAGGTTGCTCATATTGTAGATTTGCCCCAGACAGAAAGCTAGAAGAGTACTAGCCTGTGCATAGCTCCCGCTGCAAACTACTCCACTCCATTCTGTAATATTAATGCATTTGGGGTGTTGAATCAAGTAATTATCCATTCTGCCCACATAGGTATCTTTGTAGTCAGTCACTGAACCATCTAGATCATGGAATATTGAATTCTTGTCACCATCCAGATCTCCTTCTTCAAACCAGGGACCTGGTTTTCCAAAGAAGGCTTTCAAAGAAACCTGGCAACAACAATTAAAATATTTATTTTTTCCCCACGGCAAAGTACAAAATATCACTTGCACACCTGTAGAAACAGGAATTTGACAAAGTTGATTAAAAACCTTACGGGCAAAGGCAGTAGAATCTTGGAAACAGATATTTTGCTTTTTAATAATAGGCTCAGGTCAGCTCTTGGTTCTGAACAGTGTTAATATTTGCAACTGAAAATCCATTACTAAGGATATGCCAAACCTTACAAAAATCTCCTTTCAGCTTTACCATTAGCCATGAAAGAGATTGTTCTTGCCACATATCCTACATCTCCTTGGTTGTTTGTTTGTGGATTTTTTTTGGCTCGGGAGACAAAGGGTACACACTGGGTGACTTCCACCCAAGAGAGAAACTTTGGACTGGGGATGTATAGAAAAGATGATCTAGGGCCCTTGGATGTTAATTTTAAAATACAGCATGAAGAAAATAAAGCCATTTGCAAGAATAAAAGAAAACTTGTAACAAACTTACATTCGGACCAAACTCCACAAGAGAAATGTTGTTTTTCGGTGTCATCTGCCATGGATTTTTCATCAAAAACCCAACTGCGCTGGTAAATCTGTCTGGAGTTGGCACAAAGTTTTTGAATGTGCACTTGGTAAGGTGAATAGGCCCATCATAAATTTGAAAGCCTCTGATTGGAAATGTCCTGTTAATGCAAGCAAATATTTATAGCATCCTGTAACAAAACCCATGATGAATGGTAAGTCTGAATCTGTGTCACAAATACATTTCCTCTCAGAACGATCAAGAAAGCAACACGAAAAGAATGACTTGCAGGTTAGAACTTAGTATAGGTAATCCTGTTTCTGCACTTATGTAATGAGTCAAAAAAATCTCCCACTCTTTTGAATTTTCCTGTTAAAAGACCTATCACTGTCCATTCGCAAATGTGCCCCTTTCCCAATACAGGAAATGGAGCAGGAGAGTAATACCATCTGTTCTCTGATTGATGATGGCAACTGGGAGAAGTGTCCATAGACTAGGGGAAAGCAAATGTCACTTCTAACTTCAAGAAGGAACACTCAAGGAACTGCAGGCTGGTAAGCCTTAGCTTGGTCCTCAGGAAGGTGACTGAGCAGCTAATCCTGGAAACCATTTCAAGGCAAGAAGGACAACAAAGTCATCAGGACTTCATGGGTTCACCAAGGAGCAGTCGTGCTTGACCAACCTAACAAACTTGTGCGATGAAATGACTGGCCTGGTAGCTGAGGGGAGAGCAGTGGACACGGTCTACCTAAACTTCAGTAAGGCTTCTGATACTGTCCCATAGGATCCTCACAAAGTATGGGCTGGAATAAAGGCCAGCAAGGTGGATTGAAAACTAGCTGAATGGTCAGGCCCAGAGGGTAGTGGCATGAAGTCTACTTGGAGGTCAGTAATTAGTGGCTCACCCCAGCGGTCAGTACTGGGTCCAATCTTGTTCAACATCTTCATTAGTGATCTGGGTGATGGGCCTGAGTACAGTCTCAGCAAGTTTGCAGACAGTACAAAAAACTGTGAGGAACAACTGATACACCAGAGGGTAATGCTGCCATCCAGACAGACCTTCACAGGCTGGATAAATAGGTAGATGGGAACCTCATGAAGTTCAACTCGGGGAAGCACAAAGTCCTGAGCCTAGGCAGGAACAACGCTATGCGCCAGTGAAAAGGACCTGTAGGATCTGGTGGAAACCAAGATAACCATAAGCCAACCATGTGCCCTTGCAGCAAAGAGGCAAATGATATCCTGGGCTGCACCGAGAGAAGTGTTGCCAACAGATCAAAGGACACGATCCTTCCCATCTATTCAGCACATCTGAAGTCACATCTGGAACACTTTTCCCCAGTACAAGACAGATGCGGAGCTGCTGGAGAGAGTCCAACCAGAGGCCACAAAGATGATTAAGTGACTGGAGCATCTCCCATAGGATGAAACATTGTGAGACTGGAGCAGAGAAGGCTCAAGCAGGAATCTCTCATCAAATCTGTAAGAATCTCTGAAAAGAGGAAGCAAAGAAGATACGGCCAGGCTCTTTCCAGAGGTGCTCAGTGACAGGACCAGAGGCAACGGCCACAAGCTGAAAACCAGGCGGTTCCTCCCGAACATAAGGAGAAACCCTTTCATTGTGAGGGTCACTGAGCACTGGCACAGGATACCAAGTGAGGCTGTGGAGTTTTCATCCTTGGACATATTCCCAGACAACCAGCTCCAGGTGGCCCCGCTCCAGCAGGGGGGGTTGGACAAGATGAGCTCCAGAGGTCCCTTCCAACCTTCACTGTTCTATGATTCTGCTCAGCTAGACTCAATACCTCGTTTATCACCACCACATTAACTTCTTCCCTCTAAATGGCTAAGCAGAAAAAAACAACAGGGTGGCCTAGACCTATCTCACCCTTCTTTCCTATTTTGTGGCAAGGGCAGGGCTTGGCACTGTGTTAAACAAGTATCACAGCCAGCCAGAGAGAAAAGAAAAGGATCATGGTCACAGATCGGGATGTGTCACAGACTATGGTCTCTAGTCCTATACTGACCCTTGAAATCCTTTTACCTGAAAGCTTTTTCTTTCTCTCTTCCAGGCCTAAATGTTGTTTAAGACTAACGTTTCATTAAAGTAGGATAACTTAAATTGCTACGGAAAAGCTACCTGTGGTAGCACCAGATGAAAACTGACTCCGGAAAAAGACGAGAGGGACACAGCTGCACACAAAGTGTTAAAGAGAAAAAGAGAGCATCACCTTCAATAGTGTCCTAATCTCTCACAGCTCAAGCAAGAAGGGTGCTTACATCTGATACAGAGAATGTTTCTTGTATCATTTCTACCTCCTTCACTCTTAACATACTTACCGATTTCTAGGCAGAGTGCGCGTCTTGTTGTCTATTCCTCCAGTCCCCACGTATTTATTTTGGCCACCTGGAAACCCGTAATTCTTGCTCTCACCTATGAACAGTGACTCAGATACCTCCTGGCTGGCACCTTCATCATTTGGGAAGCTCCCATCACTATCAAAGCAATGTCAAGAGACAAGCTTTTAGCCAAGACTCTCCAGCAGATGAACACACTGAGGCATAGTCCTACTCTTACTTCTGTAACAGCCTTCCTAAAGCAGAGCAGTCTATACTTCATTTACAATACAAAGAACAATAACTTTAATTATTAAACAGTATTACAGGCTGTTTGAAATACCAGCAGAGAGCTGAGCATTAAATTTTCTGCCTCCCTTTGTAGTGCAGCACTCTTTCTTCTACAGTTCACTTTTGCAGTCTTAGAACCAGTTTGTCATAACCTAAATGGCAGCAATTTTGGCTTGCTACCCAAGTTCTTTGATTCTCTTTTATTAGAAAGAGACTCTGCCTCTCCAAATGCTTATCCCCCTTTTTTTTCCATCCTTCACTTTCAGCTGCTCAGGAGGAAAATAAAAACTGCCTAAGGAATCACACAATACCAGAAATACCTGGACAAACACAACACTTCTGTTAAAGAGGCAGAAAATTGTGGCGTAAACCAAGCACAGGCTGAATTCAAGTGCAAGCTTTGGCAGCTGTGTCAGTTTACAGCCTTTATAACATCACCTGCACGACTGAAAATAGAACTGGGCCCAAAAATGAAACTATAGCCTTTTGAAAGTATACCTATTCATTTTAATAGATGGATGTGTATTTGCCAAGCTTCTAGGCCAGAAATACCAGAAGTGATTAACATAAAAGTACTCACCTAGCAAATGTCAAACCTATTCCATTGTCTGCAAACCTGAAAGAAAGTTCAGAGCTTTGGTCATATTTTTCTGGATTATCTACAATAAGCTACTGTAAGAGCACATCCTGCTACGCACTGAAGAAAGCCTGAATTTTTCTATTAACGGAATATAGAACCACTACACACTTAACTCTTATAAAAATGTTGCTGTTAAAAAAAGATCGTAATTTTCTATATATTTTAAGCAGGAATATGAGAGCTTCAGTGAAAGCACAGGTACTTGTATAAACTTACCATCTCTACCAACTTTTAGACTTCTTTTTATCACACAGTTGTGTTTTGCCATTTAAGGCAGGTCCTCATCTAATCACATATAAACGTGTTTCATTTAAAGTAGTGGGATGGTGTGAAAGTGGTTCAAGATATTGAGAAGCTCCTCAAGTTAAGCACCAGTCTTCTCTTATAACCCTGTTGTAATGCACTTTCATGAACAAAGCTTCAGGGGAAACTTCTTAACAATATGCAGCTGTTTGCTTCTGGATACCTACCCAGAGTTTTGAATGAGGATATCCCCTCCCCTGACCCAGGCCCCATGATCATTGTTTTTGAAAGAGATTAATCTGTCAATCAGGGCAGCAACTCGGGGCTTTTCAGGGTCTGCATCTTGATGAGGTCGAAACCTGGGACAGACAAAAACCCAAACATTCAGTGTAAGAGTAATGTTTGTTTTACACATCATATATGGTGGGCTGAGAGAGCTTGAAGGATTAACACTCCTGCTCATCTGATAGGTAAAATCCACACTACTTCATATTTGGAACAACAGATGCCAAAACCAGGTGTATCTCTAGCTCTTTATTTCTAGAAAATTGTCTTCAGGGTGTAATGCAACAGGAACATAAAACTTCTCTTTTCCATTAATTCTCACAGGCTTTTGCTCAAGCTCCCTGAGTTTCTTTAGGTGCATCTCACCTCCTTTTAACTCCTTGCTTTTTCTTTTTGCCCTCCCCAAAGTACTGCCTCCCATTTGTACTGCAGCATTGATGTGAAAGTTTGATGGAGGGAATTAAAACTCCTTGGAAGGATACACAGGTCTGAGAGGCACTACACAAGGAAAGGCTGGAGGTTTGTCTAACCGCTCCTTCAAATCTTTCAAAGTCTTCTGACGCTGAGAAGCGCTGCTTCTTTGAGCACACCTAAGATATGTTTCTAGTCCAACCCAGACATTCTGTATTGCTACCAAGCTGGTCTCGTATGGTAAGTTATGGTAGGAATCTATTTTAGACAACAGGAGGAAACAACCTGATTAAAGACTGGTGGAAGCTTGCACTTGATTATCCCCAAGATCCCAGAGAAAGAGTACTACATTTTAAAAAAACATATAAAAACGCATTTTGAATGCATAAAGTTCCAGACCACCTTGTACTCTCATTTGGATCTGCTCTGCCCCTCACCAGGTGAGGAAGGGGAGAACGGGTCAATGTTTGTTTCTGACTCCTGTTAACGTTTAAACCCTTCCAGTTTGGTTCCACATACAATGATCAGTGGCCTCATGTAGTCAGTATGCCTCACTACTTCGCTGGCTGCTGTGAAACACGAACCCCATCTCATGCACCAAGTTTCTCGCATCCTCTGTTGATGCCCTGACAACACACTACAGGTTCTCAACAGGGCATTTTGCCCCTCATACATTCCTCTTGACTACCTGTTATGACTGAGGTAATCCACAAGTGTTATATGGGTTTTCTGTCAAAACTTTGACCTAGTGAGTTCATTTCCAAATCATAAAGTTATCAAAGTATCACCAAAATTGAGAACCTTCCTCTCTGCATCTGCAACTATCACTCAACTATCCTCATCCTAAACACAGGTCAATCAGAAATAATCTTAGTAAGTATATTTTCAGTTTTAATACTTAGTTGTCACAATAAAATGTTGATGCATACAGTTATCCAAAGTTGTCATTTCACCACTACCCCAGGTTATTTTATTTGAAGTTCAGGACAAGACTAACCAGGCACAGTTTAACCCGGAATTTTCCTAGACTCTCCATTATTTTCTCTCACTTTGTAAACTAATGAAAAAGTGGTTATGTGGTACTATCTCTGCAAATAGCCTTCAGTAAAACTGTACCACGTAGCTATGATCTCCAAGTCTAGAAGATATAGCAAGAAGCATTCAGCAGGAGGAAAGGCAAGTGGATGTATTACTTGGCTCTATGAAGCCTTTTTCTAAGAATTATTTAAAACTGAGTCATAAATCAGAAGAGCAGATTTTAAAGACTTTACTTTTTGCAACAATTCCAGAAAATACTTTAAGCATGACAGTAGAGCACGTTTAAAGCGATGTCTTCTAAGAGGCTGAAAACTACCCTGAGCAAGGGCTCAGAAGAAACAGCCAACTCCTTTAGGGCACACCATGCTCCATTGTTCCCAAAACAGATGAACAAAGGGAGGAAAAGAATATATAAGAACTTCATGTTTGGTTATTATTTGTAAATAATTCTATTGTGTTAAAAATGTTTTTCCTCACAAGAACGTAAGAGCAATCTCAGAACTTTGCCCTTTTTCATTCACTTGAAAGACAATATCCTTTACCTGGCATTGTTGTCCAAACAAAGATATTCTCTGGGATCATCAACGCTAGCATTAGTTGTTTTAACACCCTTATCAATGAACAAACCAGCCTGAAAGAAGCACGGAAAGAAAGTTCATACTATACAAAATTAAAGATAGAGTAAACATTAGATTTCTAAAATTTAAACTTTACATTGCATTCAATACATGTACTAGAAACTCTTAGATTTTTCAGTTTGGCCTTAAGTGACATATTGTTTAAGGAAAAATAGCCACTGTCTATGCTAATTTGGTTCTGGGATTAAAAAAAGTTATGGAAAAACATAACAATTCATTTCAGATTTCTTTCACAACATCTAACTATTTGAGGTTTTACACTTATTTTCAGATGCTGTTCTGGAAAATCTGGAAGCCAATCTTGTGGCAAGTTCAAAATATTCTCACAAAGGGGGGGGGGGGG
>Ga0065711_1005652_pt1 | contig 19542 bp, 9 predicted proteins | sample Hoacrofraction12_FD_59098 | JGI IMG/M metagenome (GOLD analysis project Ga0065711, IMG submission 59098) | Hoatzin crop microbial communities from Cojedes, Venezuela - Epithelial fraction 12 v2 (version 2) | ecosystem: Host-associated > Birds > Digestive system > Esophagus > Crop | place...
CGGGGGCGCTCCCGGCGGGCGGGAGCGGGCGGGAGCGGGCGGCGGATCGGCCCGGCGGCCTCTTTCCCGTCAGGGGGCGCCGCCAGCCCTCGCGCCGGCCTCATCCGGGCGGCCTGGCCGGATTGGCTGCGGCGTGTCGTCGAGCAAGGGAAGGTTTGATTGGCTGGGGAGGTCACGTGAGGCGGAGGCTGCTGGCCGTGACAATAAACATGGAGTCAATCTTCCACGAACGGGTGAGTGAGGGGCCGGGTTCCGCTCTGCGCGGTGGCTCTGCTGGCTGGCGATGGGAGCACTGCGCCGTCGGTTGGCCGTCCCGGCCGGGAGTGCTTCCTCTGAGGAGCTGTTGGGGGCGGTGGCTGGGTGCCCCGTCCCGGCGCGCCCTCGCTCCCCACGGGGCAGGGCTTGGCCCGTGCCCGGCCGGCCTGCGCTGCCCCTCCCTGGCAGCCCTCCGGCGGCCGGGTGAGGCAGCGGACCGGTCTCCTCCGTCTCGGGGGAGAACGGGGGCCCTCTCGCGCGGCGACGCCGCTGCCTGTGGCGCGGCTCCGCGGGGCCTGCCTCCTCTGCGGGGAGGGAGCGTTGTTACCGGGGTCGGGGGGGCCAGGGCTGAGCCTCGGCGTTTCCTCTCGCGCGGTGACTGCTCTTCTTGGGCCTTGAGAAACAGGCCTCGAGTGCGGGAAGGTGCAGGCTGCTGCTCTGTCTGGAGCGAGAGCTCGCCTGCCTGGGAAGTGAGCGTGAAGAGGGGCCGCGGCAGGCAGGGCTGTTCTGTGCTCTCGGACATGTCTCTTCACCGAGCCCGGCTCGGCTGGGGCTGTGTAACGAGCAGGGAAGGGGAGGGCTGCTAAGGAAATCCGAAGTCGCGTACTGCGCTTCTGTGTGCTGAACGCCGTTTCCTGTTGTGGAGGACAAATGCTTCTACGAACAGCTGTAATTTAGCCGGGTTCCCAAATATAAGCTATTTATGCGTTAGTGCTTTTCAAATATAGTTGTTTTTCCCGTGTACTGTGCCAATGTCTCTGCAGCTTTGCTGTGTTAAGATTAACACTAGTCTTTATACACTGTTCTCATGCGTAATGGTTGGTTTAGTTTGCAAATAAAGCAAGATAGCTGTGTAACTTTCTCAAAAAATAAAACTATTGTTCTGAAATCCATAGAACCTGAAGAGTGTTCCTTCAGACTATGTTTGGGCAGCAAAACTTGGCCAAGCATTGTGGTGTGAAACAGCTGTTGCTCAGAGAATGACTGTTGGATTTCAGCTGTTATGGCCTCAGCAGCAGTTCCAGACTAGATTTGGAAATTAGTTCTAAACAAGGGTACCTTTCTCTTACCTGGCCTAGTCTATCACATAATGAAGTGACAGCTTTTTTATTACTAAGTTGCTTTGTAGTTTAATAGCAGAACTCTACTGCAATTGAAGTGACAGAGCATATATCAAAGTTATAAACTGATTGTAATTTGTAGTTGCTGCAGGTTTTGGGGGAGGGGGGGTACAGTCTTGAGTGTCTCACATGTGAAACATAACTGCTCCCTAGTAAGTTACACAGTTATAAAGTTACATGTACCATTTTTTTTTTTTATCTTGTTATCTATTATTCTAGGGAAAATTTAACAGAACCTCCGTCTTTTTCTTGAGGGGTAATTCTTTTTCCCCCCATTAAGTACACTGTCTCAGTTCCTGTCAAAATATTTAAAGTGCTGCATGTACATGCGCACACCCCAACTGAATCTGCACACCTCCGATGATCCAATAAAACGGCATGAAACACATGGTATTTGTAAAGGAAATTTAACAAAAACACTTAGGCAATGTGGCATTTTTAGCAGGAGAATGACAATTACAGAAAGTAGGGCTTGAGGAGCCCCTGTTTTAGAACTTGGCCCTTTCTTTGATAAGATACAAGTGGTTGAAAACACTGAAAGCAGGGCAGCAGTTTATATTGGAATAGGTTTCAGCAGGGGGATTTCAGGTTATGGAAGGATGCAATATTCTCTGCACAAAAAAAATCCAAGTTAATGTCTGTTTAAAACTGTAAGATCAGTTTTCTTTTCTGCATTTTACACTTAATATGCACAAATTTTGCATATGAAAATTGATGTTTATTAATTTAAGATAGCACTGTAAAAATAAAGAGAGGTCCTTTTAGTGAAATCAACATTTAAGCCTGTATTACAATTTATTTTTGAAGATATTTTAGTATCTCTTTGTTTCTAAATCAGTTTTATGTAGTTTTGGTGGAGGAACCTGTAATTCTTGAGCAAGTTCTTCTGTTACAGTTTTATTACATGACTAGCAGCAGAAATGTGATCCTGAAGGGACTGAAGTTGTTGTTTAGTCTTGTTTCTTGTTGTGGGAAGGAGATGAGCTTGAGGAGTTTTCTAGATGCCATTGGACCCTGGCTGTGCAGTCAATCTAGCTTTAATAACTCATTGCTCAATTGAGTGATGATGCCAGAGGAAGATTCTGTAATCTGGGGTAAAGGGAACTCTTGAGGTTCCTGCTGGAAGGGAGATCATGAGAGATTTGTGCAGATGATTTGTATGAGGCTTGCATGGACATTTAAAGAATATTCCTCCAAGGCGTGCTCTTGTATTCTTAGTTTCCGTGGGTTTGACAAGAGGGGGGGCTGTTCTTGATTTTTGTTGAGGAGCTTTGGTTTTGTTTTTATAGGTGCATGTACATTAGAGTTCTTAATGTGAATAAAAATAAGGACTGATCAAAACAAAAGAGAAAAGCAGGAATTTGAAACTGATGTTAATCTTATCTTGCATTTGTAGATTAGTTGTTTGTAAAGAAAGGTTGCTTTTCATGGGAAACTGTAATTTGTTTGGTTTTTTTTAACAAGACAGTATTTTATCTGCACTTACAAGACTGATGGAGCCTAACATGCATTCATTCAGATTAGATATTTTTTAATTTGTGCTACAAAATCATGACTGACATTTCTAATTTACTCATTTTTAGTTTGGGTTGAAAGTCTAAAAATGTTACATTTCTATTACCTACAATGTGCTGGATATGTAACAAAGTATCTGAAGTGTTTTCCACTTAAATGTCTTATCAACAAAAAATGTTTTCATTGTTTAATATGCTGAATTTAATTTTTTTCTTGTCACCTCATCATCATCATCAAGATTTTAGAACTGGTAGTATTAGCTTCTTTTACCTAATTCCTGTACATAAATTTCGTGTGGAAAATGAGCTTTATTGCTCTTCTGGCTCCTAATCACTTTCTTGGCAGTAAACAAATTGGTTATAACCTGAACTCGGTGAGTAACCTGTAATGAAGGAAATAACTTCTGTGGATGCATACTTTAAAATCTTTCCAAAATCCTAACGATCCACTTTTCTTTAGCTGCATGTGGAGAGCAGATTGCAGTAGCAACACCTGGCAGTCAAAAAAGATTGAGAGCATCTGTTGCAGAAAACATTTGTTACTGGGGAGTAGCGATCTAAACTGTTTCATTTCATAGGAAGTTCCATCTGAACATGAGGAAGAACTTCTTCATTCTGAGGAACAGAGTTGGCCAGGGAGGTTGTGGATTCTCCTTCTCTGGAGATATTCAAGACCCGTCTGGACAAGGTCCTGTGCAGCCCACTGTAGGAGACCCTGCTTTGGCAGGGGGGTTGGACTAGATGACCCACAGAGGTCCCTTCCAACCCTGAACATTCTGTGATTTTCATGAGGTGGTGGTTTGGGAGAGGGTGGAATCCATTGTCCTGATGGTTGCAGAGCCCTTGTGTGATTTGGTCAGGGCATTGGCAATTTTTACAGTGTTTTCTAAAATAACATTTTTACATTAAATTTATTTCCTTTGAGGAAATAAAGTAGTATGCATGTTGGTTTTTTTCCCATCAAATTGATGGGAGGGTCGTATTCTATCGCTAGCAGTGTAATACATCTGAAGAGTATATGGCATTTTGGGTGAGTGGGGAGGGCAGGAAGTTTGCCAGAATGAAATGGTTGAGTCATTTTACAGAGTAAAACATTAACATGATATTTTTGTTGTCTTTGGTATTTTTTTCTCTTCCAATGTTAGCAAGAAGGCTCATTGTGCGCTCAGCACTGTCTGAATAATTTGCTACAAGGGGAATATTTTAGTCCTGTTGAGTTATCCTCTATTGCACAGCAACTGGATGAGGAAGAAAGAATGAGAATGGCAGAGGGAGGAGTGTCTAGTGAAGAATATAGAACGTTTTTACAGGTAAAATCTTCTTAATCTGAGATTGCTTGATACTTGCCTGAAATCAAATATTGTATAACACAGACCTGCTATTCTTGCATAGCTAGAGAAGGTTAATTTCGTAGTGCTAAAACTTCTTGAATTTATAGGCCTTTTCATTCACAGATTTTAGATTTGGCATTTTCAAATGTTACAACAGCTTTACAGTAATTCTACAACAAGCTACATTATCTTACAGGTAGGAAGTCAGGCGTGGTGAGGAGGAGGATAAGCAGTTTGTCTTTTGTTTTTGTAAGCCAGTGGCAGAGATAGGAACAGAAGGTCCCATGCCTGTCATGGAACTGAACATTTCTAACTTAAGCACTGAACATTTCTAATTTAAAGGTTTGAGTTTTTAATTAATAAGCTTATTTAGCCATTGTAATCAGCATTACAGACTAGGACGTATTTAGTTACTTTAAGTGCGTGCAATTATATGTATCTTCAAAACTGAATGATTTCTGACCTTTTATGCTTACACCATTTTTCTCTTTTCTCCCTCTCAACTTCACACTGAGCAGCAGCCTTCAGTAAATATGGATGATAGTGGATTCTTCTCAATTCAAGTAAGCATGGTTCTATACTGACAGAATTTTTTAATTTATGCAATATGTGTTTTCTCGTATAATTTAAATGGCATCCAGTTTTTTCATCTGGTTTCCACTTTACAGCTTTAATGGGATTAAGTGCTGACCTTCTAAATCTTCCAAGAGTGTTTTCCATTAAGAGCAGTGACTTGCAGTTCTTCAGTTCATGGGCCCTAAACCACATAGTGCACACTAAACACGCGGACTCCTGAGCTGTGAAATGACACCTGCTGGCAATAATAATAATTGACTTCTAAGTTGCTTGTTATGGGCACTTCACGTGTAGACCTTGGCTCCCAAAGACTGCAGGTGAAAAAGCTGGCTAGGGACTGTTTTCACAAATCGTAAACTGTAGAGCCCTTGGCAATGGTTACAGGGTCATCACAGTGATCTGCAGAATAGAGAAAGCTGCAATGTCTGCATTCCAGTTTTAATAACGCACTCCAGACACTTTAGAGCTGGGATTTTCTTTTTTTTTTTTTAAGGACCATAATGGAAAAGTAATTAATAAGACATACTTAAACCAGAACAACAACAACAAAAGGTATTGAACACCGAATTGGGGCTTGTGTCTAGACTAGAGCTGTAGGCAATGCTTTGCACCTTTGGCTGTGTCGTGAGCTTTCAGAGGTGCTTGTAAATGTTCCAGAAGCCCTTGAGAGCATCTCTTCCTAATGGCAGGACAGGGCTGTTTTTCTATGCGGTGAAAAACCATTAACAGTTTGGCATTTCTTTTATTCTTGATTGTGCTGCTTCGATATTGAAGCTGAAAAAAAAAAATGCTTCCTCATATTCTACTTTTTTTGTCCTGCCATTGCTTTGCTCACTTGCTACATAGTTGGCTCACTGAAAGGAAAATGAATCATTAACTTAAATTTTCTTACAGCACTATTTCAGATAGCTTTTAAGGAGTTATTTTAAAAGAGTTTGTGTCAATGTGCCTGACTGATCCTGTGACAATCCAGTGGTGCAAAATTTCCAGTAGTTACTGTGGGGAAGGATGACATTGTATTGGGGGGGAGGAGGGAAGAGCAGTACATTGAGAGCAGAGAGATGATAACTTATGAAGCGTCTGTGGGAGGTGAAGTTACAGCTTTGTCTGCAGGAGTAAGCTTATTAACACATCTCGGTTAAATCCTAATTTGTTACTTCCCCTTACATATAGTATGCATGTTATGTTTGCATGTAGATTTGTGACAGTTGCATTTTGAATAATGTGGTTCCTAGGTTTCCTAGCAATGATTTGAAACCTGAGTTTCGTGAAAACTGTATAATTGTTTATAGTGGCAAAGATGATTGCATTGCTTAAATTTATATTTGACTGGTTTGACTCATGGAAGGTGCTGTTTTTTGACAGGTTATAAGCAATGCCTTGAAAGTTTGGGGTTTAGAACTAATCCTTTTCAACAGCCCAGAGTATCAGAGGCTTGGGATCGACCCTATGTAAGACTTTTTTTTTTTTTCTTAGCACCCTGTTTTCATTTTACAGAAAAAACAATACTCTTAATCTATGATTTAAGTCTTTCTTTAAAATTACTATTTCAAGCTCTGTTGCATTCTGATGTTTTTATTATCCCCTCTGTCTTTAATTTTTTCCTTTTGGGGGATATATGTGAGCATCTGTCTGTGCCTTCATGATATCTCAGTATCTGTGGCATCACAGGTATATGGAGATTTCAGTAATGTTGACAACTTCCTAAATGTTATAAAAGCAGTATGAGTACTTTGTAACATCAACAGTTATATTACTGAATTTCTATTACATAAGTTTAAATTCGTGGTTAAAAAGAACTTAAACATTCCGATTTAATTTTATCTATACCTTTTGTTTCTCTTTTTACAGAAATGAAAAATCATTTATTTGTAATTATAAGGAACACTGGTTTACAGTTCGAAAGTTAGGAAAACAGGTGACACTGTCTTTTTTTATATAAAAATTTACTTCAGAATGGGGATGGAAAAGTGGTTGCAAGCAGATGATGTGTTGGCCTTTTGCAAGCTTTTGCTGCAGTTTGCTTTAGTAGTACCCCATATTAAAAAAAAAAGAGAGAGAGAAAAAAAGAGTAAATGTTTGTTATATCACAAAAATGCCAGGCGGCTTTTTATGAATGTTAGCCAGGGGAGGGACCCTAGGATCAATTCCCCGATGAACCTGTCCTCTAGGGAACTGCAGCTCTGGTAGAGTTTGTGGGACGTCTTAAGCTCTTTTCATTCTCTGCATGCAAAATAGCAGAAAAATTTCATGGGGGGAGAGGAGGGAGTCCTAGACAAGGATTAGGATCCCTACAGAATGCAAACTTATTTTAATGTACTAAATTACTGACATTTTAAAAATAATTTTGCTCATTTACATGGACAGCAGGTATAAGAAGTTCAAATTTCAAATGTATTAGTATTTATGATTGCTCGTATTTAAGAGTATCCATTGGGATGAAGCTGGAGAAAGTAGAATCACAACTTTGTGCTGTTTTAGAAAACTCTCTGAAATAGTTGTATTATAAGCAGGAAATAGTTATTAAAGGTAACGGATGGCCATACAAGTATGTGGTACATATATAATAACTCGTCACATCCATGTCCCTTGTAACACCAATGCACTGTTTTATTTCAGTAGCCAATCGTTGTTCTGGATCATACTGCATAAGCTTTTATACAACATAAGCTGTTTGGTTTTTTTCTTTTTTTTTGTCATAGAGAATGTTCATGGAATAAGCTTTTAGATTCAGATTTAGATTTGGTTCATTTTGCAAGTTGTGGTTACCTATGTTGTCATCCAGATTAAAAAAAAACCCCAAATTAAAAAAAAAAAATCATCTGTGAGCAAGTAAACTAAACTCTGCTGTGTTCTGCTTTAGCTTAAAAGTATGTCAGAGGTTTACAGGCAGTTTTGGATATTTGATATTGAAAAGGCTGAACAGTCTCTTAAAAGTATGGAGATGTGCATTGTTATGTACACAACCACGTTGCATGGATTTTTGTGAGGTAGCATTCTAGCCCAAAATGTTTGAAGCTGGCAGGGGGATGTCTTTTGCTTGTACATGCGGCTTGTAGCCATGTGAAGACAATATTAGGTGTCTGTTGTCAAGAGAGCAATGAGAAAAGACAGGCGAAATAGTTAGGCTTAGATTTGACCTGCTTTTCTTCTGTTACAGTTAAAGCAAAATTAGTTTAATAAACCTTCTTCCGTATTGCCTTTTAAAAGTTTTTCTGTAATCAATCTATTGTATTTGTTTACATAACTCTCTATTCCACACTCCTGCACTCTTGGTCTTCTTACCCGTTCCTAGTGACAAAGGGTGTTTTGGGCAAATTAAGTGACTGAATGACAGAATGGTAGTCGCTTACCTATGTTCCGGGTGAATTATAGTGTGGGCCTGACCGCAAGCATAGGACTGCATATATTGAAGTTTGGGTAGATAAATGCTTTTTTGTGAGAAAGGAGATAGAGTTCTCCTATTATCTTAAATTGTGCTGCTTGGTTAAAATTGGATAATATTGAACGGGTATGATATAAAAAAGTTTCTTCAGATTGACTGCAATATATATGGGGTTTTAAGGGTAGTATAGTTTGTCGTCTGTGTTGAATATATTTTCTCTCTAGAAGAAGTATTATATATGACTAGTTGTTTTCTTTGGGGAACTAGAAATGATCTCTATGTGTATTTGAAGTGTCCCCTATTGTAGTAATATGCTGTACTATCAGCATATTAAATTTGAGTTCAATTTTCTCGATTTTTAAATTTAATATTTATCTCAGAGAGAAGTAAAGAATAGTTTCCTGCATCACCAGCTATTAAAGGCAGCATGTTTAATGAAAATATTTAATGGAAAGAATTCAACTTCTGTTTCCTGTATCTATTAATTTCTTAAAATACAGCATAAACTTATGAAGGTTTCTTCCTTCATTAGTTTCTGATCAGATTTAAAACTAGGATTAAGCAAAATTTTAAAATGATGTCTGAAATAATTCTTCTACCATTATATTTTTATTTATCTGTTTTAATCTGTTTGTCTGGTACCAGTGTTCAGTAATGGGAGAGAGCATGCAGTAATTGCCCCACTTCAGATCTCCTGTTAGCTGAAGAGTATTTTCAGGGTAACCTTTAGCAGTATAGGTATTGTGCTTCACAAGACTTAATTTTATAAACTATTTTACTAGATTTATTCGGATATTCCATCATAGAAAATGACCACAATGTACAGAAATGGATTACCAAGTAATCTTTATGCTAATTTGTTCTCTCAAACCTTTTTTTTCTTAATTACAGTGGTTTAACTTGAACTCTCTCTTGATGGGTCCAGAACTAATATCAGATACATATCTTGCACTTTTCTTGGCTCAATTACAACAGGAAGGTAATAGTAACTTGCAGATGTTAAATCTCATTAATTAAAAGTAGGTAATAATCATTATTTATTAGAATTTACGTATTCAGTTAACTACCCTTAGTTTTATGATTGAAATAGTGAAATAACCCAAATCCTTATAATGAAAGGTAGAGCCTTACATTGTAATAAATTGCACATCATTGTGTTGCATATAGTGTGCATTTTAGAGTGTTCGTGCATGCACCTTAATGCTGTAGACTTACGATTTATTTTTCTCAGGTTATTCCATATTTGTAGTAAAAGGTGACCTGCCAGACTGTGAGGCTGATCAGCTATTGCAGATGATTCGGGTGCAGCAGATGCAGCGACCAAAACTAATTGGAGAAGAGACAGCACAGTCAAGAGATCAGAGGTAAGGTAAACAGAGATTTCATTTTAATAATGTTCAGTACGATTGGTTTCCATGATTAGTGCCTACATGGAGGCAACCCCCTTAAGACATAATTAGAAGTACCTTTACTGCAATAGGTTTACTACTGTTGCACACAGTAAAAGCAAGTTGGTAGAATACAAATGGTGTTATTTTTAAAATACTATCTTAAATAAATAGGACAAAAACTATCTTAATTCCATGTGCATATGTGTTGTATAGTGCAGATTTTTAACTTCATGATTACAATATTTTTCCAATTACAGTAAAATGGGTTAGCAAATCTTACCAACCTATGGTTAATAGTAATCAATCTATAGTTAAGACTGGCTTGTGATTCCATCATAAGTAGAAAAGAATGAGAAACATATCTGAATTCCACATCATATAAATAATACAGCATTCCATTTTGGAATAATTTCACTCTAAATATTGTGATGGTGCTCTGTTGTGATGCATACTGCTAATATAAATCATTCTTGAAAACATATAAAGTACTATTTCTACAATAATTTTATCACATTTTCATAGTGAATAAATTGCATACTGATAAAAAGGCTTAAGGCTTTCCAGAGGAATTAATTCATTATTTCTTCCACTTTGTAAAGGTAAACTGGTGTTGTAATGATGGAATAAAAACGAAATAGAAACTGCTTGGCAGTAAAATGGAGAGTGTGTATAGCTTACAGAAGATCTGTTGCCCTAGTGTGGTCATCAAAGCTTCCTGAGGACGAGACCGCATACACTATTTTCTGCTGGTGTAACTGTTTAAATAGCAATAGGTTTAAATAACATGTGTTACTGCTTTTTGTAGCCATATTGTTTTTGAGGTTTTTCCTGCCAAACAGATTCCTGTCAACATGTTCATGGGTTTAGAGTTGCAGTATTTTAATTTTTACAGCTTGGAGCTCTTTTGTGCCTTTTCACGTAGAAATGAAAATTTTTCACAAAGATTTTCACAATAGAACTGTCTTTCTTCCAAAATTAAAAAAAAGTAGAGTCAAATTAGCAGAAAATACTTACTTTAAATCTCACAGTAAAAGTTAGTATCATTTCTATCTGATTTGTGCCATAAATTTATCAATTTCACAGACTACCCAGAAGTGATGTGGACCAAGCAATAGAAGTTAACCATCCCTTTGACGGAACGGGCATGTTAGATGAAGATGAAGAGAATTTTCAGAGAGCCCTGGCTTTAAGTAGGCAGGAAATTGATATGGAAGATGAAGAAGCTGATCTTCGCAGAGCCATTCAACTCAGCATGCAAGGTGCAGTGCTCATCTAAATTTCTCTTACGGTGTTCATGTTGCTTATGCTTTGGGCGACTACTGAAATCAGTTTGTCAGACACTTTTTCCCGTGTGCATCAAGCTCTCTGAAAAGACTTGCTTTGAAGCATGGAAAGATAATCCAGAATTTCCTCTGCCATCTCCTTTCAGCGTTTTGAAAAGTTGCAACTTTCATGTTAGCATTGATCATTAGGAAGCAAGAACAAATTGGCAAAGGGTGGCAGGGGGGAAGGGAAACAGTCCTAAGGTGAGGAGGAGAGATAGTATCAAGTGTAGTTATCCTAGGTCATTATTTCTCCAAGACGACTCTTTTCTTCTCGAGTTTGAAGACATTTTCTTAAGATATATTTAATTTACTAACTTCATTTTACTGTAATTAGTAGGATATGACGTGTTCTGGTTTTAGGTAGTCGTCGAAGTGAGTTCTTGGACTCATTACCACAGAATGTTCCTCAGTCGCCTCACAGCAGTCAGACAGAGTCCCTTTCTTCAGAAGAACTGCGAAGGAGAAGACAAGCATATTTTGAAAAGTAAAGTAGTTGATAGAAAACTGCATGTGGAAGTACATGTCATATTTTTCAGTGGTTTGGGGGCGTGGATTGGTTTCTAACAGAGGTCAAGCTTAACTTTTAACTTGTTTTCTTAACAGTACCTGAATATTGCTATTCCCAGGTGGTTCCTACAAAGAAAAGAAACCTGTAAATAAGAGGGGGTCTGTTAGTAATGCAACATCAGTCTTGTGAAAAAAGAAAACATATATGTTATAGAAGTATTTTTAATGAAATCCTGTAAATTTCTGTAATTATTTTCCTGAAGAAAAGTATTCTTTCTCTAAGGTTTTGCTTCTGCTAATGATGCCTCTAATGTGCATCACATGAAAGTGTTCTAGATGATACTTTATGTTGCTGTTCTTGAATACCTTCTCAATACATAGTTGGGGTATTGTTGCAGCTTTTCCTTATCTGTCTCCTAGTGATGGAGAAAATAGAGAACAAGAAGTGCTATGAATTAGAGGAGTTAGACTTTGCATGAGAGGAGGAGAATGCAGAACATCTGTATTCTGGGGAAATAGTAATGTGGTTTGGAATGCCATGTTGGGAAGTTAGGTGTCTGCAGGTTAGCAGGGTGAAACGATTGAAGAGGTTTTAGGTGCAGGGGTGTTACTGTACCAAACAGCTTCTACTTCTCACTCTTGGCCTTCCCTACGATGAAATAGACTAGATACAGGTCTCATACTGATGTTAATCTTATTCTCCTGTAAATTTGTAATGCTTTCAGGCAGCAGCAACAGCTACAGCAGCAAGATCGGACCCTGAACCTACACAATAAGCCAACTCTAAGCTCAAGCACTCCAGAAGCTGACCCAGGTATTGTTTTTTAAACTTATTTCCAACACTGAAATAGTGATATCTTTTTCACCTGTTGTGCTCTGTTTCCTAACTTCCCTTGTCTGCCTTCTTCCTCACTCCAGCAGCCATTCGGACTGTATCACAGCTATTGCTCTTTTTGGCAGTGAAGCAAACGATCACTTTCTTGAAAAGCGTGTTCTGCTTTGAATGTCAATATCCTCTTTCAAAGTGAAGAGCATTACTGTTAGACCATTTGAGGTCTGGCTTCACCTTTTGATGTTTTGTTTGGCTTGAGCTTGAGCATTACAAATTGTAACGTTTGATGGGATTTATGTTGACAGTTTGTTTTCTAAATGGCTTTTGAAGATCTATGACAATGTAATAAACTTGGAGTAATAGCTGACAAAATTACTGGAACCAGTTTTCATTAGAACATAAATCTGTGGGCCTTACCAGTATTAAGTATTGGTGATCCAAAATAGTATTACTTGCTACAGACTGACCATTGTGGATGGGGAAAAATGTTCAATAATTTTAAAAACAAAAATAAAACCAGTTTTGGGGGTGGAGTGGAAACAGGTGGGTGTGGATGAACAAACAAAGAAAGCATTTAACTACAGTTGAGAACTAGCTCTGTGCATTTCTGCAACTTCCGTGTATTTATTTTCTTTAGGAGGTGACTTGAGTGAAGAAGACATGCTTCAAGCAGCCATGAATATGTCTCTGGAATCTGTTAGAAACCACTTGAATACAGAAGAGGAGAAGTGACAAAACTTTTCCCCTCTTACTGTCAAAACACTAAGTCTCCATTATAATTTTACTGTATGGATGTTGCACAAGCAGGGTTCATTTCAGAGTTCTGGAAGCAGGAATGAAAGTGGGACTGGAGGTCAGAGTTTAAAGGGAATCTGCAAATACAAAAAAGATTGCACTAATTTAGAAAACTGTAGCACTCCTACTACAGAACATCATTCACAAGAGTAGCTGTATTAAAATTACTTAAACTATTCACATGAACAAAGTTAGACACATGTAGCAGCTGTAACTGGCATTTAAAAAGCAAGTTTAAATAGTTTTGAAGAATTCAAAAGGTGCCAAAAAAGCAGCATCAACTGATTTCCTCCAGTACTAATGGAAAAATAAATAAAAGTAGTAAGTTGTGCTCGTATTAAGAATTAAATTCTGTTTATCTTAGATAATTTATTTTGAGATTGTTTATTCTGAATGACTTAATGTCAACTTTTCGATCCTGCAGTCCACTTTTGAAATGACCCATTCTGCAGGAGAGAAACATGAATTCATAAATTTCATACTTTGCAATTCAAGATAAAATCTTCAGTGTATTGTTGATTATGATGTCACTCCTGAGTCATTTAGTGACTTCTGACCTTCTAACACCTCTGGTTTTACTTACAGTTCCAACTGTAAAATTTTCAGATCCATGTTTAAAGTAGGATTTCTGCATTGCCCTGTTGTCTTTTGGCAGATAACTTGCCTTCTTTTGTTTTCTAATTTGTTTTCTTACGCTCTTTGTATTTATGCCACTGTCTTTGCTATACAAATAGCATATGATCAGTTGTGTTAAACAGGTTTTCTTTTCTACCTCTTCTGGAGTCTTTTTTCCTCTTCAAGCTCGACCCTTCATTCTGACCTTTCAGTATGAAAGAGCTGTAACTGAGTCTAGGAGAAAGGAGAGGATTTAGGTGCCATAAAGTCAGTGCCACACACGTAAGGTGTATTCCTGCAGTCTGAAATGACCCCTGTGCAAGTAGCGCTTTTAAGAATGAATATTTATGTCTCTGTGAATGTTCTCTCCGAAATGCTTTTTATGAGTGTCTGTGAGAATGTTGCAGCTTTTTCAGGAATGGCCTTTATTCACGCACCTTACAATTTTTTATCATGCTGTTTCTGATCCTGAGAAAAACTAGGGAGCGAAGTATGTGAGAGAGCTTATTCTATTGATTGTAAGACATTGGCTTTGATATCTAGGATGAATGTGTAACAAGGTGACCAAACCTGACTTTCAACTTCAGTGCAACAATTGAGGTATGTTTCATTTTCCTAAATGGTGCTTAAAATACAAATTCTGTTTACATATAAATTACAAGGACACATGTTGTAGATAGAGTATGTAAGCTGTAATCCACTTAATGCATTAACAGCACAGGCATTCTAAGATTCTTTTGAAGATAACCCCAAATTTCTTTATCAAAATATTCTAAAATTACATCATTGCACAATAGCAACATTTTATTAAAATTAGTATGAAATGAATGGTAGCTAGATGGAAATACACATTCAGCATCAAGTAGTACTGTAAATGAAAGGGCTCTTACCTCTCAGTAAAGATTTGTTTACAGCAATGGTTTCTTGATAGCTTAGGATATTATATTATATGTAATTGGTCTAAATTCTGTTTTCCTTGCCTGTGTGATGAATTTCCACTGATGTCACCAGAACCACTGGTATGTGTAAGACAATATGGATTTTTGACATGAGACAGCACTACTTTTTAAAAACTGATTTTAAATTTTGTCTTTTTAAAATAATCCTGTTATGCATATTACAATTAATATCTGTAATGTCTCAAATCAATACAGCTAAACAATGGTTTTAAAAGTCCATGTCTGCATATGCCATTTTGAGATGCTATATTTTTCAGGATGTAAATTTCTGCTTTCCGTTTAAAATTTATATGAAACTGAAAACAGGAAAGGAATCTCTGAAGCACTACATTATTTCTTTACTTGTCTGTAAATTATCCACAGCTTTAATTTTCCTTCTTTTGTTGTGCCATAAACTGATTCTGAAATAAGACTCCCATTTTTATAAGTAGATATGGCTGGCAATTTGATACCAGTGCTTGGAACTTGGACCTTTTATCACCTATTATAAGAATATAATAAAAATGTATTATTTCTACACCTATGTAGCGTAGCAGCCCTGTATCAAAAAAAAAAAAAAGTCCCTTGAATTGCATTAACTGTAACCTGTGACAATTACCTGTTTTTATAATCCCTAAAGCATGGAGGTTTGTATTTGGACTTTCGTGTCACTTTGTAAGTTACTTCATCACCGAAGTGTTTTAATAAGTAAGGAATATGAAGTAACAGTGCTTGAAAAGCACAACTGTGTCAGTCATTACAGGGCTAACCATATTCCCTTGTGTGTAGAAACACTGTCACTCTACAAATACCTATTTGATTTTCAGAGGAATGTCAGGTTTAATGAAGTAGGCGTATCTGCCTAGTCCAGCAGTTAAGACATAGCAGTTTAAGCTGTGTGTGTTAATTGCATCAAAGGAAAATAATAATTGCTGACAGTACATATTTTATAACCCACACCTAAAATTCAAAATGTGTGGACCTGCAAAGAAGCTGTCAGTAAAAAGCCAATCTCATTTTTTGGTGTGTATTCTTTCAGTGATAAAACAGTTCTCAGCCTGGCTGAACTATGCTTGTTAAGGCGTTTACTAATTTAGAGGCTATTCCTAATGTTCTCTGTTCTGTCAGGCTGAAGGTTTTTTCCCCACGTTGTAGCTTTAGGCCAAAGTCCATTGTAAAGGAGTAAATTGATTTTTTTTTTATTACAGTATGATATTTCAGAGAATTTCAGACTTCATTCATCCGACAGATTTTGTTACAGTCTTCCTCACATTGAACGGTTCATGTGATGTAATTTGTGGTTTTCTGCTGACAGAAATCAAAGGGTAGGGGGAATGAAATTAAGTATCTTCCAAAATTAGTTCTGTAAGTATAATTCTGTACAACGCTTTCAAGGTCTTGTAATGAAAGCAGGAGGAAAAAGTGTTATAATGCAGTCATGCTTCAATGCAGTTCTTGTTAGGCACAGCAGGTACAAATATGAGCTATTTAAATGCTCCCGTTTTTCTGGGCTTGAAACTAATCTGATGTAGTACCGGTTTACTGTCCAACATTTGGGCTCCTTGTGCCCTTCAAACAACTTCAGCAAGCTTAAGTAGAATTTTCAACTAATGTACTCTTACTGTTTTTCATACTTAATTACTTTGCTGACTACTTAAAAATAACCAAAACAAAATTAAATCTCCAGTGTGTTTTAAGGTTGGACTGTTGCTTCTATTACAAATCCATAAAATGTTGGGGAGTTTAAAACAGCTTCTGCACATGTCTAGTGACAATTCTATTTCTGTATCTCAGACAAATACTGTCATTTGCAAGCTGCTTTGTTTTATTACAAAGCTGACAATTAGGCTTTTAAGAATGAACAAGAACATGTTACAGTTCTAAAATGTCTGAAATTTTCTAGAATTTGGTTATAGTTTCAAACATAATGATGAAAACATACTAATGGTGATGGTGGCCTTTTTACTGAGACATGTTATGGGGAATGGGATTGGAGAGCTCTATAATAAATCTTCTTTGTAAGTCTGAGTTCTACAATTCATGTTACCAGCATGTACTTTTAAAGGAATTGAAAACAACAATCCAAGGAAAAGAAAAATTGAAGTTGAAACTTTTTTAATGGCTTAGATACAAAATTATGTTGCTTGCTTGCTTAAGCTGTTACTGTCTTGCATAAAACAAACTTAACTCCTGGGAAATCTTCATAGTTGGTCACAAACCATTAAAAAAAAAAAAGTCTTAACAGGTAATACATATCTATCCATTCCCCACATATTCATAATTGGTTGTTCAGTAAGAACAGTGCTTCATATTTATACCCTTGAACTGGACTTGTGCAAATACTTCTTTAGTTTCAAATTAGTAGCTTTTTTGTGTTGTATCTTAAAAGCATGAGCTGTTTTGCAATAAACTTTTTTAACCTGCATACACACATTTTGCCTTATTTGCATTTCAGACATGGAGGCAATGCTTTAGTGTTTAACCTGCCAGTCACCTCCTTCCCGAATCACAGTTCTTCAGAATGTTGAAGTACATGTGACTTTTCAACTGCTTTTACCAAATCAAAATGTTTTTTACTTTATGTTCTTTGTTAAGAAAAGCAAATAATTGTTACTACGCTTAGATTTTAATTTTCTTTTAACACCCCCCCCCCAGTATAGTCACTATGAATTCAGAAGGGGAAACTTAGAACAGGGTTTGAACAGAAAGGGATGTAATGTTTAAACACCACTGCACAAAAAAAAACCAACCCAACCACAAACCAACCTTGATATTGTCTTTAAAGCATGCAAGTATTGACAAAAATTTATTTTTTGCTACATGAAACCCCATGTGTACAAAGCAGTGTAGAGTTAGGATTTTGTAAGGGACTTTTTTTTTCATATCTTGCCTAATAATTGTGTATTTTAGAAATTATTTTCAGTAATAGGTTTTTTGTTTTGCGACTGCTTTCAGTATCATGTCTTTGGCTCTGGATTCCTATACAATTTTTGTCTCTATTTTGTGTATATAAAGCATATAATACTGAAAAGATTAAGAAAGGAAAGCTGAAATGTTTTGTCATTGTTTTCACTGGAAAATGGCAGTGCTGTTTGGTATTTTGAAAATGCTCTCCAAATAGGCACGAATATATATGGTTGTATTTGATATCACTTTTTTAAATAAATATGATTATAGCTTCTAATGTTTCTCTCTTGACCTGAGTATCTGCATATGCACTTTCCCTTATATGTGGATTGGGTACAGAATAATTAAACATTAATATCTCTGATACCAGTGGGCTTGGCACCAGATGTTGTGTATATACATTAGCAGTGGGCTAATTTTCTGTGCTCATAACTGACATTTCATCATCTTTGATGTCTTTTCATCTGTTGATATTCCAAAATTTATGTAAAGACACTCCTGTTAGGAAGAAAGTTGTTGCTGATTATAGTTATGCTACATCTTTAAAAATTGTATGCTTTCTAATTTTAAAATAAGATAATGTTTGCTGTTTTGCTACCAGAATACACATTCTTTTTGTGGCTCAATGCATTGTTTTTGTAGATTAATCAATCCACAGAGTATACTGGATGATTTCTGTGTACCCTTATCAACAGTAGACGAAGCCAGTCAGCTAAAAAATCAGTTGCAATGCTAAATAGTCAGTTTCTAGTTTTCCAAGAGTAGCAATTTAAAAAAAAAAAAGGAAAAAAGCCCTCTGTGCTACTTTATTGACTTTTTCCCTTACTTGGCATTATAAAATGAACCACAATAGGAGACTTCATAATCTCTGAATGGTTTTAAAAGTCTGGAGGACATCCCTGGTCGTATTCGAAAAATGTTAAGACAGTTTCCCATAAAAAGGAATTAACCAAACACCATCGGAAAAGATGACACATCTTACATCTCCTGTGAACCCACAGTTTTTGTTAAACTATGGTAACAGGGTGTTTTGAGCAGCATAAACATTTCATCTCTTTTAAACCCAATGTTTTATATTAACAAAACAGATTAAGATACATGCTTACAGTTCATGCTGTATCACGCCACTAACACTTCCTACAATTCTGGTGCCTGGTTTGGGGTTTTTTTTTGAGTTAGAAATAGATTTGAAGTAGTGTATGATTGTTTTTGTTAGATAATTTCAAGGGTGGTAAATATCAAATGTAAAATGTGGTAATGTATAAACCTGATGGAAAAACTGTTCGCTGAAAAAGAGGGAAAGCAATCTTTATTAGAAAACTGCCAAACCTGACAGCTATTTTGGTTACTTTTAACTTCTCGGAGACTCTGAGGGGCAGTGGACAAGTGGAACCCAAGGGCAGCCCAGCACTGCAGGCCGCCTGCGTGCCCCTCGCCGAGGCCCTGGAGGACGGGGCGCGGGCAGCAGCAGGCCGGTTCCCCCACAGCCCGCCGGCCAGCTCTGCCAGAGCGCCTGCTTCCCGCCCGCCGCTCCTCTCCGAACAGGTTTTCACCTGCAAAATGCTCTTTCTTCTCAGTTTCATTTTACCATTGGGGTGGAGCTCTAGTTAACTTTATGTAGTTACTCATTTTAAACCTGCCATGAGCTAGGTGCCCTGCATTTTATTTCCAGTATTGGCTGTTTTTTATATCAGTATTGTTCTAATGCTGTATTCTCTGTAACAGTGCAGCACTCCTCGCAGTCCCTAGTAATTTTAAACACCGCATTAGATCAAAACCAGTAACACTGAACCGGGCCGGTGTTGGTGCTGTGGCGGGAAACCCAACCGAGCACCCATAGCACCGGTGTCCAATGCCAGAGGGGCCCAGCGCCTCAGGAACCTGCCTATTTTGTGAGAACTGGAATACAAACGGGCTCTATTCGTGTGGCAGCTGAGCGCTGGGTTTTGCTAGTGACGCAAGACCCCAGCCTGTGTCTGTAGTAAGGCCCCGGTTCACGTTACCCAGGCGACGTCACTAGCCTCGGCCTCCCGGCACGGCCCCCGCCACC
>Ga0065711_1009582_pt1 | contig 19542 bp, 9 predicted proteins | sample Hoacrofraction12_FD_59098 | JGI IMG/M metagenome (GOLD analysis project Ga0065711, IMG submission 59098) | Hoatzin crop microbial communities from Cojedes, Venezuela - Epithelial fraction 12 v2 (version 2) | ecosystem: Host-associated > Birds > Digestive system > Esophagus > Crop | place...
CGGACGCCCGTGCTCGGGGACCCCGCGCCGCGCGTGCCCGCCCCCGCAGCGCCGCCCCCGCAGCACTTGCAGCCCCGGGGCCCGAGAAGTTTCGGAGAGCGGGGGCTGCTGAGCTGGGGGTGTCTGGGAGGAGGGGCGAGGAGGAGGGCGAGGCACCCGGGAGAAGTGGGAAGGTGGGAGCGCGGAGGGGGGCACACGTTGCCGAGCTCGTCCAGGCTGCGGCTTCCCTGGGCGGCCGGCACGTTCGCGGGTTTAATACCAAAAACCCACAAAACTTCAGCGGCTGAGCCTTTCCTCGTAGATTAGCCCTCCCCAGCCCTGCGGCTTCATGCCCGCGCTGATACTTTGCGAGCCTCCGCCGCACGCGAAGCGGGCGCATCAGCCATGTTTGATAAGCGAACCGCGTTCTCCCGCGGGTCGGTGAGGCGAGGGGTGGGCGGCTTTTGTCCCGCAGGAAGTCCTCGCAGCTCGCTAACGATCAGCTCTCTGCTGAAACCACCACGGAACAGAGCGCGCTGGTTGTAGAAATTCCTCAAGGCAGAGACGCTTCTTTCGTACTCCAGGAAAGGTCATTCCCGTTGGGCTGTCCTGCTCTAAGGTTTGTCAGCTCGCAGAGCTCAGATTTATAGTACTCCTTCACGAGTTTTTCGAGTAAGTTGCAGCAAGGAGTGACGTTTTCCTGAGAAAAGAAATGTATGCCCAGAATAAGTTAGTTGAGGTGGGGCAATTTCAGTCAAAAGATACTGTCTCTCAAACGTGATTCCCTGCCGCTGCAACGCACGCTGCTGATTTCTTAGGAGAACACTGTGTGGCTGTGTATGGCACAGCATTTACAACCGTGTTTCAAAGTACAGTAATACATATGAGCTCCGTGAGCGGAGTTAGGCTGCAAGTGCATTCTTCAAGTCGGGGGCAGCTGTTAGCGGGGTTCAGACTTCAGCTTGGTTGGCTGGTTGGTTTTTTTGATCAGGGTAAAGAAATTCAGGAAAAGAACAGTAGTTTACATATTTCATATAAAATAAAGCTATTTCTTCTCATGTAACTCAAGAGTTATGAGTTATACTTGAGAAGGCATAGCAATGTTTATGTTCAAATCATAAACAGGAAAAATCTATGGGTCAAGGAGATAAAAAAATGAAAAATTTCTGCCATAAAACCTTATCAAAGGCCTTCCAGCCTGCAAATAAAGAACACTCCACATCTGTCCCTTCCAACAGATCCGTCCTTTGCTCACACCAGGAACTTCTTAAATTTCAGGACAGGCAAGGAGGAGGAAAGCAAAACATCTGTGGAGAGAAAAGTCAACAAATTCCAAGAGCCAAAGTGTCATTTGTTCTAAAATCCTAGAGGTCAGGTTAAGGAATCCTCTGTGTGGGATCACAAGTACCAGCTGGGAGCCAAGTACAAAGGAAAGGGAAAGAGGGAGCATCTGTGCAACATAAACTCCTGCCAGTTCACAGCTTTGTAATTCGTTTAACCATTTCTTCAAATTACAGCAAGCTGAAGAGTAGTATCTTACATCCATGCAACAATCGGTGCCAGTTTATTATTACATGCATTTATCCTCATCAGAATATTCCAGAAGAACTAAAGAATGTGTATTGAGATCCAGCTCTGGACTTTATCATCTGACTCGATTATTATTGGTTGACTAAACATCTCTTTACAACTTGTAACTAAAATCTATACATTGAATTAGTCTGCAAGACTACATCACCGTTGTTCAGTGCCCGTTGTAATCATTCCCTGAGAAAACTGGCTCTTTTCAGATTTCATTTGAGTACGTGTATGCTTGCAGAAGAGGACTACTAGGTTCTCTGTCATTCCTTTTTCCACAGTCCATTGCTGGTATTACAAAGCACCAGGCAATCAGAATCATCCCTGGTTCAAGACAAGGTGCTATTAATATAATTCTTTCCTAACCCCGGTTTCTAAAGAGCTTTGAATGATTATGGCATTAGATGAGACTCTCCGCTTCTTAAGCAAGCGTCACCCCACTGCACGTTTACACCAAGCGAGTGCATCGAGTATGAGAAGTTGAAGATCAGAAATTTCTTCGTCTTAGGACAAGCTAATCCGATGAGAAATGGAATGCCGTGGTACAGGTAAGATCTTGAGCGAGTCAAGAAATGTACGCAAGAATGAAAGCATTTTAGAGCACTGCACTTTTGTGCATGTTTATACAGTCCCCGAAAACTAGCTGCATAAACTGAAACTCTAAGCGCTACCGTATCACATATGGTTAACGTGGATAGTAGCACCGCAAATTAAAATAGCAGAGGAGACTTTCATATTGTAAAACAAGTAAGTTGCCACTGCTCCAGCTTCACTTGAAAGAAAGATAGAGACGGCACAAATTTTAGGAAGGATAATTTTGGAATCCCTCACACTTACTGGTTTTGCTAATTATAATTTACTACAAAATAAAACAAAACAAAACAGAACTTTTCTGTCTAAGACAAGAAAAAAGTTATCTGTAAGTACCCAGAAAATACTCAGAGAAGTGGTTAGAGGGAACATCTTAAAATCTTGTTTTCTCTCTCACCAATTTTCATGAGTTACAACTGCCTTAAGGACTAAGTGCTTCAGTTGCAAAGCAATGGAAAATCCTAAAGTATTTAGGATTATGTAGAACAAAGTGAATATGTTAATCTAGCCATCTGTGGATAACAACCTATGGATAAAAACATCGCCTTTGGCAAAAACAGAGGTTTGGGAGAGTTCAAACTGGAAAAAGACCGAATACACAGAGCCTGAATGGTACCGCTCTGCTATCCTGCACCTAAATAAACTCCAAGTGAACACCAAATATGTTTTTTCAGCTTTTGTCTGCGCTGCTGTGCTTAAGGCAGAGCTATTGTGTGACTGGCAGGTTCCCTCCAGGCCCCTCAGGAGCGTGGATTCGCCTCCTGACCCCGGAGGGCAGCGGGACACTCGTCACTCCCAGGGGCACCGTGCTTCTCCTCAGCCAGAGCATTTAATAACTTGCACGTCCCACCTTACCACCCATCCCGCTCAATGATCCTTTCTCCTCACTGCCTATCGGGGCATTTCTACACTACGAACACCACTGATGCAATATCTGCTGGAAGTGGTGCAGAGAATTCAGAATAGTGACCGGGAGGAGGTACACTGATGGAACCAGCCAATAGTCCCACCCAGAACTGCATTTAATGGATAAATAATTTTTTTTTTTTATCAATAGCTGTACTGTACAACAAAGGGTCTCTAATTTTTAGCTGGTTTTTGTTGGGCTTTTTTGCACACACTTCTTGCCTGTTCTGCATCTCTGCCTCATTATCTCATAAGCACCACCCAAGTGTTCTGAAAAAGTATTCTGGAAATAATTATCACTTGTAATCGGAGGAAAAAAGCAATAGAGCAAACTGCCTGTCTGACTCTAATAAACAGTCACTTGCCACTGAAATCTGGCTTAAATAACTCTTCAGTTGTTCCCCAGAACGCTTCAAGTGCTTTTCTCCCTCCCTCGGAAAAGTACATCTGGAGGTGAATAAATCTGAGCTGTGACAGACCAAAGAGAGGGGTAAATTAAAAGCAAAAGGCCCTTCACAACACACTGCCCACAACTCCCTCTCAACAGAGACACCACCTCTACAGCTCGATGCGCTGGATGTGCAACCCGAGGAAAGAGGTGTAGGCCAGGGCCGCTCCCAGGTCCCTCTTGGTGTTCCTCAGCTGATAGCCTGATGCTCTGCTTTGGCAGCAGTCATCTTTGCCCTTTCTATTCCTGAAAGTGATTTCAAGCTGTAACTTCAAATTTATGTTACGATGATTTGGCTCTCAGATGATAAAGGCTTCCATGAGGATTAAAGAAAATCTTCTCTTTGGGAAGAACCTAGGAAACAGCTGCTCCGGGAGACTGAAGGAGCTGTCAAGGCGCAGGGGAAAAGGGAAGAGTGGACTGAATGACTCTAGCCTGGACAGAAAAGGCACCACGTGGGCTGCCCCCAGGCACAAGGTCCCTCAGGGGACCTCAGGGACTGCCCGCTCATGGTACAACCTTCACTGACCTCAGGAGCTGCCCAGACTGAAGTGCTCACCAGAGAGGAGGGCTGGCTTTGGAGACAAGCGGACTCTCTAGGACAGCCTGGATGCGAAAAGGGGAAGCGGAAGAAAGAAAATGGGAAACTTTGCAAGTTCCTACTCTGCTCCCAGAACAAGAAGTCCCATAACACAGAGGATTTAATACCCGGGCTATTGCTCATGCCCGGTACATGCCCCCACCTTCATGCACCTCCATGTCCCTTGCACTGACAGCACGTGGGTTTAGCGGTACCTTTCCCTCCAGGCTCCCAAGGGGCTGTGAACACCCAGCCACCCCGTAATACCATATTACCAGCCATAATCTAGCCTGGTGCTAAAGGCACCTCTGGGGAGGAGGCACAGGAATTGCAGCAAAGAGACTGAAAGTTCTGCCAAGGAGATGTGGCCTGGAGTTAGGAGAGCACAGAAGTGCCATCACTGGCTGTTCTTGCGCAGGGGATGTCCAGGGTCTTTCCCCAATCTCAGTAAGAAAGGCACAACACCAAATAGTGCAATCAAAGTGCTTTAATAAGAAGATACTAATGAGAAGTATAGGTAGTGAGTAATTCTTAGATCTCTTCATCCTGGGAACCCTGCTTTCATGCACCATCGGATAGACCGAATGGAAGCAGCATAGTTGCCCCAGGCCCCCTGTTTTGAAATTAAATATGGAACTCTCTCATTATATTGTGGTGAATATACCACATGCCTAGATCATGCTTAGGCACCTGACTGTGGAGACACTGCTTGTAACTCTTGTCCCTCCATGGCTACCAAGGCAGGAGATGCAGGTAGCAAGAGATACCAGGTAGCAGGAAGCCGTGCCTGCAAAGGGTGGCATGGTTTGGAAATAGGTTAACAGAGCTGCATTGGCTCCACATTGCAGAATAAGCGGTGATGTTTGTCTGTTGCTTGGTTTCTGCTGGTTTTCTACTAGAACTGACTCATTGGCTCTGAGTGGTGTCAAAGGCAAGGCTCAGCATGTTTTCTGTGAACTGCTCACAGGGTGGAAATTGTGATTATTCTCCAACAGGAATGACTGGATGGTGTAGTGCATCATAGCCAATATATTCCCCCTCAAAATCACGGTGAATTCACATTAATGTTTCTTCTGTTGAAAAAATTAAAGCCCTAGACAATGGAGAATACAATACCATCACTGCTGGTAATCAACAACTACCCTTCCATCATGCTGTTTCCAGTCTGGGTATGGGACTTTTATTTATGTTTTGACTGAACCGTTTGCAAGAGCTTGAAGGCTCCAGTAACCCATGCAGGCAAAGGAATGGCCACAGGTAAGTTTGTGACAGACATGTGTAACATGAAGAACAAGTATTAACAGCAGGAAAAAATCTTACTGATCACCTCCAGTCTGATCTTGGACTTCTAGAAAGGACTTGTGGGACTTCAGGGATCCAAACCCATCACTTCCAGGTTTGTGTTAGGAAGGGGAGAGAACATAAATTGGCCCTCACAGAGATGTCCAAACTGAATGGCATTTCATTTGTGCTCCTAACATCTCAGATGGTTCTGAATGGATAGAGGATTTACAAAATAATTTAGCTCATACTTTTAAACCACAATTGATTTGTGATCAAAGTGATATTATGATTAAAGTTTGTAACTAATTTATGCTTCTGTGTTATTTTGCAAAAATTATTTAATGTGAGCTAATCAGTTAACCACACCCTCTGATCTTGTCTTCGGTTAGTTTGGATTTCTTCTCGAGTGTAGTCGGGTATGCAGCTGGGAAAACATCTGCGGGATGTCAGTGTTGTTCCAGTGGTTGAGCTTTTAACAGCAAGAGCCGAGATTTTACTGCCCAGAGACATATACCTGCCTGTGAAAAAACTGTGTTAAAAGAAGGCATCTTGATATAAGATTAGCAAGGTTTCATCACATGTTTTTGTATATCTAGAGCTAATGCAAGAAAAAAACTTCTAGAAAGCAGAAGATGAAAACCAAGATCTTAAATGTGTAACGTCTTAGTCCAACCTGTGGAACAATGTCTTCCATAGCTTTTAAAATGAAGTCATGTATTTATACACTTAGACATTAATTTGGTGTCAGCTTTAAGTTTGTATTATAGAAAATTGCCGTAGCATCTAATTCAAGAGACAATGTAACTTTATTAACGTGGGAGGAAATATGTTCATAATGTGAGCTATTTTTTAATCCTGTCATTCCTGCTATTACAAGAAAGTGCCTTGCACCTATCTGGAATGCCATTATTAGCAGACTGAATAATTTATCACTTACAATTTTCAAGAAATTATCGCTGTTGAAGACTGAAACCAGAAGCCATTTAAAAAATAATAATCAAAAAAACCATGTCAGGTTCCTAATTCGAGGAGCAGTACAAATGTCCTAATGGGAGGCTCAGGAAGCAGCATTTCCAAACCAGCACCAACTTTTGCTGGCTATAAAAGCAGGTGAATGGGCCGTCCTGCTCCCTAATGGGTACTCTTACATGTATTTCTACCGAATTTTCACAATTAGATAAAAAAATGACAGTGTAGCCTGGAAATCTGTGTGCTTCACCTTTCTAATGCTTTTTAGAGAGATCCTCTGCTACCCAAACATTATTGTCAATAGGTAGAATGGAAGCAGAGTTAGCACATTTCATTTTTAAAAGCAACTCTGCATTACTTCAAGTGTATGATTTTGAATGAAATACTTTTACATTGAACTAGCTACAGGTAGTTATGGAACTAGTCTTTAAGCTGTGTTGAAAAAGTAGCCTGACTCAGCAAATAGGGGAAATCTGATGCCCCATTAATTCATAAATAACTAAATACTGGCAAAAAGACAAAGTTTGTGGGGCAATCTTATTTTGACTACTGTCAAGTTAAATTGCACTGACTAGAACTTATTTTCTGATTCCCTTCCTACTTATGTAGCTGTCTATAGTGCAAAGTCAGTGTTAAATGCTACCAAGCCTGACTATCATTTTCTGTCTCCTTTTTGCTGTGTAAACAAACGCTCATCAGTGAAGAAGCAGTCTAACATTTTTTAATATCTAGTGAGGTATCAGCTCCACTTTAAAGAGAATTACAATTAAAACTTTGTGAGATACTGGAAATGTTTAGAATATGAATTGCATAGCAAGAAGAGACAACAGTACGTAAATAGTATACACATGATGGATGGATGGATGGATTGTCAGGCTGTATTTACTAAGGCAATGTTTCTGTGTAAATGCCATTGCTAATTAGAGGTTTGTTTTGGAGAATGAGACGCAAAGCCAACCAATTTGATGAGGGGAGAGCTTGGGAGGTGGACTCTCTAGCCCGTCTTTGACTTCACCCAAGAAACACCTGTGCTTAAATGAAAATATGACCAAGTTTTAGTCAGTGGTTGTCTGCAGCGACACTGCGCTGTATTTACCATTCCCGGATTCCTCCCTGTGCATTTGTGGTCGTCTGCAGGGAGCAGGCAGAGGTGCCATTCTGCGAGCAGCAATTAAAATTCTTCCCAAGCTCCAAAAGCTCTTTTCTCCTTCCCCTTCCCCATGCTCTATCATGCCACCCAAGGTGACCCCACCGCAGGTACAGGAGCCAGCAATGCTCGCATCTGCAATGAGGCGCCATCAGCCTGAAGACAATGTTTGTATCTCGTCTGGAGCTGCCCATGAAGCCAGCGCTTTCTCTTTTTTTTGGGGTTTTCTCATTTATAAAAGTAGGGGGAAAAAAACCCTGACTGGCATCACGTGCACAATGCAACCAAGCCAACTTATTTTTTTAAAGACTCCTTTATAGATGCTAGCAAGGAACAGGAAAAAAGTAGGTGTTATTACTGTAGGATTTTTGATACACTATTAAGAACTACAGAAAAATTTTAAAGTTACTCTGTCAAAGACTGGTTGCAAGTGAGCCAATTATAACATAAACAAGTCAGCACATACAAGTTTGCACAGTGATTTTTGGTGAGCACTTTATATTACAACATTTCCAAACTACTCTATAAACTCTGTAAGCTGAGGACACCAGCAATATAGAAGATTTATTTAATGGTGTGACAGTGAAGCCACATACACAAGACCATACAGGAAAAAAAAAACCCAACTTTAAATCCCAAACCAGGTCACTAACCTGTAGGTGAAGGATTTCCGAATGAGATTTTTTTTTTAGCACCGGTTCAGTTTTCAGATACTACTAAGTTATTTGTGACCAGGCCATGCCTTGGTGGATCGTGTTCTTACAAGATACTTAATTTGGTTTTTAATCAATTTTTTAATACAAATACAAATCACAGAATCACAGGATGGTCGGGGTTGGAAGGGACCTTTGGGGATCACTAGTCCAACCCCCCTGCCAAAGCGGGGTCACCAAGAGCAGGCTGCACAGGACTGCGTCCAGGCGCATTTTGAGTATCTCTGGAGAAGCAGAGACTCCACAGCCTCCCTGGGCAGCCTGTTCCAGAGCTCCGTCACCCTCAGAGTGAGGAAATTCTTCCTCATGTTCAGACGGAACTTCCTATGCTTCAGTTTGTTTTAAAAGTAAAGTACTTGCAACAGATTGAAGAGTAAATACTTGTAATAAAAAAATAATTATTAAAAACAACAAATATAAGCTACAGTTAGTCAATTTAATGTAATTTCACTTTGAAGGCCTGTGTGCTGTTTCATTCAAGTCTGAAAATCTTGCTACACACTGGAATCTTCAGTAAGCTCCAAATTTTCCTGATTTAATTCTGCAGTCATTTTAAATAGCCACTGGGTGGCACTGCAAAACTGCAAGTCAGAACCTTTAACAACTTCTTCTTCTTCTTCTTCTTCTTCTTCTTCTTCTTCTTCTTCTTCTTCTTCTTCTTTCTTCTTCTTCTTCTTCTTCTTCTTCTTCTTCTTCTTCTTCTTCTTCTTCTTTTCTTTTTTTCTTTTTTTCTTTTTTTCCTTATAACACCCACTTAGCGGTTCAAATGAGATCAACGCCACCTGTATTCGCAAAGCAGAGCCCACCAGCTTCCTCGCTCCCGGGAACTTTTTGCATCTCTTCCCCCTTCCCCCAAGGCAGAAATCTCGGGCTTGGGGCTGCCGGTGCCCGGCGGAGGCTTGGCCGGCTCTGGGTGTTGCAGGCAGACATGGCAGTCATTCTGATGGAAAAAAGGATGAGACGGGCTGTCTGCAGGGGACTTTGCCTGCTCCTGAATAGTTTGGCAATAGCGTTTCACTGCTTTTAAGGAAGTAAGTGCTATCTTGGTCTAGTGGAAGATGTCCCTGCTCATGGCAGGGGGGCTGGAACTGGATGATCTTCCAGATCCCTTCCAACCCTTGCTATTCCATGATTCTGTGATTGTATGATCTTTTGCTTCATCCAAATGCCACGTTAGTTTCATCTCTTTGAAAAACAAAGACAAACAACTTTTGTGGAGCCTTTTATTGCCTGACAATTTCTGATACCGAGTTCCTCCTGGCGCCATACTGAACTGGCTTATTTGCATTTGACAAGTAGGACAACTTCAAAGTTCGTGGGTATTATTGCTTTGCCAAGGTAACAGGTTTAATTTTTATATATTTTGTGTAATACTGACAAAATAATAAATTCCACATCCCTTGCTGAAGCAAGTCTCTCATTAAAGTCAGTTTGAACTTTACCACAGGAAAAAAAAGGCGAGCCTGGAATTTGGAATTACCACGCACCAGACTTTGCAGCAGTGACGGCAGCAGAGCCAACAAAAGCCAAAGAATTTGCTTGGGATCAAATCTTTTGCTAGCAGTAAATAATTAATAGGCAGTTGTTACTAAAAAAAGACTATCTAGGGAAGCTTATAGCTATTCAGTTTAAATTCAAATATCTCTTTTTTTCTCTAATACATATTTTAAAACACCTGTCTTTAAAATAAACTTCATTTTTGTGCCCATGTGAATTGTCTACACGTTATGAAAGAGCCTTTCCAAGAATGTCTGAAACATAACAGCTACCACGACAATTTTCAATAAATCATTCCTGGCTGGGAGTCTCAGAGGAAGAGATACTAAATGATGATTGAATTATCCTTTTATCGCTAAATGTGATCTTTCTGAATCAGGACTGAGGCACTCTGAGGAAATGGGTTTGGAGCACTTATATCTCTGCTGTGATCATTCCTTCTGTTCTCAGAAGAGCCAATGTCCAAAATTTCTACTTTACAGACAAGATTTCACAGGACAGAGGCAGAAAATGGCCAGTGACTCGATGAGGGGGTTAGGGTACAGGGTAGTGGTTGCCATACACCCACTAAAGTCCTCTTGCTGGAGATGCAGAGCTGTACCTGGTCTAAAACCAAAGTGGGATCCGCCAGCGTGACACAGATACAGAGCACATAAACCGGGAGTTGCATGGCTAAACCAGGAATAACTCCTCTGGAATAAAGTCTCTGGGTGCCAACAAGTACCCAGTGGCTCTGCTGTCATCCAGCAGGTTCCCAACCGCGTCCGTGCCAATGGGCAGAGCACGTCCACGCTGCCTGCTCTCTCTCTGTCCAGGCTTTGCCTTCTTCATCTTGAGAGACAGAGGAGGGAGAGGTGGCTGTAATTGGGATGTGATTTAAAGGCTGGCCAGATGCTGCTTGTGGAGCTGAATGGCTCTCCCTGGCCAGAGTGCACATGCTCAACACCTTTACTTCACAAACAAATGAACATTTTATTTCTATGTTTCCAAATGGCATCATCGGTTTTGCAAACAGCAAAGTACTCTCATGCTACAGCTTTTTAGCTTTTCAAAAAAAGGCTGTGCTGCCCAGGCAGTCCCAGTCTGGCTGGAAAAGCAAGAAACACAGTCAGAGCCAGTGGTGGGCAATGCAATGTCCTAAGCCACTAAGTGATGCTTGTAGATTCCAGTTCCAACATCTCTCTGAATAAAAGATATTCTCACAACATGCCACAGCATAATGACTAGCTTGAAGTTTTATTTTCTCTAATTTCAATGCAAGCCAAATTTGAATATTTCCTGAAAACACACATTATTGGTACATTTTAATCACATCATCATTTGAGGCAATCAATAAAATCACGACTACTGAACTGTAAGTATATTTTAGTATATTTAACTAGTCATTATTATGTAACTGATGAAGCATGAACTGCTAGGATGCTCAGTGGTTTAGAGAGAAGAAATCTCACAAACAAATATTGCCTTACACAAAGCCCGCTTCCTATACTCCTGTGTCATCTGCATGCTCCTTAAAAGTCTTTGAATTAATACTTTAAATATTTATATTGTGACTCCTTTTCCTAGCTTTTGTTGGGAACTAATGGGCTTTCAGTTAATAAATTATATCATGTACATTTAGTAACTTTAGCAGTGTGTGCAAATCTTTGTCCAATGAAGACGTAGAGACTCACACATTTCTGTTTTAACTGCCACAACTGAACAAATTCATTGCATGATGTACAGTTATTTGCCACTAAAAATGTCAACAGAGAGTTTAAATAAAAGGAAATTAGCTGTTCAGGCATCATTTTCTATTAATCAGTAGACAGAACTCCTTCTAGTGTCAAAATTACGGAAGGGATGCAATGATATGATGGTAAGAGTCTGTAAGAAAGCTCCCCCATTTTTGACTTTGAGATACCTGTGAATGTTTAAGATGCAAAGCCAGAGGGTCACATTCCAGCTGAGAATTGACAGGTGTGACTTCCAAAATAAACAACATTGACTGACATTGATTCTGAATTTGGCCTGTTACTTAGAAAATATTTTTGTCTTGTTAAGGCCCCAGAATACAAAATACCTTTATGCAGTCACAGGTGTTCTCAAATTATCTAAAAGCAATGGATTGCATAAAAATGTTGTTTAATTCTAGAACACAAGAATTTTAATAATCTTGCTGGAAATAAACAGTGTAGCTCTATATCTTATGTAAACAGTGGCCACCTACAAAGAGATATAACCAGAGGGCACAGTAATACTTAATACTATGTTTACTTTTTTAAAAACCTTTTTTTTCCCTACATCACTTCTTCATGTCTGAAACAGAGCTCATCTTGTGTTGGAAGCCCCCAGACTGCCTAAATGCCTCGGGAAGCATGTCTTCATCGGGGGCCGCTCTTGCCTTCCAGCCCACACAGAGCAGGAGCTGGAGCTCTGCCCTCGCCTACGTGGTGCTGCCACAGCTTACGCCTCGGCTGAGCTGCGGGGTGGAAGTCATGGTCGTGGGTGGCTTGAGAAGGACTCGCCGCACAACATATCAGAAGGAGCCTGCGGGTTATTGCTCTAGGTTCTTGCCGATTTCCCTTTTTTTTTTAAGAGCTGTAAAAGCAATAATTAATACTTCCTGCAAGATGTACATATAGTAGTGGAAGAAATAGAGACCTGCTTGCATCAGAGAGTACGACCACCCTTCAGAAGCTAGTTAGGAAAAAAACCCTGGTTCTGTCTTGTGGCAAAAACACAGAGGGAATTAGCGAGGCTTTCCTAACAAGAGCGAAGTGGGAAAAAAGTTTACCAGGCTGTGAAATGAAAGAGACACTGTTGGTCTATCACAGCTGATACTCTCGCAAACCAGTGGTGCAGAGCTGTGCTCGGCATATAGCAACAGAATTGCTTACAAAACTAGTTACCGTGTTTGCAGCAGATGTTATATGCTGCACATAGACAGCCCAAATGACAGTCCCCCTTCCAATGCTTTTCCATGATTGCTTGGATAGTTCAATAAGTTATCTGGCTACCGCTTCTGCAAGGACATGTTATGGTTGTATACCACTGCTAATGGAGAATTCCCCTTAATTTATGACTTCTACCTTTACAGCCCTTTTTTTTATTCAAAGAGTTTTTTTGAAAACTAATAAAGCATGTAAGCATTATAGTAATAGCTAAGATTTGTTTATGAGATTTACTGGGGAGAGTTTGAGCTGACACAAATAACATCTCTAGCAAGTCGATTATTGTCCTTCTCAGCAGACTGGTCCAGGAGAACATCAATGATTTATCAATATTAAAAGACAACATGCCATGTCCAGCACTTTATATCTCACCCATGTCTATACTTGTGCACATCATTTTGCTAATTAGAAACAGAAAAAAATATGTCTGGCTTCTGGGTCTTTCTGCATGAGACCCGGCTGGTGCAGAGTCCTTTCAGTCCCATCTTCAGCAGCAAGATAACAGCAGGTGCCTTAGAGAAAGGCAAACTAACAGCAGATTGGCAGGTCCTTAGGCTCTCTCCAGTTTAGTTTGCTAATCATCAGCACTTAGAGCCTGGCTTAGTCCCTAAAGCCTCAAGTGTTTTCTATAGCCTTTGATAACAGACAGGTGAAATCCTCCCCCCGAAATCTACATAATTCTTAAGTCTGTGTGTTGCTCTATCCAAATATTTGGCCCCCTTTTTGCTGCACCTACCTGTGTGCTTCTTTCTTCCTGCACTTTTTACAGAGTTAGCAATTTACGGCAGCTTTGAGACGCACAAAATAACTCCCTCCCTGATATGTGCTGATTCAAAGTAATTATTGCTCTTGGGTGAGTGTAATTTACGGGATAATCGTGCAGCTTTCTGTTGCTTACATTCACCTTTTCCCTCTTGTTTAGGAAGCAGCCTTGTTCAGCACAAACATTCGCACAACTCATATATGAGAGGGCATATCCTTGACTTATCATCATCTGTGATTTTTTTCACTTGACAGGTTGAAAAATGCGTACACCTATTTTCTCTGATGGCTCCCTTATCACCGTGGGCCTTCCTGAGGCTAAGTCTGCTCAACCATTCAATTTTGATTCTGGAAGCAATGTTAAGGCCATTAGCTGTGTCCACATAAGGATGCTGTTATAAAACTTGACATGCTTATTAATCATAAATTCAGCAGACATTCTGCTTCAGTCTTTCTAGGGTCTGCTTATGCTTCATTTTTGATGTAAAGTGAGGGTTTGGGGGGAAGGTGGTGTATTTTTAGATCAGTACTTATGTCAGGTAGCAGACAATGTGCAGTATTTCCATGTCGGTTTCCAGCAAGGAAGAGCACTTAGCTCTTTTCCATTTGTATTGCACATAGTTTGCTACAGAGTGAGACAGTGAAAAAGTGCAGTTAGTGAAGTTCAAGAACAGGTGGCTGCAGACAAATGTTCGCTCTGCCTTATCAGTGGTGGAATATCACCGTTCCTTTGTCATCACATATTACCTGATATTACTCCAGCATAATGACACTGTCATTTAAGCGGTAGGTAAAACCAGCACATTAAGAAATATTTTTCTTGCTGCTTCAGTCCACCAGTGGCTTTTAAAGCAAGGCTGCCAAAATCTATATTCCTGAAATGTTACCTGTCTATGTTACCCATAGAGCACTGTCTCTTTCCAGGCTGCTAGTTAAATATACTAATGAAGATTGTACATGTGTATTCATTTTTGGATTGCCAAACTGACTCAGTTAAGACATTTGTAACACATTATACATTCAGCCAGGACTCAGGAAATGGCTTAGCAAAGTTCATTAACCTTGGAAAACCTGAATCAATTTCCATGGATGAGAGAGGGAAACAGACTGTCACCCTCTGTAGGCATCTGCCGGCAGGTTGCTCTGAGCCCGCCAGCCCAGGTTATGTCCGCACCCAGCCCTGGCTACAGATAAGATTTCTTATCACTTGAAAAACAACTGGCTGCAACTGTGTTATAATTGCGTTTTCCTCCGATTGCCTACATTTGTTCAAATCCAATAAACTAAAAGTGAAATGCAGTGAGGCAGAAAACGTGTAGATCAGCATCAAAGATAATGTGAATGCAGTGACCTGTGAACCGAGGCTCCTGAATTTTGCACATGTAGGGGAGTTGAAGACAGCAGGAGAGGAGGTCAGATTATAGATCGCAGCATGGGAAGAGACAATATGGGTCACTGGGTCTAGTCTCCACGTCTCACAGGCAACCATACCATAGAACACCTTTCATCAGTTTACTGAGCTCTGTGCGTAGTAGATTTTCAGTGCACAGACTGGCACTGTTGTTTCAAATCCTCTGCAAATATTCCTTGTCATCTTCCCAGGTCCAGAAATATAAGATTAAAAATAAAATACTCCAATCCCTCGTCCTGCTGGCTCCAATCCAACCTCCTGTTTTAATTTCATTCTTAAATTTTGGTATTGGCATTTGCGTTCCTTTCAAGCCGCACAGCATTTTCCGCCTTTTCACAAAAGCTTGCCTTGTTGTTGGCTGGCCTGGACACACATCTGAGTATCAGCGCTCACCTTCCGCTTACCTCCATGGCTGCGGAATGTGCTGTTGTTCCACCTCAGGTGGAATCATTAACTACTATATCCAGTCTTCCCACAGTACAATAAGTGCTGAAACCCCGCAGTCGTACACCACAATTAGTTTCTTGTGATGTTCAAATACAGAACAGATTCATGTTTGATTCTCTCTATTGGCAAGTTGCTCATTAGAGGCTGTAAAATAGGAGAGATGACAATTACAGGTGGGCCTTTCTTCTTCTCTCTGTTTCCTTTTGCCTGTACTTGAGCCCGAAGTTCTTATTTTCCCTTTGATTTGCTCTACGTTATTACTTTCAAGGTAATTGTTTTATGCAAGTTGCTTTTCATGTGCTTTTTTCACGTACTGGGCTAGATCTTCTGCCTCTGGGCTGTGCTCTGCGTGACGCCCTTAGCTCCCCTTAACTGCAGCTTGAATCAGATCTCACCAGCCTTTGTCTGGCCATACAATGACCCATATTATTTCGTAGCTATTCAAATATCACTCTCATACTAATAATACCTAGATGCATTGCTTTACTGATTGCTTAAGACTTTTTATTTGTTCATTCAAGGCTTTTGAAGCTAAGCATCCAATATGTTTCCTTAAGTTAGAGCTCAGAAATTTAAAAGTCAAGCTATTAATTGTCAGCATTGAGTCTTCAAATGTCTAGAGGGATGTCTGCCCTTTTGTTTGATAACGTCTCTGATAAAACCCAAACTGAGACACTGGTATGTGTTTTAGGGAGTTTTAATTAGATTCGGTTTTATCCTTTATCAGGCATATGAAGGTAAATGCAGAGTATTCTTCTTATATCAGTAAAATTTGTGTAAGAGTCATGGATCCAGGATTAAGGCTCCATAGCAGCTTTGATTGAATGATTTCCTAAGTTCTTTTCTGCAACCATTATTGTAATGGAATCTGGATGGAAATATCTAAACCCCTTCACACTGGGTCACATTGATTTGCAGCACTGATTTGCCAAATTTCATGAGGAATAAGACAAAAATGTCTTGTGCTTTCAATTGGAGAAGAATGCATTTATTTTAAACACAAAATCAGGCATGAAAAACTGGATCATTTGATGTTTGATTTTATTTCTAAAATAACTTTACAACTTCCCTCTAGCTTTGTCCCTTAAGACTTTATGATACAACAGCATTTTCAAGCACCCTTCATTGATTAGAATAAAAAGAGGGATATTGGCACAGCAGCAATGAACTGTGCAATACGTAACATTCAGTCACCTGGTCTTTACTGAGGCATGCAGAACCCCATGGAGCCGGGACACAGACACATTTGCATTAGCAGTGCCTGGAGAGAACTGCTTATTTTAAAAACAGTCTATCAAAATCAGCATATTGGCAGATTGAGCAGGGAGAGTCTGTAGGACTCTTACTAGATAATGCTGAATTAATGGTCTAGCTTAAATCCCATCTGTTTCTAAACTACAGGTATTACACTTAGGACCCCACGGAAATGCTACTCTCTGCTCGGGACCCTCAGGGCCATCTCTGCCTTTTGTTTCCAGAACACAGCATGGATTTTCAGATTCCAGAAAAGTAGGTAGCTGCAGTGACCTATTAAATGTAAAATACTTAGTCTCTGGAGGAGGGACAGGGAATTCTACCAGAAGACCATAGACTCATGCTCATTTTTGGACTGTCTGCACCCACTGATGTTTAAGAAAACCCTGCTAACTTGAACAACAGCTTTAGGAGAGGTGGGGAGATTCCCTCGTCCCAGAGACATGTAACCCCTGGCCACAGGGCGCTTCAGAGAGCTGGGGGTTGCACACCACAGGCAGCTGAACTGCATTTGCTCCATGCACTGAAAAAAGTCTGGGAGGAGTTGTAGTTCAAAAGGAAGACAAAAAGAAAGAAAAGAAAGTGCGGATGCATTCTGCATGAAGGCCAACTGAGTAGGCATGTGATGGACACTTAGATGATCAGACTCCTGCAGTGAGACAGGTCAAGGAACACCTCTGTTTAGATCAGATTGTATTTAGGCAAGGAGAATTCAGGCTCTCTCTTCCACTTTCCAAGAACTGATATGTTCTTTCTTATGATGCATCTAAAATGTAACAAAATGACCTTCGAGATCGCTGTGAAAAAGCATACCTGTGGCAGAGGTGATGTGGCAGCAGTTATATTAAAAGCTGCTTCATACAGTTTGGAGAATCTGTTCCAACTTTTCTTTCAATTTGATTTGGAAAGCCACAGATCATGAGTAGCATTTAGCAAGCATCCATATTGCTAACCGGCACGTGTAGGCTATTTTATGGGTGTTTATGAATGCAGATGTGACTGTAAATGTAGTGATGAACAACAGAACAGCGAATGCTTTTAACACTGCAGTGGTATCCTCCGTGTAAGGAATTCAAATACATGTATAAATGGTGTCAAATCCATCACCACACTGGCCGTAAGAGGAGAAGGCTGAGATGCAGAGGCTGTGCACAGATGGTGAAATGAAGCAGGACAGGGCCCTCGGTGCGCTCCTGCCCTAGGGCACGTCCATGTGCTAAGCTCTCCTTCCCCTGCAGAGGAGTGGGCGAGCACCTAAGGCGAGCAGTTTCTGGCGGTGCCCGGGAGAGCAATCATGGCCACGGGACAAACCGGTGGCCCAGAGGACACGGGTGATGTTGCAGTGCTGGATTGCGGGTTGCCTCTGGTTAATACAGCCAGACAGCGCAGCTATTTAGCTTGTGCATGCCTAGGGGAATTGTGGCAGAAGTAGGAGCTGACCAACAAATCATTTTCACATTTTCTGGAATTTCAAAATACTACTGCAAGTTTGCAGAAAAGAAATAAATCTTCCTGTAATTCCATGCAACATGAGAATCACTGCTGGCTGCTGAGGACCTGGAACAATCAAGCCTGTGATTTCTAGTCTATGTACATACACGAAAACTCTCATTTTATTCCATGCTATGAATAGTTTGAACTTGTCTTCTGTCAAGAGGTCTGCAGAAAAACTTTGTCTGCCAAACCTCTTGTTAAATGAGCCCCTGCATAGGCAGTTATTCACCTCCAGGTCCAATTCTTCATGGGTCAGGCGATCCAGTAGCTCCACATGGGACCTTAATAAAACATTCCAGGAAAGCTCCAGGGACGCATAGGCGCTTAAGTCTGTTAACAGCACCGGAACTAGAAATAAATTAACACAAAATCTAAAATTGCCATAAGAATTGCTCCTGTCTTGTGTCACGTCTCATAAATCTCAAATTTCCTTTGAAATTTGACTTATTATTTCAGAATAGCTGCAAGATCAACAAACCACTACAAAGTAGTTATAAACCTACAAAACTTGCTTCCTTAGCACTAAGACCAGAGGACATCTTTAACTGTCTGCACGGCACTGACACTTTAAAAAGCCTTTATTTACTTCAGAGGAAAGGAACAGAACAGAGAAGATGGTTCAGTAGCTGCAGTTGTACTTGTAGTGAGTGTTTCTCCAGCACAACTGCTGCCTTCTGCTGAACTTGAAACAAATTAACCCATTTCAGCCAAAGCATTCTTCCTGTCACAGGAAGGGTTAGGTAGTTTCTGCATCCTCATTTAGCTGGGTGTTTATTGTAAGACCTAGATAATGATGAAAATTTCTTCCGAAAAAGTACAGATTGCGCTTCCCAGCATTTTAGAAAAGGCTATGCTGAAAAATTTAAACTATTGCTTGTTATATTAGTAAATTTTTAAATTAAATTGAGCCAGAGGAACTATAAAAGATTTTTACTCCATAGAGAACATGAAAGTTGTTTCAAAATCAGTTATGAAACTATTGGTATATGCCGATGAAACTATAGGTATCTACTGTATGCTCACCAGTTCAAAAGACAATGACAGAATTTGGTTCTGCAGGAAAACAAAAATTAAATTCAGTGTGTCCAGATGGCTATGATTTCATTAAAAGTCTGATGCTATCAGATATTTTGTTAAAAGCTCAAATCCTATGGAAAAGTAATTATGTGATGATCTGAACTTTTATTTAAAAACAATGCAATTGTCCAGTGCCTCCATCTGACAGCACAGAAATGTTTGAAAATGTTTCCCAAGCATGTTCTAGAGACTCCAAACCCACAGGCAGATAAAAGAGCCCACAGATAATAGACTTTAAAATTCCAGGTCTTTGTGAACTCATCTTACAGTTTTTTTCAGGGCTGACAATTCTGCTTCCTTAAAAAAAAAAAAAATCAAATGATTTGCATTGTCAAAGAACATCAGAAAATAGAGCTTTTCATTTTTTGTCAGCTTACCATTTTTTTATCATTGCTAATAGTGCAGTTTCTTTTATTATACTAGACTACAACGTTCTCCAGCAAGTTTTGGGTCATTCCCCCCCCCCCCCCCC
>Ga0065711_1037715_pt1 | contig 19542 bp, 12 predicted proteins | sample Hoacrofraction12_FD_59098 | JGI IMG/M metagenome (GOLD analysis project Ga0065711, IMG submission 59098) | Hoatzin crop microbial communities from Cojedes, Venezuela - Epithelial fraction 12 v2 (version 2) | ecosystem: Host-associated > Birds > Digestive system > Esophagus > Crop | place...
CCTTAATTACTGAGTATGGAGAAAGCATATGGAAAACCTCAGGACAGGGAAGCAGCACAAAACGTCTTTGTAGGGCACCTGTGCCAGTAACATTGCCCTGCATCCTGCTAGGAAGCAAGCCAGGGAGCAACGCTTCAGCGAGAGGAGCTCTGAAAGCCTTGATTCAATTTGTACCCAGCTCAGCTCCACAACTGTCTCTTAGCTGCTTCAAATTACTTTCTTTTTGGCAGCCCAGAAATTAAATGTTAACTCAGAGAACTGTATTAATCTCTATTAGCAAGGAGCTGGGATCTAAATAGCTCAAGCCTAGGCTTTCTGGTGTGTCAGCTGAAGCAACATGCATTTATCCAATCTATAAATCAGTTTGTCTGACAGAGCAGCCAAAAGAAAGTGCCACAAAAATACAATAGTCTAAGCACAGTGTTTATCTTGAAATTGTTTTATGACTTACTTAAAAAAGCCTAAAAACAAATGAGCAAACAAAATTATGACAAAACCTAGAAACTTACCTGGGAAGGCTAAAAATATTGAAATAATTCAAAATTAATTTGTATTAAGCTTTTTCCCAGCATTACAGATTACAATAGCATACTGCAGGTTTTCAGCTGCTACTGTAGTGTTTCTGTAAGGGAACCTCCCTCTTAAACAGTGCTTATCTAAGAGAAGATGCTGAGTTTCTTCTTTGCAATATACCGTGCACAGAAAATGCCTGCTTGCCATCTAAATCCATTTCTCTTGTTGAGGCAGTGGCCGACACCGCATGCTTACAGAAAAAAAAGGGCAAGAAGTGCTAAAATGAGCAATTACTGAGGAACCTGCCCTTAGCAAAAGTTGCCTTCTAATCATTGGGCAGTTTATTGTTATTTATGATCTAAAGCATGGTGATTTATATCCCTTGCAATTTGCTATTCTACTCAGCGCAACGCTTGGTGTTTGTATTATTCATGGGCCTTTTAAAATCTTATTTCTTTGCCCACCTCAGTAAGGGCAGTTAGGGCAGTAAGTTCCACAAGTTAATTATTGGTTGTGTATAAAGCACCTTCCTGAAAAAAACCTGTATTTTACTTACTTTTGCCTCCTAATTTGCTGGAGTCTGTCCTGCTCCTGCACTCCGAGTATGGCTGCTTCCTCTATAATGTTCATTATTCTACTTTGAATACTTTTTAAAAAATAATTGCTCGTTTGTCTTCTTTGTCAGCTCTGAGCCTGCGCATCCCTTTGTGTGCAAACAGTCTTTGTGTGACCTTTTGCACCACGAACGCTTTCTCCATCAGCCTTCCTCTGGCAGGTTTTTACCAAAGGTCTCCACGTTGCAGAACTGCTTTGCCCTAGCAAGGTGGCCACCATGGTGTTGGTAAACAGCAACAAAAATTCAGGATTTCTTCCTAAAGTCTCTTCCTAGTTAGGAAGTGAGCCCCTGCGCAGGGCTTTGGACCAGCCATGCTTGCACCATGTGCCAGGGCTGTCACGATGGCAAAATATATCATCCCTGAGCAGATCCTGCTCGACAGTATGGACTCAAAACAGCTCTTCACTGGGGCTGGCCTCCCTCCCACGGCCCTCGCCAGAGCCTCTCCCCTCCCACCACATCCCCCCGGCTCTCCCACTGCCCCTTGGGCCGGGGTTCCCCTCTGCTTCTCTCCAGGGCACAACTGCCAGGGACAGAGGGCTGGTGCTGTGCAGATCCAGTGCCAAAACCACCTGTCCCTTCCCCATCTCCTCCCTGTGTTTCCTCAGGGGATAAAAGGGGGCTTGCTCAGGGCTGGGGCTCACCTTCCCAGTCCTGTCCCAGCCCAGCATCACTCCATTCTTCCTCAGCTTGCACAGGGGTTTAATCTCCCTGCTCTTGGTGGGCTTGCAGAAGGGGCAGTAGAGCAGAGCTGGGATTGAAACCAAGCAGGCACAAATGCCACAGAGTGCTGTGTTTCTTGTGTGGTGACTCTTTCTGCTGCTGCTGTGTGGTCTCGCCATGAGGAGGAAGTCTGGGCAGATGCTCTATGTGAGGGAACTCCAGCGCAGCCACTATTCCTTGTCTCTATGCAGAGGTTACGCCCAGCACCAAGGCCCGCTGCCCAAAATGCTTTAGCAGAGGAGCACTGCAAAAATCTCAGCCACATGGTTATCTGGTTACCAGAGGTACGAGAAGTGCCAGTGAAAGATGATGGGAACAGATATCCTGACTCCCATTGTGCTCCCCTGTGGCTTCTCTGTTGGAAGTTAACAAAGAGAAAGGGATTCCAGCCCCATCCCCATCCCACCCTCATCCCCACCACACAGTGTGCCTGCCTGTAGTTACTACTGTCTCTGCCTTGCTTCAGAAGCAGTGATTAAACAACACATGAGTATATACTTGCAATGGTACGCAGTAAATCAAATATCCATTTGGGCTAGACATGTCTGGTCTTCTAATTATCTTGAAGTATTTGATGTTGACAACTCAGGATCTCATCACGAGTTTTGTGTTGCAGGTGGTTTTCCTTTTTTTCTTTTTTCTTTTTCTGTTCTTAGCCCATTGCCTGGATGTAGCAATATCATTTATAGCCCAGCTTTTGTTTTTGAAATGGTAGTTCTGAGTCTTCCTGATTGCACTGAAAGGACTCCAAAACTAGAAAAGAAACAGAGAACCTAAAATACATACTTTTAAAATAGCAGAGGTTTAAATTAAGCTCATTAATTTGGAAGAATAACTCCCAATGTATTTTTCACTTACTTGGGCTGATGAGATGAAGCGTACCTCTCAATCGCATTTCAGAATCTCAGGTTTTCTCCTGATGTGATTGAATCATGCAAGAAATAGCAGTGTTCATCCAGGGTCACTGGCAACCCCGCTCCAGCAATCCTGGGGAAAGTGGGACAGGGGGATTCAGGACACAACGATGAGAGGTGACCCAGGCATGAGGGCAGCCATGGAGAGGAGCGGTGGCATGGGTGGGTTCGAGGACAGACCCCTGGGGCAGGCGCCAAGGCTCAAATGGAGCGGGAGGACAGCAGCCAAGGGTGGCCGTGCAGGGGTATGGCGTGTGTGTTTGCACGTGTCTGTGGCAGGGATTGCGGATTTGCAAGGGAGCGTGTCCCTGAGTGCTGGAGGTCACACAGGGGGAAGCGTTTTTCCTTGAGTATTGAGGGGAGGAAAGTGGCAAAAGCCCTTTTCATAGCAGCTAAGTGCCAGAGACTCCAGGAAATAAAAACAGTGGGTTTTGTTGTGCTTCTTTAAATACGGAGGTTTTGTCAATGCATCAGGCGGGGATCTCTGCCGGCTTGGCTGGCAGACATGGACAGTATAAGTTGTTAGAGCAGGAGTGGATACAGGCTGCTGAGGTGGGGAAGGGAGGAGGATGGGTGACGTTGTCTGAAGGAGGTGGAAGAACGAGCCAACATACCCTAGACCAAACAGCAGCACGGCTGTAAGAAGTGATGTGGTAGCTGGAGGCAGGACGGAGGGACAGAAGAAGAGACACACGGTTATCCAGCTCTTCCCCCGTTGGTTCATATCTCCCAGGATCAATCTATGCTGAAAAATGGCATCAGTTTAGAGCCTTGGTGGTACTAAGGCACCTGGAGTAAGTGAGCAGCCTGCGCTGGTTGGTGGGACTGTGGGGTAAAACAGATGTCGTCCTTCAAAGTGCAGTAGGACCTGTGGAGATGATGGTGGGAGATCCGTGTCGCATCCCGGGCCCGCAGGCAGCTGGGCACCCTGGGCCTCCCACCGGCAGTGCTGGCATTCGAGGTGTCACAGCCAGCAACCGGCTAAGGATGGCTTAGGACATGCAAGGCTACAGAGGTTTTCGTTGGTCATTCTGTCCAGAATGGTTTGGTTGATACCATGGCTTGGTATCACAGATGCAGAGTGATCTGGTGGGGTAGAAGTTGCTCATCCACTTCTGGCCCAGGACATTCTTCCTCCCCAGACCTGGGTGTAAGCTCCTGAACATGATCCTTACGGGATCATGTATGGAGCAGTCACTCGTGTCTCTGCCTCTTCCTCAAGTTCTCCTAAGAAATAACCCTGCTCTCTGTGCCTGTCTGAACTACAGCTAGCGGCAGAGCTGACAGCACATCCCTGCCAGGGAAGATAGCAAGGCAGCTATGGACACTGGGGCTTCGCAGCAGGCAGCACTCCTCGTGCAGAGCTGCTCCACAGCGTGACGGGCTGCTGCACTGTCTGGCCAAGTTGGGCGAGAGAGCAAGCTGTCAGGGATTTTCTGGGGTGACGCAAGAGCTTGTGGAAGAACCCCACCGTGCTCTGAGAAGTCCCGTGCTGTAACTAGCATGGCCGTGGACGGGGCATGCTGAAGATATCAGAAAGCCTGCCTTGCAGATATGGGTTATAAAGAAGTGTAAAGGATAGCAAGAAAAAAGCCAGGGAAGCTGTGGTACTGCAGTGCTGCAGGGAAACAGCCAGTTTGGGGGTACCGCAGTTCTCCTCCTCCTGGTACAATTCCTTGTTCAGCGTTAGCAGGCAAAGACCCGGGCTATCACACCGCTCCCTCCACCTAGAAAGAGTTCATGTTTAGCTTAGCCAGTGCCATATGTATAACTGATTAAGAACATTAGAGAGAGAAGTTCAGGCTGTTGTGTTCAGGCCAGGACACGAAGGCCACGAATGCTGACTCGGCAGGGGCTGCCTTTACTCTAGGAGGAGAGGATTTGTCCGCACCCAGCAATTAAGATGTCATCTCTATTTGATACAGCAATCACCTCTGCAAACGCTCTACAAGGGCAATTTCGCTCCACAAATGGACTTCAAGCCTACTAGTGCAACTAGGAGAAGTTTCTCCAATATTCAGTGCAAGACAGAACCTGTACAGCATGGAGGGTGACAGCACCAAGCCTTTTCCCATCTTTCACCCGGAAATCTAAAAGAAACTCTGTACAATGTGAGTGAGCCTGACCTTTCTCTAGGCATCAGCAACAAATTATCAAGCTGATAAAAAGAGAAGCAGTCCTTCTAAGAAGGAAAGTGAGCTCTGGAAACTGAGTAATTTAACATCCTTTAATGTCTCCAGCCAAGCTTCATATCACTTGGAGCAGTAAGGAAAAAAAAAGAGAAGAAAAAAAACCAAACCACCTTTAATTCCCATGAGAAGGTCACAAGAGTTTATAATGTCGAAAGGCTTACAGCCTGGTGTGGGGGCTACAAAAGCCAGCAGGGAGCATTCCCTCAGAAAACGATACATCTTTTTCCCTTCTGTCAGGATTTTGCTTCTTTAATCAGACGAAACCACTTATTATATTCAGTATACTTAGAAAAGAAAGAAAAATATGAGACTGTGCCTCTTATTCATCTCCTTTAAGGCTTTAAAGAGAACTGTAACAAAAAAACCCACAGTCTACCTCCCTGACTGCTTCTCTCACGTCATAAAAGATAGCAAAGTGGTTTATGAAATTTCTTTAAACTTTAGCTCAGAAATTCAGGTTCTCTCTTTTTTTTTTTTCCGTTCTTCCAGCTCAGACTTTCAGGCCTGCTTCTTGTTGGCTGGCTTGCTGTGAGCCCTGAGGACTTGGGGAAAGCCGACCACCAGTGCCCTGTAGTGGGAGAGCCTATGGAATACCACCACCGCTAGCAAAGCAATCATACAGGTAAACCCAAATGTGCCCAGCTCTTTGTTTATAGACACTGAACTCCCAGAATTCGAGAGAGAAGCTTTGATAAAAAAGTGTATGGCCTTGCCTCTTCAGCAAATGGTAGAGAAAGCTCCCAATCCACTGCATTAGTCCTCTCGGCAGGCATGAACAAGGCTATCATAAAACTACTTTACAGGAAGAAAACCAAAGCAAACCTTTTAGGACTTCTTCATGCACTTTTAGAATAACAACGGAGGAAAAAAAACCTGTCTTGAGCAGCAGTTTCTATCACAGAGACATCAAAGCTTTTAAGCCTGGACTACTGTAATACAAGATGATCCTAAAAATTGCTCCCAAACAGCAGCTTGTTAAGCAGGCAGGTACTTACCTGTAAGGCTGAGCAGACTGCAGAGCCCATTTCTACCGCAACAGCCACCAGCTACTCTGCTGCGCAAATACACTCCTCAGCTAGCTGCAAGCGAGCTCAGCTCTCGGCGTAAGGGCGAGAGCAGCCCTTCACAGCCCTGCTGCAGCGGCTGCCTGCCGTGGGCAGAGGGTTTGAACGTGCGGAGGAGAGGCAGGGCCACACCTGGGAGCTCACTGTGGCTGAAGATGAAGTCAACGAAAGTCAATGTTCAGCCCTTTATTTTTCAACTCACACACTTTTTCAGCGTTTCTCCGGCATTTCCAAAGGGTGGAAGAGAGACAAGCTGCCCATGAACACATGCTGGCTGGGCTTAAACAAGGGAAGGGAGGACCGAAACAGCCTTTCAGCTGCTATTGGAGGCTCCAGACCTTGGTGTTATGAAAGTGGTGGTCTGTGCAGGTGATAACAGTAAGCGTGGCTTGCAACAGCAGAGCAAAAAGACCCTTTCCAGCTCTACATCCCCATGGGAAATTTCACGTGAGGAAGCTCACAAGCTAATGATAAACATATAGGCAAGACCTGGCAAAAGGGAATGACAGCTCATAAACCGTCCATATAGAGCTCTGTCGCTGACAAAGCTTTGTCTATGGTGGGAGGGCAAGATCCCCCCTCTCAGGGGAGCTGCTTTGCAGGGCAAACCAGTCACGGTGAGGTTTTAACTAATCAGCCTGCGGTAGAGTAGAAGCGGGGCCCCGGGTCTTGGAGAGCACTTGTGGTGGTTCCTCCATTAACCCCCAGCTACTGGGACTGTGCTTAGATGAGACCGAGTGTGAGCAGGTCTGTGCTGCGCCCCTTTGACTGTCTTCTGGAAAATGACCCCTTAGGACCATAATTACTCCAGAAGCTGGCCCGGATCCCCGCTGGCTCTAGGACTGCATGCGTAAAAAGGGCTTAAGGCTGTCACCAGTGAATCCACTCACTGGAGGACAGCAGGGGCAGCTCCGGGACCACCCCGAAAGGCCCTGCCACGCTCCAGGAGTACGCTGCATGGGGCTGCCTTTGCAGGGTGGCTCTCCGCTCATCTTCAGTTTGCGGCTCCTCCTTCCCTCCATAAGGTTTGCTTGAGCATCAGAAAAATCCCTCCTGGAAGCCTGAGCCATCCAGGCAGCTGGAAAGACCTGCTGCCTCTGGGAGGAAGAAAGCCAGGCTCATTCAGTTGTTTTCCAGGAGGAGCCAGGGTTATCGTGGCAGCTGAGCTGGTTGCTCGCCAGGAAGGGCAGGGGAAGCTAGGGAGGGAGTTTCTAAAGAAAACCTTGGCCTTTGGCTGAAAATGTGTGGCGCAAGACCCGGGGATGAAGTTGGGCTGGAAGTCAAGATCCGAAAACAAGAAAATATTTATCAACGCTTGAGCGGTATTCGCCAAGGAGAGAGGGGAGCTGTGGACTCTCACCGGTTATGGAGGGGGAGCCTGGAAGGGGTGAGGCACAGGGAAGCAACACACCATGCTTTTTTAGACATTGCTAATGCTTCTGCATGAGCCTGGGGGCTCTGGGGACAGCAGGGTTTCAGCTGACACAGGGCTGGATGCACGTTCTGGAGATTTTCAAATGAGGCTTTAATAGGTCTGTCTTGCTTATCAGCGCCTCTAGGAGCTCAGGGCTCAGATAAGAACCGCAGAGGACGCATATTTAAATTGATGTAGAGAGGTTTCTTGTTTTTTCATCCGTCACTTACAGGTTTCCTTTTCAACCTCCTTCAGAAGGTATCAGTCCTGCTTGTGTGTGTCTGAGTGTGTAACATCTTCCCCATTCCATCTGGGTTGCGATTAATTTAGGTATAAGGCATTCAGTATAACTCATTCTACCTATTTATTTCAATTTCTAGATACGTCATGTACAAAAGGTTGCTCAGGAACATGTCTGTCAGCCCATCTTCTTTCAGCAGCTTAGAAAAGAGAGAAAAAGCAGTAGGAAAGAATATATAGTGCTTTGAATAGTCATAATTCTTCACGTTGTCCTCTTTGGACATTTTTTTCTTAAGCCTGCTAGTTTATCTTGAACCCATGGACTTGAAAAAACATGTCATTAAAGGATTTTTGTTTCTTTTTTGCTTGCAGCAATAAAAAGATAATTGGAGGGGGAAACAACCTATTCCTCTCATGAATATTCTTCAGCATGGGCCAGTGACTGCTCTGTGGTCAGCGGTCTGTTGACCACCGTGGTCTGGCTGTGCTGGCTGTGAGGAGACACGAAATTCTGAAAAATCTCTGACCTCTTCCCCAAGCAGTGACACCGTGAGCTCCATCCCAGCTGCCAAGGTCTGCTCCTACCTCCAGCATCCCAGCTGGGAATGGGGCTGCCTGCGAGCTGGTGGGAGCAAAGCACATGGTGCCACAGCTCAGCGCTGCACCAGTGGCTGCCGGGAGTAGCTTGACGTGGTGGAGGGGGCAAGCAACCTGCCCAAAAGACCACAAGTAGCCCAAAGTGGACTATTACTGAACGAGATTACTTGGGTTAAAGCTGTCTTGCAGCTGCAGATGGTAGTCCTCCATCACAGCCTTGTTAGGTCCCCTTAAAGGTCCTCTGTTTCTGATCTCCTCTCTGCTGCCTGAAAGGTCCTATAAAGGGCATCGAAGAGGGAGAGCAGCTTTGGGCATCACAGAAGACTCAACTAGCTGGGCAAAATGTACTGTGGGTATAACTGGGGGCAAAGCATGACACTTCTGCTAGTGTTACCCATTCTACATGCTTAATTATGCACTCCTGCAGCTATTCTGTGCCTAAGCTGTCAGTGCTGAGAGTGGTCCTGGTATTGCCCTGGTTATTGTGGTCCAAGATAACAATTTTATCAATTTTTAATCTCATAAAAGACCATGTGGGCTTTGGGAACCTTTTCTGTAAACTAGCTTTAGAGTTCTGTTGTCTGGATTTATAGGTGACCTTCTTTTTTTGGCTAAATGGTTATATAAAGATGACATGAGAATGTATTGCACTTTGCCTGCCAAATTTTTGTCTTACTCTTTTTTGGAAGCTGCTTGTGATTGAGGTCCTGCTCCTGCTTGTGCTAAAGCTAATAAGAGTTGTAGCATTTACTTAGACACTCCTGTGCCCAACGCATTTATACAAGCACTTGCTGAGATCTTCCGTCAGTAAAGACAACTTAGCACCTTTAATCCACAAAGTGCCTCGCAAACATCACCCACAACACCTTCATGAGTCAGCAGCCCACGATAAATATCTGCAATTTCATGTCCAGGGAAGTTAGCATAGATGGATTAAATTAATTGCCGCCTTATTATAATAGGGGTATGTTAGGAGGATCAAAACTGCTGCCCAAAACTTGTACCTCCCCAGTGCTTAACAAATGCACAGCAGTTCAGATGCCTCCTCGTTCTCTGCCAGGGCTCTTCTGAAACCGGTGAGACAGAGGAGGCCAGCAGAGGGGATGTCCAAACAAATGATTGGAAACTGGGGTATGCAGGACTGAAGTAACTTTGCCAAGGTCACAGAGGAGGTCTGGGAGGAGGCAAAAATCTCAAGACCATCCTCTCTTCCAAAAAGGGAGTCATGGCCAGAAACTGCTCAGAATCCAGAAGGTTTTAGCTCCTGGCCATATACTGAGATTGCAAAATTTTGTTTCCTTTGGGTGGTTGTTCCAGTTTCCCGAAAATTGCCACACGCATTTTGAAAATTGGACTGCTACTCTTTCAGCAAAACGCATCGAAAAGCGGGGATGGGCCGACAGAGGAGCTGAGGGCTCGCTACTGTGGGACACTGTACCACAGGGGAGGTGCACCTCACCGTGGTCTGAAACCACTGATTTATAGCTCCCTCGCAAATCTCCAGCAATTCTTTACCCTCTATGGGTCACCCATTTCCTCTTAAACATGAACCAGTTACATTTGTTCTGCTGATAAAGACTTTATCCTTCTTTCTTTCTTTGACCACGTTGGCCACCCCGACCTTGCAAAAATGAGATGAAATACCACACTGGGACCTAATGATTTAAATATGAGACTGCACATTTCATCTTGAAATTCAGATGATCTTATTGAAGTGTGGAGGGAAAGCAGACATAAGTACAGTCTTTTGTGTTTGGTTGGGTACATGTATTATTTATGATGTAGAATGAATGACTGATTGCCTTGAATTTTGATATGTGAGGCAAATGAAGAAACATTACCTCTTCACATGCAATGCTACAGGAAAGCGGTTTCTTCAAGCCTCTGATGTGGGAAAAGCTGGATTACAGCACATTTCATATGTTTAAACTGCAAAGGTAAATAGGCTGAGCTGATTTAGCAACGAGGACCTACGGTGGGGCAAATTCCATTATATTTAACAGTGCAGTACCAGAGCTGTGTTTGCCCAGTATTTGCTGATTAAAACCTCATGTAATGGCAACGTGGTTGCTGGCAGAGCAGTGACCTTCACCCCTGCAACTCGGCTTCAAGGGCCAGAGAGCTTTGCAGCTGAATAATAGACTCATGTCTGTGGAAGACTTCAGCCATAAAAATCAAGCTGTTGCTCTGACTTTGTGATTTTCTCATAATGGCCATCAGGACAGCAGGTGATTTAATCTCTTTTTCACGCTGCCAAAATGACCTCTAAATTATTAAAGACAAAGAGAGGAAAACTGTGGATTTTTATATAGCAGGATAGGACTTGGGGCACCAACTTGCATACTCTATCAATAATAACATAAGAAATCACACTGTCAGCGGGTACTTAAAAATCATTTCCACCCCATTCTTCAAGTTACCTTTCTTAGCACACAAATGGAGAGGCTGACTCCATTTCTCAGTGCAGCTAGAGGCTGTAAGATGATGTCCTTCCCTCTCCTCCCACAGGACTCCTGACAGCAGGAGCTCCGCTGTTTCCCCACCACTGCTATGCACAGTTCATTCATTTTCCTGTTACATATACTGACCTCCGGAGCATTGTCTGTCTTCCTTGTATGTCTATGTAGAGCATACAAAAAAGGACAGAGCACCCACACAGATAGACTCGCACATACGTACTCTAGTGACATGAGTTTAAATATAACTGGAGTCTGCAAGGGATTTTAAGGTGAAAAGCTTCGCGTATCTGCTGACTGCCCTCAAAAGTTGTGTTTCTCCTTTTTGTTTGCCTAGCATGTACTGTCTGCAAGTGATGACAACTGAATAGGCTCTTCTCTCACAGGACAATGGCTTTCTGCTTCTCCACCGTGCTGACACCGTGGAGTCACCCGTCTGTGAGCGAGGGAAGGATGCTCATTTCCAAAGCAGAGAGACACTCGGTGACACACTTCTGCTACCAAAGGTTTACTCTTCTTCCGTGAAACAAATTTAGGCAGACATTGTAAGAGTAACTCTTCTTCACTGTAACGTGTTACAAAAAATTGACTCTCCTTTTATCTGTTCGCTGCCTCTGGATACCAGCAGAACAACTGCCAGTCAATGCCAGACACATGGATTGTTTTTCCGGCCAACTAAAGTAAAGGAAAGCTCTCCTCTTCCTCCTCCAGATTTTGATAGCCTGATCCAGTGGAATAATTAACACCTGAATAATCTAATCGACTTCCTGCAGCCTTTCGGCACAGCGAGGCACTGGTCACCATGAGGGCTTTTCTAGACAGAGGTGTGTACCACTGCCAAGGCTTGGCCATACACAGAATTGTATCTATACTGCTATAGGAAAACTGGTATCATTTCCCTAGGGTAGAAACAGCTATACCAGTACAAAGACACTTACTTAAGCTGAGATTTCTATTTCTATATAAAAAAGTGAATAAGCTGTACTGGTATAAAGCACCTTTGTGCTGGTACAACAGTGTTCCCCAGCTGGTGGTTATATTGGTTTATCTATTTCAGTAAAAAATATCACACCTCTCATAGAAATAGCCGCACCAGCACAAAACCTAGGAGTGCCCCAGGGCCGAGCGAAAACTTTAAAGACAGGCTCCTTTTTTTCCCCTTAATACTATAAAAAACATCTTAATAAGTAATCTGGCTGGATTTTTTTGGAGCGCTGTCTTGGACTGCCTTCCAGTGCTCTCTGGCAAATGTGGGTCAAATATTCGGTAGTCCCGCTGGCAGGGAGGCTTCCTGGCGTGACAACAGTGCTAACAGGGATATGTTATATTGTACTTTAATCCCTCCAATTCTGGTTCTTTTCCCTTTCCAGCAGCAGTTAATGCCCTGTGTGGAGATACCAGCGCGGATGGGGGCCGAGCGAGGAGCCGTGCTCACGAAGGCTGCCCTGAGACAGCAGCCCTTCTCCCGGACCGTTGGGGCCAGTTTGGGTTTCCCTGCCCGGCCCGGCAGCGCAGCTGGGGGCACGAGGAGGGAGAGAACGCTGCCGACAGCCGTACCCACACCCCACGGACAGACAAACGAGCTTCAGAAATCGGGCAGACCAAACCACACGGCAGAAGCTGTTCCCTTCAAAACAGAAAAAAAAATGCAACCCTCATCATGCCGGAGACCGGTCTCATGACTTTGCGGGTCTGACTCATGATTCTTCATCTCCAATAATTCTGCCTCACACACTTAAAAATAAAATCTGCTCCTCGGCACAGGTCAGGCGGAGCTGGGATGTATTTCTCACAAAGCCAAGCTTACACCTTCCATTTGAGATTTCACTGGCAGACTCCACTGCTGGACTGGTTTGCTGCTGCGGAGTATAATGTTACCTGCTCTTGGGAGAAACCTCCCCTGAAAATTCACCTCTTTTTTCTAATGCCACCTTTGATTATTGGTGACAATTTACTGTCCTGGGCATATGAGGCAAACGCACATTCTTCCCATTTCTGGTAATGCTGGAAAACTTTCTTCTGGTTAGAGGAAAAGGTGCGTGGAGGGACCTGGTTGAAATTAGTTCTGAAATCTCATGCACATTGCACCCTCAGTAATGTAGCATGAGATGAGCATCCCGAGGAAAACAAAAAAATCATTGCCTTTTGTCCCCAGTTTGGGGAATATGCAGCACGTTACGACCCTGGGTTGGGCTCTGCGCAGTCCGTTAGTGCCAGGAAAAACACTCTGGAAGTGAGGTACCGCATGTTGCCCAAGACCACACAAACCTAAGAACACCTCCTCTGGCTGAATGCGGGGAGGGGAAAAAAAAAAAAGAAGGGGGGGGAAGTACAGGCTGTTCCCGAGCCCTTTTTTTGCCTGTGCAGTTACTGCGCTCACCAAGTTTTGACTTGTTTTAGAATCGGGATTAAAATCCCCAGCCTTTGCGCTGTGAAAAGCAGGGCGAGCTGTGAGCCTGTGCCGATGTAAGGTTTTTCCTTGAGAACAGGACTTCTCCTGTGCCGGGTCACTTGTCAGGAATTTTATTAGCCTGAGCTAGTCTCCATCGCCTCCCCAGCGCAGTGTGTAACACAAGATCTACTCTTCCACAGGTCGTGCCCAACGATTTAGAACGCGCAAATGATTTAAAACGGTCCGTGCTCCCTCCGCCCGGAGCTGCCTGCCTGGGCTGCCGTCCCGTGTTTATACAGGGGCTAATAGAAAGATCCTTGTTCAAGCGCTCAGGCACTGTTGAAGCGGCAATATCAGGAAATTTTTCCTCTGGGGCCTTCCCTTGGGGATAGCCGGGAGTACAGCTACAGGTGGGCAGGAAGCCGTAACGGAGACATAGGCTATTTAACGATCGGGGAACTTCTACCATGCAGAAAATCTGTTTTAAATTTAGCAGCTGTATTCCAGCTCCCTCTTGTATTATGTGGTTGTTGAAGATGTGTCCAGTTATAGATACAAGTACCTAGGAATCATATCTAATATTTCATACTTTACGCATTTGGGAGAACAAATAAAAACACAAGGGTACACTGAGGTGTCTGGTACCAAAGCCAGCTGAACAGCTGCTTTCCCTGCATCTCTGAAGCTTGAACTATACCATGAGAGGTTGAGTTTCTTTTTTGATCCGTACTTTGCTGTATTTAGTATATAGGCCAGGAGGCTGCGTGCCTTGGAGAACAGGGCCAAAGGGTGACCCAGGAGCCCTGAGCTCCAGTTTTGCCTCCGCCACGAACAGCCTGGGTGACCTCAGGCGAGCCGCCCGACCGCTTTGCTCCCGTCCTGCTCCTCTCCTGACTTTTCTGGTTTGTAAAGGTCTCTGGGGCAGGGACAGCCACTCACGGTGTGTTTGCACAGTACCAAACACAGCAGGGCTCAGGAGCTCAATTAAGGCTTGTATTTACAAATATAAGTAAATAGTAATATAAATAGAAGATGTTCTGCCTGCTCAGCATACTGCTGCTGCAGAGGATTAACCCATTCCAGAAGTCCAATGTCTTCTTGACCGCTTTAGTGCCAGGACAAGATGAATAAAACATGCTACTCATTACTTTTAAAAAGCATTTGCATAAAATATATTGCTATATTTTACTACACTTTCCTGTTATGCAAGCCCACCTTTATGTGGTAGGATTTATTGCAAGCCCAGATTTATTGACTTATTTCAGCATGGAAATCACTACTAAAATTGACCTGTCAGCAGTTTTTAATTTAATTGCTCTTTGATCCTTCAGCCTTGAACAGATTTGCATTTTCAGCTAAGCATCTCTTGGCACCACTTGTAGCACACGGCAGGAGCAGCAGCTGAGAAGCAGAGGCCGAAGGAAACCCGTGAGTTTCTCCATTTCTGGATGTGTCCTGGTATTGAATTACTGCAGGTTTTCAGTCTCACTTTATCCTTACAAGCGTGCTTTTGGGTGGTAGTAACGTTGCTCTTTATTTTCATTCCCTAATCTTTTAATCCTTCTCGGAGCACAGAAGAGGTAGAATCCCAAAGGAACAACTTCCAACCCAAAACCAAAACAAGATGCATCTAAATCTGCCGGTATTCTGTGCTCCCTGACCAAGCAAGTGCTCAGGCTTCAGCCACAGGGTCGGGGGATGAAACCTGCAGCCGCTCTGTGTGGAAACGGCATCTTAGCTTGCTCCTTAACATAAAGCACAGGATGGCATCTATGAGGGTGGATGTTTTCCGTGGCATTTATATGGAAAAGCATTAGACACTATCCTTCTCCGTGGAGAAAACCAACACTAACTGATGCACGCAACACCAGTGCAAAATTGACTATTTGGGAAACAGGTAGGATGATCAGGGCTATAAATGAGGCTGAGGAAGGGGAACGGCCCCCTCCTGGAATGAAAAACGTGCTCCGATTCCCAGTCTGAACCTGGAAAAATTCTGTCTTAACGACAGACACATAGGATAAAACTAGCAAGCTTTAACTTGTGTAACTGGGTTTAGGAGAACACTTTGTACGAACACCGGCCCCAGCAGCAATAAAGCAGTACTTTTACATAACACAGAATTGTTGCTAAATTATTCATCAACACATAAAAATATAACTCTCTACACTTCTGTACCACTGGCCACCTGCAAATCGCCTCTGACATTTCCCAGTTTATCCTCCCATAAGCTGGGAAGTGTGGAACGTGAGCAGTGAGGCTAACGAAGGAGGGTACACGCACCGTGCAGGCAGCCGAGCCGCTGCCCCATGCCCGGTGTTGGCTGGCTCGGGGACGCCGTGGGGACGCCCACCAGCACGGCTGATGGCAGGGCCGAGGGCTGGGTCTCCTCAGCAAAGGGTCTGCCGCGGGGACAGCCGAGTCTGGTCTCGAGCACATTAATTGGCCACGCAGCCGTACCGGCAGGGATACCTGCAGCCTAAGGGTCTCTTTGGCGACTCCCACAGGGATCAGCAGTTTTGGTGGACCCTCCCGTTGGGACCCACTTCCCCGTGCCAAGCACCACACGGGACAGACCCCAGCGCTTGGGACAGAAACTCCTCCGTTGAACGTGTGAGAGGGGACAAAGGAAACCCATGTGTTTTTGCACTGTGTTTGCTTTGTTCCCAGTGCAGTAAACACAGGTTACGATGCAGAAGACAATGATGTTCCACAGTCCTGTTCTTGCAATAAGGTTTCCTTTTTAACTCCTGAATTGCAGGCTGCACAGTGGTGCTTGTCTACGCATAATGTCCTCTTTCACACTGATGGTAACAACACCACGCTTTGTTCGGGGGGGAAACCTTTAGGGCTTCCAGCACAATAAACACCTCGGGAAAGAGACAGGGCATTTGCATGTTTTTATCAGCCTATAGACAAAAAACTAAAGAAGAACAAAAGCAAAAGGGAAAGAAACTGGCTGAAGACAGCACTATCTGGAGCTGGCTTTGACATTGCTTCCAGTGGCGATGCCATATCGGTGTTGTCCCTGACTTTCTGAAAAAGTTCTATTTTTACAGGGCAAAAAAAGCTGCTGTTAAAAATGGAAAAGGATCCCATGGTAAAGATGTTTTTTCACCTATTCCTGACTTCTTGAAACAACGAAGGAGGCCGTGTGTGCTGCGTGTGTGCGTGCACGCTCCCCCGTACACGTGGAGCGAGTGACGGGAGGGAAGAGACAATGGCAGTGAGCTTGTTCTTAAACTCCTTCAATGTGAAAAACACACAATATCCCTGTTAAGTAGTTCTGTTTTATCTCTCTTTTTAAAGAGTCTTCAATATTGCAACAAACCAGAAAACTATTTAAACAAGAACAAAAAAATCCTCAAATTGGTAGACAAACACAGGAGAGTGTGACTTTTGTACCTGGTGCAGCATCACGTAGCCTGTTAGTACTTAACCAAATTACATTTGGTTAACAAATACTTAAAAATATTTGGTAACAAGAATAAAAAAAAAAGTACCTTTTTGCTCTTAGAAAGGTTCATCCATCTTAGCGTACTTTGATGAACAACCCTGGGAATTCAACTACAAAGAAACTTTCTCCAGGCAAATGAAGAAATCAGCAACGAAATCAAGCCCCACACCCTACTCAGCAGAAAAAACGTAAAGCAGATCGGAACAGTCTTGTACCAAATCCAGGTGAATATTACTGAAAAATCAGGGAATTCTTCGCTTCGTTTTGTCTTTAAACAATGGAACTCTGCCATTGCAAAGGTCATTTTCTGCAAGTGGGGAAATGCAACCATCACAGCAGCTATAGCTATAGCCAGGGCACAGCATATTTTATTGTGTCTGCTCAGCAGCAACAAAAGGAGTAAGAATAGGAACAGTCTCATAACTTTTAACATAAGTCTCAGAGGCAAAGCACATTGGTACGCATAACACACATATCACTCAACGGAGGATTAGAGATTAGTAGAGAAACAACACACACAAATAAATAAACATGTAGAAGTTGCTAATTAACTGTTGTAGAAGACACCTATTTTTCATATTGCACCAACAAAGAACCAATTTATGAACATTTCACTCAGAAACACTGACTCAAGATTTGTGTAGATTTTTGCATGCAAATTAAACCATGTGCTTAACGCTAAGCAGCACTAAACAACAGAACTGTTGCTTTCTTTTCTGGAGAGGTTAGAGGGAAAACATCCCAAACCCTCTTGGGGTGGCATTTTCCACTGTTTCATAAACGCATCTCTCGTCCCCTTCCTTTTCCTACATATCGATGAAGTGCCAGTTTTTGGCTGTGGTAAAGCCAGCATAAATTGTGCAAATCACTTGTATGAACTGGGGAAGCTGAATCCTGCCATGTTCGAAACTGCAGATTGATGTGCACGTCAGAAGGTCTTTTGGTCCCATGCTTTGCACGACCAGCGTTAGCAGGCTGTCTGTACAAGAAAAAAGAATCCATAATGAAGTCCCGTAAGTCAAAGAGCTCATGCAGACAGCCAATATTATTTAAAATTAAATATCAGAGCAATTTAATGCTGGCTTTCTGGTTGAGTAATACTCTGAGCTCAGTAAAAAATGAAAAAAGTTAACAACAACATGTAAAAAAGGGGAGAGGAGACCTACAAATTTTATTTGAGACATAAGACTAGATTGCTCTAAGCCCTGAATATTGATTTGTACCTGTACAAGGAATAAAGATACCAAATCCAAATTTTCCATTCCATTTCCCTGGTGATACCATTTTCCACCTCATTTCAATCCCTCACTCAAAAAGACAATGTACAGCACCAGATGAATCTGGCATGTGCCAGACTGCTTCCTCTGGCTGAGCTGTGTAAGGGTAAGTGCCATGAATGTTACTAGGGGGAAATCTCAGCTGAGAGAAACACCGGGGAAAAGGGGAGCTCACTCTCCTTCTTTCAGACCTTCAGAGGAGAAACCAGCCTGCAGACTGTCCAGCCACGAGCTCCACAAAAGGACATGGCAGGGACTAACCTGGGTTGCACGTGTCCCTCCAGGCACAGGCGCTGTGTCTGCACTCACCAACAGTATGGACAGTGACATTTCAGGGTTTTTCTTTTAATTTAGGACGAGCTCCGGTCTGGTTCTGCGGAATGAATGCCAGTTTGTGCATCTCCTGAATTCGTTTCACCCAGTAAGAACTCAAGTTCCCTAGTCCTGAAGCATGGCAGAAGAGGGGATGATGGGGTGAAGAGCTTCAAAAGCGCCCGCCTGATATGCATTAAAACGCTGACGTATGTTTACTGCCCAGAAGAAGACTGCTAAAAGCACTAATAGGAAGTTACTATATGGAAGGTCATACCTATAACCAGACTTCATTAAAACTAGGTTTATATTAAAAGTTCCATACATTTAGGGTTAAATTAAGCTTCTACCAGGAATTCAATAGCACCTGGATGACAATGTAACAGCACACACGTCTCCCATCAACAGGAGAAGGGACTGAACACCCAGCCTAGCTTCCTCCTGCAGACAGCTGAACTCCCTCTCCGGTTTTAGCTTGAGCTGTGACTGAGCCAGCAGTATTTTTCTTAATTTTTTTGCTGTCACAGTCAAGGTGACATGTCATCTTGCAGTTCATATAGTTCTTTACCCCTGGGAATCTGATACTCAGAAGTTTATCCACGAACAACTCTTTTATAAGCTCCAGTTCTACGCAGTGCCAGCACCCAGACCCAGAGCCTTTGCATTGCATTCCTGGAGGACCTTATTACCTCAAAGTCTGGTTCTGGATCCCTTTTACACTGAAACTGAGCCAGCAGTGTGCCCTGGCTGCCAAGAAGGCCAATGGGATCCTGGGGTGCACTAAGAAGAGTGTGGCCAGCAGGTCGAGGGAGGTTCTCCTCCCCCTCTGCTCTGCCCTAGTGAGGCCCCATCTGGAGTCCTGCATCCAGTTCTGGGCTCCCCACTTCAAGAAAGAAGAGGAACTACAGGAGAGAGTCCAGCAGAGGGCTACGAGGATGATGAGGGGACTGAAGCATCTCTCCTATGAGGAGAGGCTGAGGGAGCTGAGCTTGTTCAGCCTGAAGAAGAGAAGGCTCCGAGGGGACCTAATAAATGCTTACAAATATCTGAAGGCTGGGTGTCAGGAGGATGGGGCCAGACTCTTTTTCAGTAGAGCCCAGCAACAGGACAACGGGCACAAGCTGAAGCATAGGAAGTTCCGTCTGAACATGAGGAAGAACTTCTTCCCTCTGAGGGTGACGGAGCACTGGAACAGGCTGCCTAGGCAGGTTGTGGAGTCTCCTTCTCTGGAGATATTCAAGACGCACCTGGACACGGTCCTGTGCAGCCTGCTGTAGGTGACCCTGCTTCGGCAGGAGGGTTGGACTAGATGACCCACAGAGGTCCCTTCCAACCCCTACCATTCTGTGATTCTGTGCAACGCACGTACCCACAC